>Ga0209542_10003148_pt1 | contig 35676 bp, 38 predicted proteins | sample RifCSPhighO2_01_FD_184028 | JGI IMG/M metagenome (GOLD analysis project Ga0209542, IMG submission 184028) | Soil microbial communities from Rifle, Colorado - Rifle CSP2_plank highO2_0.1 (SPAdes) (version 2) | ecosystem: Environmental > Terrestrial > Deep subsurface > Rock core/Sediment ...
TATCAGGTTAAGAAGGTACAAGACTTGCTGAATGGCCGACCCAGACAAACTCTAGGCTTCAAAAAACCTTATCAGGTTTTCCATCAATTAATTAACAGCGCTGTTGCGCTAAATTCTGGAAACTAAGTTATATTATTATAACAAATTATTTAGAATAAAGAAAAAAGCGCCACTCTTTGGGAGTCGCGCCGGAAGCTGGCATTCGCACTTAGGACAATCAACTCTAATAATTGTTAGTGAAAAGACACCCCTAAGATACTGATAGCTTGGAAGTGCTATTCACTATCTTGGCAAACATACTATCGAGCATAATCGTGGCTTCGCCAGCGATCTGCCGATAATGAACCTGATTGACGGCTTGTCTGGCAGAAACCGCCCAGGTGTAGTCCATAAAATGGTCGCCGTCGGTGGCCTGCCAGTAAACTGCCCACTTTTGTTTGGGCTTTTTCAAGGTTCACCTCCTGCTGTCGCCTAAAATCGAGCCAGCCCACATCGCCAAGCCGGCATAAACGCTTCGAGCAACATGGATAGTGGCCGGTTGAGTTTTATTGATTACTTGCCGACCATTTTCAGTTAAAGCAATTCTGCCAGTCATATCTGAAAAAGTAAACTGGCTATTATATTTTGGAATTTCAATGACAACTTCACGCTTTCGACGATCAACTGAAACCACTTTCAATTCAACCGCCTCGCCATTACTCCTTATAATGATCATTGGCTAATTAACCTCAATGGCGGCTGCCAAACTTTCTGGCACTTTGGACAGTGTTGCTCCACGCCATCGGCAATTAGCAGTTTAACAGTTGCTGCTCCAACGCAAATATGGCCATTTTTGTCCCGTGCCCGAAACCTGTTTTTACAACTACAGACCAAAGTCAACGCTTTGAAAACCATGACTAATCCTCCTCACGAGTTTTTGCTAACAGTTTGTTTAAGGTACTAACCACATTATACCATATTTTCCTATTTTGTCAATACCTAGCCCCAATAAATCAAAAAACACAGTTTTTCCGTGTTTTTTGTATTATATTATCAACCAGTTAATATATTTGCCTTCTTGATATAAACATAGGATTGCCACGTCATCCGCCAAAAGGCGGACTCCTCGCAATGACAATTTGTTTTATTGTTTTTTTGTTTTATTGTTTTTTTATCCCCAATTTCCTATTTATTATTTCTATTATCAATCTCTATTTTCTAATTTCTAATTCAATAACTCTCCTGCTTAACCTTGCTTCTGTCAAAATCATCTTTAGTATGCTCCGGCTCGGCTTTGGCTGGCACGCCTAGAGGCAAGAGACAAAGCACCCGGTAATCTTCAGGCATATGAAATAATTCTTTAACTTCTTTTTCGGCCTTATCATTGCCTCTAATCTGCACCCAGCAAGAACCAAGACCTTGATTGGTAGCTTCCAGCCAAATGTGTTCAGCGACAATGGAACAATCTTCCAACCAATCAGAACTCTCTTTTTCGTGGCCGATAACCGCAATAATCACCGGCGCTTCTTTCAAGTGAATTGACCAAGGAGTCAGTTTGGACAATCTTTCTTTAATCTCCTCGTTTTTAATAACCACCAAATCCCAGGGATACTTGGCATTGGCGCTGGGCGCGTACATAGCAGCAGTAATAATTTCATTCAATTTCTCATCACTAATTTTTTCGGCTAAGTATTGCCGGATGGCTCGACGCTTTTTAATAGCTTCAATCATATAATTTAGTTTGTAAAGTTAGAAAGTTCATAAAGTTTGTAAAGTTTACCCTGTTAAGTAGGCAACTTCGTTGCCAAAAAATTCTGAAATAATTTTTTACTTAACAGGGTGAATTTCCATAATCACCTTAGCCAGTTTTTTACAGTCATGCCGGAATAAAACCGAGCTGCTTATCAAATCGGCTTTAGTCACGTGCTGGGGCTTACCCCTGACATCGGGCATAACGAAAAAAGAATTTTCCTTCGCATAACTTTCTGATAATTCAGACGATGGCTTAGTCGTATTTACTATAACATGGTCAATGGCCTGGTTGCTATACCTTTGAAGTTCTTTGATAAAATCGCTGGCAGAAAAATTATTGGTTTCACCATACTTAGTCATGACATTACAGACATAAATCACTTTGGCGTTGGTAGCTTTTAAAGCCGCCACTAGGCCCTCAACTAATAAATTGGGAATGATGCTGGTATATAAATCACCCGGTCCAATGACTACCAAATCAGAGTCCATAATCGAAGCAATGGCTTTTTTGTAAGCAAAGGCCTTGGGCTCCAAGAAAACTCTTTTGATTTTCAATTCGGGATTATGTTTGGGAATATCAATATTAGTTTCACCATAAATAACTTGGCCATTTTCCAGCTCAGCGTTCAAATGAACATCATCTAAGGTAGCGGGTACGACTTGGCCTTTAACTTCTAAAAGCTCGGCAGCCACCTCAATAGCGGTTGGGAAATCACCAGTAATTTTAGTTAAGGCAGTGATAATTAAATTGCCCATATTATTTTCGCGCTCTCCAGCAAAACGATAATCAAAAATTTTACGCCAAATATCGCCGCGATTTTCTGAAAGCGCGATGAGACAACGGCGTAGATCGCCTGGAGGCAAAACGCCGAATTCGTCCCGGAGCTGTCCGGAGCTGCCGCCACTATCGGCTGTTGTCACTATAGCCGATAAACTGACATCATATTGTTTTAAGCCCAAAAGAAGATTATAGGTGCCAGTGCCGCCGCCAATAACTGTTATTTTTTTTCCGCCAAAGGCGGACCCGCCTCTAGCGGGCCTATTTAAATCAAATTTCATATATTATAAATATTCCATAAAATCTTAGCAAAAAAAACTTCAGAAAACAATTGACTTTTTAATAAAAATATGCTATATTTGATTATACTTGTCCGCGTAGCTCAGTGGATAGAGCAACAGCCTTCTAAGCTGTGGGTCGCAGGTTCGATCCCTGCCGCGGACGCCATAATAACAATTAACATTTTACAATTAACAGTTAACAAAATTATTATGGTGGCTATAGTTCAACGGTAGAACAGCGGGTTGTGGTCCCGTTAGCCTGGGTTCAACTCCCAGTAGCCACCCAAATATGCCATCCTTCACTGAAAAAGTTTATAAAATCGTCAGGCAAATTCCCCCAGGCCAAGTTTTGACTTATAAGCAAGTGGCCACCAAAGCCGGCAACCCTAAAGCCAGCCGGGCCGTCGGCAATATTTTGCATAAAAATCATAATCCCAAAATCCCCTGCTATCGGGTTATCAGGTCCAACGGCCAACTGGGCGGCTATAATAAAGGAACTAAAAAGAAAATTCAGATCTTGAAAAAAGAAAATTATCTAAAATAAAAAACACTCTGCAATTCAATAGAGTGTTTTTTATTTACCCTGTTAAATAAAATTTATTTTAAATAGGTAATTTTTACTGCTTAATTTTCTATTTTTATCATCCCCGACTTGTCGGTCGGTCGGCTTGATCGAGGATCTAGAGTGTTTAAAAAAGACTGGATTCCCGCTTTCGCGGGAATAACAGTTAGCTGGCACGCAGAGTTTTATAGGCCTCTTTTAATTTAGCAGCGGAAGTTTGCAATTGCTTTTTTTCCTCTTTAGATATCGCTAAAGGCAGTTTGCCAATAATACCAGTGCGGCCAATGACCACCGGCAAACTCAAACAGATATGGCGCAGGCCATATTCACCTTCAATCAAATGGGAGACTGATAAAACAGTTTTTTGGTCAAAAAGAATGGCTTTGGCAATCTGGGCTACGCCGGCGGCAATGGCATAATAAGTCGCCTGCTTGCCGGCAATAATGGCGTAAGCGGCGTTTTTGGCTTTTTTAAATATTTTGTTTTTTTCGGCAGCAGTTAATTTTTTAAATTTATCCAAAGGCGCGTTGCCGATTGAGGCCGTGCTCCAGAGCGGCACCTCGCTATCGCCGTGTTCGCCGACAATATAAGCATGGATGCTTTTGGGGTCAACTTTCAGGCGTTCGCCCAGTAAAAACCGCAAACGGGCTGAATCCAAAACCGTGCCCGAGCCAATAATCTGGTTTTTCTTGTCCGGAAACATTTTAATAGTTAAGTGAGTTAAAATATCCACCGGATTAGTTACCATAATCACTATCACCTTAGGATTAGCTTTAAAAATCTGCGGCACAATTTCTTTGATGATGGTGGAATTTTTTTTGATCAAATCCAAGCGGGTCTCGCCGGGTTTTTGGCTGGCGCCACTGGTAATAATCACCAAGCGGCTGTCACCAATATCGTTATAAGTGCCAACTTTGACCTTAGCATAACCCAAAAAAGGCACCGAGTGCTGCAAATCCATCACCTGGGAAGAAACTAATTTTTTATTGATATCAATCAAAGCGATTTCTTCGGCGACGTTTTCAGCCAATAAGCTGAAAGCGGTGGTGCTGCCTACCAGGCCAGCGCCGATAATCGTAACTTTATTGTTAATAGACATAAGTTTGGAAATTATTCATTAATTTGTTCATATTATACCACTAAATCATAATTTATATGGTATAATTAATTCAACTTAAATAAAACTAATATGCCATCTAAAAAATACACTGATCAAGAATTAATGAAACTTATCGGCCTTGACCAGAAAACCCTCAACCGCTTTAAGGAAATCCAAAAGAATACCATCAAAGAAGCCAACCGTAAAAAAGCCGGGAAGACAATAAAAGTTTTAGGTATTTCCGGCTCGGCTCGCGATGAATTTGACACCGCCCAGGAAAAATCCAATTCTGAAACTTTATTGGAATCGGCTTTGCGCTATTGCCAAAAACTCGGCGCTAAAACTGAACTGATTCTCTTGAGAAATTATAAAATTGAGCACTGTAAGGCCTGCTACTCCACGGTCAATACCCAATGCCACTTTTATTGCTCTTGCTATCCTAAAGGCACGCCTCAAGGCGATGATATGACCAATGTCTTGTATGATAAAATTCTGGCAGCTGACGCGATTATTTTTGCCACGCCGGTTAATAATTTCAAGATGTCCACTTTAATGGCGGCATTTTTAGATCGCTGTATCAGCTTAGATGGCTCCCTTGAGCCAGCCAATCCCAAAGTTCCCAAGGACAGAGAATTAAATATCAAACACGCCAAGTTTGTAAATCTGACCGCCGATAATGATATTTTCGGCAGCGGTTTCTTAAAGAGGTTTGCCAATAAAGTCGGCGGCCTTATTGTTACCGGTCATGAAGCCGGCGCCTCGCTTACTATCAGCAGCTTATTTATGACTTTAAACCATTTCGGTCTGCTCTTTCCGCCTTTTAGCAATATATACGCCATGTCTTCGGTCTGCTTACAAACCTATAAAGACAAAGCGATTATCATTAGTAAATGCTATGATGAAGAAATTAATTTAATGACTAAAAATATTATTTTAGCCGCCCAGCTGGTCAAGAATTTGGGCGTGGCCGCTTGGAAAACCGATTATCATTTCAATTAATAATTTTAAATATGAAACCAGCCAATAATCAAGAAAATTCAGATAAATGCGTTTGCCCTAATTGCCCGTCTTATAATAAGTGTATGACGGAAAAAATGGAAAAGCTTTTTTGCGCGATTAGTAAAGCGGTCTGCGCTTTTGAAAAGCGCGGCTGTATTTGCGGCGCTTGCCCCGTTAAAATAGAAAACCACCTGATCAGCGGTTATTATTGTAAGAGTGGCGCAGAAATATAGAGTCATAAATAAAACCCCCTCCTTTTCAGGCCTGACTGATAGTAGGCAAGAAGGGGGACAAGGGATAGTTGCCAAAGTTATTGGCTAACCCCTCTTCAATCTCCCCTTGGTAAGGGGAGAATTTTTATCTTTCTTTTATTTCCCAAGGATAAACTAGCCAAGTGTTTTCCTGACTGGCAAAATAATCAGGAATTAATTTAGTGCCTGGTTTATAATGCAAAGTGGCAATTTTTACCTGATTGCCCAGTTGTTCTAAATCAGCTTTAGCTAATAACAGCGTATTGCCCTTATCGGAAATATCATCAACTAATAATATCTTTTTATTTTGCAAATCGGGATGAATAGTTTTGAGCCGTTTAATCTCCTGACCTTGGCCACCACCTTGATAAGCCAGCAAATAAACTTGGCTGGCCTCTCTTAATTGGGCTAAAAGGCCAAGTAAAAAAATCCCGCCTTTGGCAATGCCGACTAAGCAATTAAATTCTTCTTTGATTTGATTATTAATTTTTTGGCTATCAGAAATAAATTGTTCCCAGTTGTAATATTTTTTCTCCATAGTGATATTCTAACCTTGATCGATTATAAAAATCAAGCATTCTAAATTATTAAAAAACCGCTTCGTTTTTTCGAAAGCGGTTGATAGCGACTTAAACCTTCATTCTTTCTCGGGTGGCAAAATACTCGCGCAAGCAATTGCCGCAGCGGCTGCAAGCAAAAGTATTAGCGTCTTTGCCGCAAGAATAAACTAAAGGATTACCCTGATAACGAGCCATGATTTTATTCCAGGCCTTGGGAGTGATTACCCAATAAGAATTCAATGTCCGCTGACGGTAAGTGTAATTGTCCTCATGACCAGCCAGGATGCTCTCCGTGTAATAAGCCATAAAGGTCAAAACGATAGGGATACTGGCGGCTGAATAATGACTGACTGCCTGATCAACTAATTCTAAATTCCAAGTATTAACCCGAACTCTGACAAACATCAGATTCTTCGGTATCGGGTCAAGCAAGACAACTAACTCGTCGGTCTTTAAACCAGGATTAAGCGTTAATACCACTGGAGCATCAAATTTTTCTAAATCCCACGGAATAGAAGTATTATAAAATCTCTCTGGATACTGTTGAACCGCCGCCATCACTAACTGTCTTTGATTATTGCTATCATTACCGTCATTAGCCCGAACAACATAGCCAGCAGCCAGTTTGACTTCAGGCATATTGGGTAAATTTTCCGTCAGCGGTTCTAAAAATGACCGGCCGGACTGGAAAAAACAATCCGGGCAATTTATCGGGCAAACACCGGTCTGGGGAATGCAGCATAAAATTCCACTGCCCCGAGTTTTGGGATTTTCAATATAAGGCATCTATTTTCTCCTTGGCTGGTTTGGCTGGCTTTGATTGTAAAGAACTGAAATTCAGCTTAAAGCTAAATGTTTAGGAAGTCAAATATTACAAAACTTCATTATCATGCGCTTCGGATTCTTTTAAGCCGGCTTTGGTAATGCGAATAAATTGGCAATTTCTTAAATCCTTGATGGTTTGGGCATTACCGTAACTCATGCCTGATCTTAAACCGCCTAAATAACGGGCTAGAATATTTTTGACCGGTCCGCGATAAGGCACACGGGCTTCAATGCCTTCGGGAGTAATCTGATGATGCTTCTCTTTGGCGTCAGGCCGGGACAAAGCGGCAGTGAGTGACGCCATGCCGCGAGAAATTTTACACTGGCGACCCTGATAATTGATAGTTGGACCGGGCGATTCTTCAGTGCCTGAGAGCTGCCCGCCCATCATCACAGTATCAGCGCCAGCTGCCAGCGCTTTAACCAAATCAGCCGACTGCCTGATGCCGCCATCAGCAATTAACGGCACGCCATACTTCTTACAAACCGGAGCGACGTTTAAAACAGCTGAGAGTTGGGGCACACCAAAACCAGTGGTCAGGCGTGTAGTGCAAATTGAGCCCGGTCCAATGCCGACTTTAACGCCATCAACGCCAGCTTCAATTAAATCCAGCGCTCCTTGAGCAGTAGCGATATTACCGCCGATTAATTCCATATGAGGCAATAGGCGTTTAATAATTTTAATCGCTTCTAAGGCATTAGTTGAGTGGCCATGAGCAATATCCAAAACTAAAATATCAGCACCAGCCTCCGTTAGAGTCACCGCTCTTGCCAAATAATCACCTCGCACGCCAATGGCCGCACCCACCAGCAACCGCCCTAAATTGTCTTTACTAGCTTGAGTATTACTGCTATTTCTCATGATGTCTTTTTCTGTAATCAAGCCCTTGATCTGAAAATTAGCATCAACCAGCGGTAATTTTTCTATTTTATTGTCTTTTAATATCTTTTTGGCTTCTTCCATAGGGATATTAACCGGCGCCACGATTAATTTTTCTCTTGGCGTCATAATATCTCTAACTAAAGTTTGATCATTGGAGCAAAAAACCACATCCCGCCGCGTAATCAGGCCCAAGAGAGCAGTATTATCATCGCTGACCAAAAAAGCCGAGCAATTCAGTTCTTCTGATTTATTTTTAAAGTCGGCCAAAGTGGCAGTAGAGCTAATAATAAAAGGATGAGTGATAATGATATTTTGTTTTCTTTTAACTCTTTTGATTTCGCTGACTTGTTTGGTAATATCACAAAACCGATGGACGATGCCGATGCCACCTTCTTGCGCCATAGCGATAGCCATGGCGCTTTCAGTCACCGTGTCCATATTGGCGCTGACAATGGGAATCTTAAGAGAGATATTTCTGGTTAATTGGGTTGAGGTGTCAACATCCTGACGGGATTTTACTTCTGATTTCTGGGGTACTAAAAGCACGTCGTCATAAGATAAAGCAGTTGGGATATACATATTTTGGCTGGTTTATTATTTATCCCCTCCCGACAACTATTTAATATTACCTGAAAAGAAATCTTTTCTCAAATTACCTTAATCGGCTTTCATTTTACCCCTAAAAATGATATTATTATTATAGACAAATTATGATCAAGCTCACCAATGAAATGGAGTGGCTGATAGACATTTACAGCCGCGACTATTCAATCAAAGCGCCAAAGGATGTGGAAAAAATAAAGCTTAGCCAGATGATCTCTAAGCTGGGGTTTTTTTACGAAAAATTCAGAAACGCTATTGATTACAATGATGAGCACTTGGTCAGGCGCAATTCCCTGGAAAGATTTTTACGGCGCCAGCTGCTTTTACTATTGGAAAAAGACCCGTCAAAAATCAGTGAGGCCCTAATTCATGAATTCATCAGGGCCCAATACTTGCCCAACGACACCCTGCCCGAGACCTTTATTTTGGAAGTGGCCCAGCCGATTCAAAAGTACCTGGCTATCATAGATTACATTTCCTACAATCGCCTGCCTAAAAGCTCCAAGTTAATTGACTGGCTGATCGGCATCACTTCAGCCGAAATCAATGAAAAACTGACACCCAACAACAAAGAAGTAGCTATAGCCAACCTGATGTATTCGCATTTGATTGATAATATAGCTTTTCACAAGACCAATATTGATAAAAAAGAAAGGGATTTGCAAATTTATATCGCCACTTTAAGAACTCTTTTAAAAGCTGACCCGTCAACTTTAAGATATTTCCTCTTAAAACTCTATCTGCCCAATTGGAATCTAGCCGAGCCCGCCGAAATTGAACATTTTAGCCGCCACATTTATAACGTTAAAAATAAAATTGACAGCCATCTGTCCCACCCGATCGGTTTTCAGCTCACTCGCAACTTGCGCCCGCAAGCGGTCTTCTTCAATATCTTAAAAGAGGTAATGGAATTAAACAAAGACCACCTCAAAGAATTATTCGCTGATAATGAACTTTTGGAAAAAAGTATTGAGGAGATAGTGGTCGGCAATTACAAAAAAATAAAGACCAAATTGATTGGCACGATTTTGCGGGTTATTTTATACATCTTTTTTACCAAAACCATTTTAGCTTTTATCATTGAACTGCCTTATGATTATTTTATTTTGGAACAAATCCACTGGTACGCTCTAATTACCAATATCGCTTTCCATCCGCTGTTAATGTTTTTCATCGCCATGACCATTAGAATCCCGGGAGTAAAAAACACCCAGCTGATAATCGCAGAAATAAAAAAAATCATCGCTGGTGAAGAAAGAAAAATAGTTTTTAAAGCCAAAGGCCTGATGCGGCGAGGTTCGGTGAGTTACTTCATCTTCAACACTATTTACATCATTATGTTCTCCATTTCTTTCGGCTTGATTATCAGTATTTTGAATTTCTTTAATTTCAATGTTCCCAGCGGCATTTTGTTCGTTTTCTTTTTGACTATTGTCAGCTTTTTCGGCTTCCGCTTAAGAAATCTGGCTAAACAGCTTTCAGTTGTGCCGCGCAAAGACAACTTTTTTAGCTTTTTGGTGGATTTCATCTCTTTGCCCATTATCCGAGTCGGGCGATTTTTCTCTACTAATTTTGCTAAAATCAATATCTTTTTGTTCATCTTGGATTTTTTAATTGAAACGCCTTTCAAGGCGCTGGTGGAATTTTTAGAAAAAGCTGTGTCTTTTATCAATGAAAAACGGGAAGAAATAATAGAATAAAATATCTTTTCGCCACCTTTTTTAAAAAAGTGGGAAAAGAAGATATTGGCGACCAAAAGTGGCAAAAAATTATTTTTTTTCTAAAAAATAGGAAAAGAAAAAATGATTTTCAGCCAAAATAATTATTTCAGGAGCAACCGCCTGATTAAAGTAAAAATAAAACCGTCTCCGGAGGCGGTTTCTTTGGCTAACCAGATTTTAACCAGCGGCAGCCACCATATCAGGCAGAAATTAGGAGAAAAACTACTGGATGAATTATGCGATGCCGCCAAAATTGACATTGTTAAATTGGAAATAGCCGATACCAAACAGCGCCATAAAAAAATAGCCGGCAGAATCGCCACCAAAAGATATGGCTCCTACCGGCCAGCTTCAAAGAAAATTGAGATCCAGAATTTAACCGCTGTCAGAGGACAAATTCTGGCGCCAAAAACTTTTTTAGATACCCTGCTTCATGAATGGCTGCACCATTACGACACTTATAAATTAAAATTGCGTTCCATTCATAGCCGCGGCTTTTATGAGCGGCTCAATGATTTAAAAAGGAAATTGCTGATTAAGTAGTTTTACTGTAAAAAAAAGTTTACCCCACACCTTTCTTTCGAAAAGTGTGGGGGTTGTGTCAGCGAGAGCACTGCTCTTGGCGCGCCCTGGCGATGGAGTCCAGCATTTCGCCACGGGCACTGGCGATCTGCCCGATCGTCCGCCCAGAAAACTCCCGGTCACTGGACAGATGCCGGCCAGTGACAATATTGCCAGCCTTATTGTAAGAAAATTTGAAATCATTCATGGCAACTTCGCCATATTTTTTCGTTTCCACTGATGGCATAGTACTCTCCTTCTGTTCCGACCACACAATTAACCTAAAGTAATGCCATCATATCACATATTATAATTTTTGTCAATAGTGATTATTATAAAAAGATATTATTTAGCTAAAATTAGACAAAATAAAACGACATAGTGGTCTACACCTATGCCGTTACCTAAACATTAAGCTAATAAAAATAAGTATCAAACCCAGCCAAAGAAAAAGATGGCTTAATTTTTCTTGATTATTATCCTCTAACTTATTAGCTAAAAAAATCAAAACAATGCCAATCAGAAAAATAAAGGGCATAATCCCTCCTGCCTTTCTTGGTTATTTTCCGTTGATTACTTTAAGGAACTGTTTTTTGCCTTTTTGCAACAACAAGCCATTAGCCGGTATTTTGACTTCTAAACTTTCGTTGACAATTTTTTCATCATCAATTCTAATCGCGCCTTCTTTAATCAGCCGTCTGACTTCGCTGTTGCTTCTGGCCAAACCGACTAAAACAAACAAATCTAAGACGCCGATTTTTTTATCTTCATCTTTTGCCTGCGCAGACAGGTTAATTTTAACTTGTTTAATTTCTTCCGGTTTCTGGCCTTGTTGGAAAACCCGTTTGAAATTTTCCTCCGCTGTTTGAGCGGCTGGCTCGCCTTGGTAAATTCTGACTACTTCTTTGGCCAGCTGCATTTTCAAATCGCGCGGATTGATTTTTTTGACTTGTAATTCAAGCTTAATATCTTTGAGAGTGTCAAAAGACACATCAGTTAAAATTTCAAAAGCTGGTAAAATCATCTCATCGGGCCAGTTCATAACTTTGCCGTACATCTCGGCTGGTTCATCAATTAAAGTAATCATATTGCCCTCGGTCTTGCCCATTTTCTTGCCGCTCGGATCTTCTAATAATTTAGTGGTCAAAACAAACATTTCCTTGTTTTTCTTTTTTTTCATCAAGGTTCGGCCAGCCAACATATTGAACATCTGATCGTTGCCGCCTATCTGCAAATCCACATCCATGGTAACAGCGTCATAGGCCTGAAATATGGGATATAAAAACTCATGAACATAGATTTCTCGTCCTGATTTTATCCTTTCCTGAAACATATCCCTTTCCAGTAATCTGGAAACTGTGAAATTAGAAGCTAATTCAAGCATATCAACCGGCTTAAGTTTATTAGTCCATTTTTCATTATGTAAAAAACGAAGAGTTGCCTTCTTTAAATCTAAAATTTTATTAATTTGTTTCCTATAGCCCTTGGCATTAGCCAAAACTTGTTGGTGGGTAAGCGACTTTCTCGTAGCCATTTTATCGGTTGGATCGCCGATTTGGGCGGTAAAATCGCCGAACAAAAAAATTACCTTATGGCCCAGTTCTAAAAACTTGGCCAGTTTTCTAATAGTGATACCGTGGCCAATATGCAGAGTTGGCGAAGTCGGGTCATAGCCGCAATAAAGAGTGATTGGCCGGCCGGACTTCAATAATTTTTTCAGCGAGGCCTTATCGGGGAAAATATTGGCCACGCCTCGCGATAGCAGCTCTTCAATTTTTGCTTCATCGGTTATGACTCTGGCCATTTTATTTAAGATTATTTAATTGATTTTTCAATTTGTCTAATTTAACTTTTTGGCTAACCAACTTTTCTTTTTCTTTTTCCACTACTGCTTGAGGCGCTTGGCTGACAAATTCCTGATTGGCTAATTTGCCCTCCAAACTCTTTAGGTACTTTTCCGCTCCCTCGATTTCCTTAATTAACCTGGATTTTTCTGCTTCTAAATCAATTATACCAGTTAAATCCAGATAAAGCTCACAGCCGCCGGCTACCGCGCTGAGACAGTTAGCCGGTTTCTGGCCTGATTTTTTGATTTCCAAAGTTTCAATATTAGTCCAAAAATTTTTAATCAGTTCGGCCTGGCTTTTGACTATTTTAATTTTATCGCTGGCATAAATAATAACTTTAATTTTTTTCTTGGGTTCAATCTTGTTTTCACTGCGCAAGTTCCTAATAGCAGTAATCAAATTTTTAACTAATTCGAAATCAGCCAGAATTTTATTGTTATTAGCTTCTTTCTTTTTGGCAGATGGCCACTTGGCTACCATCAACAACTCGTTAGCGGAAAAGTGGTGCCAAATTTCTTCCGTCACAAAAGGACAAAACGGATGCCAAAGTTTTAATAGATTTTGTAAAGTATATAAAAGAATTTCTTCATTACCTTTCAACTTTTTACTTTCAACTTTATAAACTTCTATGTACCAGTCGGCAAAATCGCTCCAAGTAAAATTATACAAAAGTTCACTGGCGTAAGAGAACTCATAATTGTCTAAACTGGTTTCTACTGCTGATTTGATATTTTCCAATTTAGTCAAAAGCCATTTATCGGCTAAGGTTTTAACTTTAGGAGCTTTATCAATTATTTTAATCTCGCTAACACTGTTGAAAATAAAGCGCGAGATATTCCAAAGCTTGTTGACAAAGTTTCTGGCGGCTTCCACTTTTTCTTCATAAAAACGCGCGTCATTGCCGGCTGTGATGCCTTTGATCAAACTCAAGCGCAGAGCATCGGCGCCATACTGCTTAATGATTTCTAAAGGATCCGGGCCATTGCCGGTGGACTTGGAAAACTTCCGGCCATTTTTATCGCGCAAGATGCCATGGATATAAACTTCCCTAAAGGGTATCTCATCTAAGGCGTAAGTGGACATTAAAATCATCCTGGCCAGCCAGAAAAATAAAATCTCATAACCCATCTGCATCCAAGCGGTGGGATGGTAATTTTTCAAATCTTTAGTTTTTTTCGGCCAACCCAAGATAGAAAAAGTCCAGGTGCCGGAAGAGAACCAGGTGTCTAAAGTATCTTCGTCTTGAACTAAATCACGACTGCCGCAAACTGGGCATTTTTTAGGTTTTTCTTCGCTGACAATTGGCTGGTGGCATTCTTTAAAACACTTATCCCTATCTTTGCCTCGGCAATACCAAACCGGGATCTGATGGCCCCACCAAATCTGGCGGGAAATATTCCAATCGCGCAGATTGTCTATCCAATGCAAATAAATTTTCTGGAATCTTTCGGGAATAATAATGATTTTTTTATTCTTATCGCCATTATGGCCAACAGTCACCGCTTCACGCATCAGATCTTTTAAGCTTTTATTCCTGGGCTTAATTGGCTTATTAACATCAATAAACCACTGTTCCATCGGCAAGGCCTCGACCACATCGCCGAAGCGGTCGGAAGTGCCTACACTGTGAACAATTTCTTCTTCCTTAAGATATAAATTATTTTTCTTCAGCCAATCAACAAATTTCTCACGCGCTTCTAAGGCGGTCAAACCTTGATAAGCCGGGCCGGCGGCCTCGGTCATTTTACCGTCAGTGCCTATCACCTGGATCAAGCCGATATTTTTATTGTTCTGATACATCTCAAAGTCAATCGGACTATGAGCCGGCGTCACACCAACTGCGCCAGTGCCATAATTAGGATCAACATTTTTATCGGCAATAACAGTAATGGCTAAGAGATTTTTAGCGCCAACATCAACGATAAATTTTTGGCCGATATATTTTTTATACCTCTCATCATCAGGATGAACGGCCACAGCCGTATCGCCTAATTTGGTTTCCGGCCGAGTAGTGGCAAGGGGAATGGGAAAATCAGAAGAATATTTGAAAGTATAAACCTTGGTTGGCTGTTCAATATAAACCAATTCATCATCACTGGCGGTGGACTGGCCTTTGACCGACCAATTAATCACCCGGTAGCCGCGATAAATCAAACCGTCATCAAACATTTTCTTAAACATGACATTGACTGCCTGGGATCTGGTCTCGTCAAAGGTATAAGCCAGACGCGACCAATCGCAGCTGGTACCCATTTTTTTTATCTGGCTTAAAATAATGGCTTTAGAATTTTCGGCGTATTCGCGGATTTTTTCCAGAAGTTTTTCCCGTCCCAATTCTTGGCGCGGATTTTGGATTCCCTGCTTTTTTAATTCATCTTCCACTTTGGCTTGGGTAGCCACCGCGGCATGATCGGTGCCGGGAATCAGTAAGGCCTTTTTGCCTTTCATTCTTTGATACCTGATGGCGATATCCATCAAGGCGTTTTCAAAAGCATGGCCCAAATGTAAAATGCCGGTGACATTGGGCGGTGGCATCGCAATAGTAAAAGGAGTTTTGGCCTTCTTGAGATTGTCAGGCGCAAAAAAACCGGATTCTTCCCAAATCTTATAAATGTTATCTTCAACTTTATTGGCCTCGTAAGTTTTTGACAATTCAACTTTTGACATAACTTAATTTTACTTAATTGGGCCTAATTTTTCAAGCCTAAATCAGGGTAGATAAGCTGGCTATAGCTATTATTTCAAAAATCGCCTTCTTATTGACACTTATCTAAAACTGCGATATTATAAACCATTGGGTGTATTTAATGTAATATTACTCATTGATAAAATAAATGGCCTTAACCGAAAGACAACAAATTTTTGAACTGATCAAAAAGAGCCGGTCAATTTTAATCGTTTTCAAAAAGGACTGGACCAGTGACACTTTAGCCAGCGCCTTAGCCCTATTTATGATTCTGAAAAAAATTGATAAGCGTGTTGAAGTGGTTTGTCAGGATTTTAAGCCGTCAGCTAATGTCTCTTTTTTGGGAGCAACGGCCATAAACGATAAGATTGAAAGTTTGCAGAAATTTGTAGTTAGCATTAATACCTCCCAGACCGAAGTTGGAGAATTTTATTATGACCATAGTCATAATAAATTGAATATTTACCTTTCACCTAAAAGCGGCCAGTTTAAACCAGAGGATGTGGCGGCTAAAATCGCCAATTATGAATATGATCTGATCTTAGCAGTCAACTCCCCTGATTTGGAATCCTTGGGCGAAATTTATGGAAACCATAGGGATTTTTTCTACACCACGCCGAAAATAAATATTGACAATTCCCCTAAAAACGAGTATTATGGCGATATCAATATTGTTGACCTAGCCAGTTCTTCCACAGCAGAAATAATTTACGGACTAATTAATAATCTTGACGAAAACCTAATTGACGCTAAGACAGCCACTTGCTTATTGGCTGGCATTATCGCTGGCACCAAGAATTTCAAATCCTCCAAAGTAACACCTAAAACCTTGAATACCGCTGGCTTATTAATCGCTCAGGGCGCCAACCGAGAACAGATAATTCAAAACTTTTATCAAACCAGATTTTTGTCAACATTGAAGCTCTGGGGCCGAGTGCTAGCCAGATTAAACAACGACCTTGATGATAAACTGGTCTGGTCAACGATAGCCGACCGGGATTTTTTAGAGACCGCCACCTCACCTGATGAAATCATTGATGTCATTGATGAGCTGATTGTCTCTCTGCCTAAGATAGAAGTCATTGTTTTAATTTACCAACAACGCGCCAATGACGAAATAGAAGTCCTAGTTTATTCCGCTAAAAATTTAGACGCTCTTTTCATCAGTCAAAGATTCAATCCCAGCGGCAATGCCGAGATCGCCAGATTCCGCCTGAATAAAATAACTCTGTCAGAAGCCGAGAGAATGGTTATCGGAGAAATTAAGCATAAGCTGCAATAACTTAGCTTAGCCGGTCGCCATAATTGAAGAAATAATTTAAAACCAAACAAACAAAAGGAGGGTGGTGATTATGGGTATCGCATCTTACATTGACCATACTTTGCTAAAGCCGGAGGCAACGCGCCAACAGATTATCCAACTTTGCCAAGAAGCCAGGGAATATGGCTGCGCCGCTGTTTGTGTCAATCCGACTTGGGTCGCTTTATGTAAAGAGGTATTGGCTTCGTCTGTTGTCAAGGTCTGCGCCGTAGTTGGCTTCCCACTGGGAGCTAACCTGCCGCAAATTAAAGCCCTAGAAGCTCTTTTAGCTGTTAGAGACGGAGCCGACGAGGTAGACATGGTCGCTAATATCGGCTCGTTAAAATCTGGTGATCTTGATCTATTTAAAATAGATATTATAACAGTTAGCGTTGCTATACCAAAAGTGACTCTTAAAGTTATTATTGAGACCTGCCTGCTGACCGAAGAAGAAAAAAACATTGCTTGTGCAATTGCTAACGATGTTGGAGCTGATTTTGTAAAAACCTCAACTGGTTTTTCTACTAAAGGAGCCACTACTGATGATGTGAAGTTAATGCGATTAACAGTAGGCGATAAAATAGGTGTTAAGGCCTCAGGTGGAATTAAGGATTTAGCCACTGCGAAAGCCATGCTCCAAGCTGGCGCTAATCGGTTGGGTTGCTCCAATAGCGTAGCGATTATTGAAGAAGAAATATCTTCATCTTCTTTACCCTGTAGTGGAGATTGATAAGAAAAATTAACAAAAAATATAACCGCTTAGATGTTAAATCCAAGCGGTTTTTTTCTGGCCTAATTTGGGTGGACGATAGTGGATTTGAACCACTGACCTTCTCGACGTCAACGAGACGCTCTAACCAACTGAGCTAATCGTCCAGATTTAATTATTAATAATTAAGTGTTATTGGCAGGCCAGAGTAGAATTGAACCGACATCTATTTACCCTGTCAAATATATGCGCGTAGATGGACTTGAACCATCGACCCCCACGTTATAAGCGTGGTGCTCTAACCGCTGAGCTATACGCGCACATATTTGACAGGGTGAGTAAGCACTGACACTCTAACCTCTAAGCAACGGCCTTAAGACATAAAACAAACTTGGCTATAATCTTACCACATTTTTATTATTTTTCAAGATCTTAGTTAATAATAATCAGTTAGCTAATCAAGCCAAATGGATTATTTCTTTGGGATTATGATATTTTTGGCCCGGGCTAATAATTGGTAGGCCCAGATTATAATATTTCTTTTTGCTGGAACTATCAATATCGTGCCAACGTTCATTTAATTCATCATAAGTGAGATAAGTCAGCCGAATGGAATAAGGATCGGCAAAATAAATTTTTTTCCGGTCATAGCCGATAGCGACCACATAATGCCCGTCCGTCCAATGATTGCGCCAGTTTTTTACCTCACTGCTTAACCAGGCCTGAAGTAGAATAATAACCGGAATCTTCTTTTTGGTGTAATTTTTCAATCGGCCGATATCCAATATTTCCTCTGAGGCCTTCAAACCAAAGTGCTTAGCCGCTTTGATTATTCCCTCAACCGGAGTGCCGTTTTTATTGGTTTTAGTTATTTTGATCACTTCCTGTTCAGAAACATCAATATTATAATAAATTAAAACCGAGTGCAGGGCTTTGGCGCCGCAGTCATATTCGTAGGTCTGGCGCAATAAAGGAAAATTCAACATTTTCATAATAATCAATTTTATTTATTAAGGAAGGCCGTCTAATTAATTTTAGCAAAAAAAACTAAATCCTGCGAAAAGATTTCCGCAGGATTTTATTTTTATCAGAAAAAACCTTAACAACTCTCACCAAGAAGTGTTAGAATAGTATCTTTAAAATCATCCATCTCTGCTTGGACTTTGGTTAAAGTCAGGGCTTTAGCAACTAAACCAGCCGACACCTCAACTTCGCCAAGAATTTCACAATCACTTTCAATTTGAAAATCAGTGAAAACCAACACCGAATCTCTATAAATAGTGATTACTAAATTACCCGCCTCTTCAATAAACAACCGTTTAATTTTATTTTCTAAACCATGACTAAAATCTAAGAAACTTTCATAAACCAACTGGCTAATGACCTTAGCTTTCATCGGCTCCACTCCTCTTATTGATTAATACTGCTTCGATGATTCTTCATCAAACGGACCGCCTTGGATTATCGGTCCGCCGGTTATTTTAAAACTGCCGCAATTGGAGCACTTCCAATGGGGTTGTAAGTTTGGCGGTAAATTTGATTGGCAAGTATAAAATTCATGACCGCAATCCTGGCAACGCCAAAAATGATCCGGCATGGGAAATAAAGAATTCATGGCTTTTTCTCCTATTTGTTTAAAGAACAACTCCTTTCTCTCTTGATTTTTTACCATATTTCAGATAAAATAACAAATCACTGGGATTATGCTAAAATTAAATTAATGGATAATTATCAGAAACAATTAAGCACTTGGCAAAAGTCCGCTAATAAGCAAGCTGACTTTTTATTTGTTAAAAAATTGATAAAAGAATGGCCTCAAGCTGAAATTTATCTGGTCGGCGGAGCGGTCAGAGACATTATTTTGGAAAGAGTCACTAAAGATTTTGATTTTGTGGTGGCCAAAGTTGAAGCCAAGGATTTGGAAAAATTTTTAGCTTATGAAGGCGAAGTCAATTTAGTCGGAAAAAGCTTTGGTGTTTTTAAATTTGTGCCAGGCAAACCCCTCCCCAACCCTCTCCTTGGTAAGGAGAGAGGGATATTTTTTGAACCCTTTGATATTGCTCTGCCCCGCACCGAACAGGCCGGCCTAAGCGGCGGCTATAAGGACTTTGCCGTTCAAAGCGACAAAGATTTGAAAATAGAAGAAGATTTGTCGCGCCGCGATTTTACTATTAACGCCCTGGCTTGGGATTTAAGAAAACAAGAATTAATTGATAAGTTTAGCGGTTTGAAGGACTTAAACGATAAAATCATTAGAGCCATCGGCCGGCCAGAACAAAGATTTCAAGAGGATTACACCCGGCTGCTAAGAGCCATCAGATTTGCCTGCCAATTGGATTTTGTGATTGAGGTCAAAACTTTGGCAGTCATAAAAAAGAAGTCAGAAAAAATATTAGAAATAACCAAAGAAAGAATCAATGAAGAATTTACTAAAATTATCATGTCAGATAACGCCGAAACCGGCTTAAGATTGATGCAGTCAATCGGCTTATTGAAAATTTTAATTCCTGAGTTGGAAAAGGGCGTGGGTCTGGCTCAAAATAAAGCCCATATCTATGAGGTTTTTGAACATAGCGTCAGGTCGTTGGGTATAGCCGCTCAGAAAAAATACAAATTAGAAGTCCGCTTAGCCGCGCTATTCCACGACATTGGTAAACCAGTGACTAGAGAATTCAAAGACGGCGATGCCACTTTCTATAATCACGACCAAGCAGGCGCCAAAATCACCAAACAAGTTTTAAAACGTTTGAACTATGCCAATGATATTATTAAAGCCGTGGTCCATTTAGTGCGCTATCATATGTTTTATTACGCCTTAGATACCGTCACTGACGCCGGCGTCAGGCGTCTTTTAAACCGGATCGGTCAAGAAAATATTGATGACTTTATAAACTTAAGAATCTGCGACCGACTGGGTATGGGCCGGCCCAAAGCCAAACCCTGGAAATTAATCCAATTGGAAAGGCGATTTAAAGAAGTCCAGCTGGACCCGATAACCCCTAAAATGCTGAAAATCACCGGCTATGATGTTATAGCTGAACTACAAATCCAGCCTGGTCCGAAAATCGGTTTGATTTTAAACGCTCTTTTGGGCGAAATACTGGAAAAACCGGAAAAAAATACTAAAAAATATTTAATTGGCAGAATTAAGGAATTAAATAAATTAAAAGACAGGGACTTGGAAAAAATGCATCCGGACATTGCTTTTTACGAAGAAGAAAGAAAGCGGTTGCTGCATAAAACAGCGGAATAAAAAAGCGCGAAATCAGAAATTTCGCGCCAGCTTACCAATTAAAAGCTCTTAACATTTCTGATAGCTCTTTCTATTCTTCCCTTATCCTCTGTCAAACGAGATATAATTGATTTTCTCAACGCTTTGAATTCTTCTTCTTCAGTGAGATCGGCCAATTTATATCGGGAATGTAATACTACAGAAAGCATGCTTGATTCCGGCATTAACCTTAAATCTTTAGGTTCAAGATCGTTAAGAATTCTAATATCACCAGTCTGGGTATCCAATTCATGAGCTAAAAAAGTTAACTTGGATTGGGATCCCTTTCTGGTAATATCTATTATTTTTACAACAGTTCTCCATTTCGTCCAATAATATTCACCGATTCTTAACGGCCTATCTTTAGGATTTACAACCAGGGGAACGGATTTAACATTCATGGTTTTTATTCTCCATTGGCTGTTGAAATTACTGGTCTTAACTCATGACTGGCTGAAAAAATTGGCAATCTGACTGTTAAAGCGGCATTTAACTCTTTTTTTAAAGTCCTTCAACTCTGCCGGATAAGCTAATCTCATTAGTCCGTGGGTTTTTTCCAAAACTTCAAAAACTAAAGCGATATCATCGCCAAAAGCACCGCTAAATATCCCTTCCAGCGATAATATCCGAAAAACTACGCCACCTCGACCTAAAGACGTTACCTTGACAAGATAAGATCTACTTATTAAATATTGCCCCTTTTGCAAATCTGAATGTTTCATAATTCCCTCCTTTTATCTTTTGTATTTTTTATCAAAGTGCCAAATAAAATATATGCAAAACAACCTTATCACCATCACCCAAGAAAATCAAGGCCAGCGATTAGATAAGTTCTTAAACGAACAACTAACTGAATTTTCTCGTTCCCAAATTCAAAAAATGATAAAAAATGGTGATATTTTGGTTAATGGTCAAAAAGTCAGTGTTCATAAGTTTTTAAAAATCGGCGATATGATAAAAATCTTACCTTCTCAATTGTCATCACCGTCTCCCTTATTGTCATCCCCGCCAAAGCGGGGATCCAGTGCTAATGAATCTGTATCCCAGGTCAAGCCTGGGATGACAAGTTTAACAATGATTGGAGAAAAAATATTCAAAGACATCAAAATTATCTCCGAAACCGAAGATTTTCTCATCATTGAAAAACCAGCCGGCTTGTTGGTTCATCCAACCGAAAAAAACGAAACTGCCACTTTAGTGGACTGGCTGATAGCCAAATATCCGATAATTAGAAAAATCGGCGACGATCCGCTTCGGCCAGGCCTGGTGCACCGTTTAGATAAAGATGTTTCCGGGCTGATGATCATCCCTAAGACCCAAGCGACCTTTGAATTTTTTAAACGGCAATTCCAATTGCGGACCATTGATAAAAGATATACCGCTTTGGTCTACGGAGAAATCAGCCAAGACAGTGATAAAATTAATTTTTTCATTGGCCGCTCTAAAGCTAAAACCGGACTCTTTGCCGCCCGTCCCCAAAAATCAAAGGATGATGACAAGCCAGCTATGACTGAATTTGAAGTCAAAGATAGATTTAAAAACTACACGCTTTTGGAGATAAAAATCTTAACCGGCCGAACCCATCAAATTAGGGTTCACTTGAAGGCCTATGGCCACCCTCTGGTCGGTGATAATCTTTATTTCAATAAAAAACTAAAAACCAAAAAGGAGTTAAGCCGGATATTCTTGCATGCCTCTTATTTGTCCTTTACCGGGTCAGATGGAAAATATTACGAATTTTCCAGCCCCTTGCCAAAAAAATTAGCTACCTTTTTAAAATCACTGAAAAAACAATGATTTTCACAATCCAGGCATTAATTGGTTCAGTAATGGCCATAAATAAATGAAATTTAACCTTGCTAAAAACAAAAAAACTTGTTAGAATTACCTTAACCGATAAATAATAAATTCACTGATTTATGAGCGTACCCACTCAAAGAAGAACCAAATCATCCCGATTAAGAAGAGCTTCCCATTTTGCTCTAAAAAAAACCATTTTAATCAAATGCCCGAAATGCGGCCAAATGGCCTTGCCCCATCGCGTCTGCGAATTTTGCGGCACTTATAAAGACCGGCCGGTCATTTCTTTAAAAACCAGGGCTAAAACTGCCAAGCAAAAAGCTCAGGAGCGGAAAGAAGCTGCTAAAACTAAAGAAGAAAATAAAGAAATCAAGAAGAAGTAAACTTTTGTTTTAATTTTTAATTGCCATCAAATACTTATGTCCAATAGGCATTTAGCGCGGACCATTGCTGTTCAAACTCTTTACCAATGGGATTTTAACGAGCAAAAAAAAGATATTAAGGAGATAATGCTTGGAGTCAGGGAGAATTTCGCCCCGGAATTTGATGATGGACAATTCATTAATCATTTAATTGAAGGCGTTGTAAAAAATTTAAAAGCCATAGACAATTTAATAACCAAATTCGCTCCGGAGTGGCCGATGGATCAGATCACTATAGTGGATAGGAATGTTTTGCGCTTGGGAACATTTGAACTTAGATTTGATGAAGCCATACCGGCTAAAGTAGCCATTAACGAAGCCATAGAACTGGCCAAGACCTTTGGCGGAGAATCATCGGGAAAATTCGTTAATGGTGTTTTGGGAGCCATTTATAAGGATATGGGTGAAAAAGAAGTGGACAAAATAAACAAAGAAAAAATCAAAAAGGAGCCGGACGAGGAAAATAAAACACCGGCTATTGAATAAATTGCCAAATTGCTAATGAAAGACCTAGTTAAATTAGAACAAAACATTGGGGTCAAGTTTAAAAACCAGGATGGGCTGATCCAAGCCATAGTTCATCGGTCTTATATCAACGAACATCCTGAATTCAAACTTGATCACAATGAAAGATTGGAATTTTTAGGAGACGCTGTTTTGGAATTGATTGTTACTGAATACTTATATGATAAGTATCCCAATCCTGAAGGAGAACTCACTAATTGGCGAGCCAGTTTAGTTAATGGCGACAATCTGGCTAAAATTTCTAAAAATTTAGAGATAGATGAATTTTTAATGATGAGTAAGGGTGAAAGCCGAGATAAAAATTCTAAGGCCAGGCAATATATTTTAGCTAATGCCTTGGAGGCCATAATCGGAGCTATTTATTTAGACCAGGGCTTAAAGATAGCCAAAAAATTCATCACCCTTAACATCTTAAGGGATCTGGAAGAAATTATAGCTAAGAAACTTTACATTGACGCCAAAAGCGATTTCCAAGAAAAAGCCCAGGAGAAAATAGGCATTACTCCCACTTATAAAATACTAGCATCAGCCGGTCCCGACCATGCCAAAGTTTTTAAGGTAGGCGTCTACTTAAGTAAAAAACTGATAGCTACTGGCACTGGCACCAGCAAGCAAGAAGCGCAGACGGAAGCAGCTAAAAAGGCTCTAAAAAATAAAAATTGGAATAATTAATTTACAAAGTTATGATTAATCTTGATTTTTTCCTTCAGCAAGCCGTCCAAAAACAGGCCTCGGACCTCCATTTAATCGCCGATTTGCCCGCTTTCGCCAGAATTAACGGTCAACTCGTAGAATTGGATAAGAAAATATTGCTAGCCAATGAAATAGAATCATTGGTCAAAAAATTCCTTAGTGATGATAAGTTTAATAAGTTTTTAACAGCTAAAGAATTGGATTTGGCTTATGAAATACCGGATGGCACCAGGTTCAGGATTAATTTATTTTGGGAAAAAGGCAATATCAGCTTAGCGGCCAGAACTATACCACCGGAAATACCCACTATGGAAGAAATAACTATGCCGGAAATAGCTTATGACTTATGCAATTACGACCGGGGTTTAATACTTTTAACCGGCCCGACCGGTTGCGGCAAATCCACTTCGCTGGCAGCCATGATCAATTACATCAATCAGAATCGCCGAACCAATATCATCACTTTGGAAGACCCGATTGAATTTGTCTTTAAGCCGGTTAAAGGCCTGATTCGCCAAAGGCAGTTGGGTTCCGACATGCTTTCTTTTGAAGACGGCTTGACTCATATCTTGCGCCAGGACCCTAATGTCATTATGGTCGGCGAAATGAGAAATTTAGAAACCATTGCCGCCACCATCACCCTGGCTGAAACCGGACATTTGGTCTTTGCCACGCTTCATACTTACAGCGCCGCCCAGACCATTGACCGCATCATTGATATCTTTCCGCCCCACCAGCAAAATCAAGTCAGAATACAAATCTCCATAACCTTAAAGGGCATTATTGCCCAGCGATTATTACCCAGCTTAGACGATGGCCGAGTAGCCGCCAGAGAAATATTGATAAACACGCCGGCAGTAGCCAATTTGATCAGAGAAAATAAAATCGCTCAAATCAATACCGTTATTCAGACCAGCGCCAAAGAAGGTATGATTACCATGGAAGCGGCCTTAAACAATTTACTAAAGAAAAAATTAATCTCCCAAGAAATTTTAGATAATAATTTATTATCAAATAAAAGCAAAAATAGATTGGTTTAACTGAAATCAATAAAAAGAACCGATAATTATCAGTTCTTTTTATTTTAGAGTGTATTTATTTGACCAAAGCCGAACCTTTTTTGAACGAAACCGACCAATTGCCTCGTTTTCCCCCACTAAATAATGCCTTTTTCTAATCAACTAATTAGTTTTAGTGACAATCACAGGTTTCTTGCCTTTAAACAACAGCCATAATGCGCCTGCTAAAACTACCAATTCAGACCAAAAGTCCCATTGGAACCAGTATTGGCTAAGCAACTCTATTCTGGTAAATCGGGAATAATATCCTCCAGTCGGGTCTATGTTGAAAATTAAAAAGGAGAAATGCCCCAGCATTAAAAACGCCGTAAATATTACTGCGCCAATGAGCATGAGTTTATAGCTTTTTGATGTTTGCGGAGTTGACCTGGTTAAAAACAAAGTTCCAAACAGCAAAGCTAAAGCTGTCGTATCCGTACTATGGACATTAAGGAGATCGTATAAAAGCTGCGGCCAAACGCTAAGACTGCCGCTGCCAATAGGAAATTCAAAGCTTCGCATTCTAAAAATAGAATATCCCTGTTTATATGGCAGCCAAATTTCCTGAACAATAATCATTATCAGTATAATCAAAAAAAGAAAAATCCCTGCCAACAGCCATTTCCAATTCATGTCTCTTTTTAGATTCAAGCTTGGCCTGAACATTTCATATCCCAAACCAATAAGAATAACAAGAAAACCGATCCAGGGGGGACTGTAACTTATTGATGGAATATCTCCTAAGTTAATTTTAGTCCAGGTTGGCATCCAAAGCAACATAAACAAAATTATTGCAAAGAAAATAAATGCAAAAATGCGATTTAAAGCGTTGCTCATATTTTTATTTTATCCTCTGAAAACTCGGGTATCCGTCAATGATTATGCCTCTAATGTTTTCTAATTATTCTTCTTTTGAAAATTAATTATTAGTGCGCCCACCAGGACTCGAACCTGGGACCGTTTGCTTAAGAGACAACTGCTCTACCAACTGAGCTATAGGCGCCTGTGTTTAAATAGCTTTCAGGGGTTGGCCGGCCAACAGGCCGGGACTTAAAATACCCCAACCCGCTAATTTCCTGCACCAGCGCGCCCAGAGGGACTCGAACCCCCAACCTTCTGGTCCGAAGCCAGACGCTCTATCCAATTGGGCTATGGGCGCATATAATTATCTATTATGACAAAATAAATTTTATCATAAAACTGCCAAAAAATCAAGTTAGAATTATCCTTTAACCAATGTAAAAACCGACTCTTTTAAATAAAGTCGGTTTTTACCTTGAATATTATTCAGCTTGACCACTATTTTCTTCGGCTGGCACTGAAACTGTCTTGACACTGGGGGTTGGCTTGGTTTTAACGTCACTTTCAGGTGATTTTAAGGCCTCTTTAAGATTTTTACCAGCTTTAAATTTAGCTACTGTGACTGAAGGAATGGTTATTTTTTCCTCCGGCCTGCGCGGATTGATGCCCTCGCGTCCTTTTCTTTGGCGAGCAGAAAAAGCGCCAAAGCCGGTTAAAGTAACTTCCCCGCCTTGTTTAAGGGTGTTGATGGTGATATCAACAAAAGCGTTTAAAACATCTTCAACTTGATTTTTAGACAAGCCGATTTTTTCGGCTATCTTATCGGCTAATTCTACTTTATTCATAAGCCACTCTCTTTCTATAAAACAATTTAAAAAATAATTTATTAAGTGATGATCAAGAATTGGCGACTTGATTTTTAGGCTAGATCCTCATCGTTCGCCATATCTTCATCCTCATCAGTTGATTCATCAGCAGCAGTTTCGGCCTCGGCCGGTTCCATTTCTGTCTCTTCAACTTCTGGTTCATCAGCTGCTTTTGACTCTTCCTCTTTAGAGGTTTCTTCTAAATCATCCGACTGATTTGGATCGGATTGGTTTCGAAAAAAATTCATAGTTTTCGACTTATTAATTATTTATTTAACCCCAATTGAAAATTGGGCTTAGTTAGTTTTAACTTTTATTATTTTATCCAATCTTTTTATTTTAACGGTCTTTTGGGTTTTAGGATCTATTTCCAAATAAACCGCATTAAACTGGCAATAGCCGTAATCCGGCAAATCATGTTTTTTTGAACTTTGACCCCGGTCTAAAAAAAGATTGAATATCTGGTTCTTACTGGCGCCAATAACTGAATCATAATAACCAATCATGCCAATGTCAGTGATAAAACCGGTTCCTTTAGCTAATAGCTTGCTGTCGCTGGTTGGAACATGGGTATGAGTTCCTAAAATTGCTGCTACTTGGCCGTCAAAATATTGGGCTAAAGCGTTTTTTTCACTGGTTGCTTCAGCATGAAAGTCAACGATAATAATTTGATCTTTATATTTTTTAATGATCTTGGCCAGTACTTTAAAAGGGTTGTTTAATTTATCTGGAATAAATACCCTACCCAATAAGTTTACCACTATTATTTTATTTTGTCCAATTTTTTTTGCCAGTGGCGAGCCGGCCGCCGGCTTGATCTCTAAAAAGCCAACACCTGATTTTTTACCTTGATAATTAGCCGGCCTAATCACTAAGGGTGGACGGTTATTTAAAATTTTATCACTGCCGGCTTTGCTCCAAGCATGGTTGCCGGAAGTAAAAAAATCAACACCTGCCTCAATAACTTCATTAAGTGTTTTTTCGGTAAAACCAATGCCGTGAGCAATATTTTCAGCATTGGCAAAAACTAAATCCGGCTTATATTTTTTCTTTAATTTGGGCAGATATTGAACAGTGGCGCGACGTCCAATTTTTCCGACAATATCAGCTAAAAAAATTATTTTTAACATATTTTATATTTTATATATAGCACAAGAATATAAGATGTGAGATGTAAGTATAAAGAAACTAAAATATCAAATATTAATCACAAAAACGCTTTATAATTTTTCTATTGTGTTTTAGTGATTCTAACGAGCGTATTCCACCACCCTCTTTTCCCTAATGACATTAACTTTTATTTCACCGGGATATTTGAGATCTTCTTCTATTTTCTCGGCAATATTTTTAGCTAATTTAACTGCTGCTAAATCATCTATTTCTTCCGGCGAGACAAAAACCCTGACTTCCCGGCCAGCTTGGATGGCATAAACCTTATCCACTCCACCAAAATTCTTAGCAATATTTTCCAATTCCTCAAGTCGCTGTAAATAATTTTCATAACTGTCTTTTCTGGCTCCCGGTCTGGCACCAGAAATCGCATCGGCCACCTTAACAATCACACCTTCTAAAGTTGAGGGTTTATCATTATGGTGTTCAAAAACCGGCTTAATAACATCTTCGCTGATGCCAAATTTGCGGCAGATATCACGCCCAATTTCCGGATGAGTGCCTTGAACTTCATGATCAACAGCTTTGCCAATGTCATGAAGCAAGCCGCCTTTTTTAGCCACCAAGACATCAGCGCCCAGTTCATGGGCCAAAAGAGATGACAAATTAGCCACCTCAATGGAATGATTTAAGATATTCTGGCCATAGCTTGTTCGGTATTTAAGCCGGCCCAATATTTGAATCAGCTTAGGATCAAAACCGGTAATACCCAATTCATAAACGGCATTTTCTCCGGCTTTTTTGATATCTAAAGAAATTTCTTGTTTGGCTTCTTTAATTGTCTCTTCAATTCGAGCCGGATGAATCCGACCATCAAAGATTAATTTTTCCAAACTTTTTTTAGCTACTTGCCGGCGAATAGGGCTGAAAGAAGAAATTGTTATCGCCTGGGGGGTATCATCAATGATTATCTCCACACCGGTTAATTGCTCTATGGTCCTGATATTTCTGCCCTCACGCCCGATAATCCGGCCTTTCATTTCATCATTGGGCAGGTCAACGATTGACGAGGTGCTTTCCTGAGCATGAGAAGAAGCGCATCTTTCAATTACCGTAGAAAGAATTTGCTTGGATTTCCTTTCTAATTCTTCAGAGGCCTCAGCTTCCATTTTATTAAGGCGGAGGACTAAATTATCAGCCATTGATTTTTCAACATTATCCATTAATATCTTTTCAGCCTCGCTCTTGGTTAGAGCGGCGATTTTCTCCAATTTGGCAAACTGTTCTTCTTTGATTTTAGAAATATCGTCCTTCAACCTGTTGATTTTATCGGTCTTATCGGCTAACTCCTGTTTCTTATTTTCCAAGTCCATCAATTTTTGGTCAAAAAGTGACTCGCGCTTTTCTAATCTCTTTTTGGCAACTTCCAAATCCTGGCGCTCGCGTCTGGCTTCTTTTTTGGCTTCTTCCAAAATTTCAATGGATTTCTCTTGGCCTTTGAGTAAAATTTCTTTTTGTTTCGACTTAGCATCAATAATCAATTTTTCAATTTTTTCTTCAACGGTTCCCTGGCGATTTTTAGCCCATTGTTTACGGGCAATATAGCCAAAAACAAACCCGCCTACCAGTGTTAAGACCAGACCGGCATAAATTAATAAATTTGTCATTTTATTTTTTCCTCTTTATAAAGAGGAAGTTGGCACGCAAAAATGTCCTTAAAATAAAATTATTTTAAGGATTTTAGATAGTAGTGGTTTGATATTTGTATATCAAGAGTGAAAAATTTGTAAAGGTAAAGTTATAATCCATATTCCACTAAATTTCAACCAAGTCCAAGACATCAGCGGCCAAATTCCTGTTTTTTGTTATTTATTTAAGGTACCCTAATCTTAACATATTGAATTATTTTAGTCAATTTTTAAAATTTGACCCAATATTCAGAGGTCAATAATCAAATATCAACTATAAAAATCAGCGGTTTTTTAGAGAAATACTTTGATAATTTATTTTATAACCTTGTCTATCAAACCATATTCCAAAGCATCGGCAGCTGACATATATTTGTCACGATCAGTATCTTTTTCAATCTGCGACAGGGTTTTATTAGTATGCTGAACTAAAATCTTGTCCAGCTTTCCCTTAATTTTCAAAATATGCTCGGCGTGAATTTTAATATCGGCCGCTTGGCCTTCCATGCCGCCCATCACTTGATGGATCATTATCTCGGCATTAGGCAATGACATTCTTTTACCCGATTTTCCGCCGGCTAAAATTACCGCCGCCATGCTGGCCGCCAAACCGACACAAATAGTGGAAACGTCGGGCTTGACATACTGTATAGTGTCATAAATCGCCAAGCCGGCTGAAACCGACCCGCCGGGAGAATTAATATACAATTTAATATCCTGGTCATGATTTTCGCTATCCAAAAAAAGTAATTGGGCAATTACTGTATTGGCCACGGCATCATCAATAGCTGAGCCCAAAAAAATAATCCGGTCTTTTAATAATCGGGAATAAATATCATAAGCGCGTTCACCGTAATTGGTCTTTTCTAAGACTGTAGGAATTAAATACATAAATTTTAAGTTAAAATTTAAAATAAATATCAAATAACAAGTTCCAAAGTAAATATTTGTTATTTTGAATTTATAATTTATTTGTTATTTGTTATTTTGAATTTGTAAATTCTTATTATAACATACACCTATTATTATCTTTTTTCAAGAATGATAATAAATCACTATCCTCATCAAGGGTGTAGGGCAAAGTGAAACCAGCTGCTTTCTGATGGCCACCGCCGCCGTAAAGCTGGGCAATTTGAGCAACATTAATATTATCTTTGGTAGTTCTCAAACTAACTACGGTCTGGTTCCGATTAATCCTAAACAAGGCCGAAATAGAAACATCGGTTAAGGCATTTAAAAAATTAATCAAGCCGTCTAATTCCTCATCGTTAATTAGATATTTCTTATACTCCTCTTCTCGGACATAGGTATAGGCGATTTTAAGATCGGCATCAATTTTTAACCGCGCTAGAACCTCCCCCCATAAGCGCAAGCCGTTAATAGTTCTGTTTCTCCCAACCTGGTTATTAATTTTATACATCTTGGCTCCTTGGTCAATAAGCCGGGCAGATATTTTTATGGCTTCAATAGTAGTGGCGGAATTGTAAAAACCGCCAGTGTCACTTAAAATCCCACAGAGCAGACAAGTAGCCAGCTGGTAGTTCAAAGCCAATTTTATTTCAGTAAAAAATTTATAAATTATTTCACAAGTTGAGGAGGCCAGATCATCAACGCAATTGATATCGCCAAAGCGATTATTGCTGAAATGATGGTCAATATTTATTGTCATTTTTCTTAAAAGATTGCTGGGTTTGACTTGGGTGTGAGCCCAGTCACTGGAGTCCAAGACAATTACCAAATCCCATTGGCGATTTAAGAGCATGCGATCACCGGTGATAACTTCTAAGCCCGGTAAAAAGCTAAAATAAGATGGCGGCTGGTCAGCCATAAAAATAGCAACGTTCTTACCTGAAGTTTTCAAATAATTGAACAGGGCTAAAGACGAACCGCAGGAATCGCCATCTGGCCTTTGATGGCTGATAATCAGAATACTATTGGCCGCCATAATCTGCTGATTTAGTCCGTTAAATAATAATGAATTGGTTGGGAGTTTATTATAATGGAAACCGTCTGATATCATAGTGGTTTGATTAACCGGGATTATTAAACATAAAAATTAAACGCTGTAATGTAATAGAGTATTATATTAAACACCTGATTAATTGTCAATAATAAAACTCCGGCTTCAGCCGGAGTTTTGGCGTTGTCCGTAATTACTTCAGTTCCTTCAAAAGTTGGTCTAATTTAGCAACATCTTGGCCGGTTTCATCAATTATAAATCTTAATTTGGGAATATTTCTTAAAGTCAGCCGATTATTTAAAGCGCTTTGAATTTTGGGGAGACTATTAATTAATAAGCTCATTATTTCCCTTTGCTTGGACTCCGGCCAAATGCTTAAAAATATCTTCGCTTGTTTCAAATCGGCTGAGGTTTTAACTTTAGTGATAGTAGCCAGCGATCCAATTGGCAATTCAATATCAACTGAGATAATCTGGCCCAGCTGTTGAGCAATAAGTTCATCAATTTTTTCCATTCTCTTAGGCATAATGTTAACTTATAGCTAATGGCAGATAACATATAATTCATTACCATAAGCCAATTTATTTTTCTGCCTGATAAAATTCCAAAATATCGCCCACCTCTATTACCGGCTTACCGGCAAAACTGATGCCACATTCCTGGCCGGAGCTAACCTGGTCAACTGGCTGTTTGGCACATTCCAATCTTTGGACACTGCCAGAGGCGATAGCTTGCTGGCCTCTCATGACAATAACCGTATCACAGACCAATAAACCGCCTTCAATTACCCGGCCACCGACAATCATATTTTTGGCCTCTTGCCTGAATATCTTTAAGACCTCAAGCTTACCGATTAATTTTCTAACTGTTTCTTTTTCCTTAAGTTCAACGATGTCCTTTTGGATATCTTCTATCAGGTGATAAATAACTTCATAATATTTTATTATCACCCCCTTGTCCCGAGCTAAATTTAAAACCAAAGCGGCTGGCTTGACATGAAAGCCCAAAATTTTAGCTTTAGCAGCTTCCGCTTTTAAAACATCCGATTCGGTGATAATACCCAAACCCTTGCCAATAATTTTAACTTTGATTTTATCAGTTTCCAATTTAGCCAAACTTTCAATTATCGCTTCCACCGATCCCAAGACATCGGCTTTAATTATTAAATTAATAAACTTAAGACCAGTTTCATCATCGGCTGATTTGGCCCGGGTAGAATAATCTTTTTCCTGCCTCAACCGATGCTGTTTAGCATTCCGGCTCAAGGATTTAACATCTTGGGAAACTTCTAAAATGCTACCAACTTCCGGCGCTAATTTCAAGCCCAAAATCTTAACCGGAGTCCCTGGCCAAGCCGAAGCAGTATTATCGCCCTTATAATCTTTCAGCATTCTAACTTTTCCCACTAAGGTTCGTCCCAGGCCCAGGACATCACCTATTTTGAGCGTGCCTGATTGGACTAAAATAGTAGCTACCGGCCCCTCGCCTTTATCAATATGGGATTCAATAATAGTGCCAATAGCTGGGCGATTGGGATCGGCGACAATATTGTCTTTTTCCATGTCAGCTACTAGTAAAACCGTCTCTAATAAATCATCAATGCCCGTGCCCTCCTTAGCTGAAACATTGGCAGTAATCACTTGGCCGCCCCAATCCTCCGGCAATAAATTCAAAGAAGCCAAATCCTGTTTGACTTTTTCAATGTCGGCTGCCGGCTTATCAATTTTATTAATTGCCACAATATAAGGCAGGCCAGCAGCCTGAATGATTTTAATTGCCTCTTTGGTTTGCAGTTGAATGCTGTCATCAGCCGCTATCACCAAGATGGCGATATCCGCCACTCGAGCTCCGCGCGATCTCATAGCCGTAAAGGCCTCATGGCCGGGAGTGTCAATAAAAGTTATTTTTCGATTAGAAAAATCATCCCGGCTAGCCGACTGGCGGGAAACAATTCCCGGTTCTGGAACTGGCTTCTCATCCTTGGGATGATAAGTCACTTGATAAGCACCGATATGCTGGGTAATACCGCCGCTTTCGCCAGCTACTACATCAGTTTTTCTAATAGCATCTAAAATCTTGGTTTTGCCATGATCAACATGGCCCATGACCACCACTACCGGTGGCCGCGATTGGACTTTCTGGCCCCGGTCCTTTAATATCTCTTCTAATTTTTTTTGCTCTTCATAAGAAGATGAATCCTCTGTTCTGGTTTCACTGACAGTAATTTTATAACCCAGTTCCTCACCGACAATAGCAGCGGTATCAAAATCAATTCTTTCATTCATCGAGGCCAAAACGCCATTTTTCATCAGTTCCGCCAAAACTTTATTGATTGGCAAACCCAGCTGATCGGCAAATTCCCGGACCGTAATAACCAATGGCACTTTTATTTCAACCGCTTTTCTAACAGCTGATTCTTCTGACTGAATCTTAGCCCCGCGAATTTCAGCAATCTGGGACATTTCCCGCTCTTTTTTTGATTGCCCTTTCCAAACCTCGATAATTTTTTGAGCTATTCGGTCATCAACTTTTATGGCTCGGCGGCCAATATCAAAACCAAGCTCCGGCAATTTATCAAAAAGCTCGCTGGCAGTAACTTTCAATTGTCTGGCTAATTCAGAAATATTCATTGGGTATTATCTAAATTTATGATCTTTTTTACTATATCAGAAAATGGTTAAAATTTCAAGCATTTAAAAAGTAGTAATTGAACAAAGTCCTTATTTATGATAAATTTAAAAAGTCCAATCAAGATGGCCAGGTAGCCAAGTAGTAAGGCGGCGGTCTGCAAAACCGCTAGGCACGGGTGCAACTCCCGTCCTGGCCTTAAATCTAAAAATCCGCCCGGGGCGGATTTTTAGATTGGTAATTATATTAAAATACTTCTACCTCAACATATCTGATGCCAAAGTTTTTGGCTGCCTCATAAGTCGGCAGCCAAACATCTATTTTATAATAATATCTGGCATTCATCCTATCTTCCACACTAAAAACCTTATCACCGAACAATTCAGGAATTCTAACTTTAGTACCAAAGGGCAAGAAATTAGTAGCCACAATACCATCTCTAACCTGGCTGCCATTGGCAGTCGTAAAAGGAGTGCTGTCTGTCTGGTCGGGAGTGGAAGAATAAGCGGTGACAGAAACCTGAACTTTCCGGTGGGCTTTACGCAGAGTTGAGACCGGCAATTTAGTGGACAGTTCGACGCTACTGGCATCAAAAATTATAGCTTGGGGAGAATTGACTATAGCTAAAATACTATCTTGACTTATGAAATTATCAAGCACGGAAGCATAAGAAAATTGCGGAAATACCAGCTGATAAGCAAAGACCGCTATAATGGCCGTAGCGTTTAATTTTTTCGGTAAATAATTCATAAATTTGGAGTTAAAAAACCTCCTTAGGTTACTTTGGAGGAATTAACTACTGGCGTCAGTCTATCATATAAAAATATATTTGTCAATACATAAAGGTAATTTTTTGTCTAAATTTAGACAAAATAATTAAATAAATTATAAGTAAAATTAAGATTTTTTATGGTTTTTTATCTTCTTAAAGAAAATTAAAATGACTCGTTTTTTGATAAAGTACCGGGAGATTATATTTTAATCTTAAAGTAGATAAGGGGAATTATGCATCGCTTTTCTCTTGATCCCGAGCAGTGTTAGATACTGGCACTGGCCCGTATTTATCAACACTCTCCGTCCAAAGCGGATCACTTTTACCTATTTGATTCTCACCGATCTCCAACTAAAAAAGACCCTAAAGGGTCTTTTTTAGTTGAGTGTCTTTACGACTGCGCTCGAACTTACTTTATCAAAAATTGCTGAAAAAATCCACTCGCTCCGCCCCGCCGCCCGCCGCCGATGACGGCGGCCTGCCTCGCAAAAAAATTTTCTCTGCATTTTTTATTTTGCGCGCGCCGATTTTTTCTTCTAAAAGGAAAAGAAAATTTTTCTGCTTCGGCTTCCGCGCCCAAAGCGCGGGGCGGCGGGGCTTCGCTTCAGCTCGCGGGCAAAAATTTCCTCCCCCAACCCCCTCCATTTTTGCCCGCTCGCTGGAGAATGGCGAAAAAACTAGGCTCT
>Ga0209542_10003151_pt1 | contig 35660 bp, 49 predicted proteins | sample RifCSPhighO2_01_FD_184028 | JGI IMG/M metagenome (GOLD analysis project Ga0209542, IMG submission 184028) | Soil microbial communities from Rifle, Colorado - Rifle CSP2_plank highO2_0.1 (SPAdes) (version 2) | ecosystem: Environmental > Terrestrial > Deep subsurface > Rock core/Sediment ...
CACGAGTGCTCACGCGGTCAACAGTTCGGTCATTGAGACCATGCGCAAACAGAACCCTGACGCTAACTTCTTCGATGTCATCCTGCCCTTACTGGAGAAGCGTCGCTCGGAAGTGTGAGCTGTTACCGCGGGTATAATATGGCCTTACTTAGCCACATTCCCCGATTTGCTCGTGACACATAGCGCTGTAGAAACCAGAAAGTACTCAGCGCTTCTTCTTTGTTGTGACTGCTGGCGGACCAAAGCCAATAGCACGTCGCTTAGGTAGTGGAGGGGGCTCCATGAGCTGCTTGATGGCCTTGAAAACGATGCTAAATCTGCTGTCGTACTTCTTTTCCATCTCCTCAAGTTTACGAGCGAGGTCTTTATGAGTGGCCAAGAGTTCACGCAATCGGCTAAATACCCGGACTACTTGAATGCTAGCCTGAATAGCGGTGGGGCTCTTGAGTACATTGGCGGCCATAAGGGCACCGTGCTCCGTGAAAACGAAGGGTGGGGAGCGACGACCACCACGACCTTTCTTTGTGCCCGCAATTTGCGGGAGCAAACTCGCGTACTCTGCGACAGTAAGTTGAAAAGCGAAATCGGCTGGGAATCGCTCCTGATTGCGCCGCATCTGCTCATTGAGGCGTTCTGTCAAAACTCCATAAATTGTGGCAAGGTCGCTATCGAGCATAACCTTTTGTCCGCGTATGAATAGGATAGAGTGCTCAATGCGATCGACCGGAATAAGTGAAGTGATTACACCTTTTGGTACTCGGGTCATAGGTTATGACATTATATCAACTTTAAGACTATACTCTCTCCCCAATCTGCTCGCGCCACATGGCGCTGTAGAGACCGGAGAGGGAGAGGAGTTCGGTGTGAGTGCCGACCTCGGCTACACGGCCACGCTCCAGGACGTAGATACGATTGGCGTGCATGACAGTGGAGAGGCGGTGGGCGATGAGCACGGAGATAACCCCGAGCGAAATCGCGGGGCCAGGTTCAGAAATTGCACGCATGGTAGCCGTGATCTCTGCCTCGGTGATGGAATCAAGCGAGCTCGTGGCCTCGTCGAAGACTATCAACCGTGGCTTGCGCAGGAGGGCGCGGGCGATTGAGAGGCGCTGCTTCTCACCGCCCGAGACTTTGACACCCCCTTCGCCAATGAGTGTGTCGAGGCCCTTGTCGGCTCGGGCAAGGAGTGCATCGCAGGCCGAGCGCTTGAGCACGTCTTTAAGTTCGATATCTGTGGCATTGGGATTAACGAAGAGCAAGTTCTCGCGGATCGAGCCGGCGAAGAGTTGCGTATCTTGAGTGACAAAGCCGATCTGTTTACGCAGTTCACTCAGATCAATTTCTCGCCCGGCTATATTGTTGTAACAAACTTGACCGAACTTGGGTATGTATAATCCTACTAAGAGTTTGACGAGTGTGGTCTTGCCCGAGCCGGAGGGCCCGACGAAGGCTATAGTCTCGCCTGTCGTGACCTCAAAGTTGATATCATCGAGTGCGTTACTCTTGGAGCTTGCGTAATCGAAGGCAACTTTATCAAACTTGATGGAAGTAAGAGGCCCTAGTGACTTGGGTGCACTTGGGGTAGGCTCAATCGGCATATCAAGTATAGCCTGGAAGCTCTCCATACTCGCTTGCGACTCGCGATAATTATTGATGACTGTGCCAAGCTCTTGGAGTGGGCCGAAGAGAACAAACGAGTATATGTAAAGCGAGAAAAATTCGCCGAAAGTAATGGTGCCTGCGTAGATAAGATAAAGCATGAAGAAGAGTATGACCGTACGAAGGAAGTTGATGACCGTGCCCTGGATGAAGCTAAGTGAGCGCAGGTACTTGAGCTTCTTAAGTTCTAATCCTAGGATTTTGTCAGTACTGCTATTAAGTCTATTCACTTCTTGAGTGGCAAGACCCAGGCTCTTAACTAGCTCAATATTGCGCAAACTCTCGGTGGTGGAGCCGGCCAAGGTGGCGGTCTCGCTCACAATCTTTTTCTGCACCACCTTGATCTTATGCGACAGAAGCGAGCTTAGGCCTCCAACTATTGGTATCGTAAGCACGTAAACAACGGCCACACCCCAATAAACATGGATGGCGTAGGCGATAACAAAAACAAAGGCCACGATAGAAACGAAAGCGATGTTGATGAAGGAAAGGAGGAACTTCTCCCCATCCTGCCTTGCCTTCTGCAATATCCCGAGTGTCTCCCCTGAGCGTTGGTCCTCGAAGACAGAGTAAGGCAGAGAGAGTGAGTGACGCACGCCGTCGGCATACATGCGCGCGCCCACGCGCTGGGTGACGTTGTTAAGATAGTAGTCTTGGAAGTTCTTAGCCACGCGCGAGACGAAGGCTACTCCAATCGAAGCGCCAAGTAATACAAGTACGCCACGGAAAAAATCTCCCCGAGCAAGCATACCGAACTTACTGGCATAGTCATCTATAATATGCCGGAAGATGATAGGGTCGATAAGTGAAAAGCCCTGGTTAATAGTGGCAAGTAGAACCACGCCCAAGCTCGCCTTCTTGTGTCGCTTCAGATAAGAGAGTAGTAGTTTCATATTTTCTCTATTTTAATTTTCAGGCCACCCATAATTAAGTATAGCGTATTTCCCTGGAACTTATCGCTTATTTGAATAAAATGTAAAAATAAAGTATAGTTCTTTTATGAATTCGGATAACCTTTCGAAAATTAAGGATGTTGGGAAAAATATAGCCACAAAGTATGGCTTACAACTCTTGATATTATTCGGGTCCCAGGCCACAGGTAAAGTTCACAAGGACAGTGATATTGATATTGGCTTTATCTCTAATCATCATTATGGTCCTCTAGAGAAGGCTCGGATACAACTGGATTACGAACAATCAACTGGTCTCGGACCGATTGAATTGGTTGACCTTAAACTCATGCCACCTCTCTTGCAACGTTACGTATCACTTGAAGGAGTGTTAATTTATGAACAGGAATCGATGGATTTTGCCAAGAGGCAAATCCTTGGTATCAAGCTGGCTATGGAGGCAAGAAGTCTTCTGGATATGAGAAGTGCGACACTTGGTACTTACATAAATAATTCTTCAAAATGATCGAGAAGGAATTAATCAGACAAAAACTCGTCGATATTAGAAATTATTTAAGGGAGCTGAAGCCTCTGCTTGACATTGACTCGCGTCTATTGATCGAGGACAACATTAAATTACACGCGTTCGAGAGACTATTCCAGCTTATCGTTGACACTACCATAGACATCAATACTCATATTATAACGAGGTCGGACTTTAACGTGCCGGATGATTACTATAACACCTTCATCGTGCTAGCTCAGAATAATGTCTTACCGATGGAGTTTGCCCTTAAGATAGCTGGATCGGTAGGATTGCGAAACATGGTCATACACAAGTATGGCAATGTGGATATCAAACGAATGGTAGATGACATAAAAAGTGGCATCAGCGACTATACGGAATATATGCAACAAATCGAAAAATTTCTGAAAACGCGTTAGCATACTGGCTAGTTTATCCATCAAGTCTTAGGGGCCCGCGCGGTTTGCGCAGGCCCCTGTGGTGTCTAGAACGGGATGTCATCAGCCGGATCGCATTCTTCTTCTCCGGAAAGTGCTTCCACCCGTGCCACACTTAATGTGGCCTCAACCAGTTTCCCATCATGCATGACCATGTAGACATGACGGTTCACTCCACACCGCGAACATTCAGAGTAGTAGAGATTAGAACCACTCTCACCGGGCATACCAGCAATGAGTGCGTTCTCGAGGTCATGCCCAAACTTCTCACAATACTCCGTCGAGGGGATACTCCTGGCCGTGAGCGTAGGATGACTACACCACGCACACCTACGTCGATCGAGGTCTTGCTTCTGCACAGCCTTGCACTTGGTGCACATCTGCACTTCAACCTTCCGGCGTCCTCCCCGATGAATCGGCTCCGCAATGAAATCAATCCTTTCGATTTCTTCCCACCGAACACGTGCGACATATGCCTCGTCATCGTCTTTGATGTAAAGATCGATGTAACCGATAGATCGGTCTTCTGGATCACCAGGGGAACAGAAGAAGATATTTTTGATTGTTCCTCCACACCCACCGTTTACATAGGCAAACGCTACCTTCACCTTGCCATCTGGCGACCTAGCGATTGCATCGAGCAACTTTCCGTTCCAATCCAACGCCCCAAATCTGTCCATGCGAGCCTCCTTGTTGTGGGCACGAACTTCTAGTTCTCAAACTACTCGTAATCATTATCAATGTCAACCTCATATAAGTATCTGGCGGAGCTTCTTGCTAACTACGGCTACGTGCTTATTCTCAAGGATACCCAATTCACCAAGAATCATCTTTTTATCTAACGTGGCAAGTTTAGAACATCTAATACAGGACGGTGCCTTAAGCCCGTTTAGCTTGCTTGGTGCGACCAGGACATCATATTTACCGGAAATAGAACCTTTGGATGAGATAAACAACACGGTCACGTCGTCCCCGGGTAGTGATCGCGAAATGATGAGGGCTGGCCTTACTTTAGATCCTGACAGGTCGGTAAAGGGGAATGGCACAAGGACGACTGTACCCGCCTTAAACATACTTTTTCTTCAGGTCGGTCACAGAGTATAAATCCGGCTCGTTCTTGAGAAAGTCGAAGCTCTGTGAATAGGTGTTGATATTCGCAATATCGGAGAAAGAACTGCTGTAAACCCTCGGGAACTTAAGCATAACAACCTCGAGATTATCCCGTCGGCCAATGGCAAAGACTTCCCCTGTCTCACGCACTTCGTTAATCATACTGCTTATATTCTTACGGGCATTTGTAAGGCTTATTGTTTTCATGCCTCAATTGTACACTTTGTACACTTTGTGTCAACATCCGAAAGCAGTCTTACTGAGTTGCCACCTTTGTTTGCGAAGCTAGGAATTCGGTCCACTTACCGCGATATACAATCCAGAGATGCACTGCCCGGCCAATGGCGTATAGGCCGTAGATAGCCAATCCCCACACAACATAATACGAGCCACCCGACAAAAGTTCGTATGTTGCCCAAGTAAGACCGAAGCGGGCCAATATTAAGCCGAAGCCGTTCCTGACATAATTCGAGAGGATCTTCTTAGCTTTATTTAGTATCTAGGGCCGTAAAAGAGTCCAAATCCACACTGAATCGATCAAATAATGAGTCAATATAGATATTCTGATCGCTTGCCGCCAGAGCCAGTCCGCCAATGGAAAAAATGCCGATAAATAATGCTATGACAACCTTCTTCATGTTTTGGCCTTTATCTAATAACTTCTACAAATATAAGCGCCCTTACCCCCAATTGCAAGCAATTGGATGATTAAATTTTTTTGTACCTTATACCTCGGCCAGCTCCAATGCGTTCGATTAATTTTAGGGTTATGAGTCGGGAAAGGGCTTGGCGGATGGACACCTCGGGTACTGACCCGCCAAGCAGATCAAATAATTCGCCTTTTCTCAGGGTTTCCTTGTGCTCAAAGAATGAATAAATCTGTAACTGCTTTGTTGATAGCAGTTTTTCGGGCTGGTCGGATTCCATGATATTGCGAGCACGCTCGGTCTGCTCGATCAATACATCCAGCAAAAAAGTAACCCACGGAGTGATATCCTCGTGATCGGTTTTGTGATTTTTTTGCGTAGCGCGAAGAGCGAGATAGTACTCCGGACGTCGCTCTTCAATGATCTCCTCCATGGAGACGTAGGGAATATAGGAGTAGCCCGCCCGGAGCATCAAGAGATTGGTAAGGGCGCGACTCAACCTGCCATTGCCATCAGCAAACGGATGGATTGCCAAAAACTCGAAGATAAAATTGGCCATGACCATCACGAGATGCAGTTGACCTTTATCCAGTTCGGCATTTATCCAGAAGAGGATGTCGTCCATCTCCTTCTTGATTAGATACGCCGGAGACGGTTTGAACATCAAGATTTTTTCTCCCTTTTCATTTTTCATCACCACCTCATTGTCAGTAGATTTGTACTTGCCTTTATGAGTTTGGTCTTTTTCGGAAAAGTGGAGCAAGATTTCGTGGAATTGCAAAATCCGACCTTCCGTTAACGTGAAGCTTTTGTAGTGATCGAATATCCTGCCCAAGAGATCGGCGTAACCCGCCACCTCCTCTTCATCGCGACCGACGGGAGCCTGTGAGTGCAAGCCCCTGAGTAACCTCGCCACCTCTTCGTCGTCAAGCTTTGACCCCTCAATGCGCGTAGAAGCACCGGAACTGGTGATCAGCACCGACTGCTTTAGACGGCTAAGAATTTGAGGACTCAAACGCAGACTTCCTTGCCAGAGGCCCTTAAACTCGTCTATTTTACCGATCTTGTTCAATATCTCCTGATCGGTCTTAATCCTTTTGCTGAAATGCTCGAAATTATCCATATTTAAGCCATTTTATCTGATATACACCAACTATATCAGTTTATATCATATTGTATCAGATAAGTTATCCTGATGCAAGTCACCCACGAAAACTTTTGCTCGAATATTTCGTAAAGGACTTTATTTTTTGGCATTATAGCTTCTTCTCCATCAGATCAATCAGTCCAAGAAACTCTACCTCGGCAAAAGGCATCTTGAACTTTGTGAATTTAAGTTTTGCAATTCGTACAGCCTCCCGAGTAGACTCGAAAAGGAATTGTTTAAGTTTGGGTGATGGTAGGACAAAAGTGATGAGATTTTCGGGCACAGCAATTTGCACCATCATGATATTTTCCTTCCGAGAGAGCGATCCGGTCCTGGCGCCAACAAATTCAGGTTTGAGCAGTGAGCCAGGCACATGGAAAACCACATTCAATCGCGCACTTTCACTGGGGATTGGATAGCTTGCTAATTCATCAGGTACAACCATCAAGCGATCGATGGCTTTAGCAATCTTGCTATATGACACTTCTGGACCCCCATATATTGCGCCGAAGCTAAGTTTTGATTGGGTTTCTTTCATGGTTTGTCATCAATATTTCTCACTCCTTCTTTGATTGGTATGCCGGATTGGGTAGAGATATAAGTAAAAACCTCAACTTCAAGTTTATTGCGATAGGCCTCGAGATTGTGCGTGACCCACTGCGAACCATCTTTCATTATTATCGCATAACGCGGATGCATACTCTCGACTTTTCCTGATATCCTATCTTTAAAATTCGGTAAAAAAAGAATCTTTGAAATGTCATCGTATGCGTAGCTCTTTTCCGTAAATGAGAGAGGGGAGTTATCGATGATACGGGAATCAGTCACGATGGTGTAGGTGTTAATCGAGAGGAGTAGAATAATTAGCGCGGGCGGAATGATTATGTAGTTAAGACGTCGGAGGAGACCTAAAGAGTTTATCTGTTGTGCTACGCCACGAGTACCTGTCTTAGATAAAAGTTCGAGTTTCTCCTCAACGTTTATGGTACGGTACGCTAGTTTGAGGTACAGCTTGGTCAAAAAAATGGCAATGATACCGATACCCATAAGTGCAATGTAGCCTATCGAAAGTGGCATAAGAGAGTCTGGAGATAGCATGTTCGCATGCAATACATAGACAGCGTCTGGTCTATCGCCGATAAAAAGATTGTCTTGAATGTGAGGAACAAGTCGCACCATCAAATAAAAGAACCCGATAGAAATCGCAAGTGCCAAAAGCCATGCAATGTAGTAGACAATCTTGTCGCGTAGTACGATAACAGTCTGTGAAGAATTTGAGGAAAGTTTTTTGGTTGGCAGATATCTCGCCGCCAGTTTAAAAACAAGCCCGACTGCTCCAATGATAAGTGCAATTCTCAATGTTTGAAATAAGATCTCATTCATGATTATTTTTGTTTTGTTCCTTCAATGTATGTCACACCACTAAGATTCGGTTTCTCTTGTTTGCGCCCAAACGCCCCCAGTGCACTTCGAGCTTTCTGTCGCAGTTCAGCCCAGCGTGGATCTTTTTGCAGACCTTCGAGTGACCATAGAAATGTTTTGTCATCTGCTGTGCTCATGGTTTCTAGTAACTCGTTAATCTCATCCAGGTGTTTTTCTTGCTCTAGCGACACCAACCCTTTCTCCACAAGTTGGTCTTTCATTAGGTAATATTGATCGAAATTCAAAGCAATCTCATCCGGAACGCATAAGGACTCAGGCAAGACCCTTACTTGCTCTTCATAATCAGTTGATAATAACTGGAGCGACTGGATTAATTGTTTCATGATTATGTCCATGTCATAATAGCTTATTCTTAAATTCTCAAGAATTTTGGAATGATGTTATATCTCTAACCCGAATTCTTGAGCTAATTCTTTCATAAACTCACCATGTCCCGGTCCCGGATTTTTTGGATCAGATACGTAATCATTGTAATGCTTCGTAAATAGCTCTTGTGCTTTTATTTTGTTTCCCTGATGCCAATATACTATGCCCGCATCAATCAGCGGAGTAAGACATATAAAAGGATCAGATGGTTTGTAAGATTCAAGCCTCTTTAAAACCTTATCGTGAGTATCAAGCTGATGGAAAAAGGGAATTTCAAAATCTCGAAGATATCGTAAAATTTCAGCACTTGTAGCTTCCAAATTTTCGTCCAGAGAAAATTCCACGTTTCGACGATCTTTGTTGAGATGACCAACCCGCGCCCTTATTTGACATTTGTATTCAGGTATAAAGTTTGAACTTCCTCCGTACAGCTTTACTGTTACTTCCTCGATTTCAGGGATACATACGCCAATATTGACCCAGAATATTCCTCCGGTTGATTCACTATTATAGAAACTCGCCTGAAAATTTATCACTTGAATAAGTCCATCCTCGGTTTTTCTGTTGAACGTGTTACGCCGCCGCTTAAATCCAAGCGGCTTAAGAAGACCAGTATGAATGACGTCGGCAATATGTTTCAGTTTTTCTTGTTGCGTGATCATGGAATTTATAAGAGCTTAATCTTTGAGAAGATTTTTATCAAACCAAACATGCTTATATCCTTTATCGTCTATCTGAAATCTATAACCTGGTGGTAATGCCAGATACTTAATGATTTGCGGGCAACGACCATAGATGTGTTTAATATGATGTGGCTTAAAGAAATCATCAGCCCGAGATTGCTCGTTCCCCGAATATACGTACCATCCCGAGGAATCATCTTTTGCGTGGTGCCTCATCCCGTTTATGGGCATATTTCTACCGTTCGTGTTGTCAGACATACCAATGATATCTTCTGAATCTGGTGGCATAAAATCCGTATTATATTTTTTGCAAATTTCCTGTTGACTACCGACTTGTTTTGCTATTTTTTTATCTGGCCATATCAGTGTTGGAGTATAGATGTGAAAATAATATCCTAGCCAGCCGAGATTTAGCCTCTTCGCTCGTTCGTAACATTTGGCGCAAAGGACTTGTGGGTTCATCAGTTCCATTTCAACTTTCTGAACCTCTTTTTCTGATTTCCCTTCAAGTGTTTTATGCAATTCTGCACACGCATTGCACGTGGCATCTGGCCATTTGGACGTATCCTTGTTCGACCAGCAAAATCCGACCCGCTTTCTCGTCCACAATGACTTGGCAATATGTTGGCAAACCAATGTTTGCGGTTGAACGCCATCATGATCACAGAGAATTGAACCTGTTTCCACCATATTTTCAACTTCTTGTTTCGGTGTCATATAATTTACAAAATATTATGTTTTACTTCTCGACTCCTGCACCCCAGCTGTCGTAGATACCTCCAAACTGTGCGGAAAGGTCCTCAAACCGTATTCGCTCATCTTGTATCTTCTCAAGCGTGGGTACCATGCTTCGTTGAATTTGACAGCAAAAGCGTTTGTCATCCGGTGATTTTTCTACATCGATGTGATCATCGGGATGCTGTTTGAGGATAATATTTTTTACATTGTTTGCCGCAACTTCATCATTAAAATACAAAAAGAATTCGACATGATGCGGTTTCGACAGATTTGAGCCCGCTTTCTTTAGTTGCACGAGTACCTCCTCATCCAAATCTATGATTTTATGCTTACTAAAAAAATTGAAGATGTCCATTTTTCATGTGAATTTAAAAAGGTTTATTCTGGAACTTAAACCACCCGATTATCTGCTTTGGTTGTACAGCTGTCTTTGGTGTCTTTTCATATTCTTGATAATAATCGTTTTGGCTTTTTTCGTCTTTGTCGGCTATAGGGTAGCCGACTTTTGTTACCAATAATTTGTGCATTCGCTTATCCTCTATCAATTGTTCTGGCGTTAGGTCTATGAGAGCGAATACTCTGCCCTCCAAATCCATGGTCAGAGTATCATCCCAACAAAAATAGTATTCTTTACCTTTCCATGTGCACAAACCATCAATTACACCGTCATAGAAATCATTAAAGTATACAAGTGAAATATCCTTGCCTGGAATTTCAGGAAATTTTTCTATAGACTCTTGAATTTCTTTTTTGTTGGTGATTTTCATTTTAATTTACAAAGGTTTAACCTTTGAATTAGTTCTCATCATTTCCCACTCTTTCCAAAAAAATTCGTAGCCTGCTTTTTCAAAATTCTCTTTAGGAATATTTTTTTGGTTTGCCTTAGCATAAAAAGCCTTAACCTCATCCGCAAAAGCATACACAGCATTTTTCCATTCTTCGGCGGTTACTGTTTCTTCCTGTCCAGAGCCTCCAGTAATCGTAATGAGATCGGCATGTCGCAATACTTGAGGATCAAACCATTTATTACATCCGGTAAGAGAAAAATTCCCGTCATCGTACCACATGCTGTGCCCACAATGAGCAAATAACATGTTATGTTCGCAGACGGAAGCGGACGGCGTATGACTTTTCTCCAGTGTTCGCAACAGAAAAAGTGCAGTGGCGCTAACCGTTAAATCATTGTCTGGTGGCGTAAGAAAAGTGGTGTTATTGACAGCAAACTCTACGGAGCCATGGGCACACAAATCATCCAGCTCCTCTTTCCCAGTTGCGAGCCAGTGTAGGTTACTTATTTTAAGTATGATGTTATTTTGATCCATGTTCTTCGGTAATTGGCTTTTCTGGTCTCTTAGTGCAAAATTCACAGGTGCTATCATTACATTTACCTTCGTGCCATATGTTGTCCTTCGGACAAAAGAAAGCATCGTACTGTTCCGAGTATACGAGTTTTTCGTCGCATTTTATACATGGTTGATCCGAAATAAATCCACATAAGACGTGATCGTCGATATGTACAATATTTTTATTTTCTTCTTCAAAGATTGTCATTGAGATGATTTTCTGAACTTATTTTTAGGTCTCTTAGGGGAACTTCGGCTCGTGCCTCACGACTCATCCGGATTTTATTTCCCACTATTGACAATACCACGATCGTAGCAAAGTAAAACCACCAGTCGAGGAAGTATGGGAGCCAGAGCCATTCGGTTGATGAGAACAAAATGCCGGAGTAGTGTGCTGCTACCGGACTGAACACGCCATCATAGCGCATAAATGGAAGTGGCCATCCGGCATGTTCTATGAGCCTATAGCACGGAAATGGTCCATCGCAACTTGTTGGACCCGGAAGATCTCGTTTGATATATCCGGAAAGTACAACAGCGAGAAGACTGAGAGCCAGAACGATGAGAATTTTATTTTGGGTTTTCATTTTATCAATAGTATCATTTTACAAACTTACCAGCCATTTCCGGATTGTTGCAGCCGAGGCTCGACCGTAGGATCTTTGCTTTTTTATCTCATTTCCATCAATAAAAAATTGTGTTGATCTTCGCATGCGATCCCTTATGCCTGTCGGTAAACCCGAACGAAGTAAGATATCTAGACCTAGCAAGCTCCAACTCAAATCCGGTCTTGCGTCCATGTCTGATATCTTTACCTCTTTCCTGTGATACTGCCCAAAAAATCGATCTGACCTCCCGAATCTCGCCAAGATCCTGATCCTGGAGCCACTTGCCATATATTTCGCACTTCAATCCAAACTCTCGAGAGACACGTTTAAAGCCCCTATTTCGCAGTGCATATAAGCCCCAAAAAAGTAAAAATGGTGATGTGAGTCCGAGGACACCAACAAGCCAGACGATAATCAAATATGGGTCAATCATTAAGGATCGTTTTGGCTAGTTTATTTTTCATTAGTATATGAAATAGTCAGTTTCAATTATTTACTTCACTATTAAGTTCCTGATTATAATTACCCTCAAGTTGAATGGCTGAATTGGCCCTGTTTCGCGTTTCAATTATCCCGCTTGGGGTAATAGCCTTCTTTGTTTCGGACTTTTTGCCCATGATCATCACTGCCCAGATAGTAATAATAGCCACAACCACCATCAGTATTATGATCCCATATCCTCTGTTATTTCTCATTTCCGAAATTATACAACTTTAAACACATTAATCCTCCTGGCGGCTACTAGTCTATATTTGTGTCTCTCTAAAAATTCTTTTACTTGTTTCTTGTTTTTGTTTGGCTTCATATTTACCACGTAATCATTGTATGACTCAAACTGGAACACTGTCTCATCGGCAATTTCGGCCACCTCTTTATACCCTTTATAGTTCAACAGTGAGTAATAGGCATACGCTTTCTCCTTTCTCTCATCCCCATCACAAGCATTAAACAATATCTCAGACTCGAAGAAGCTACCATCTTGGGCTGGCTCGAAGAAGACTATATAACCTCTTTTCTTTGTTACCTTAATCGCATTCCTTATTGCTATGGGGATACTCAAGGGATCAACGTGGTGTAAGGAAAGGGTAAAGATAACAATATCGAAAGTCTTTGGCTTGAATTTTAATCGCTCTACACATCCAGCTTGATAGGTAATATTTGGTAAATTGTTTACTATTCTTGCTTCATTTATCAATTCCACACTAGGATCAATAGCAGTTAGGTGAGCCACCCTCCCTGCTATCTGTACTGAACGATTACCCGCACCACATCCAATCTCCAAAACATCCTTCCGCTTTAAGGTAATAACTGTTTCAAGCTTATCTAGAAATTCTTCTTTTATCCTCTTCATGCGCGCAGAAGTAAACTATTCTGCACCACTCTTACCTCGACAATAAACGCATTTGTCATTACTGCCCCCACAATAGTCGCACTCTTTGCGTGCAAGGTTACGAAAAACTGTGCCACCCATAATTTCTTCGCTATCAACCAGTTTTGGCTTTTGTCTGGTCCCTCCTGAGTTTCTGTGTCCACCTCTGGCTCGCCAAATGGCAAGAGTGGCTCTTGTTCATTATTACTATTTCTGCTCATACACCTATTTTAGCACATACTGGTCCCTAATATTTATAACCCGAATAATTCGTGATGAGTTCCAATGGCGTAAAATAACACTGTGTCTACGTCCAACCTCTTGTAAATTAGACGATAATCTCCGGTAATATTGAAGCTACGGTGATTAATATATTTCCCATGCAAGGGGTGATCATTAAGTAGTGGATGTGTCCTCGACTCTAGAAATAAATCCCTCCTCACCACAAAACTTGCCACGATAGAATCATCCAATTTTCTAAATTGCTTTATAAACTTCTTATGAAGTTTAATTATCATGCGTTAGCCAAATATTCGTCCATCTCTTTGCCCGCGCTAAACCCCCGAGAGATATTGCGTCCCAACTTAATATCTCTTTCCACTTCTTTGATTAGTCGCTCAGTCTTTTTGTTTGGAACTAGCGGAACGGAGAAAACTACCATCTTTTCCTGGACCAACTCGCGTAAAGAGTGATTGATAATCGTCCCCAGCGACAAGCCCATCTCCTTGGCTACCTTTTGAGCCTTAGCCTTGAGTTGCTTGTCAGTTTTAACGTTTATTACTGTTGTATTCATAACCTAAGTATATACTTAGGTTAGTCACTGTCAACTCAAGCATTGTAGGGCAACGTACAGTCCTGACCTACTTGCGCGCTTTGTAGTAGTAAAAGAGGGCGAGGGGCGCGGCCCAGTTGGCAGCTCGCTCTACGAAGTCGAGCCAAGATTGACCAACGATTGGGCGCACAAGCGCGGTCCAGAAGCCCCAAAAGGCCATCCATAAGAGTAGCGGACGGATCGGCCTAAAGAGGACAATAAGCGCCATGATTACATCCATGATACCCACCAACAGTAGCAATGTCGTGGCGGTTGTGGCTTCAATGCCGGTTAATTGACTAATCCACTTTATCCAATCAGCCTTACCACCAATGGCCAAGAGGCCATGTCCGGCGAACTCGCCCGCCACCCCAATCCGTAGCAACCACTCAAACTTCTTATCGTCTGTCATAAAATTATGCTTAAGCTATTAATAATAGAGCTAATAATGTTGCTCATATTATACACCTTCGCTGGGTGGCTATCGGGAGTTGAACCCGAACCGAAAACTCCACAGGTTTTCGTGCTACCGCTACACCATAGCCACCATTTCACTCCACTCGTGGCAGGCCACAAGCTAGCTCATATTACTTGTAATATGAGCTCTTTTCAAGGCCTAGAAGTCGCGATAGGTTTTCTCATTGCGACGACGAACCTCATCTACAACAACCCTCCCGTTCTCTTTGATCGAATAAATTATCCGAAAATGGCCAACTCGCACTTTGTAAAAGTTACTGCCCTTCATCTTAACACCTGTTAGCATGCCTGACTTAGTTGCGTCAATCGCCAACACCAACCTAATTTTATCTTGGGGTGAAACCTTTGATAGCAGTTTTTCGATGTCGTTCATCTTGCTTTATTAACTTTTTGAGAACCCTGCTGAATTCTTCAATGGGAACGCCTTTGCCACTATTGTCTCGTTTGGCACTGAATATGGTAGTCCATGCTTCGCGTTTCTTCCTCTCGACTTTAACAGGTTCAATCTCAAGAACTTTGCCGTGGTCACGCATAATAAAGGTGTTGGTGGAGAATCGCCTTCTCCACAAAGCAGGTATGGTGATCTGGCCTTTACTTGTCACCTTTTGTATCTTTTCCGTTGTAGTTAACATACGCCTATTGTATTACTTCCTTACTTTCTGTCAATCCATTATTTAGACCGAACGGTTTTTCAAGGGCCTGCGCAAACGCCTGGGCGAGCACGCTATTCTCGTCAGCAAAGCCGAAGACATCCGCGTGCTCAACCAGCGGCTCCTCTCACACTACCAAAAATTACTTAGTTGAACTGGGCAGTAACACTTTTGACTTGGTCCACGGTAACTGTGCACGTTCCAGTTCCACTACAGACCCCGCCCCAACCAATAAAATTGGAATCATCATACGGAGTGGAAGCAGTAAGAGTGACAACCGTGCCGGATGTGTATTGTCCAGTCACGCCAGGACAATCCCAGCCACAAAACATTGCAGATTTGTCATCAAGCACCAGTCCCTTACCTGTGCCCAACTTAGTAAGCGTCAAGAGTGCATTATAGGGAGACGAAACGTGATCAAAGCGGGCTCCGACAGATTTGGATGCATCCATAAGCACCGTACATGTGCTCGATGTATCCCAACACGCGCCACTCCAATACATAAACTTATATCCAAATGTTACACTCGTGGAAAGCGTCACTACGGTTCCGGAGGGGAACTGCGCGCTCTGGTTGGTACACGTGGAGCCACAATTGATACCTACGGGGTTACTTGTTACCGTACCTTCGCTGGCATTGCCAGTCTTAGAAAGAGACAGCGTTTTGTCCGATCCGCCAGAAGCAGTAAACTGGGCAGTGACAGATTTGGACGCATCCATTGTAACCGTGCATGTTCCGGTGCCACTACAGGCACCACTCCAACCAGTGAACGTAGCGCCGGTTGAAGGGATAGCTATCAGGGTAACGTTTGATCCGCTCGCAAAGCTTGCGCTACAGGTAGACCCACAGTTAATACCAACCGGGGCGCTCGTGACCGTGCCGGAACCGGTGCCTGATTTGGTCACCGAAAGTGATTGGGTTGTATTGGTGGCTTGGGTGAAAGTGGCCGTCACGGATAGCGCATTCTTCATGGTTACTATGCAAGTATTCTTATTACCCGAGCACGCACCGCTCCAGCTGGAAAACGTGGATCCTCCATCAGCTGTGGCAGTGAGGGTAACTTTGGAATTCTTAATGAAGTCGTGGGCGCAAACGCTCCCGCAATTAATGCCAGCAGGTACACTCGTAACAGTGCCACTGCCTATACCAGCCTTGATCACACTAAGGTTAACCCCACTGAAAGTTCCAGCCTTGGTAACGGTAATGGACTTGGTGGTAGTCATAGGCACACTACCGTTATTGATCGCCGTGGCCGTGATGCCGTGCGGACCAATTGGCGCTTTGTTAGTATCCCACGAATAAGAACATGTTACGGTAGTGGCGCCAACAGCGGTCTTGCATGTCTTCACCGTTTTCGCGTCAATGGCGAGCGTAAGAGTTTTGATGCCCTCGGCATGACTTGCTGTGGCGCTCACATTTACCTTGCCACTTACTACATCCCCATCTTGAGGTGAGTTGATGGTGACAACAGGTGCTACGACACTGTAAAGAACGTATTGTGCGGCACCGATAGCATTGTGCCCGGGTTTGCTCACGTCATTGGTGGCGAAGCTCAATGGGTAGATGCCATTGACCCCATCTGACGGAGATGTAACAGCAAATGGTATCGTAGTGCTGTTGCCCGCTTTCAGCGTGGCCGAAGTGGCCGAGGGCAAGATCGTCCAACCGGTAGGACCCGTGGCAGAGATAGTGAAGGTGGAATCGGCACAACCGGGGCTATCATTATTGATTAAAGTAAGCATATAATTGACCGTATCACCCGCGGAGCCATTGCCGCTGTAGGGAACAACCGAGATGGTCGGGTTTTGTGAGAAACAAGATGTGCCACCGAAGCTAATATTGAGTGTAGCCGCACCCCCTGTATGACTCACTTGAGATATAGTTATACCGTTTGTGGTATCAGTGAAAGTCTTACCATCGGTAAGAGGCGCGTTGAGGAAACTGTTATCCCCGGGATACATATCCAGCAGTTTGCTTGAAGTATTACCCGGACCAAAAAGGCTGATAGACACACCATTTAGAAACGCTGGTGGCAACGTAGGGTCGAACCAACCCATGGGTTGATGATACGTCAGGTAATAGTAATCTCCAGTATCCGGCTTAAGTAAGCGGATAGATCGGGGCATACTTTCGCCAAATGACTCAATAGGAGCGAGTGTGTAGGTGCCACTGTCGGTGACAGTCTGACTTGTGAGCCAGCCAGGATTGGCCTTGTGGGGCGCGTTGAACTGGAAGAAACCGTACCAATTGTTACCCATTACAGAGGAAGGATCGCCGTACTCGCTTATGGTGCAATTAGCGTACGGAGCAATCGGCTTATTGCCACAGGCCATCGATGAAGCATGCCAATTCCCCGTGTTATGTCCAAGTTCATGAGCGAAAAGGCTGGCACTATTGTAGCCGTTGTCAATCAACCAAGCCGGGTTGCCACCAACGGTTCCCTTGCCACCCCAACTGCAATTGGAGTTAAGGGGCATAACATATATCTTGTTGTTATAAGAATTTACATTATACCCTGCCGCGATTGCCGCGGTATCAGCCGCGGACATCCACGACTGATACGCTCCGCAGTTCGAATTGGCGAACGGTATTGTAAACCAACCAGATGTGGCAAGGGTAAAGTCCAGTTGATCAAACGAATTCTCATGATAGAAGGTGTTGGTTGACTTGGTAATATTCAGGAACGTGTTTGATAATTGACCCAGCGTGAACGGTTGTCTTGAATCATTGTTGAAGTTGAATGCGATAATGATGGCATTACGAACAGTGGGTACCGCGGCGCTCGGCACCGTAACATCAAACCCTGGTTCACTTGACCCTGACTCTCCGGGTACAGCTGCCACCACCATAATATCGTCATCAAGAGACACGCCCTTTACCTTGACCTTATCACCGGTTTTCGTATTAGGAACTTTGCCCGCAAAGTGGAGCTTGTGTTTGCCCCCACCTGAAGCAGTATCAGCCTCAAGTTCGAAGATGACCTTACTCGTTCCTGCCGTGAAATTATCTTCATAATGCACGCTCATTGTTCCGCTCATATCCACCTCTTGCTCCAGTAATGTCTGTACAGACTCCGGCAATTTTTTGATAGTGCCCTTGGAGAAGGCGTGCTTCTGGAACTGCTCCGGATCATTCACTATCTCCGCCTTCATCTGCGAGCGGCGCGTATTAACGACCTTGGTTATAGCGGAAGCTATGGCGGGTTTATCAGTATCAGAAGCGACGTCATATTGGGTTGAGAGTTTTATCAATTGCTTATTCAGATCCTCCACCCTCACCGGTTTAACCTTAGAGTCAGTGGTGGTCTTAGAGTCAGTAGTAGTCTTAGTTGCGGCAGTGAATGAAGAGTCGTTATAATCAGGCGCGCTATCCTTAGCATAAATGGAGAAGCCTGCGATAAAAATAAAAACGGCTACAATCAGAAGATGTACCGCTTGATGTCTCTCGTTCTCGTGCCACTTGGCGTAGCCGGAGAATCTTGCCTTAAGTAAATCGTGTAATTTATCCATATACGTCTTTTAATAATAAATAAGTGAGTAAATTGACTACGCGTTAAGTATACTCTATATAACAAATAAGCTGTTACTTATTATCCACACACACTCATTGGTCAAGCAGAAGTACTTATTTAATAACTTGGTTTCTTCTCACGCTTGCCTCCGGCTTGAGCCGATTGGCGAGCCAGGGCATACAAGAGTGACGAGAGGCGGTTGAGGTAGGCGAGGGTGCTCCCGCCTACGTCCCGTCTCTCGAGACTTCGGCGTGGCAAGGCAAGGGCTACAACCCTCCGCTCGGCTCGGCGGGCAATAGTGCGAGCGTAATCAAGCCAGGCGCTCTCCTCGTTTGCTCCAGAAATGAAAAATGTCTTGATCGGTGGTAAGGAGGCCTCGATCTCCCCTATCTTTTTTTCCATCTCCTTAACCTTAGATTCATCTATATGTTTATCCGCCCCAGCTAGTTCCGCTTGGATGATAAATAGGTTCTCTTGCACACCTTCGATCTCTTTTTTTATTTTAAGATCACTAACTTGCGATTTAACTAAACCAAACAACGAGTTGAGTTCATCGAGTGTGCCCAATGCCTCCACCAGTGGCGTATCCTTACCGAAGCGCTCCTTACTGCCGAAGAAGTAAGTTGTACCATCATCACCTTTACCTGTGTAGAGCATCGCGATACTTATTTACGTCTTGTTCATGCCGGCCACCTCCACCATGTCGTCGCACATTTTGCGATGCAATTGCTTGAGCTCGGAGAGGGTACGAGTGTGCTTACGAAGTGGGATTAATATGAGCGAACCGAGAACTCCGACCGCGCCCACGAGAACAAAAAGGGTGTCGAAGCCGAAGCGCTCGGCGATAATCGAACCGATATAAGCCGAGACACCAGTACCAAGTGCCACTGCCACGTCCCAGAGTCCCCATTCGAAGCCGGTCCTGCCTCGGTCAAGGTGATTGGTGAAGAGGATGCGCCAACCCGGGATGGCCATGGAGTTGAAGATGCCAAAGAGTCCTTGGATGATGTAGATGTGCTCGGGCCGTCTAGCGAAGATCATAGACATAAGAGTAAGCGACATGAGGAGCGAGCCCCAGAACATGAATTGGAACTCATCCTTCTCTCCATCGCGACTATCCATAAGGCGTGCCAGTGGTATGGTACTAAGGGATCGCGTGATCCAATAGATGGCGCTGGCCAGTCCCACCGTCTCGATGTCCGCCCCCACGATCTGCCCCGTTACGAACACAGCCAAGATGGGCGTAAGTAAGCCATATGAGAAGTAGAGCAAGAAGTCGGAAACAATTAATGCCCGGATAAAGTTATTCATATATTTATACGGATATGCTGGCTTGGGAGAAGTAGATATCGAGGAGGGCGAAGAGGAGACTCATAGCAAGTGGTCCAAGGAGGAAGCCGAGTGGGCCGAAGTAGGCAAGTCCACCAAGGACTGAGAAGAGAACGATAAGCGGATGGAGCGCGGTGCCGTGGCCTACAAGCTTAGGACCGAGAATGTTATCGATCAAGCCCACTGCCACTACCCCCCAGATAGCAAGGCCGACACCACCAACGACAGAGCCTGTGGCCAAAAGGAAGAGGATGGCGGGAATAAGAATAAGAGCGGTGCCGATGCCGGGGATAAGAGCGGCAATGGCCGTTACCGCTCCCCAGAGGAAGGGGTTAGGAAGACCGAAGATTAGATAACCCACCGAGGATAGAGCGCCCTGGATAAGGGCGATAAGTAGACCACCTCGTACTACGGAGTTGATGGCTCTCGCGAGCTTGGTGATTACAGCGTTGTCGTCATTATCTGCAAGTGGACTAATAGTCACAAGCCTCTCGCGTAACTTGTCGCCATCGCGGAGGAGATAGAAAAGGGCGATAAGAAACAAGAAGGTACTACCAACGAAGCTGGCCACGCGGGAGAAGATGCTCCCCAAGTGGTTAAGGAGGAAGCTCAAGGCCTGCTTCAAGTATAGATCAAGATCAAGCGAGAAGGTGTCAAGGTTCGGTATGTAAGCATTCACACTACTTGATAACTTGACGAAGACGTTCTCGATCAAGCCCCGTCCGGCTCCTCCTCCAAGGGTGGCATAGAGTGCTTGTGCCTCACTGCCGATCTGCACACCAAGGAAGATTAGTGGCGTGATCACGAATATGGCAAGGAGGAGAATGGTCACAAGCGAGGCCACTCCCCGCCTCCCGCCGAGCCTGCGAGTAAGTACCTTGTGGACCGGATCAAGCAATGTGGCGAAGATGACAGCCAAGGCAAGCACCAGAAGGAGGGGCTGTAACACGGAATAAGCAAGTAAGGCAGCTATTGCAATCAGTAGTAATAAGAAGTACGTTTGTGTTCTCCCCGCGTTCATATATATGTATTATAACACTCTCTATGCCCTAAACTGAAATTCTGTTTCTAAAGAACCACTTTGCAATCTCGATTAATGCGATATTGAATAGTCCGATCAGCAGAACGCCGATCACCCAATTGAAAGGCAGAGCGACCGTGTTGAAAACTGTTTGCAAGCCGGGAATATAAATGGTCATGGCCATAAGGACAAGACCAACCAGAATACCGCCATTAAGATACTTGTTTGAAAACAGCGGATACGAAAAAATACTTCTGTCCAAACTTCGCACCGAAAGAGCGACGAGTAGTGTATATGTGCCGAAAGCGGTAAAGATGAATGTGTGAACAATTGTCTCGTCATAGCCAAGCCGCATCAGAACGTAATAAATAACAAAGAGAAGGGCACTGGTTGAAAGGCCGATGACAAGGATCAGGAACTTCATGACTGGATCAAATAGTTTTATCTTGCCCCTCTTGAGTGGCTTATGCTTAAGGCCATCCGGCTCTTTCTCAAACGCGTACGCTACAGCCGGAAAACTGTCGGTAAAGAAATTGACCCAAATGATCTGAAGCGGATTAAGTGGTAGAGGCAAGCCGGTCAAGAGCGATCCACCGATCAGGATGAGGCCATCTGTGACGTTGGAAAGAAGATATACGAGTACCTTGCGAATATTGCCGAGGATCTGCCGACCTTCCTCAATAGCCGCGACGATGGTCTCGAAATTGTCATCAAGAAGTACTAGATCGGCAACACTCTGGGCAACCTCCGTACCCGAACCCATAGCGATGCCCACATCGGCCTGCTTGATACTCGGGGCATCATTGACTCCATCACCGGTCATGGCCACCACCTCGCCCATCTCTTGATAGAGCTTGGCGATGCGGAATTTATCAAACGGCGTGACACGGGAAATGACGGACAATTTCGGCAATCGTTCTCGCAATGCTTCTTCTGATAATTCCGCCAGTTCGGATGCGTCTAACACCGAACTATCCTCAACTTGCATGCCAATCTCTTTAGCCACGGCTATAGCCGTCCCCCGATGATCGCCAGTGAGGATGACCGTCTTAACGCCCGCATCCTGCACACGAGCGATAACGTGCTTAATGCCCGGGCGGATAGGATCACGGAATGTAATAAGGCCGTCGAATGACGCCTGCGACAGTGACAAGTCTTTTGAAATAGAAAAGTTTTCCGTATGAGTGATCTCTTTAGAGGCAACGCCAAGTACTCGTTCTCCGGAGAGTGCCAGAGAATCAATCCGTTCGAGCAACGTCTCCTTTTCTTTTGGGCCAATTGCAGAATGACTTAATAGGATATCAGGCGCACCAAGAAAAATGAGCCGATGTTTGCCGGATTCTTTCACCAAGGATACGGAAAATTTGTGCACAGCATTAAATGGCAAGGTCTGGAGTATATGCTCTTTGGCTGTGATCTCCCCAAGCGCCATTCCCCGAATACCGGCCGAACGGACGAGAGCCGTCTCCATGATTCTGCCGTTCATTCGCCACGAGCCAGGATCGTCAAGCGGATTCTCTATTAGCACGTTTGTGTTAGTCAGAGCTCGGGCAATCAGTCTTTGTTCGTCAATCTCAAAAGGGATAACATGGGACATCACCATTTTGGCCATCGTCAATGTTCCGGTCTTATCGGTAAGGATGACGGTGGTACTCCCAAGAGCCTCGGCCGCAACGAGCTTGCGTACTACACCCTTCCTTTTTGCCATTCGCTCTACGCCCACAGCAAGAATCACCGTCATGGATACGGGCAATCCTTCCGGAATGGCGGATACGGCAATGGCGACTGAAGTAAGGAACATATCAAAGGGAGAGTGCCCGGCAAGAATACCGATACAGAATACTATAAGCGTGAGCACACCAAGTGCGATGCTTGAATAAATACTGAAGTTGATGATGGCCTTCTGAAGTGGCGTCTTCTCGTTTTCCGATTTGGCGATAAGCGAAGCAATCTTGCCAAGCTCGGTGCTTGCGTCGGTACAACAGACAATGGCGGCACATACTCCTTGAGTGACCAGAGTTCCGGCAAAGACCATAGAAGTCTGATCAGATATTCCAGCTAACTTCGGTGACTTATCCGTTGATTTTGTCACAGGCAAGGATTCGCCGGTAAGTACCGCTTCGTCGACTTGGAAGTCGTTAACGAACATGACCCGGGCATCAGCTGGTACCCGATCGCCCTGTGCCAGTCGGATGATGTCACCAGGCACAAGCTCCTCGGCATCAATCTCCCGTTCCTTGCCATCCCGAATAACCCGTGCCCGTTGCTTGAGATACGTTTTGAGCTCGGCAAGCGCCCGCTCAGCCTTGTTCTCCTGATAGAAACCTAAAACGGAATTAACGACAACGGCAACGAAAATAAAGATTGCATCACGGTAATGTGAAACTGCCAGTGTAATGATACCGGCAACGATGAGGACAAGGATCAATGGGCTCTTCAGTTGATTGAGGAAAATCTTCAACCCGACAGCTTTCTTGGAAATGCCGATGGTGTTTTTCCCAAAAACCGAAAGACGGTCATTAACCTCCTGTATAGATAATCCTTTTTCTATATCGGTCTCCAAAAACTCCGCAGTTTCTGCGACTGATAGACGCCAAAAGTTTTTACTCTGTATATTTACGTCCATATTATTTACCAATAAGGTCGCTTCTTCTGGCTGAGTCATTAAGTACAGCTCGTATCTCCTCACTGATAAAGTTATTATCTAAAATTCTTTTGAGTGCATTAAGCTGTTTTGGCAGGATAAATTGGCCGCATAATTCCTGCGCTCTATCCGCCACTTTCTCCATGTCATCGAATGAGATAACCATATTTGCCAAACCCACCTTCTTCAGAATTTCAGCGCACCCCATTTTGTCACTTACCAAAACTGGAATACCCAAACACGCTGCTTCCATCGGGACATTCCCAAATGTTTCAAAGGTCGAAGGGCATATAATCAATCCTTGCGATAAATAAAATTTTTTCAACCCTTCAGCTGTCATCGAGGGAAACAATTCAATAGTCTTCGGTATTTTTTTAAGATCAGCATCTGGGTTAGTCACAAAGGAAGCGGTATGGTGCCAATTGCGTTTTTGCAATTCAAGATGCAAATCAAAAAAATTATCAAAGTTTTTAATTTTTGAATAACGTCCGACTGCGGCAATTCTTCGCTCAATGGACGTGTCTACGGCACTTGGATCAGTGAATATATTTGCAATAGGATTAGGTATAACGTAACAGTTTATAATTTTTCTTTTTAAGACCAATTGCTCAACCGTTTTTTTACATAATTCAGAAGGGAAAATTATTTTCGTGGCATTCTTAATCACCGTCTTTTCCATCGACAAAAAAATCTTCCTCATTTTTTCAGGGTAGTGTTCTGTTTCCTTCGATAACACTCCTGAATACCATAAGACAATTGGAAGCTTTTCCGCTTTAGCGGCGATTGATATGAGCCATGGCAGATAATAGGTGCCACTTAAGAGCACCACGTCAGGGCGAGTCTCTTTGAGAATGCTTCTCATGATTTTTATTGGCTCCCTATAGATGCTTTCAATATCCTTAATCGTCGTACTGCGTTTGAGCGCATCCGTAAGTGGCAAATGATGGATATTAAGGATGTGATGATCAAACACTTCCGGATCAAAATGCCTGAAAAGTGCAGGACCTTTCATGTATATCCGACTGATCAATTCTAAACCAATAAACTCATAATCAAGTTTGTATAAATAATTCACCAGATTGAGATTGGAAGAAGTAATCCCTCCAACGCTGTCTCGTGTTAAATTTATTGCTATTTTCATTATCATTTATTTTCGTGTCTAATTACATTTAGTGGTGTCTCCTGGATAAAGTTCGCACGCGCTCTCACAGTAAGCCGTCCTCTAACTATATCAAAATATCGTGGTTATTTGTATGCCCGGCCAGTTCGCCAAGGCGGGACGGGGTACGGGAGAATGATGGATCAGCTCTTGCCCTCAATTCCACCCAAACCCCTCCTTACATTAACCCCTTGGCTAATAGGCCGATAGCCAATATGCCCGAAAAATTAAGTGCGAAGGAGATGGGTATAAAAACGGATGTTTTAATTTTTGAAATTCCCATCATTGCAAGACCGGCCTCGTCCGGTAAAGGAGACGCGATGATTAAGGCCCCGATAAACGGAATCAACCATTTGAAAAGCTTCGGCTTGAATATAGAAACCAATCTCTCTTGCTTGGTTTTGCGCATGAGCCAATGAATGTCCTTCGAAATACTGTCTTTGATGAAGCGGAAAATAAGGAGATCGCCGATGAGCGCGCCGATACCGCCGAACAATGCCACTTCCCATATCGAATTGGCGGCCGCTAGTTCAAAAAGCACTACACCAGCTGGTGCGACAGTAAATATCGATACGAAAAATATTCCGGCAATCAAACTTCCCAATATTGTCCACTCTTGCGTGCTCGTCAGAATCCCTGCCAAAGTACCAGTTTTTGCCAGGATTATGGCGACAACAATGCTCAGGGCGACAACCCCTAAGTCTCGCATTATGTTATTTTTCTCACTTTGTATATTCATATCTCTATATCCGTCTCCAAAAGTCCTTGCTTTGTATATCAGGATCCATAAAGTCATTCTAACACCACAAGTGCTTATAGACCTCTTCCTCTTCGATCCCACAACTCTCTACCAAAAACTTCTCAACAAAATCTCGGAGGAGATGTTTATTTATCGGGGAGGTCCGAGGGATTGTCGACGCTTTCCCTGTCGGCACGTGTCTCACTTTGGTATGTTTTGCCCCGTCGTAGACGATCTCAAATCCGCCCAGCTTCCTAAGAGCTCCGAAAACATCCTCTGGAGTACAAGAGGATGGTTTCGGTTTATTCCCGGATAATTTTCTCATCCATAATTAGCAAACCTGTAACATGGCGTCCTTTAGGGTAAGAGTGGCTAGGCTTTCCCCACTGGCACTTGCTTGTTTTTCTATGGCGATCATTCGGTTGAGTATTTCCTCAATTTTCACATGCTCCTCGCCCAGCGGAATGTAATAACCGACATCTCCTCGATACTCTTCCGGGATCTCAAAAGAGGTCAGTATTGCATCGTTAATCATGGGCAAAAGTTCTGTCATGTTAGCGGCTTGAGTATAACAATGACTTAATCTGCCGTCTTTTGTTGACAGGTAGGCCCAAAGTCCATCTTCGGAACTTTCGATCCTAGCCTCCACTCTCTCGGGAAGCGTAGCCCGATACTGGCTTGTTTTTAGTGTTTTATCCATCAATTTAACTATACCCTAAATCTATATCATTAACAATATTGACAAGTATTAATCAAATCATATCTAAAACGAATCGCCCGGCAAATGACGCCTGCCAGCCTCGGGATGGGGTCTGCCTTGGCGCGGAAACTCTTTGTGGGCGCGAGAGGAGTTGAACCTCCAAGGGATTGCTCCCACTGGCTCCTGAAGCCAGCGCGTCTGCCATTCCGCCACGCGCCCATGCCATCATGCTACGGCTTCGTTCCCCTTTTAGCAAACTTCTCGGGCTTACACTTACAGTGGTTGGCACCAACGATAGCTATCGAGACACCTCTGGCCATTGCGCGCATAACCCTCGGGACAGATTTCCGTGGGACCCTCCGGGATAAGTTTGTAATTATGGGCTCGCATAACATCTACCGAAGAGCGACAACACGCCTTACTTGTTCTACTCTGGCATCCCTCGGCAAGCGTATCATAGTAGTCTTTCGGCTCACTCTTCCGATCTCCAAAACTTATACCAAACACAGCAATCACGACAATCAAAACGCCATAAATTATCTTACTATTCTTGCTCATAGCGTTGAACATTTACGTAGTATATCCTACCACATTATGCCTATCGCTTAAGAACAATAGACGCGGTCGTCTTGTTTTGGCAGTTCGGGTCAGTGGCATAGGGGATCTCCACTTTGATATCGCCCGTAATGGGCGCACTCTCGTATACGGGCACGTTCTTCATATTAACACCGCTCCAATGTCCCACCGGAGTATCCTTCTCGCCCACTTTGTTATACTCAATAAGGCGTAGGTTGTATGGCTTAGGCAACTCCTGACACTGCACCACATCACACATACCATAACCTACAAACTCGTCGTCAAGGTAATAATTCCCTTTCCCCTCCAATCCGTTCAATAGTTGAACCCATTCACCTTCGTACAATAACTTATATATCCGCGCACTATCCATACACGTCTCGAAGTAACCATCAATATTAGTCGTGAGAGTGTTATCTGTGGAGATAGTATACGGCAGGAATGTATCTTCCTGCCTGAAGGCATAATATGCCAAGCCAAGCGCAATAATTAATACAGAAATAACTCCTCCAACTCTATTCCCAATAGCTCCCTTTTGATACATGGCTATATATTAGCGCTTGATCTACCTAATTGCAAATTATCGAGTTATTGCAAATAGTTTTTAGCTCCGCTAAGCATTTCTTAATTCCTGTGTACAAAATTGCCTCTAGTCCGTCCTTTTCGGCGGCTTCTGTAAACTCTTTGGTATTGTCAATCAATAAAACTTCTTGTGGCTTAAATGCTAACTGTTCAACTGCTTCTGTATAAATCTCTGGGTCTGTTTTTTCTTTGCCAGTCTCCTCACTCGTCAAGACAAGCTCAAATAAATGAGAGATCCCATCGTCCTTCAGTATCCTCTTCAAGTCATATTTGGTATCTGAAATTACTCCAAATTTGTATTGACCCTGATGAGCTTTTACAAAATCAATCAATGGCTCATTTACGTATCCATTGTCTTCCTTGTTTAGATACAAGACTCCTCCAGCATCTAACAAAATACATTTAATTGAGGGTACTGGGGTCATATTATTTCAACTCACTCCCTCATCCTACCACATTACTTCTCCAGATCTAGGATCTGGTCTATACGGATGCCGGATACGAAATCGGGCACGTGGCTGACCACGATCATAGCCCCCTTGTACTCGTGCAAAGCGTACGCGATCACGGGTAGGTGACGGAAGTTGATGTGGTTGGTAGGCTCGTCGAGGATGAGCAAGCCCGGAGCAAGCAGGACCAGCCGAGCGAAAGCGACCAAACCCTTCTGGCCCTCGGATAGGTGACCAATCTTGGTAGCGACAAGCTCGCCCGTGATAAGGAAGCCGGCCGCCACGCTCCGCAATCGTTCCTCGTCTGATTTATTACTACTCTCTCTCGCGGCCGCGGTAAGCTCTTGCATAACAGTCTTGTCGAAGTTGAGATTAGAAAAGTCCTGGCGATAGTAACCCACTCTCACTCCATGCGAGATGCTTGCCCCGGGTGTATTACCACCGGAAAGTTTCTCAAGTAGCGTGCTCTTGCCGATGCCATTGGGGCCTACTAGCAAGAGGTGCTCGTTCTTGCGCAGAGTGATCTCTCTCTTGCGCACAACTTGTTTATGATTCTTGATCGTAGTGAAGGCGCTAATCTCCATCACCACACCCGAGAGGCCCTCTTGCACAGGAATATTGAAGGGTCGGATAGTCTTGTCCTCCCGACGCACCACCACCTTCTCCTCCTCCATCTCTGCTACCTTCTCGCGCATGCGCTTGGCTACCATGCGCATCTGACCGCCCTTGTTGGCGAAGAAATTCGATTTATCCTTCTTCTCTTGGATCTCTTTGGCCAACATCGCGTTCTTTCTGTTCTCGCGCTCCATGCGCGCGGCGATCTCGGCGATGACGTTGTTGTAATTGCCCACGTATTGCTCCACCTTGTGCGTGTGCACATCAAGATACAGCACGCCATCGGAGAAGGTGTTGAGGAATTGCGCGTCGTGCGAGATCACGATGCACGTCTTCTTGTACGCCATAAGGAACTTGGTGAGATGCTCGATGCCGGCCTTGTCGAGATTGTTGGTTGGCTCGTCGAGTAGCAACAAGTCCGGATCTTGTATGAGTGCGTAAGCAAGCAAGAGTCGCGCCTGCTGACCGCCCGAAAAGGAACGTATTTTACGTTCCTTTTCGCCCCGAGCATCGCGAGGGGTGAGCTTAAGATTCACCACTTCCAACACCTCATCAATCCGCGGATCAATGTCATATACCTTAGTAGTGAAAGGCTTCTGGAAAAACTCTCGGACAGTGAGCTCGAGATCCTCCCGCGCCACAACCTGCCTGCCTATCGCAATACTTAAGCCGTGGGCGATGGTGATCTTGCCCGACTCGGGCACATCCACGCCGGCGATCAAGCCCAAGATTGTGCTCTTGCCCGCCCCGTTCTGGCCCATGAGGGTGGTCTTACTCCCCTGCCGTAATGTAAAACTAGCCTCGTCCAAAATAGGCTTCTTGTGTCCGAAGCTGTGCGAGACGTTATCGAAGCTAACAATTGTATCCGCCCGTGCCATCCCCTCACCTTACCCTACCCGCCCCCAAATGAGAAGGTCTAATACCTATTTGCTTAACCTATGGCTCATCTTCCTTCGGCTCACCAACTTTCTTAATTGAGGCCGTTGCAGACATTCTATCTTCAGCAATCACAACGTCGCTAATCTCGAAACCTAAATCAGAAAAGAAGCTTTTTGTTTCTTCTTTTTCTGCTTCATCTGGTTGTTCATCCGTAGACGAGAATATATCCTTAGTCAGTGTGATTTTCCCTGCCTTTTTAGCATCAAGAGCTTTCTTGTACCAACTATAAACCCCTTCATTACTAATTATCCAATCTGGGATCTTCGCAGGAATTGGCTCTTTTGCATATGCTATCGAATCAGCCGTTCCAAAGACTTCGCTATATGGAAACAACATGCCAGCCGTACTCTGAACATCAGGGCAATTATTTACTAAAAAAATGCCGTCGATCGGCACAACTCGAAATGCCTCTTGTGCTAGTCTCTTTAGATAGTCATTATTTCCAATTAGATCGTAATCTATTGAACTCATTACCACATTACCGGCCCCGTCGGGAAGCTTGCTTAGGGCCGTTAACCCATCCTCATTAGTAACTTGGATTGACTTTATGACCTCTTCTCTTTTTTTCTCCGTAATATCCTCTCGAGTCCTTACCTTGTGTACTGCTAATGAGGTCTCAATAGTTTCATGTCCGTCAAGAAAAGGATCGATAAGAGTGTACTCGCTAACTCCAAAATCAATGTCCGTGACATCAGGCATTATCTTTGTGGTCGATAATCCTTCAATCCTTAGTGGAGGATCAATTGCCCGCATCCCCAAGAAATGACCGACACCAGATTTACCACCGCCGACATCATATAGGGGTTTACCTCGCAGTCTTGTTTCCAGGTACAGAGCAATATTTTTATACCTCAAATCCACCATCAAAAGTTGTTCTGTCGGATCACTAAATGAATGTCCTTCGCCAGCCATTACCTTTCGAATTATTTCCTCGTCAGGTATTGTAATCCTTGCTCTGGCTTCATTGTACTTATCTTTAAAAATACGCTCAAGTGCTTCAGCCTTGGGAATCTCATCCACTACAGCCGGAGCTTCGTAAGTCTTTAAACTTTCCATAGACATAGTCGCAATGTTAATACCTCTCAAAGTTATTAGCAAACATCGTACCCGCCCCCAAATGAGAAGGCCTAATATAAATGAATTGAGTCCCGGGGCCCGACCATCTCGCCAAAAGCGGATAGTGGGCCACCGGGACTCGGGGGCTAACAAAACATGTTCTCGAACCTCAATTCTCGAGGTCGAAGTCTGGGGGAGGTGGGATTGGCCATCGCCCCGCCTCACTCGCTAGTATCATCTTTGCTTCAAAGTACCCCCACGTAAAACCGGTACGGTCAGTGACCATGGTTCGTTGAACGTAGAGCCAGCTTCTGGTCATGAGGAATTCACTCCCCTGATAAGCAGTAATGTCCACAAGGCGCTCGTTCATCGTGTCTCCGAACCAGTGCTTGCCACTGAGGGACACGATGGCGAAACAATGATCGGTCCAGCAGGTCTTATCGAGAATTGGGATCCAGCCAACATCCTCTGTTATTGGAGCACGCTGATGTTGAACCGGATCTGCCGGCAGGCTTGAACAAAAGCCGGCAATACCTAGAAACATGAGTCCCATTACACCCCAAGCTCTCGCGTCAGAATCCGTCATGATCCCCTCCTTGTTTTGTGGCCTTAGCTCTGTGCAATGGCCGAGTTCAAATTCGACTTGAATATTACACCAAAGCACTTGACTTTGTCAAGGATTTTTGCTAGGTTTGATCGTAGCAGTTCATTGAGGGGAAAGGAGAGGCAACCAATGTTCGACAACATCCTGAAAGGACTTGGAGCGTCCGTTTTGGCCGGGCTTTGTATCCTGGGGATCTTCGGAATCATGGTCGGGGTGGTCGTTCCGCTCGTGGGCTTATCACTCAAGGGGGCGGCAGGTAGCTCGGCTGATGCTCTGCGAGCTCGATCGGCGTCCCGGCCAGCAGAACTGAAGGAGCGCGAAGTCATCTGGGCCAAGGTGGTTCGGGATCTCGACTTCGATCCGGAAACTGCTCTCGATGGGATGGTGGTGGATCCGCTCGGCATCAAGTCATGGCAGGTGGTGTACTATCCGCGTCACCAGAACTTCGACCCAATCCGGAGGCACGGTGCACCCGGTGAGCCGGACGAAGTTTGCCTGCTCTACAAACGAGTTGGTCTTCAAGACACCTCGCAACAGGCAGAACTCTTCGTCATGCAATCTCCTCGGGGAACGGCCACCATCGAATGCAAGTAGTGTCGTCATGGTGACGGCAAGCAAAGGCTCGAGCCGGGATACCCTCCCTGGTTCGAGCCTTTAACATTTTAGATATTAAGCAAATGTATGTTATAATACTGATACATATGGCTGGAACTCTCAAGATACAACTGAACGAGCAGGCGTACAAAAGTGCAGTCTTGTACTTCATCAAGTACTGCAACAACAAATACTTGCATGCCACAAAGCTGAACAAGCTCTTGTATTATCTTGATTTCATTTATTTCCGCGATCATAAGAGGACTGTAACCGGTGACGTGTACATCCACCAAGGTTACGGTCCGGTTCCTTCCCGCATCGATGACATACTGGCAAAACTTAAAACAGAGGGCGCAATCAATACTGAAGCCGTACCAAACAATGAGGTTGAGATGGTTAACTTTTCTTTGAAAGATGCGTCACAATTTGACGAGTCCGTACTCTCGCCGGATCAAAGGAAGCTTCTTAAGCAAATTTGTGACGAGTTCGGCAATTGGCCGACAGAGAAGATAGTGGCTCAAACTCATCTGGAGGCTCCTTGGTTTTACTCCAAACCTTACGAGATGGTTGATTTCGCCTATTCTCGCGATATCGACTTCTTTCGTTAATAACCCAGAGCTATGTCATGAGTCTATGTTGAACGAGAGGAATTTGTCCGGATGTGCGAGAAGAATGAGATATCCGTAATTGTACGTGAGGCGATAAAACTCTGGGCTCCAACCGTCTCGAACAAATACGAAACTTCGCGCTCCAAGTTAGTCTATCGTTCTCCACAAAACCGATACGAGGCATGGGCAGCAGGTTTGCCAAACCCCGACAGCAACAAGGGTAAAAGCGGTGGTTATCGGGTAGTCTATTTTTTGGATCTCACAGAATGCACTATAAACTTAGATTTTATCGAGGAGCGCAAAGAGCTCGGCTTCCACAATGAGGGACGGCACAAGAAAGATAAATACAACGATTATATCCGAGTCCTAAAAGACTACTTAAAGAAGCGCGATACCTAAGTTCCCGCCCCAAATGGGAATCACGTTTTTATAATTTCAGTAAGTCTGTATACTCTGGGTAGTTGTTGCAGATTATCTTTTTCCACTGCGCAGTTTCGTTGTGGCCCTTTAGATCAGTTTTATGGTATACAAGTAGCAAGTGCACGATGCAGGTATCTTTATGCACAGCAACGATACATCTATTGCCCGATCCGTGGCGGGATTCGTCAGTTCCGGCGATCTTAAATTCCGTTTTGCAAATTTTATAATTACTGGAATCAAAGATTGTTTCGGCAATACTTTTATCAAATAAAGCGTCAATAAAACTAAACTCATCCATTAAGAACCCCAGCGTCACATCCCAGGCACTCTTATATTTCTTTGAGAATGTCTTGATGTAGTGCTTCCTGGCGAAAGGTTCGACAACGACCCTATATCTAGTAGTACTCATCTGGATCCTCTTGAGTGATCAGACCGAGAGAAATTATTTCATTGTCAGCGGCGCACAAGTATGGGAGTTGATTGTGAGTGAATGCGACGATTTCTTTTGTTTTTTTACTCCTCCATTTTTCCTCAATATCCTTGATTAACCGGAGTTCTTCCTCGCTAATTTCGGACAATTGCTTTTTTCTATTCGCTCTGGTCTGTGATACCAACATGGCTCCCTCCCCTGTCTGCTCTATCTGGATTTGACCATTATTGTATAGCTCATCTAGAATACTGAAAAATGGGTCAGCCACCGGTCCATATTGGATCTTCCTATACGGCATACCGCTCATGCTTTGCAGGTGATAATAATACCAACCTGCGTCGGCCAAGTATGCCAGTTTCGCCAGTTTAGTTTTAGGTATCTTTCTCCCAATAGAAAGGAAGGCCAAGATCATTTGTTTATACTTTTCGTAATTCGGCGATTCCCCGCTCTCGAGTGTCTTAATGGATATGCCAAAAATGTCACAGATTTTCTCGGCTTCTTTTAGTGATAGCTCCCGACTCCCGCGCTCTATAGCCATATAGGACTGTCTAGAGAGGTCAAGCTTCTCGGCCATAGCGAGCTGTGAGAGCCCGCCCTTTACTCGCAGATTCTTGATAATAGGTGCATATTTTGTACTCATGGCTATATACTACCACAGACGATGTATAAAATACAAACTTACAATGTCGTTAAATTAGACACTAAAATACAAACCTCACGACCGAGCCACATGATTCTCAGCAATGGGAAACGGCGGGCCTTTCCAATTTTATTTTTATACAAACGACAACATTCCAACGTTCGCTAGAATGTTGGAATGTTGTTTAGATATCGGGAAAATCATTCTTTGTGGTCACAAATAATTTGCTGGTGCAAATTTTCGCGACCCGACAAATGAAGTCTGAACTTCATTTGTCCGCACCATCGTGCTCCATTTCGCACAACTCGTCTTCACTCGTTGTGCGCGCGAGAAGGATTTCCCTCGGCTCTGCTACGCAGCTACACTTGCATCACTTACTCTCCTGTATTTGCTGTTTTTTTCAATAAAGAGCAAGCTACCATCTCGCCCACCAAGCTCAGCCCTATCGTAACCTTCTCTGACAATAATATCTGCGAAGATCGTGTCATAAACTCGTGAATGTATGTAACTTATGGCAAACCCAGCTTCCCACACCTGTGCATCATCTTCGTTAACACCTAGTAATTTAAACACCGCCTTTCTTTTAAGTTCATAATCACGACTTGTCGATGGTGATTGGCTGTGGTCATTTCTTTTATTAAAAAGAACGTCCGTGCTCCCACTGAATTCTTCAGAAAGTTCAACAATCCTGGTAATAATTCTATCTAGGAATTCTTTACCTACTCCTTCAACTCTAATTTCAGACGCTCTAGTCTTCAGAATACCCGATATTTCACCTATTTTCTCTCCCTTTTCTCTTCCTAATTTTTCAGTAGTTCTTAAATTCTCGGCGATTTTTCTCTCGTCTTCCCGCTTTTCATTTCTAGCATGCAAGGAGGCTTCTACTTCACTTGTCCTCATTTCTGCAAACTTTACAACAAGAGGGTAAAAGTCATTATAAAGTCTCTCAGCTTCGTCACTAGATAGTTCCTGTCCTTCATCAGTCCCCCTAAAAATACAATTCTCAGCACTATCCCATGTAGACTTTCTCAAAGTTAGTTCGCGTCCATCAAATTTACCCGATAATTCACCTATATATTGTCCCGTCACACCATGTTTGCCTTCTAATCTGTACTTTAAGTTAGATGGGAGTTCCGCTAATCTTGGCTCTCTCGTCATAAAAAAGTCTCTTACCGCAGACGTTTCTTTCTCCTCTGGGGTCATTCGGGAATAAGTACCTATCTCCTCTTTGATTGTTGGATTTGTTTCTGTCATGACGGAATTATAGCGTAATTAACCCAAAACACAATCCACACCTAGTCCTTTTTTGTGCGCGCGAGAGGACTTGAACCTCCACGGCCTTGCGGCCATACGCCCCTCAAGCGTACACGTATACCAGTTCCGTCACGCGCGCATGCGTGTAGGGTTATATTAGCTTGCTACTTCGGCTGTTGCAACTGCAGATTCAACTTCGGCTACATCCGGCATAGTCTCGTCGGCAGTAAGTGCGGTGGCGAAGCGTTCTTGGCGCATCTTCTTAGAGGCTGCCTTAGTGGCCTTGTCGCGGATGAAGTAGAGCTTGGCACGGCGGGCCTTACCACGACTAACGATCTCGATCTTGGTGATGACGGGTGAATAGATGGGGAAGATCTTCTCCACGCCCACGCCACTTGCTACCTTGCGGACAGTGAAGGTGCCCCCGGCCTCCTTGCCATGCTTCTTGGCCAGGACAAGGCCCTCGAAGATCTGGGTACGGGTGGTCATCTTCTTCTCCATCTTCTTGTCGGCGCGCTTCTTCTCGCTGGTCTCTTGGATGGTCTGGTGGACGCGCACAATATCGCCCGGACGGATGTCGAGCTTCTTGCGTTCCTCAATATTTACGGGGGAAATAACCATTAAGATAGGTATTAGTTGTTAGGTAATAGGTACTAGTGGACTCGTGCAGACTATCAAATTGTGGCCATACTTGCAAGCGCTTGTATGTGGCCTTATGTAACCCCCCCGTCCCTCCTACCGGCGGGGCGAATACACAAACCACCAACTCCCAACTTCCAACATCATTGGATCACACTGCGGGCCTGCCCGCCTTCGCTAAAGCTTCGGCGAGGCAAGGCGGGAGAACGAAGCGCCCACATTGACGTGGACATTAAGCGGCCTCCAG
>Ga0209542_10003152_pt1 | contig 35659 bp, 33 predicted proteins | sample RifCSPhighO2_01_FD_184028 | JGI IMG/M metagenome (GOLD analysis project Ga0209542, IMG submission 184028) | Soil microbial communities from Rifle, Colorado - Rifle CSP2_plank highO2_0.1 (SPAdes) (version 2) | ecosystem: Environmental > Terrestrial > Deep subsurface > Rock core/Sediment ...
TTTAATGGCCATTCAACTGCTTCTATAAGTTCTTGTTTTACCTTTTCTAATCCCCCAATATCATTCCACCTTACATTAGGAACTTCAACTAAGACTTCTCTCATTGCAGAAGGCCTTACAACCTTTAATGCTTCTTTAAAATCATCTTTTGTTACTCTTAATTTTTCTAAAATATCTTTAGGAATTGCCTCTTCTTCTTTTAATTTTAAATCAGGAAGGATTCTTCTTAAAACAATCATTGCAGATTCTTTGCATAATGCTGCTAAATCTGCTCCAACAAAACCATGCGTTATATTAGCTAATTCTTCCAGCATTATAACTATGGATTTTTTTCGTACATCGCTAAAATATTCTATAGAGATTATTCCAGTTTCTAAAAAATCACTTTCTATTTCTTCTACTTCTTTATCTTTACTTTTTAATTTTCTTTCAGAAAAAACATTTCTAACATCTTCTTGTCCCCATATATTACTTGTATGTTTTATATTTGTTATATCTACAATTAAAGAATTCAATAATCTCTTATCTTTATTTATTTCCTCTCTTCTTTTCTTAATTGTAGGAATATTTTTTTTAATTTCTTTAACAGATTGATTTATATTATTTATCTCTTCTTCTATTCCTTTTATTTTTGATTCAAGGTGTTTTACTATAGAATGTGTATTACTTATTTTATCTATAATTTTTCTTAACAGTGTCGAATCTGTTCTTAATTTTTTTCTTTCTATTTCTAATGAATTTAATTCATTATGCGCTTCTGTTAATTCTCTCTCTTTTTCAATTTTCATAGAATTCAAAGATTCGATTTTAGATTGATTTTCTTCTATTTTTTTATTAAATAATTTTTCAGTTAAATCAATTTTTTCTAATAAAACTTTTGCAGCTATTTCTACATCCCAATAATCAAGAGGCATATTCCTTGTGTGAATCTTTAAAATATTAAGCCTGCCTTCTGCGCCAGGCACTCCTATTTCTATCTCCCTGTCAAACCTTCCTGGCCTTCTTAATGCAGGATCTAATTCCTGAGGAATATTTGAAGCGGCAATTACAACAACCTTTCCTCTTGATTTTAAGCCGTCCATCAAGGCTAGTAATTGCGCAACAACTCTTCTTTCTACCTCTCCATGGGTTTCTTCTCTTTTAGTTGCGATAGCATCAATTTCATCAATAAATATGATTGAGGGAGCGTTTTTTTCTGCATCCCCAAATTTTTTTCTTAAGTTTTCCTCTGATTGACCGTAAAATTTTGACATAATTTCCGGACCATTAATCAAAATAAAATGGCTATTGGTTTCATTTGCAACTGCCTTGGCTAATAAAGTTTTACCAGTTCCCGGAGGGCCATGCAATAATACTCCTTTTGGCGCTTCTATGCCTAATCTTTCAAAAATCTCTGGATGCTTTAATGGCAGCTCTACCATTTCCCTTATTTTTTGAATTTCATTGCTCAATCCTCCAATATCTTCATAACTTACTTCTGGAACTTTCTCTTCAGCTATTTCAACTGCTTCTGGATTAAGCTCTACAATTGTTGCTTCGGTTATAACTACTGCCTGCTTTGGATTTGTGTCTGCAACAATAAACTTAATATCTCCAAAGCCAAAGCCAGCCATTGACTCGTCAAAAATATTAAAAATATCTTCAAAAAAAGGGCTATGGGACATTGTAGTTCTTCTTCTGGAAGTGCCTCCTATTGAAAGAATATCTCCTTTAATAACAGCCCTTCCCAATAATCCTTGCTTAAAAATGCCTGAGGTTGCCCTTATCATTATGCCTTTTCTTGCAGGAGCAATAACAACGCTTTTCGCTTCCTTAACAAGAGCTTTGCTAACGCTAACCATTTCTCCTATGCCTGTTTTTGCATTTCTTCTAGCGATTCCATCCATTCTTATTATATTCAATCCAATATCTCCTGGATAGGCTCTATCGACTATAGCAACTGTCTTTCTTTCTCCTTCTAATTCAACTATATCTCCAGACTTAACATTAATCTCCTGCATAAAACTAGAATCTATTCTAACTATGCCTTTATTTACATCATCCTGTATTGCTTCTGCAACCTTCAGCTTTATTTCCTTTATTAGCTTATCTTCTGCCATAAACTTTACGAATGAGCAAATATTTTTAAATATTGCTATATATTACAAAGAAGAATTATCCAATATACTCTTTTCCTGTTTTTGCCCTGTCTATCTTTGGAAATGGTATTGGAGGAGGAAGATTAAGCTCTTTGCTTAGGATAATAGATTGAGTATTGCACTTGACTAATAGAAAGTCAAGGATATTCATGGTTATGTCTTCTGGAACTTTTTTATTTTTTTCCCAAGAGCTGATTATATCTTTGATTATTTTATCTTTATCTGTAAAGAAAACATCACCCTCTAATTCTATCTTGCCTAAATCCGGATTGTAATTAGAGCAGAAGTAATATGTAAACCTTACCCCTTTATTTTTTCCAAAGCTTGTTTCTTCAACATCTTTTATAGAAACATCATTGGCTATATTTACCTTTCCTTCAGGCACTTTATTTTTTTTCTCTGCATTTATTTTTAAAAAATTAAATCCGACAATTGGCATAAATTCAGGATTATCAGTTGATTTATAAACATTATGGTTAGATTTAAAATATATAACTAATTTATCATTTATATGGAGCCAGTAAAGCAAATAGACATTAAAGAAAATATGAAAGTTAGCGAATTAATCAAAGAAATGTCTTTATCCGGGGTATTTGGAGCTGGCAAATTAGCAAAATGCGCAGATATATTTGAATTAATGCTCAAGGATAAAGCAACTATCTTCTTGGGAGCAGCAGGAGCATTAGTTCCAGCAGGAATGAAAAACATATTAATTGATTTATTAGGCTATGTAAATGTCTTTGTTGCAACAGGTGCTAACCTAACTCATGATTTAATTGAAGCTATTGGCCATAAACATTTTCAGGGAAATGAACATGCAGATGATAAAAAATTAAATGAAAAAGGCATTGACAGGATATATGATGTTTATATGGAAAATAAAGTATATCAGGATTTGGAAGATTTCTTTGATAAGCATTTTGATGAGCTAAAGGATATAACAAATATTAAGGAATTTTTATGGAAGATTGGGGGCTTTTTAGATAAAAAATCAATATTAAAAACCTGTTACGAAAAAAAAATTCCAATTTTTTGCCCAGGAATTGCTGATTCTGGAATTGGATTAATGATGAACAATAAAATTATGGAAGGAAAAGAGGTTAAATTAAAGGCTTTAGAAGATTTAAATGAAATTATTAAAATTTCAATGGACAGCAAGAAGAAAGGGGTTATTTATCTTGGTGGAGGAGTTCCAAAAAATTATATTCAGCAGGCAATGCAGTTTACATCTGGAGCTGATTATGGAATACAAATAACTTTAGATAGAGCTAATACGGGAGGAAGTTCTGGAGCAGAATTAAAAGAAGGCATTTCCTGGGGAAAATTAAATAAAGATGCTAAATTTGTTAATCTGCATTGCGATGTAACAATTGCTCTGCCGATTATTGTTGCTGGATTGAAAGAAAAAATAAAATGATACTCATAGACGTACACTGCCATTTAGACCAAAAAGAATACACTGATTTAGATAAAGTTATAGAGAATGCTAAAAAAGCAGGGGTAAAAAAAGTAGTAACTTCCATCGCAAATCCTAAGAATAAAGAGAAAAGTTTTGAAATTAAGAAAAAATATGATGTTGTTGAATTAATGCTTGGGCTGCATCCAACTCACGTTAAGGAATTGACTGATAAGGAGATTGAGGAATATCTTAATTTTATTAGGAAAAATAAAAGCAAAATAATAGGTATAGGTGAAATAGGCTTGGATTACCACTGGATTAAAGATGAGAAAGAAAATGAGAGATGTAAACTTGTTTTTGAAAAATTATTAAGATTAGCTAAAGAATTAGATTTGCCAGTATTGATACATTCATGGGATGCAGAAGAAGATTGTATAAATATTTTAGAAAAATATAATCTAAAAGTAATTTTACATTGCTTTAGCGGAAATATGGAATTAATCTTTAGAGTTAAGGACAAATATTATTTTACTGTTCCTGCTTCTATTGTCAAAAGCAAGCACTTTAGAAAGTTGGTAAAGTGGGTTGACTTGTCTCATTTACTGACAGAAACAGATTCTCCTTACCTATCTCCTTATGAAGGGAAACTAAATGAGCCTGCTTTTGTTTCAGAATCAGTAAGGAAGATTGCTGAAGAGAAGAAAATGACTCAGGAAGAGGTTGCAAATAACATCTGGCTCAATTATCAGAATATTTTTTCATGAAAATTACTAAAACAAAATGCTATTCCTGGAAAATCGGAGAATTAGCTGAAGGATGCAAGTTATGCGTTAAAGGATTAAAAAGCGTTCTTTTCATAACTGGTTTATGCAGCAAGCACTGCTTTTTCTGCCCTATATCTGACAAGAAATGGAATAAAGATATTATTTATATTAATGAAATGCCTGATGCTGATATTAGTGATATTATTAATGAGATTAAATTATGCAGCTCAAAAGGAGTTGGAATTACAGGAGGAGATCCTTTAATTAAGATTGAAAGATGCTCAGAATTTATTAAAAGATTAAAAAAAGAATTTAAAGAATTTCATATACACCTTTACACTCCTTTAGATTTAGTTAATGAAGAAAAATTAAAAAAATTATTTTTAGCTGGATTAGATGAGATAAGATTCCATCCTGATTTAAATAACAAGAAGGAGTGGAATAAGATAAGCTTAGCATTAAAATATAAATGGAAAATTGGAGTTGAGATTCCTGCAATTCCAGGCTCAAAAGAAAACATAATAAGGCTTGTAAACTATTTGAATGGAAAAATAGATTTTCTGAATATTAACGAATTAGAGATTTCAGACAGCAATGTAAATAATTTAATCGAAAAAGGATTTAAGGCTAAAAATAGTGTAAGCTATGGTGTAAAAGGAAGCGAAAAATTGGCCTTAGAGATTCTAAATTATATCATTAAAAATAAGATTAAATTAAATGTTCATTATTGCACAACAACATTAAAAGACAAAATTCAATTAGCAAATAGAATTAAGAGAAGAGCATTAAACATAAAGAAGGATTATGATATATTAACTAATGAAGGCATGCTGAAAAGAGGCACTGTTTACCTTAATGAGCTTTACCCTAGTTTTGATTATAATAAAAAAATTGAAAATTTAGATAAAAGTGAGAAATTAAATATTTTTAAAAAATTAAAAAAAATAAAGAATAAAATAACTAAAAAATATAATATCCCTAAAAACTTAATTGAATTAGACGAGAATAAATTAAGGTTATTAACTTCAATTAAACTAATAAAAAAAATAAAGGAAAAAAATATTAAAAGAGCCGTTGTTGAAGAATATCCTACTTATGATAGTATGATTGTTGAATTAGAATTTCTATAATTTTTATAGAAAGATATTTATAATTATAAAAATATTTTACTCTTATGAAAATAACCATAGATACGAAAGAAGACAGCAAAGAGGAAATAAAAAAAGTTATTTCTTTATTGCAGAACATGCTAGATGAACCAAGAAGCAATATTTTTGATGATAAAACCCAACCTGGAATTTTTGGCATGTTTAATGATAAATCAGAATCTTCTGAAAATAAAGCTATTGTCACAGATGATTTATTGAAAGGAACAGGTAATACTGAAGAAAAAGAAAAAAAAGAGAAAGGAATTGAAGCTGAAGAAGAAGAAAAATTTGAGATAGAAACCTATTAGCTTATTGCAACTTCTTTTGTTATATTTGCAATTATTTTATCATTGTCATATAATTCAACCCTTAAGGTTTTTATAGATGATGTTGAGAATATTACTTTTGTATCAATATCTTTTTTTGTTGTTCCTACTGGCATAACATAAGCAGATTCTCCTCTTTCTTTTGTCATCCATACTGCTGGCGTGCTTGAATCATAAGCATAATACTTTATTTTAGCAGTAAACTCTTTTTTTTGATTATCTACATTAAATGTAAATCCGTTTATCTTTGAGATGCCTGTCTCATATTTTTCAGTCTTAACATCACTGATTGTTAAAGTAATATCTCCGCTTAATTCTTCTTCCTTGACTGCTTCTTCTGTTGTTTTCTCTTCTACAACCTCTTCTTTTGTTTCTGATTTATCATCATTTGATTTAGTAACCAGAGATTGAGCATCACCGCTGAAAATATTGCCAAAGTCAAAATTTATATTCTGAAAAAACGCAAAATAAAATAAAACAAGAATTATTAAAATATATATCCCCCTTTCAATTAATCCTGGTGTTTTTATGTTGAAAGAAACAGGTTTTCTATCAAACTCACTTTTTCTGAATATCTCTTTTTTTTTCTGTATTTTATCATTTATCCGCTCTTGTGGTCTTGCCTGCTGCTTATCCTTAAATTTCTCTTCTCTTTCTCTTCTATCTTCTCTCTTCTCCTCTTTCTTAAAAACATCCCCTTTTGTGCTCCTAGCATCAGGAACAACAATCTTATCTAAAATGTCATCAACCATCTTAATTGAATTAAAATAATTTATATTTAAATTTTATTATACCTCAAAAATTATTCCTTTTTTGCCAACATTAATAATTTTTGTTTTTCCGATCTTTTCCTCAATCCCTTCTGCCTCATGGACGTGACTGCATAGCATTAAATCTGGCTGAAACTTTTCTATAGCTTTTTTAACTCCGGAACTTCCAGGAAAAAAAGAGGTTAATTTTTCCATTTTTGTGCCAGAGGGATGTACATGGGTAACCATAATTTTTTTTTTCAAATCTTTTATTTTATCAAACCCTTTTTTTAAATAATCATAAATCTCTTTTTCTGTTAATTGATTTAAGCCGATGTTAGCCCCACCGCATCCAAATATGCCGATATCATTGTATATTACAGAATAGCCGTGAATATTTTTTATTCCATATACCTCTGCCAAGAAATCAGCTGTTGCAAAGCTTTCATGGTTTCCAGGCACAAACAAAATTCTTTGTTTTTTTTTTTTAAAAGGTCCGATTATATTCTCGCCTTTATCAAACTGCATTATATCTCCGCATAGGATGACTAAATCCACTTTTTCTTTTTCGGCTTTTTCAGCCAGCCTTTCAGCTAGTCTAGAATCATTATGTATGTCCCCAGAAGCTAATATTTTCATTTTTTCCTTTCTTTAATCTCTATTTTATCCTGCGTTAAATCTACTAAGGTAGAGGGGTGTCCTTTTTTCTCTCCTTCATATAAAATAAAATCTAATTTAGATTTAATCTCTGGATTTAATGTTTCTAAAGAGGTCATAAAATCCTCTCCTGTTCTATTTGCAGAGGTTGTAATTATTGGAATATCTAACTCTTTAGCAACATCATTAAACCAATGGTCAATCATCCTTATACCTAAGGTATCTAAGCCGTAATTTGTATCTTTTGCAACGCATTTCTTATTTTTTAATTTTAAAATTAATGTTACAGGACCTGGCCATTTCTTTATATATTTTTCAGCTTCTCCTGTTATTTCACAATTCTTTTTTACCCATTCTTTTGATGGCACTATAACCAAGAAAGGCCTTTTATAGCGAAATTTTATTGCTCTAAGCTTTTGAACTGCCTCTGGATTTGTTGCATCGCAGCCTATTCCGTAGATTGTATCAGTAGGATGAATAAATACATCTCCTTTTTTGATCTTCCTGTAAATAGTACTTTTATTAACTTCAAATTCCCTTTTACCTTCTAGTATCCAGCACATAAGAATAAGGATATTATATATGTATAAAAAGCTTATGCTTTAGAAATCAGTAATCTTTTTTGTCTTATTGCGGCTTATAATAGAAGTGCTTCCATCTGCTCCTCCATCAATTTTCTTAACATCAATGAACTTATTTTCTTTTAATTCTTTGATTTTCCTTTGGAATGTCTTATAGGATGATTTGCCGCCTTCTGAGCAGTATATATCATACAGCTCTCCAATCTTGATATCATTTTCTTTTTTTATTAAGCTGAAGATAAACTTATTTTCATCTTCTAATGCATCAGAACTTTTAATAAAAAAAAAATCTAATTTTTCAAGACTTTTTTCAACATGCTCTTTAACTATTTTTTTGCTGGAGCTGGATTCTGCAATCTCTCCTGAATGCTTCATTAGAAATAATCCAGGCCTTACATCTCCTAATACATATGTTTTTTTAACTAATTCCTGGAAAGCATCTTCCTGCCATACATTATCAAAGAATGCATATTCCATTCTTTGCCTTAAAATTCCATCCATTTCATTTAAGTTATAAGGCTGGAAATTAATTATTTCCGGTATAAGCCTCGATTTAATTCTTTTATCCAGATTAAGGCCGAATTCCCTGTTGTTAGTAATTAAAAAAATACTTTTTCTGTAGACCTCTTCCAAGATCATATAAAGGAAATCAAAATCCTCTGTCTTGTCAATTTCGTCAAAAACAAACACGCAGTTTTTTTTATTCAATGCTGCTTTCAGAATATTGAACAAGTCTTCTGTATTCTTGCTCTGGGTAAATTTATAGCCAATTTTTTCGCATAACTCAAGCATTATTTTATAGCTTGTATTTCTTTTCCAGCAATTAATATAAAATGTTGAAACCTCTTCTGCTTCTGAAGGAAGCTCTTCCTGCTCTAAAGCCTCTAAAACCTTTTTGCAGGCTAAAGTCTTGCCTATTCCTGGCTTGCCTGTTATTATTAAGTTTCTTCCACTTTTTTTTTGCAATAAGGGCTTAATGCAAGCAGCCATCAACCCTTGTTCCTTCTCTCTGTACATAAACTTCTTTGGAGTATAGTCAAAATCAAGAGCAACAGAATTCTTGAATAATGTTTCTCCTTCTTTTAATATATCCTTGAATAAATCCATTTTTATCTAGAAATAATCTAATATTTATAAATATTTTATTATTTCAATTTATTCTCAAATGTTTTTACAATATTATCATAAGTCATTTTTCTGATTAATCTTTCTTTAATACCTATTTTTGGTAGGAATTCTTCTACAAAATTTCTATAAAGATATAATGAAGGATACCCTGATAAATGAGGATAATTTAATTTTTCTTCAGAAGCATGAGGAGCATGATCTGTTTCTATCCAATCTATTTTTCCTTCTTTTAGTTTTTCTATTAAACCTTCTACAGCTTCTTTATTTCTTAGTGGAGGATTCATTTTATATAACAAACCATAAGGCATATTTAACATTTCATTGCTCCACATAATGTGATGTGGAGTTACTCCACAAGTTATGTCTATCCTTTTTTTTCCCCTTGCTTTTTCTATTAATTCTACTGATTCTGGAACTGAAACATGAACTATATGCAGTATTCCTGGAAAGTTTACTTCCTCTGCAAAATTTATTTGGTCTTCTATTGAATATATTTCGGTTCTTTTAGGTCTTGCCCAAGAATGAGTAAGTGGATGAGAAGGATCCCAAAAATCTTTTTCCATATATTTTTCTTTTTCACAATGTACAGCGAGCACTCCTTTGAAAGCTAATTCTGAAAGTTTTTTATAGATATTTCTTTGTTTATATTCTTCAATAACTTTAAGATCACCAACTGATTCTCCTGCAAATAACTTAATGCCTATCACATTAGGATAATTATTATAACATCTCACAGCTTCTTCTAATTGCTCAGGATTAGATGTTGCTCCGATATATAAAAAATAATCATTTACTCTTGATTTAGGAACAAGTCTTAATCTTTTTTCAACATCTTTTGTAGTTAGGATTGGAGGATCTGTATTAGGCATATCAAAGATTTTATCTACTCCCTGCTTATCCGCAATCCTAAAAACCTCTTCTATCGTTGTTTTGTATCTTTGTCTGCCATCCCTGCAATGAACATGAGGATCTATTCTCATAAAAGCAGTTTATCCGGGGTAATTTATAAAATCTTCTCTAAAAACAAAAAGTTTTTATATAATCTCTCTTAAAATTAAAAATATGAATACAAGTCAATGGTTTGGAATTGTTGTTTTACTAATAGGATTAGAAGTAATTCTTTGGGAAGCGCCACTGACAGGAGCAGCGCTAGGCACAGTAGCAATTGGCGGTGTTGGAAGAACATTAGTTGGATTGTTAACTGCTGCAGTTGGTGTATTAATAGTATATAACTCTGGACAACAACAAGTTCCATAAAAATGAGAAAGTAATTAAAAAGAGAAACATAAGCGAATTATACTAATAACTTCTATAAAATAAACCCCTATACCACTGGACATTGATGTCCACTGGCTATAAATCAAGAATTCTTTGTATATAAGCCGTATATACTTAAATTTTGGTTCGCACTGGACATTTTCCCGGATAGAGTATATAAAGTAATTTAACTATTGATTCTTGAGGTGATTTAAATGATTGATTTAAGCAATGAAACAATTAAGGAGCTTTTTTATAGGCAAATAAGAGAATTAAGCGTAAGCAAAACAGACAGTTTTGATTTACAATTTAGCGAGAGGTGGTTAAAATGAATGAAGATATAGATAGTTATGAAGATAATAAAGAAAAAGATTTTGACATTTATACTGATTTGGGAGTAGAAGAATCTTTAGAAGATGATGAAATTAATATTGAAGAAGAAGCTTTTATGAAAGGATATCTAAGTTCTTAAGCCAGTTTTCCTCCTCTTTTCAGAGGGGGTTCTATTTTCTTGATTCCATTCATATAATTTACAAGCACATTAGGAATCTTAATTGAGCCATCTTTTTGCTGATTATTTTCTAAGATAACAACCATTGCTCTTGATGTTGCAATTGCAGTATTATTTAAAGTATGCAAAACTTCTTTTGTTCCATTTTTTCTTAGAACTTTTATATTTAATCTCTTTGCCTGATAATCAGCACAGTTGCTTAATGAGCCCACTTCCTCATATTTTTTTGTAGTAGGCCTATATGCTTCTATATCGCAGCTTTTTGCTTTCCAAGAAGCTAAGTCGCCAGAACACATCTCTAAAACCTGATAAGGGATTTTTAATTTTTTATATAATTCTTCTGAATTTTCTAATAATTCATTATAATATTTATAAGAATCTTCTGGTCTGCAAAAAATAAACTGCTCAATTTTGTTGAATTGGTGGGTTCTCCACAGACCTTTTTCATTAATGCCGTGGCTTCCTATTTCTTTTCTAAAACACATTGAATATGAAAAATACTTCTTAGGAAGGTCTTCCTCCTTAATTACATCTCCAGAATGCATTGCTAAAAGCGATTGTTCTGATGTACCAATCAAATTTAAATCCTCTCCTTTGATAGAATAAACCGAATTTTTGATTTCTTCTTTGCTCATAGAAGCGTAGATTGATTTTTCATTTAACATTAATGGCGTTTCAATATACTCATATTTTTTTTTTGTCATAAAATCAATTGTGAATCTTATTAAAGCCTGATTTAATAAAGCCAGTTCATTTTTTAAATAATAAAATCCCTTTCCAGAAACTTCTGCAGAAGCTTCAAAATCAGCTAATCCTAAATTCTCTATAAGCTCGACATGGTTTTTTACTGGAAATTTAAAAACAGGAATATTCCCAAATTCTTTAATAACTTTATTTTCTGAAGCATCCTTGCCTATAGGAACTGAATTATGCATTATGTTCGGGATTTCTTTTTGAATTTCAATAATGCTGTTATGCAATATTTGCGTTTTATTCTCTAATTCAGCTATCTTGTCAGGAATGCTTTTTGCCTCTTTTAAAAGCGCTTTAATATCTTTTTTTTGTTTTTTTAATGAATTAATCTCCAAGCTTAATTTGTTTCTTTTCGCTCTTAAATTATCTATCTCTGCTTTTAATTCTCTCCATTTTTTGTCCTTTTCAATAATTTCATCAACTAAAGCAATCTTGTTGTCCTGGAATTTTTTTTTTATATTCTCTTTTACAATATCCGGATTTTCCCTAATGAATTTTATATCAAGCATAATTCATTGTTATTATATTTTTTATTTAAATTTTGTGTTTATAGCAAATTTTAAATAGTAGCATGTCAAAAGAGGAGGTAGTGACCAAAAACGACTGAAGCTTTATTAGAAGAAAAAACTGAACTTTTGCCAGAAGGGAATATCGAATCTAGGGTATCTGAAGATGTTGTTATAAATTTGAAGTTAGGCCTTTTTTCTGTAAATACCGAAGAAGGAAAATGGTTATTGCATACAACTTATGAAGGTTATTCTTTAAGAGATTTAGAAAGAATAAAAAGAGATGAAGTGCATAAAAAAGGTCTTATAGCTTTGGAATCATTAAAAGACAAAGATCCTGAAAAATATAGAACGCAAAGACAATATTTAGAAGATAATGAAAAATGGTTCAGGAAAATTCATGAATATGCTTCAAATAAAGATATGGTCCTTTCTTATGCAATTATATATGGTTATGACCCTGAAAAAGCAGTTAAAGAATATGACCGATTATATCTTTTTGGTAAAGGAAGTAGTTATGCTTGTGCAAGAACAATGAATATTATTTATCAATTCTGTATAAAAAAATAAAAATAAAAAAATCAAACAACCAACCTAACCTTCTCTCCTATATTAATCGCATCCAATAATATCTTGCCAATTTTGTTTTTTTTATTAATCTTAATTACTCCTGACTTGCCTACTTTTGCTGTCAGTAAATAATCATCTCCTACATAGATGTCTACATCCTTGCCTTTCATTGTTCCTTCTAAAAAGAAATTTATATTTTTCTGCGAAATCTGAGTATTAAACTTAACCTCTTCTTTTTCTTCTTTCTTTTCCCTTAATTCCCTAATGTCAATGCCTATGTTAAGCCTTTTTTCAATTTCGCTGATGTTTCTTCCTTCTTTTCCGATTATTCCTGCAATTGCCTGATCAGGAACATATACTATAACTTTATTATCAGACAATATCTCAACCTCAACATTATTTGTATATTTTCTAAATTCTTTTTCAACTGTTTTTTCTGCTAATTCCTGCACAGGACTTTTCCTAGCGCTTGTAACAGGAATAACAACTGTTTCTTCTCCATAAGAATATAGCTCGTATTCTAACTTCTTTGTTTCAAAATCAGTAACAACAACAACAGGCCTTGCTAAATCTGCTTCTGTCATTCCGCTTGGAACTTTAATAACCATCTGCAGGCTTAAAACCTTATCTATCTTACCATCTTTAATAAAAATAACAGTATCAACAACTTGTGGAATAACTCCTAATTCAATTCTTCCGACAAATCTCTGAACAGCATCAATAGGATTAGTTGCATGGACAACTCCTGCTAATCCAATTCCAGCTAGTCTTAAATCTGCAAATAACCTGAAGTCATTTGTATTGCGCATTTCATCAAAGAGTGTATAGTCTGGCCTTGATAATAATAAGATATCATTTATCTCCTGAGGATGCGCATGCGAAATTGCAAATTGGGTAATATTATCTGCTAAAATTAGATCTCTAGGCGCTTCTATTGTTTTAACAATCTTATTCTGCGCAGCGTAAAATTCAGCTAATGCCTGCGCAAAGGTTGTTTTTCCCATTCCAGGAGAGCCTGCAATTAATATACCCTCTGCCTTAACTACTCTTTGCTTTAATTTTTCACTTAAATTATAGTCCTCTAAATTTAACTGTTTTATCGGCCTTACAGCTGTTATTTCCCATCCATCACTGAATGGCGGCCTTGTTACAACAACCCTATACCGGCCTAGTTGAACTATTGTTGAGCCTGGCCTTTCAATTTCAATAAAAGAATCTTTCCTTACGCCTGCCTCTTCTATTATTTCTTTGGAAATCTCCTGTATATCTTCCCTTGTTAATTCTTTATTCTTTATCTTTGTGAATTGCCAATTTCCAGGCACACCTTTTTTTGCATAAGGGCATACATTTTCCCTTAAATGAGCAGACATTGTTTCTTTATCAAAATAACTTTCAATCAATAATTTCTTTTTTATTTGCTCTATTTCAAGAAATATAAATTTCATTCCTTTTGCCTGGGCAACCTTTGCCTGCACTTTGTCTGCTGTAATCAATGTTGCGTCTTCATCATATGCTAATTCACGAATAATAGCGTCTATCTCCCCTAATCTGGCATATTTTATCTCTCCAGAGCCAGGCCTTTTTCCCATAAACTCAATATTAAAATTAAACTTTTCAGTCAAAGATTTGATCTTCTGTATCTCCTCTAATCCATAGAATCCAATTGTTTTATTTATATTGGCTTGATGCTCTAGCTCTGCTAAAACAGCTTCGTGGATTATTAAGGTTTTGATTATAATCTCTTTTTTCTCTATCTTCTGCGATACCAAACCTTCAATAATTACAGAAGTATCTGGCACTAACTTATCTATCACTTCTTGATTAGCCATAAATTATATTGATTTGGTGTATTTTAAAAATTTAACTATTTGGCAACTTCCATAACATACCTTCCAATATTCTTAAAGAAAATAATTATCCTCTGGGATAATGTTACATTAACCAGTTCAATCTCAAATTTCTTTACTTCTGTAAACTCTTCATTTTCTTTATTATAGTATGTGGTTTTTATTTCAAAATTATTTATTCCAGGGCTTAATTCGTTTCCATTCAAATTTATTTTAAATGCCTGGCTGTCAAATAACTCTTTTATATTCCATTTTTCTGTGAAATGATTTTGCCTTAAGATTAGCTCAACATTTAATGGATTAGAGTATGAGCTTTTATTTAGGTCAAAAGAGATCTCATAAGGGTGGTTATATTCAACTTTATTTATTGTTTTGATATTTTCTATAATTATCCTAGGCTCATCAAAAACTTCAACCTTTAAAAAATTAAATTTTGATATATCCTCATTTTCTGCTTTTATCTTAACCTCTTGTTTGCCAATTTTATCAGTAGAAAAATTAAATTCAATTTGTTTTGACTGGGATATTCCAAGATCAATTTTTTTGCATTCACTTAAACAAATATTTAAATCTCTTAAAAGAACATTGCCTATATTTTTAATGTCGCAATTAACTAAAGCAGATTCATAGTAATAAAAATTATCCTTGTCAATACTGCATTTTAATTCAATATTTTTTGACATTTTTTTTTCCTCTATTTTTTTATTCTCTTCAATAATCTCATTAACATCATCCAAGGAGTAGAATGCTTCTCCATCTTCTGAATCAAAACTGGTTTCTGCTGTAAGATTTCTTTCAGAGAATATTGTTATCGGGAAGGTATACTTATACCCCCTCTCTAAATCTTTTAGTTTAATGCGCCAATATTCTTTCTTTATTTCATTTGGCTTTAATAAAATTATTTTTTTTTCATCTAAATTCTCTAATCCGTCTGTTCTCGAAATATCCAGTGCTGTTACAATATAAAAATCATTTAAATTTTTAATTTCTGCCTCAATCAAATTATAAGAATCAAAACCAATATTTTTTTTTAAAGCATTTGCATCTAATTTAATCATATCACCAATTTTACTTTCTTGTTTTGTTATTCTGGCTTTAATATCCAACTTTTTTGTTTTTATTTCTCCATTTTTCCATATATATTTTGTTGAAGATTCATCTGAATCAATGCTTTCCTTTAATTTGATATGAGTTGGATCAATATAAGCTAATTGCCCATATGTAAGGTCATAAGGAACCCATCCATAATCTGGAAAATAAACTTCAACCCATGCATGACTTCCAAAATCATTAATATCATTCCAATTAGTGTATGCCATGCCAGATATGAATTTAGCTGGGATTCCTAAACTTCTTAACATTGAAACAAATAAAGAACTTATTTCATCGCAAACGCCATATCTATTTTCCAAGACCCATGATGATTTCTGGCTTACTTCTGCTGTCAATGTATTTAAGTCATACTTAATATTATTTTCAATCCACTCTCCGAGTTTATAAACTACAACATATAAATCATCTTCTCCTTCAGCAATCTTGGATGATAGTTCAATTATGTCTTGGTTAATGTCTATATTTTCTGTCTGCTTTGTATATTTTATATATTCCTCTTCTATATCCAAAGGGAATGGAATCTTTTCTCTTATTGCTAAAATATTATTTTTTATTATTATATTAGAGCTTAGACCGAACTTTAAATTATCATTCGGATTGAACCATTTATACAATAATCTGTCCTCATTAAAAACAGCTAGAGGATCTGTAACTAAATTGGTTATTTTCTGATTAGGATTATCTCTTGGCACTAAGCTTAGCTCTGCAGAAACAGAATCAGCTCCTATTACATCAATTGTTGAGGAAATATCCAGATTAATGTAAATCTCTTCGCTATTCAAATCCGGCTCTAAGGCTATTACTATTGGTATTAAGAAAAATAAAATAAAAATATTTTTTTTTTTCCCCATAGCTAAGAAATATTATATAACAGTATAAAAAGATTATTAAATAAGATATTATCCAAATACAATAAAATATAAATACAGGTTTTTAATTATACTATCTTATGGGAATTTTTTCTAAAAAAGAAGATAATAACAAAAAAGAAAAAAATAAGAAAAAAGAAGAAGGAGAAGAAGCAGAAAAACTCTTCGAAGATGGATCAAGGTTAATGAAATTGAAGCAGTATGAAGCAGCAATTAAGGAATTTAAAAATTCTTTAAAGCTTAATTCTGAAAATTTTAATGTATTATATAATATTGGCTTATGTTATTTTAATCTTGAAGAGCATAAAGAAGCAATTGATTATTTTGATCATGTAATTAAATTAAAAGAAGAAAACGAGCTAAAAAGCAGCGCTTATTATTATAAAGGCATCAGCTATCTGAAGAAAGATAAAAATGAGAAAAAAAATGAAAAAACAATCTTAAAAGCATTGGACTGCTTTAATAATGGCCTGGAAGCCAATCCAAAGGATGTTGAGGGTCTGTATATGAAAGGTTGCATGGAAAACGAGTTGAAAGGGATAAAGGAAGCAACAGAATCTTTTGATAAAGTTCTTGAATTAGACCCGAAGTTTGAAAATTATTATGAATGCGAATTATTTGCCCAGATAAAAGAGGAAAAAGGGCCTGTTAAAGAAGAGAGCAAGGAGTTAAAAGTTGATAAGAAAGTTAAGGAGTATAAAACAAAAGTAGGCCTTAAAGTTAATAAGATGAGCGAACTTATAATTGCAAACTTTTTGTTTGATAATGATCTAAAATTCCAATATAAGCCTTTGGCAACATGGTCAAAAGATAATTTTGAGCCATTATTTTTCCTTCCTAAATTTGATGTCTATCTTGAGCATTTTGAAGAAGAAGATGAAAATATGAAAAAAAAAGTTGAGGTGTATCGGAACTATAATAAAAGCATTATTTTTACAACACCTAAAGATGAAGAAGATTTGTTAAATGTTTTAAAAGTCAAATTAAAGGATTATGTTTCTGATATTGTTAAAAAGCGCTCTTTAATTGGCAAATAGAATTATTCGCATTTATAATACATATACCAGGTTTCTGCTGTGCGCCAGTTATAATATATTTTATGAGAGCAAACAGGAGCATTATGATTGTTTCTGTATTCACCACATTGTTTTCCACAAGCATCTTCACATTCATATGGATTGCAATAAACATCTTCTCCTTCATATCTTACAATATCTGGCTGCTTAAGTATTGTTTTTCCAGAAAGAGTAACATCTGATATTCCTATTATCGCTGTTATTATTAAAACACCTATTGTCAGGAGTATAGCTTCTTGTCTCATAGTTTTAATTTTAGAAAGATTTACTATAAATAATTTTTGGAAAAACGCCGACGCCCGGACTTTCAAACCGAAAAGTTTGAACCTTTTCATTTTTGAACCGGGATATCCTTTCGGAAAGTGGATATTTACAACCTTAGCAATCTTACAGCTTAAGTCACCGCAGTACCAGGTTGTGCCACGTCGGCATGTAGCTGCAAATAAAAAGATTTGCTCGCTATTAACAGAATCATGTTATTTATTTTTATTTATAAAATTTATTATTCATTATAATTGAACCTTGTTTTAAAGGGTAATCTTTATAAATATCGCCATCTTAAATCCAAATTAATAAAAATAAATTGGTGATTTAAAATGGCTTATAAAAAATTACAATTTAAAATAAAGCTTAGCCAAAAAGACATAACTAATGGTTTAAAGTTGCCTAATAAATTATCGCTAGGTCTTGCATACCTGTGTGGTATTTTAGTTGGAGATGGAAGTATATACCAAAGAAAGAAAAAACATGATTATGTCATAAAATGCGTTGGCAATCCAAGAGATGAAAAAGAATTATATTATAATGTTATTGGACCTTACTTCAAAAAAATTTTTGGATTTGTGCCTAATATAAAGAATCAAGATTCAGATACTACTTTTGGTTTTGTAATCTATTCAAAAAATTTGTTTACTTATTTAACAGAAATAATTGGACTTTCTCATGGTAAAAAGGAACAACAATTAGAAATACCTCAAATTTTTAAAGAATATAAACCATTACTAATTTCTTTTGTTAGGGGTGTTTTTGATACAGATGGTTGTGTTTGTTTTAAAAGAAAATATAAATCTGTACCTTATTATCCTGTTATAAGTGTTTCATCTAAAAGTAAAAAACTAATAATTGAATTAGCAGAAATTTTGAAAAAATTAGGATTTAAAATAGTAGAAACATATGATTACAAAAGAATTGATAAAAGAATCGAAAAAGGTTTTACAGTAATAAATAATATAGAATTAAATGGGACAGAAAATCTTAGAAAATGGATTTCAATAATTAATTTCTATAGCCCAAAACATCTTAAGAAAATAAACAAATATGGAAAATGAATAGCGGGAGCAGGATTTGAATTTGCAAGCCAAAACATGACCGTTATTGACTTCCTGCGACCTACGGGTTTCGAACGACTATGTCGCTTCGATAGCAACTAAGTAGGTTATGAGCCCGTCGGGCACTCCTGACTGCCCTATCCCGCTATATCCAGAAAAAGTTTTATTTTTATATATAAACGTTTACTTTTCCCCTCTTTTCTTTTCCCTTTTAATTATCTCTTTCCTGTCGACAGGAGTGTCTGTATGGAACCTGTGCTGTATCTCTTTTTCTACAGCATTAAATGCCTCATGTACGACTCTAGCTAAATCCCAGTCTACTGCAGAAGCTTCTATGGTTTTAAACGGGCCTTCAACCCTTACATGCAATGAATATTTTTGCCTTCTTCCTGCTTTATCATATAATTTTAAGTCTAAGATAACAGAGGTTACATTCTTAATACTTCTTGCTATTTTCTGATAATATTCATTGGCTAATTTATTTACTAATTCTTTTTCAAATTCATCAAGCTTCTTTGTTCCTATAAATTGTATTGGGTCCATGATTTAGTATTTTTATAGTATATTTATAAATTTTTTTAATATGTCAGAAATATACCACTGGTTTATAACCAGTGGACAAATCCTAACTATCATATTTTGGAGGGTGGTATATTTCTGAGCATGCTCAAGAACCACTGTGCAATATTGCGTTCAGCAACATGCCACTGGTCTGTGACCAGTGGTTCTTGACATGTCTAAAATTTATGGTAGCTGCGAGCAAGCGAAGCGGTAAATGCGAGAGTTCGCTCTCGCTCGCTCAGTTACCTCGCTTGCATTTGCCTCAAATTTTAGATGTACTCAAAAATCTTGATTTTTGATAAAAAATATAAAGAAGAATATAATTATAATAATTATGCTAATCTGCGGTATTGAAGAAGCCGGGAGAGGCCCTGTAATAGGGCCACTAGTAATGTGCGGAGTCTTGATTAAAGAAGAAGACGAAGATAAACTAAAAAACATTAAAGTCAAAGACTCTAAATTACTAACTCCAAATCAAAGGGAAAGATTATATTTCAAAATAAAAAAAATTGCTAAAAGATATAAATTAATCTTACTGCAGCCTTATGAAGTTGACGAAGCATTAAACTCTGATTCTATGAATCTTAACTGGCTGGAGGCAGACAATATGGCTAAAATCATAAATGAGCTAAAGCCAGATAAAGCATATATTGATTGCCCGTCAAATAATATTAAAAAATTTGTTGAATATTTAAAAAAAAAAATTGAAAAAAAAAATATTGATTTGGTAGCAGAACATAAGGCAGATGTTAAATATCCTGTTGTTTCTGCAGCATCCATATTAGCTAAAGTTACCAGGGACTGGGAGATTGAAAAGATAAAAAAAAAAATAAAGCAGGATTTTGGCTCTGGATATACATCAGACCCAAGAACAGTTAAATTTCTTAAGGAAAATTATGAAAAATATCCTGATATATTCAGAAAATCATGGATTTCTTTTAAAACAGTGGTGAATAATAAAAATCAAAGGAAATTAGAAGATTTTTGAGAAAACTTTAAATACAACTATTGTATCATCTCAGATATTTTTAAGTGATAGCATGACTAAGATAAACAGAATTGTAATGAAGGGCTTTAAATCCTTTGGAAAAAGGACAGAATTATTATTTGGGACGGATTTTAACTGCGTTTTAGGCCCTAATGGATCTGGAAAAAGCAACATCTTGGATGCATTATGCTTTGTTTTAGGAAAAGCAGGAAGCAAGGGATTAAGAGCTGAGAAATCAGCTAATCTGATTTATAATGGAGGCAAGACAAAAAATCAGGCAAGTGAGGGAGAAGTCAGCATCTATTTTGATAATTCTAGTAAGGTTTTTCCGACAGAAGATCCTGTAGTTAAGGTAACAAGAATTGTAAAAAAAGACGGATTTTCAAAATATAAGATAAACGACAAAACCAGGACAAGGCAGCAGATTCTTGATTTGTTGTCAGTTGCAAAAATAGAGCCAGACGGCTATAACATAATTCTTCAGGGAGATGTAAATAGAATTGTCGAGATGTCAACAATAGAAAGAAGGCAGCTAGTTGAGGATATAGCTGGAATTGGCGTTTATGAAGAAAAAAAAAATAAAGCAATTAAGGAATTAGAAAAAGTTGAGCAAAAAATGAAAGAAGTGGACATCATCTTGACAGAGAGAAAAACCCATTTAAATGAATTAAAAAAAGACAGGGATCAGGCTCTGAAATATAAAGGGCTTAGGGACAGGATTGACCAGAATAAGGCTTCTTACTTAAAAATACAGATTGACAGAAAAGAGAAAAATAAGGAAAAACTGGATAAGGATACAGAAGAATGCAATGATAAAATAAAAAAGATTAATGAAAATATAGATTCAATAAAAAAAATTATCAATGAAAAGCAGACAGAGATGCAAAAGTTAAATGAGGAATTAGAGAAAAGAAGCAGCAAAGAACAATTAGAGATAAGCAAACAGGTTGAAAATATTAAAGTAAGCTTAGCTGCAAATAAAAACAGGATAAACAATCTGGAAAACGAGCTGTTGAGAATAGCCCAAAGAAAAAACCAGCTAAAAAAAGACTTGTCAGATACAAGCGAAAAAATAGATGAATTAATAAAAAAAAAAAAAAAGCTGGAAGAAACAATTGGGGAAAAAAAAAAAAATGAAAACGAATTAAAAAAAAAAATAGAAGCTTTCAAAAAAAAAGAAAAAATTGAGGACATAGCTGATATTGAAAAAAAAATTGATGCCTTTGACAAGAATATAGAAGAAAAGCAAAAAAAAATTCATTCTCTAAGGGAAGATCAGCAAAATTTACTGAGAGAAATCGATAAGCTGGACATCTTAACGCAGACAGCAGACGAGAGGATAGCTAAGGTAGAAGAGGTACAGAAGGAAAATAAAGAGCAGATGCTGAAATTAAAAAATATGAGAACTGAATTTAAAAGGCTTACCTTAGAGTTAAATAAGAAGCTTACAGATGATTCCAGCTATTCTGTTAAATTAGACGAATTGAGAAATAAATTAATTAAAGATAGTGAAGAACTGTCTAAACTAAAGGCAAGGAAGGAAACTATAAATGAAATTGCAGCAGGAGATGTTGCTATAAAAAAAATTCTAGAAGATAAAAATAAATTAAAAGGAATCTATGGCACAATTGCTCAATTAGGAAATGTTAACGCTAAATATTCTTTAGCTTTAGAGGTTGCAGCAGGCCCAAAAATTAAGAGCATCATAGTAGAGGATGATTCAACAGCAGCTAAATGCATAAATTATCTTAAAGAGAATAAGTTAGGCGTCGCAACATTCATTCCATTGAATAAAATCAAGTCAGCCCAGATAAGACCAGAAATTGAAAAAATGAAATCAATTAATGGAGTTCATGACTTAGCGATAAACCTGATTTCTTTTGAGCCCAGATTCAAAAAAGCATTTTCTTATGTATTTGGAAATACGATAGTTGTGGATAATATTAATGTAGCCAGAAGAATTGGGATTGGACAAGCAAAAATGACAACCATTGATGGAGATTCAGCAGAATTAAGCGGTGTAATGCACGGCGGCTTTAGGCAAAGAAAAGGTTTAGGATTTCAGGAAAAAGAAGTTAAGAGCAATATCTTTGACTTGGAAAAAAATGTTGAAAAATTAAGAGATGAAATAAACAGCTCAACAACAGAAAGGAAAAAAAATGAAGAAGATATAAATCAATCAAGAAGGGAAAAACATGAGTTAGAAGGGGAAATTATCAAGCTTGAAAAGAGCCTCCATTTAGAAGATTCTGACTTGGAAATTTCAAAACAGAGAAAAAAAGGATATATTGAAAACAGAAAAGAGGTTGATAAAAAAATACAAGAAATTGAAAAAAACATCTCTTTATCAAATTCTGAATTAATCGAATTGCAAAGTGAAAAACAGAAACTAAGAGAAAAAATAACCCAGCTGAGAAGGCCAGAGGTTTTGGCTGAATTAAATACATTTGAGCAAAGAAAAAATGAGGTTCTGCAGGAGATAAACAATGCTGGTTTAGAAATTAAAAATACAGATGTGCAGATAAATGACATACTCAACAGGGATAAAGAAAATATATCCAATATATTAAAACAGCAGGAAAAAGAAGAGCAGAAATTTGAAAATGAATTAAGCAGCTTAAAAAATAAAATAAAGGAGCAGGAAAAAGAACTAACAGCCAAAGAAGAAGAAGAAAAAGAATTCTATTCAAAGTTTAGAGGCTTATTCAATAAAAGAGAAGCAATAGAAAAAGGAATAAGAAAAAATGAAGATAAAATTCAGGGTAAGAATGATCTGATGAGGAATTTAGAATTAAGCCTTAATACAGCAACAATAAATAACGCTTCTATTAAAGCAAACTTGGCCGGATTATATGAAGAGTTTAAGCAATATGAGAATGTTAAAATTATTATAAAACCAGAAGAGGAATTAAAAAAAGAAATCAGCGAATTTGAAAAAATGGTTGAGAAAATAGGAAGCGTCAATATGAGGGCTTTGGATATTTATGAGGCAGTAGAGAAAGAGTATGACGAATTATTGAAGAAAAAGGAAACTTTAATTGGGGAGAAAGATGATGTTGTTAATATGATGAATGAAATTGAGCAGAAAAAAGGAGGTTTATTCACAAAAACATTTGATGCTATAGATGAGAATTTTAAGAGAATATTCTCATTACTAACAACAAAAGGAGAGGCATTTTTAGAATTAGAAAATAAAGAAAAGCCGTTTGAAGAGGGTTTGAGGATTAAGGTCAGGCTGACTGGAAATAAATTTTTAGATATCCATGGCTTAAGTGGTGGAGAGAAATCATTAACTGCCCTGGCATTTATTTTTGCAATACAGGAATATGAGCCTGCTTCATTTTATGTTTTAGATGAAGTGGATGCTGCTCTTGATAAGCATAACAGCGAGAAATTATCTAAATTGATAAGGGAATACAGCAAGAAGGCCCAGTATATTATGATCAGCCATAATGATTCTGTGATATCAGAAGCTGATTCATTATATGGTATTTCAATGGAAAAAGAAACTGGATTAAGCAAGGTTGTTAGTTTAAAATTATGATTACTTTATTCTTGGTCTATATAAACAATAACCGTCAAATTTTGAGAGATTATGACAAGGAAATTTTTCAAAAATAGCTTGTTTTAAATCTTTGATTTTGTCATTTCTTATATTTCCAATAATTGTCTCATTACCAACACATGGACTAACTCGTCCATCTCCATAAATGCACATAAATTCAACACAAGGAGCTGTAAGAAAATTATTATAGATTGGATGATTAAAACCATATTCTTGATCAATTCTTTGAACTGTTTCTTTAGCCTCTTTTCTTTGTAAACTATCAACCACTAATTCTTTATCAAAATCATCTTTTCCGCTTCTTCCTGTTGGTAAATGAAAAGCATAGATTATCCATAAATTATTTTCTCTGCAATATCTTAAGGTTCTTTCAACCTCATGCACATTTTTTGCAGAAACAACCATATCAAAACCAAGCCTTGTGCTTCCATCTTCTTGAATTTCATTAAATCTCTCTTCCATTAAAAGATCTAATGCTTTATTTCTTTGGTCAAAATATTTTCCAGTTTTATCTCCAACAACCCAATTTTGGTATTCTGGATTCCAAAGGCTATCACACTTTGGAACAACAGTCGCTCCACTATCATATACTCTTCTGACAAAACCCCTATCTCTCATCTTAGTTGCAGCGTCTGTAAATATTACTGGTTGAATGCCTTTATATGCAGTATATTTAATTATTCTAAAAAAATCTTTGTCTAATGTTGGTTCTCCTTCCCCTAAATAATCAATGCTTTTCCCTCCTAAATCTGCTATCTGGTCAATAACATTTTTAATCTCTTCAAAAGTCAGTGTTTTCTTATTTTTATCAGTAAAACAATGAAAACAGTCATGCGGACAAGCATTAGTCATTGCTCTGAAATCTATAACGGGAAGAGCATCTGGATTCTTAAAATCGTCTTCTTCAATGTTCCATCCTTTCAGAACAGCCCCTATACCAATTGGAACTTGTCCTAATCCAAAATATTTTTCCTTTGTTAGTTTCATATTACTATTTATAGGTAGTAATAAATATATAAAGATTTTTATTAAATAATTTATCAAAATAACAAAATTTATATACTATATGTTATTATGTTATATTAATGTATAAAATAGATGAGAAAGATAAAAAGCTGCTTGCGGAGTTAGATAAAAATGCAAGGCAATCAAATAGCCAGATAGGTAAGAAAATTAGATTAAGCAAAGAAGTAGTAAAGTACAGAATCGACAAATTAATTGAGAATGGTCTTATTACTAGATTTCATACAGTAATAAATTATTTTAAACTGGGGATAATTAAAATCAAGCTATATTTAAGATTGACTAATGTTAATAAAGAAAAGATTGAGGAGATTGGAGAATATTTTCAAAAACATTCAAAAACAGAGTGGGTAGTTATTACAACAGGAAGATGGGACTTAATTGTTGGATTTTTAGTGCATAATGTTAATGAGTTTGATGATGAAGTTCAAATTGTTCTAAATAAATTTCATAATTATATACAAGAAAAAGCAGTAACCACAACTCTTTATTTAGCCCACCATATGAGAGAATTTTTAGGAGAGTCCGCATCATTATCTAAAATTGTTTATCATACCAGTAAAGACAAACAGGAAAAAATTGATAACATTGATGAAGAGATAATTAAAATTATAACAAATAATGCAAGAATGCCAATAACAAATATAGCTAAACGATTAAAAATAACACCAAGAATTGTTCAATATCGCATTAAAGAATTAGAAAAAAAGAAAATTATTTTAGCATATAAGGTTCTTTTAGATCCAAAATCTATAGATAGAATATTTTGTAAGGCCATAATCTATTTAACAAATACCAATCAAGCAAAGCTTAATGCTTTTATTAATTATACCTCTTTATTACCTAATGCAATTTGGCCGCAGAGAGTTCTAGGAACCTGGGATTTTGAATTGGATTTTGAAATAGAGAGTTATGACGCTTTTCAGGATATAATCTTAGATTTAAAAGAAAAGTTTCCAAATATAATAAAAAATTATGAATTCTGTATTGTTTCTAAAGAATTTAAATTAGATTTTTATCCTGGATGCTATCCCACCTTTAAAGAAAAAAAATTAAATTAATATATCTCCAAAACTCTTTTTATCGCTTCCACTGTCCTGTCAAAAGAGAACTTTTCTTCTATTGTTTTTCTTGCATTTACGCTTATTTTGTTTCTTAATTTATCATCCAGGACCATTTCAATTTTTTTTTCTAAGATATAGCTGTTTTGCCTTGGAAAAAACAAGCCGTTTATATTATTTTTAATATACTCTTTGATATAGCCTATAGGCGTTACAACAACAGCTAACTGGCATGACATTGCCTCCATTGTTGATAATGAAGAGGTTTCTGTTAAGCTGGGCAATACATAAATATCCATTGCCTGTAAATAATCTGCAACATTATCAGTTGAGCTAATCCAAATTATATCTTCTTTATTTTTGAATAAATTTTCTAATTCCTCAATGCCCCCGCCTATGATTAGTAATAATATATTGTATTTATTTTTTAACCTTGTAAATGCCCTGTATAATGTTCTTGGATCCTTTTCCCTTCCTAATCTTCCAACAAAACCAATAACCTTTTTCTCAGGATTTATGTTAATTTTTCTTTTTGCCTCTGCTTTATCCCTTGGAGGGGTAAATTTATTTATATTTACCCCCATATGCAGAATACTCTTATTTGTCTTTATTCTCTGCCAGGATAAAATCTCTGCGACTTCTGGAGAAGGCGTAATTAATAATGTAGACTTATTATAAAAAAACCATGCAACTAATTTTATTAGATTATAAATAAAAAAATTTTTTATGCCTGTTAATGCAGCGCTTTTGGTGACTAACTCCCATTCTAAAGAATGGATATAGCTTATAATCGGCTTTTTATATTTCTTGCCATACCAAATTGCTAATAATCCTATTGGGCCTATTGTTTGCGTAAAAATAATATCTGCTTCCTTGCATTTCTCTTTTATTATTTTTGGCTTAAATTTTGCTGCTGTATAATCTCCTATCTTTAACTTAGATAATGGAATTTTTATAATTTCTACATCTTCCATACTAACATTTCCAAAATCAGGGCATATTACAGTAATCTTATATTCTTTTAACCTTGGAATTAATTCTGATAGAAATCTAGCAATGCCATCCCATCTAGGAAGGAAATTGTCTGTGGCTATTAATAACTTTTTTTGAAAATGCTTAGCATTTTCTAAATCTTTCTCATTATCATTCGAAAGTTTCATCTTATCTTATCAAACCTCTCTGCAAATCTACATTTTGCATTCAAGCCATTTAGGAAGGCTCTTAAATAAACACCCCAAAGCAAAGTTATCATTGACATCTTCTGGCTTTTAAAACATCTTAAAGCCTGAATTTTTTTTTTTAAATAATTTGATATATCTACATACATAACTGGCTGATTTCTTTTTATCAATCTTACTGGATTCCAAACATCAAATGTATATAAATCGCATTTATAATTTATTTTGTCATAGGTTTCTATTACAATTTTATAAATATCCCTGTGGTCTTTATGGGGGTCATTTATAGAATGGGTGAATATCTTAATCGGTTTTTTCTCTTTTATTATTCTTTTTAGCTGATTTTCTATCTTGGCCTTGTTTTGTAAAAATTTAGTCTCTAGAATGCCAAGAAAAACAACACCATTTCCATTAATAATCTTATCTGCTTCCTGGGCTTCTTTAACCCTTTTTTTTGCTGTTACTTTCTCCTTATACCATGGATGCGATGAAAAGCCATAAGAAAAAACTATTGTGTATATCTCCTTGCCTTCTTCTGCGTATTTAGCTATAGTTCCTCCTGGCCCAAATATCTGGTCATCTGAATGGGCGCAGATAACCAATATCGATTTTCTTTTTCTTTTCATATGTTTTTTATATTAGAATATTGATATTAAAACCTTTCTACAACTGGATTTTAATTTGAACCCATATATAAAAGAAGGATTTAAATATGTTAAAATCATTCAAAATAATAGTAAATTAAAATGATTTCAACAAAAATAAATCCACTATCCATAAGGAGAACTCAAATTATAAATCTTATTAATGAAGGGTATTCTATTAATAAAATTTCAAAAATCTTACATGTAAATAAATCTACAATTTATTATCATTATAAAAAAATAAAAGGAAAACTAAAAAAAGAAGTAACTATAAGAAGAGACGATTCTTTAATTGGAGAATTCATTGGCTTATTTGCAGGAGACGGTTGTTTTTATAAAACTAAAAATTATTGTTATAGAATTTATTTATTTTTTAATATAAAAGAAAGTGAATATGTAAAAAATTTAATTAATATTCTTTTTAATTTGTTTAATAAAAAACCGTATATTTTTAAGAGAGAAAACAGATTAATAATTTTATATACTTCTAAAGAAATATATAATTTGATTAAAGAATATTTAATATGGGATAAACATAAAAGAAAAACCCACACAGTTTCTCTTATAAACAAAAAATATTCAAAAAAATTTAAAATAAGTTTCTTAAGAGGGTGTGTAGATAGCGATGGTTATATCTCTAGTAAAAAAATTAATTTTGCTACTTCCTCACTCCGCCTTGCAAAGAATATAAAAAATTTTTTAAGTGATTTAGATATAAATTTTTATTATTCGATTTATAAAGAAAAAAGACCTAATCGGGTTTATATGCATCATATCGACATTAGAGTATCAGAAAGAAGTCGATTTTTTAATATTATTCATCCTAGAAATCTAAAAATATAAATGCGTCGGCGGGGATTTGAATTTCGGAAACCATACCTTAACTATAGTTTTCCCCGATACTCGGCTTGGAAGGCCGAAGTCATAGCCATTAGACCACCGACGCATAAGAATAAGACAACTAAATTCCTTTATAAATCTTTATTTTTTTTTATTAAAATTCTATTTTATCGCCTATGTTTATATTATTTTTATCTAATTTTTTATAAGGAAATTCAATGATATATCTTGATAATTTTTTAGAATTGTAGAAAGTGAATGGTTTAAGTTTTTTAATCTCAATAACTTCTTTCTTATTATTTAAAAACAAAACATAAATTGAAAAAAATACAAAAAACATATGCAGGCTTATCTTTTTCTCTTTTTTAAAATCAAAAATCAGTGTTTTTGGCTTGGAAAACATCAAGCCTTTTAGTTGAGATAAAGGATTATTGCAATACTTATACTCTTTTTCTAGTATAACTTTTTTTGTTTTGTTGGTTATCATTTTTTGTTTTTACTATTTTAGAGGTTATATAAAAGTTTTTATATTATCATATTAATTTTTGTATTTCGGGGGGGCGGGATTATACTTACCAATGTCCCAAACCTAACAAAACATTTAAACAAGAGAAATTGCGGTAAATGCTAGTGAGCTTACGAACTCGCTCACAGCTACACAATTTCTAAGTTTAAATTTCCAGAAAATGTTATAAATAAACATTTTCGATAAATTTAAATATATGTTAAATTGTTAAATTTTAAAAAATTGAAAATAAAGAGGGATATTAATATCAGAAGATATAGAATATTAAAGAATAGGATAGCAAAAGGGGTAAGTTTTTCTTGTAAATATTTCTCTGTTTATAATCCTAAATATTCTAAATATATTCATGATCATCTAAAAAATAATATAGGTGATACTATAAATATATAATTCACAAAACAAAAAAAAAAAAGAGGTTGATATAAAATGTTAAACATAAAAAAGGTGATATTTTTCTTAGTAGTTGGTGTTTTCTTAGTTGGGTTAACAAATGTTGTTTTTGCAAATGCTGATCTAGATGGTTTTCATGCAAATATTACTGGTATAAGTAAAGCTTCTAAAACTATAACTACAAGCTTAAGCGATTTTTATAAATTAAATCTCACTACTAAAGATAATTCAACAGAAACAAATACTAATACGTTTGGTTCTCCTTCAGTAGCTTATTTAAGAAATACCAGTACAGGTGGTATTAATGGTTGGATAATTAACATTACAATATTTCAATTTAATCTAAGTGAAAGCGTCAATAATATAACCAGAGTTAATATCTCTCTTCCGGCTGGATTAAATGCTATTTATAATGCTACTGGCGTTAGTAGTATAAATTATTGTACTGGAAATAAATCCGATGTAGCTGGATTAAACTGCACTGTTTATGGTAGTGGAAGAGATATAGTTTGGATTTTTGATTCTGCTACTGCAGGAGCTATAATCACAAATGGAACTTTAGGTCAAAACAATAGTAGAATGTCTAGCGGAGTTGGTAATGCAACATTTACAATTAATGTAACCTCTTTACCAAGCAGTGATGGACTAGTGGATATAAAAATACATCTTTCAAATGACTCTGCTGGGACATACGCTTCAGTTGGAGGCTCATCTATTGAAAGAGAAGTTAATATTACCGGTAAACTATATCTAGACAGAACAGCACCAACATTTAACTCTGCAAAGACAAATGACACAACTCACCTTAATCTAACATTTAGTGAGAATATTAATGCTTCTACAATTAAAATACAGTCATTGAATGTTACATATCAAAATAGAACTGGTTCTATTGCTATAGGCGTTGCTGTTTCTGCAGTAGAAACAGTAAATAGCAACGCAGGTACTGCAAATGATACACAATTTACTTTAACTATTAATAGAATAGAAGCAAATGAAACCCCAACAGTTATCCTAAATATGAGCTCTGTTACTGCAATAACTGATTTAGCTGGATACGCAATTGCTGCAAATACCTCTGTAACTGCTAGTGATGGAACACCGCCAACATTTAAGTCTGGAGCAATTGATTTAAGTGTTAGTGGAACATTTAATGTTAATTTAACATTGGATTGGGATGAGCCAATGGCAAATATAACAGATAAAATTATTACTGTCAATCAATTATTATTACAAGCTAACAATACACAATCAAATGTTAGTGTACAAAATCCTCTTGTTACAGCAATTGGCGGAAATGGAACAATGATGTATATAACTTTAAACTTTACTGATCAAAGTAATGTAACAAGATGGAGAACAGGAATAAATTTAACAGTAAATCCTAATTACTTTAATGACACCAGTGGAAATTATATGACAAGTCGTATAGATAGGATGCTACTAACCTTTACAAATGATACAAGAAGACCATCAATAATAAATTATTCATATACCCATATGGCAGATGGAAACAGCGTATTATTATTAGGATTTAATGAATCAATAGATATTCCTTCTGTAACACAAGCTCAGATAAGATTATGCTATAATTCAGATTGTTCTGGAGCTAATTTATTAGCAGCAGCCAACCTTAGCGATGCCAGTTTTAATAAAGGTCATGTTGTTGCAAATTCAGTTGCTAATGTTCAAACTGGAAATAAGTTCTATAATACACTAAATTTAACACTTACTTCAAATTATACAAATTTGATTGCAGCATGGGATAGAAAAGGGCTTTCAACATTATATCTAACATTTGAAAATACATCAATGTATGATTTAGCAGGCAATATAGTAAATGAAATACTCAATTTAAGTGGTCAATCAATAACATGGAATCAGGATTCAACTGTTCCAACAGTATTATCTGCTTCAATAAGCGATGTTAATGTAACAGGTCCTGGAGTACACAGGATTACAGTACAATTCAGCGAGAATATGACTAATTCAACTTTTACAATAACAACACTTCCTAATCTTATCGAAGAAGACTCTACAGCTATACATACATCATCAGCTAAGGTATTTAATGTTACATTACTTGAAGGTACACCTATATGGGAAGGTTATTATAACTTCACAAGCGCAAGTACAAATGGCGAGTGGAATATCACTGTTTCAACAAGTTCGACTGATTTATCAGGAAATGCAGTAACAAATGAAAGTACAAATTTGAGATTTAGTTATGACAGTGAGCCACCATATATTATATATGCTTATTACATAAATAATGGAACAGGGGATGCTCAAAATGCTTATAATGGAACATTAACTTCAGGATCAGCAGGCAAGCCAGCATACAATGGAGATACTTTAGTTTTAGTATTCAATGAACCTTTACAGCCTATCGCAAGTGCAAATATTTCTGTTGGTAATCTAACATTTAGAGATGGTTCTTTTGGTGGTGGTAATTATAGTATTATTGTAGAAGATAATAAAGTTAGAATAATGACTAATCAAACACCAACCTTAAGCTTAAGAGGAGAATGGGTTGATATAGTAAATGCAACTGCTATACAGAATATAACTAATAGAAATCTAAATGCAAACTCATCTTCATGGTTTATAAGGGATAAAGCAGATAATTTTGCAACAAATAAAAGCGCAAAATCAACAACAGTCACAGCACAAACTGGTCCAAAAACAGTTATAGCTGATTATGCAGTTGAAGTTGAACCAAACCAACCAATAACAATATCATTCCCAACTTGCGTAAACACAGGAAATCTGAGCAATTACTTGCCTTCAAGCACTTCAGCAAGGACATTTGCAAAATACTACAATACAGCAACGTGGGGAGAACACGCTGTAACAGCATTAGTTCCGTTAGTGGGATACAGATTTACATTTAACAATGCATCTGTAAGCAAGTTATTTACATATTCACATAGCCAATGGGGAAGTTTAAGCGATAATATGCTGAGAATTTATTTAGCTAATCAAAGTGACTGTAGTTTAGAATCTAACGAGATTACAGTAGATGATGGATGGAACTTTTTGGCATTGAATGGTAATTATTATAGTAGCACTAAAAACACAGGCGGAAGATTAAGCGATACACCAGATAACTGGCTAGCTAGCTTATCATCTGACGGGACGACAGGAAATATACAAGTAGGATCTATTGTTCCAGGATTTGGCAACACTACTTCATATAGTAATGCTGGTAGATTATCAGATAAGAACTGGGATAGTTTAATAGTTAAACCATATGAAGGATTGTGGGTGCAATCTACAGCAGCAAATACGTTTACAGGGACAGCTAGATGGTAATTTTTTTTTTTTTTTTTTTTAAATTTTTAAATTAAAAAAGAGGGTGGAAAATAAATAGAGGGCGTGATAACTAATGAAAAAAATTTTATTGTTTTTATTTTTATTAATAATCTTATCATATTTGGTTAATGCAGGAATTGAGGATTATACTATTTATTATGGAGCTTTAACACTGCAAAGCTCGAATGTTGCTGCTGGACAGACTCTAACTGTAACAATTGGCGGAGTAGCTTCTGGCTCTGCAACTATATCAACAGCAGGAGAGTATAAATTAATTGTTACATGTACATTAACAAGCTCTAGTTGTGACGGTGTTGCAATTACTTTTAGTTTAAGCACTCCTAGCGGATACACTTCTGTAAATGATTTAACAGGACAAACATATGCTAGGGTTAATAATGGAAAGTACGTCAATCTAAGTTTATCTTTCTCAGGAACAGCAACAACAACAACAGCAGCAGCTGCAGGAGCAGCAGCTGCAGGAGGTGGAGGAGGAGCAATTTCATCAGCACCATCAGCCCCATCAGAGACAATAACAAAAGTAACTGACTTAACTACAGTAAGCAATGTTATTGCTTCTTTACCAGAAGGATGGGTTAATGTAGAGGTATATCGGGTTGGAACTCCGACAACAGAGGCAGTAAAGGAAATAAGCGTTGAAAATGCTTTAAAACATGTTACAGAAACAGAAGCTATTTCTGTTCTACAAAATATCCAAAATAAATTAGAGTCAAAAGAAATAAGCCAGATTAGCGTCACAAAAACATTAAATGTTTATAAGATAACCAATAAGGATACAGGGGAAAATGCTTACAGAAGCGAAATAACCTTAACATTTACTCCTTCTAAGGATATGAAGAATGTTGAGATAATAGAGGTTGTTCCAAAAACAACAGCTCAAAGTTCAGATGAATTGCATTTTCCAGGGATAAAACCAATCATATTACAGAAAGATCCTGTCTTGCAATGGCTCTTTGATACAGTAAAAAAAGGGGAAACAAAAGATTTAAGCTATATTGTTAAAAAGAAACTAACTAGTGTAGAATCAATAACGATTGCAGTTGCAGCAGAGGAAATAATAAAAGAGGAAAAGAAGCCATTCTTTCCAATAACTGCCAAGGCTGTTATCGGAATTATGATTATTATTGTTATAGTTTTACTAGGCTTAGTTATTTATTATCAACATCTAAGAAAAAAAGAGGGAAAAGAGAAGAAAAAGAGGTGAATACAGGGGTGAAACAATGGATAAAAAAAATATAATTTTGACATTGATAGTGATTTTAGTAGTTTTTATTGTTTTTTCAGCATTCAGGCCAGGAACTACAACAGCTGCAACATATTGCGTTGACTGCAAGTTAGCAGAAGACTGCGAGGATTACTGCTATACAGACTGCTTAAAAAAAGGATATGATGTTGTGACTTCCACAGGCGTTGTAGAAGATGGAAAGATAATGTGCGACTGTAAATGCGAAAGCTATTTGAATAATATGATAAGAGGAAAGTGATTTTTTATTTTTTTATTTTTATAGCTATATATCATATAATAATCTTTAAATAATTCTTTATTATTCTTAATCCTATGATAAGAAAACCTATTGTTGCTGGCCAATTTTATGAAGAAAATGCAGATAAGCTAAAAGAGGAAATAAAAAGGTTTTTAGATTATGTAAAAAAAGAAAAAAATGCAATTGGAGCAATTTCTCCGCATGCTGGATACAGTTTTTCCGGGAGATGCGCTGCCTATGCCTATACTTCAATTGATGATGCAGAGCTTTACATAATACTTGGATTTAGCCATTCTGGTTTTCCTGCAAGTATATCATTAGATGATTTTGAAACTCCTCTTGGAATAGTAAAGAATGATAATGAATTTGGAAAAAGATTAATTGAGAATGGCTTAAAAGAAGATAAAAAAAGCCATAATAATGAGCATTCAATAGAAGTCCAGCTTCCTTTTCTGCAGTATGTTAAAAAAGACATAAAATTTATTCCAGTATTTGTTGATGAAAACTATGAAAAAATCGCAGACATAATAAAAAAAACAATAAAAGAAACAAATAAGAAAGTAGTTATAATTGCTTCAAGCGATTTTACCCATTACGGCTTTAACTACGGCTATTTTCCTTTTTATGTCAATGTAAAGGAAAATATGCATAATTTGGATAAAGGAGCAATTAGACTAATTGAGGATAATAATATCAAAGGATTTTTAGATTATTGCGAAAGGACTAATGCTACAATCTGCGGCAAATATCCTATTGCATGCTTAATGAAGATATTAAATAAAAAAGGAAAACTATTGAAGTATTATACATCAGGAGATATTACAGGAGATTATTCCAGTGCTGTTGGCTATGCTGCTATTGTGTTTTAAGTTCCTTCCTGCCAGGAAGCTAAATACTTTTTCTGCTCAGCTGTTAATTCATCAATCTCTATTTCCATTGCATTTAACTGAAGTTTTGCAATATCATCATCAATTTCTTCTGGCAACTGAATCACTTTTATAGATAATTTTCCTTTGTTCTTTGCAAGATATTCACAGGCTAAAGCCTGCCCGCAAAATGATGTGCTCATAACCTCGCTTGGATGACCTTCTGCGGCAGCCAAATTGACCAATCTTCCCTCTCCGCATAAGAATATCTTCTTGCCATCTATTGTATATTCATCGAGAAAAGGCCTTACTCTTCTCTCTCTTGAAGAAATCTTTTTCAGCCCTTTAATATCAATCTCAACATCAAAATGGCCTGAATTTGCCAAAATCGCCCCATCTTTCATCTGTTTCATATGCTCTATTCTTATAACATTAATATCTCCTGTCAATGTGCAGAAAATATCTCCTATCCTGCAT
>Ga0209542_10003154_pt1 | contig 35626 bp, 32 predicted proteins | sample RifCSPhighO2_01_FD_184028 | JGI IMG/M metagenome (GOLD analysis project Ga0209542, IMG submission 184028) | Soil microbial communities from Rifle, Colorado - Rifle CSP2_plank highO2_0.1 (SPAdes) (version 2) | ecosystem: Environmental > Terrestrial > Deep subsurface > Rock core/Sediment ...
TGCTTTTTTGCCGAGTTCCTTGGGGACCACTCACTCGTTCGTCTTGGTCTACTCGACCTGATCACCTGTGTCGGTTTGCGGTACGGATTCTATATTCATAAGTTTAGAGATTTTTCTTGGAAGCGTATTTTGTATCATCGCCCGCACCCGAAAGTGCAAACTTTTCATGTATCCCAGATCCACCACTGAAGGCCGTGCACGGATTTTCCTATGCAACATCTTTGATACACAAACTTCAAATCCAATAATGAGTGATACATATTTCACTCCGTCCTCCCATCACAAAATACAAAAGTTAGGGAATATTAACCCTATGTCCATCGAGTACGGATTTCTCCATTCCCTTAGGCCCGACTAACCCTTGGCTGATTGACATTACCAAGGAAACCTTGATCTTTCGACGTGGGGCGTTCTCAACCCCATTGCGGTTACTTGTGCCAACATTCTTGCTTCCACACGCTCCACGGGCTCTCACGAGTCCCGCTTCATCGCAGAGTGGAACACTCTCCTACCACGCGTTTTTTCCTCGGAAAAAACGCATCCTCAAATTCGGTAATATACTTAGCCCCAATTATTTTCGACGCAAAATCTCTAGATGAGTGAGCTGTTACGCTATCTTTAAAGGATGGCTGCTTCTAAGCCAACCTCCTCATTGTTTGAGAAACTTCACCTTCTTATTTTACACTTAGTATATATTTAGGGACCTTATTTTGAGATCCGGGCTGTTTCCCTTTTCACCAGTGGAGCTTCGCCCCCACGGTGTAACTGCCACGCTCTAGCTTTTGGTATTCGGAGTTTGATAGGTCGAGCGATCTTGCGACCTGTCCCGATCTTCCAGTGCTCTACCCCCAAAAGAAACACGCGACGCTAGCCCTAAAGCTATTTCGGAGAGAACCAGCTATTACCAGGTTCGATTAGCTTTTCACTCCTTACCACAAGTCATCCCAATGCGTTGTACGACAAACGGGTTCGGGCCTCCATCTCGCTTTCGCGAGATTTCACCCTGCTCATGGCAAGCTCACCTGGCTTCGGGTCTTATGCATATTACTCATTTGCGCTATTAACACTCGGTTTCCCTTTGGCTTTTTGGTTTTACCCACTTAGCCTTGCAACATGCATAAACTCGTTGGCTCATTCTTCAATAGGCACGCTGTCGTCCCGACTTGCGTCGTGGACTCCAACTCCTTGTAGACATACGGTTTCAGGTCTATTTCACCGCCCTAATCGGGCTACTTTTCACCTTTCCCTCACGGTACTAGTTCACTATCGATCTTTAAAAGTATTTAGCCTTGGCAGTTAGTCCTGCCGAATTCCCCCCGGCTATTGATGTCCTGGGGTACTCAAGAATAACAACAAAAGAGATAAATTATTTTCGCTCACGGGACTATCACCCCCTATGGTACTGCTTTCCAGCAATTTAAGCTAATAACTTATTTTTTGACTCCTCTAGAATAAATCCTACGTTGCTATCTTATAACCCCGGAGCATCACGCTACGCGCGATGCCAGATTAGAGATTAAAGTTAAAAGATGTAATCTTAAATCTAAAATCTGCTAACTGGCATCACATGCAATGTGATGCCCCGGTTTGGGCTTTTTCCTTTTCGCTCGCCGCTACTTTGGAAATAAATATTTTTCTCTTTTCCTCCTGGTACTGAGATGTTTCACTTCCCAGGGTGCGCTCTCTTATCATAAAGACAAGAATTGTGAAGGTTTACTTCACAGGGTTTCCCCATTCGGAAATCTCCGGATCAAAGGTTGCTACACACCTCCCCGAAGCTTATCACAGCTACGCCACGTCCTTCATCGCCTTTTAAAGTCTAGGCATCCACCGTACGCCCTTAAATTTCCTGTTAAGAAATTTGAAAATCACTCCCGACGCCAAAATGAATTTGTGTCGGGACCCCCGACTTTACGTCGGGGAATTAAGCTCAAAAAAATCCTACCTCCCGACCGCTCGGGGCTCAAATATTTTTGAAAGCTTTTTCCTGTCTCCAGCAAAGACCCTGAGCGCACACCTTGCGCGCCAGAAAGCCGGAACAGGGTTTAAATTTTCAATTTTCATTCTATTCTGATTTACTCAACCCCTCGCTTTCGCTCGGGATCCTCGATTTTGATAAATCAAAATCGGGACAAAAAAACCGCCTTTCGGGCGGCTAACAGACAAAAGAAAGTCTGCTTTTAGCGCCGCCTTTTTAAACTGTTTCTTGTTATATTCATACTGATTAGGAGAGTATATACGAAACTAAAAAGGATGTCAAATGCTAACACCGAGCAAAACTATCCTGCGCAACCATTAACAAAATCAAAACCAATTACTTCGCCATTTTTTATAGTGACTACGGGGATATACATACCATATGTACCATATTCATGATATTCATAAACCTCGTCGCCTAAAGGAGGAATTCTGGAAAATATAGTTTGCAAGGTAATTTCGTCACGACAACTATTGTTAATCTTAAAACTATTTCCTATCGGGAAAGAACGGACTGTGGAACTTTGGTTAACTGTAACGCCAAATTCCGTTATAACATGCCCGTCTAAATTACAATTTTTGTCAATCAGATCAATGCCAATCTGCACTTCTTCGGTTTGAGAAGATGTTCGAAAAGACTCTAACTGTTCCGTCGCATAAGCAATAGCCTCCGATTTAGACATCCCAGGCAAACTGCAATCGCCCTTATTAATTTTGTAAGAAATATATTCTCTAGCATTCATGTCAGTAGCAAAGTCCAACACAATTTTTTCCTTATCAAAACGAACAATATATGCGGGAGTTACAATACTCCCTGTTTCTTCATTTGATATATTTTCTGTATCAATTAAATCTTCTTGGATTTCTATCCTGTCCGGAATTGAAACCTTCGGCTTGGTTAAAGATACAAAAACAACCACGACAGCAAGAACGAAGATTATCGTTAGTACTGGTTTTAATATGTTGTTGTTTTTCATGAAAACGCTGGTAAGCCAATAAGTTTTTTGCCTATCATTATCTTCCCAAAATCTTTCTTGCCAGTTTTTTCGCTAGCGCCTATTATTTCAATATAAAGAGGGTTGCCCTTTTTATCCAAATCCAGAAAAATTTCAGGTGAAATTTCCACAGTTTTGTCTACTGGACCTGTTTTTAAGACTATATTCAAGGCATCTGCCTCTTTATCATAACTGATTTTCATATCTTTATTTTATAACTTATTTTTAATCTTTGCAACCCAATGCGCAGTCAGCACCAAAACATTACTTTTTCTCTTTTTTATCACAACTTTTAAGTAGTTTTTATCGAATTTCCTGTACAGTTCTTCTCTGTAATTATAGCTCGGTCTTATCAATTCAGGATTCTTAATAGTTTCGAAGATAAATTGTTTATTTATTTTTCTTTGTCCAAGTTTTATTATTGCGTGCCGAGTAAATATTATTAATATAATTTAATTGTAGCATAAGTAATTAAGAACGAAAAAAGATGTCAAGCAAACAAAGCTAGACATCTTTTTTCTAAACTTAGATAGTTAAACTTTAGATTATTGCCTCATTTCCTCCCCAATTTTTGAGAGAAATCTGGAAGCATGGTCTTTGGCGCCGAGTCCGAAAGCAAGCGCGCCGGCGAGCGCTAACATAGCAATAATTCCAGAGAATAGAATTTGCATATATGCAGGAGCTACCCCGAGTTGACCTAAAGCAATGATAAATGCAAAAACCCAAACAGCATATTTGGCAATCGTACCCAACATATTTGCTGAACGAAGATTCATAGACTTTGCCCCTGCGACAATCGCGCGAGCCAGAGCGTCAGCCACTACCGTAGCTATAATCAAAATAAAAGCAGCCACAATCACTTGAGGCAAGTAACCTAGCACATCTTCTTTCAAAAACATTCCGATAGAGTCGAGACCGACGAGAGCAAGAGAAGGAAGCAAGAAAATGATAATCACAAACCACTTCATCACCTGACCTACGAAGTATCCAGTATTTAGTGTTATTCCCGCTTTTCTGAATAAATCATCCGCGCCGATAGACTGGAAAAGCTTGTCTATCTTCAAAGCGCCGAAAACTTGCTCAAATGCTTTCGCGATAAGCGAGCCGAGCACCCAGCCGATAATAAAGAGAATAATCGCAATTATGAGCTTTGGCGCAAATTGAATAAAACTCCACCATAGCCCTTGGAGTGATGAATTAAAAACATCTCCCCATGTAACCCAAATATTATTCATAATATAATAAAAAACCAGTTATTGATAAAAATCTTTTAAGTTCGACCTTATAAAGTTCTATATCCTCATTATATCAATTTTTAAGCTTTTTTTAGAAACTGTGTGGATAACTTTAAACAGGCTATGCCTGTCGAGCGACCCGTAGATTTAGCTCTTTGCTCTCTAAAAGCACCTTATGAGGGAAGTCTAGAATGTCCCGAATGAGCTTATCATACATATTTAGTCTATAAATAAAGTCTTTTGTAGTAAAAATCGCGTAAGAGAGCTCAATTCCCATCTCGGCTTCCAATTTGTGGATACCCTCCTCAATCTTACTTTTCTTCATTTTGTCTCCAGCTATCAAGAGGTCCACCCGAGAATCTTTGTTTTTAATAAAAACACCGGAAATCACCAAAAGTTTTACCCTCCCCACTTTTTTAAAAGTATTTACAATGGCTTCCTCGTCAATCATGTTGGAACTTATCAAAAGACCTTCAAATTCTTTGGTATATTTAAAAAGGGGGTTAAAAATCGCTCCACTGTTGCGTTTTTTTATGAATTCAACCGAATCCAAAAGCTTGACCTCCCTCCGGATGATTTCAGGGCTGATTCTGCTTCGTTTGGCTATGTCTTTATTGGTAAAGGTCTTGCCCTTGTTAGACAAGAAAAGACGCATTATTTTTATTCTAGCCGGAGAGTTGAATATTTTGCCCAAAATTTCCATAGAGAGGATTATAACTCTTTTCCAAAGAAAAACAAGGAGAAAATTGCTGTGGTAAAAATATTAAAAATCACGATTGCCGATATAATTCTCCGGTGTAATTTTCTTTAATTTAGCTAAAGTTTCTTTTGAGATTTTATATTTTTTTGCCAATTCATCAATAAATAAATGCATCAAAGTTTTGTCGGCATTCTTTCCACGAATAAATTCTTTGAGTAATTCATAGCCGTCTTTTATCCCCTCTTTGCGTAAAATTACTTGATATGCTTCAGACACCACTTCAAAGTGGTTGTCTAGTTCCAAAGAAAGCGTCTGCTTGTCCACTTTTATTCGTCCGAGACCTTTTCCAATTGAAAGGAGGGCTATCTTTGTGTGTCCAAAAACCAAACCGAAATTTCGCTCCACGGTAGAGTCCGACAAGTCGCGTTGCATTCGCGAAATAGTTAGTTTTCTGCCAAAAAATTCGCACAACGCATTCCCCAATTCTAAATTTCCTTCGGCATTTTCAAAATCAATCGGATTTACTTTCTGAGGCATAGCAGAAGAACCGACTTCCCCCGCTTTAGGAATTTGCACAATTACCCCTCGCGATATATAACTCCAAATATCTTTACTAAAATCAACCAAAACCAGATTGAGTCCGCGAATTATGTCAAAAAGTTCCCGATAGGTATCGTGCGATTCTATCTGCGTGGTAAAAGGATTATTTACAAATTTCAAACCTTTTTCATTTTTGTTAAAACTTAAAATCAGGTCGCTCGAAAATTTCCGCCAAGCAATTCTCGGATATGCGCTATAAAGAGCATTATCTCCGCCGGTTGCCCCATTTAGCTTCACTTTTAATTTGAAATCGGCCAACTGTTTTAAGCCATATCCAAGTCTGGCGCTGAAAACATGCATTTCCCAGCCGAAAGTAGTCGGACTCGCGCTCTGACCGTGAGTGAGCGCCAGCATTGGAGTTTTGCGATTAGCAGTTGCTAATTTTGATATTTCTTTTTCTACTTTTTTATATTGCGCGCTCAACATCTCCACTCCCCCCCGAAGAACATACGCGTAAGCGAGATTGTTGATATCTTCCGAAGTTCTGCCTAAATGCACATATTCGGCAAAAACTGACATTCCTTTTTGTTTCATCTTTTCTTTTAGAAAATACTCCACCGCTTTTACGTCGTGGTTGGTTGTCCGTTCGAAAGATTTTATATGATTGAAATCTTTTATGGAAAATTTCTGCGCTAGAAAATTGAGATAAGTTATTTCTTTTGTTTTTAACTTGCGTGGTAAGATTTTTAACTTACCTAGCGCCAGAAAAATCTTTACCTCTACTTCTAGACGATATTTCATCAATCCATACTCGCTGAAAACAAGACCGAGGTCTCTGACCTTATCTTTGTATCTGCCACCAAGTGGCGAAATTGAAAATGACAAATCTTTTTTCATAAAAAATTAATGCCAAGCGAACCCGCGAGCATCTTTATCTGGTAATGTTATTAAGTCTACTCCTACCTCTTTGCAAAAGTCTATAATCAAATTATCGTTCACCGAACCCGAAGTCGCAAAAATTGTTTTAATACCGCGATCAGTCAAAACTTTTACCCCATCTGTAAATGGGAAAAAACTATCACTATAAGCGACTGCGCCGGAAAGGTCCGCTTTGTCTCCGGCCCCACCCGAGGATATATGCGCATCGTCAGCGCGGGCGATAGCGAGCTTGGCCGCGCCGACTCTATCTTGTTGCCCCACGCCGTTTCCTAAGAGTCTACCGTCTCTCACTATAGTTATAGTATTGCTATTTGATGTCGAGCCGATAGCCCAAGCCAAAACCACATTTCGTAGTACCTCAATACCTACGGCATCTTTTGATATTTGGGGTACAAAAGTATAATTTGGCTGTTCTAGAAAACCTCCCCGCACGAAACGAAAACGAAAGGCTTTGTCTAAACTATCACGGTTCAAGCTCGCTAGGACCGGATTAGCTAAAAACCTGCATCTATCACCTTTTCTTTTTAATTTTTCCACGGCGAGCACCGAAAACTCCGGAGCGAAAATACCGTCCAAAAGTCGTCGCTTGCCCTCCGGCATTTGAAAAGTTAGCAGTATTTCTGCTTCACTCTCGTTGATCGGGAAATTGGTCATCACCAGTCCCCCAAATATTGCCCGCAAATCTCCAGAGAGCATATTCTTTAAAACTTCTGTGGAGTCGGTGCCCACAGAGGCACCACATGGATTCCCATGTTTTACTCCAATGGCAATCAGAGGAACATTATTCGTATTCAAATCAAAACCAGCAGCTATATGAGTAATAGTTTGAAGCAGTCTATCTAAATCTGCGAGATTGTTATAACTTAGGGGCTCGCCAGCTAAACGATTGAAATTGCTATGCGCCAAGGCAAGCGGGTCTTCGCTTCCAGTTTTAAATAAAAATGCCGGAGTCTGCCATGCATTTTCGCCATACTTGCAAATCATTGTTTTCTCACCTATAAAACCGTCATAAGTTCCCCCACTATGGTAACGCGCCGACTCTAAACAATATTTCGCCACGACCATCTCGGCTTTTGCGTGTAGTTCATTTAAAAATTTTTCTTTATCTGGTTCACCGGCTTTGAGCCATTCAATAACTTTCCCTCTGTCCTCTTTGTCGCAAATTACTATTCGCCCGCCTTTGGCTCCCGCGCGAAGCATCGTCGGCCCGCCGATATCTGTTTTTTCTATTACGGATTCGCGGGTAGCATTTGGATTTGATATTTCTTCTTCTAGTGGATACACGTCACAGCATACAAGAGACACAAAGGGTAAATTTAATTTTTTCATCTCCGCAACATCTTCTTGATTGTCTGGCCGAGCTAAAAGCATCGCATAAAATTCTCGCGAGAGAGAAACAACTCTGTGCCCTAATATTGGAGCACCAACTAAAGTTGCCAAATCAGTGCATTCTATACCCTTATCTTTAAAATATTTGGCCGTACCAGAAGAAGACATTATCTGCCAGCCCAAATCAACTAAATCTTTGGCAAATTTATCAATTCCCTCCTTGTGAAAAACAGAAATAAACGCGATTTTGTTCATAGATAAAACTACTATAGCATTTCTCTCACAAAATAAAAAACCCTTTCTAGGGGTTTTTTATTTTTATTTTAATTCTATCTGGCCACACATAAATTCCTGTTGGAATTTTGCGCAGCCCCCACCTCGGCGCCGTCGCGCCTGCGGTTCAAAATTGAGCTATTTGAGCTCAATTTTGCCGCCGGCTTCTTCAATTTTCTTTTTCACTTCTTCCGCTTCGGCTTTCTTCATCCCTTCTTTGAGAGTTGACGGAGCGGCGTCTACCAAGTCTTTCGCTTCTTTGAGTCCGAGACCGAGAACTTCTTTCACCACTTTCATCACTGCGATTTTCTGCTCACCGGCGGAAGCAAGAACTACCGTAAAAGTATCTTTTTCTTCCACCGCTTCTGCGCCGACACCCGCGCCTGCGCCAGAGGACATTGCCACGGCGGTAGCGGAGACTCCAAACTTTTCCTCAATAGCTTTCACCAGCTCGTTTAGTTCGAGAGCTGTGGCGCCATCAAGGTCTTTTATAAATGCATCGAATTTTGACATAATGTTCATTAGTTATAAAGTTTATAATGTTGAAAGTTATAAAGTTGTAGCCGACTACTTGATTACTTTATGAACTTTAAGAACTTTTTACTTAGTTTTCCCTACCTCATTAACTGCTATCGCCAAACGTTGCATTGGACTCTTGAGTAAGTATGCAATCTTGGACAAAAGCACCTCACGAGAAGGAATCGTCGCAAGCTCGGTCATATACACGCTATCTACAAACTTCCCATCAAAAATCCCACCCAAGATACTCAGCATTACTCCCTTGCCTTTGTGAGTTTTTTGAAAGTTGTAAATCTCTCGGGCTGGCGCTATTTGGTCTCCGCTCGAACCTGCCTGCGCAGACAGGTAGGCGATAGATACTTCACCTCCGAGCTCTGGCAATTCCCCCTCCGCAACACCTTTCAATGCTTTTCTTAGCAAAGTTTTTCTGGAAACCTTATACCCTACGCCTTGATTTCGCAAATCTCGGCGAAGCACAGTTTCATCAGCGACTTTCATCCCATGGAAATTCACAAAGACCACTGACGGAGACTCCTTAAAAGTCTTCGCCAAGTCTTTTACCATTTCTTCTTTTTTTGATTTTAATAGCATTTTGTTAATGAGTATAGCGAATTTAGAAAATCTATCACCTTGTTAAATGCCCTTCGGGCAATTTTTGCTTTGCAAAAATTATTTAACAGGGTTAAAGAAAATATAATCGCTTTGCTCTTTATTTTCCATAAAAAAATCGGCTTTCGCCGCAAGTTTATCCGCCTTTTGACGGATTCGACCCACTAAGCAGGACTTCTGTTCATTTACATGAACTGCCTATCCCGACGCCATAAATAAATTTAAGGTCGGGATCCCGACTTTGGTCGGGACCTTCTTTGCGGTGCTCATACTATATCATACTTTATTTAATTCGCAACCTCTTCGTAATACTCATATGCTTTCAAGGCATTTGCAGAATTATTCTTCTTGCCGTCTTCATCACCAAAATAGCTCACTAAAAAAAGAGCCAAAAGCCCAAAAATAATTATGACCGCAAAGACAATCAAGGTCTTCAAAAAATGTTTGGTTATCACCCACTAATAGTATCAAAATAAACACTTACTCAAAAGGTTGACTTTAACGGTTAAGTGTTATATTGTATAGGTTGATTTAAACTTCGATTGTTCATCAAAACAACTGAAAAAAATGAAAAGATTCATTTTCTATCTAAGCTGTTTCTTGTCGACGATTGTTACGGTAGTAGCATTCGTTCTGGCAATAATGGTATTCATCATGCCAGAACATCTTGGACCAATTGCTTTATCTTCCATGTGGGACAGATTGCTCTGGTCAATTGGATTCACAGGGTTCACTCTACTATTCGGTGGCATACTCCTGAAACTAATTTATGAAGATGAGGATGGAGATGAAATGGAGGAAATAGGGCGTATATGCATGATTTGCGTGATTCTTTGTTTTGGGCTATTGCTAATAGCAACGTCCTTCGTTGGAATCACTGTGAGTTCATTTTTATGAAAAATATATGAAGGGATCGAATTGAGGTGGAGGGTTCGGATGGTACGTCCGAAGCCCTCTTTTTTTATATCTCAAAGCATAAAGTTTCTCACATAATCCGCACACTTTGATTTTTCATAATTTTTAATTATTTTAGGACTTTAGTTGATTAAAGTTTTAGAAACTAAACCAGTGAGAAACCGATTGAAGAAAGTTAATATAAAAAAATAAAATAAAAGATAAAATTATAAGTAGTGTATTAAGTAAATAAAAATGTTTAATAAAAAAAACTTTCCGAACCATAGAAATTAAATAAAAACTAAGTAATGGAACAATTATAACCGAATATAAAAGAATAAAATAAGATATTCCCTTGCGACCTACAAAAAATTCATATGGAATAAGAAGTACTAAACCATAAAAAACACACCAAAAAATTGCGTAGATTAAAACAATAAAAATTACTTTCCCCCACCATTTATCCGTATGAAAAACTTTTTGCAATTTTTCAATCATATAAGATATATTGTACTACTTTTAAATAAGTTCATCCAATAAAGTGTTGATAGAATCAACCAAATCCCCCTTCTCTTCCAGAGAGATACTACTCAACTTGCCCTTATATTCCTCCAGTTTTTCCGCAATTTTTATGAGTTTTTCTTCCATTTTTTCATACTTGCCTTTATCTAGCTCTTTCTCCACCTTGTCTAATTTCACAAGCAAAAACTTTTCGGTATTGTCATCCACATCTAGATTCATGATTATTGCGCGTAAAATTTGAAGATAAGTGCGAATATCCACCTCCTCGCCGGCAGACACGCTTCCTTCAAAAAACCCATCGCCTTGCGCATCTGTCTTGATTTTATATTCTTCCGCAGGATAACTCGGACCAACCCAAATTTCCCCCTCTGTTTCAAATGTTTGAAGCGGAATTAAGTTCCACTCATAAACTGCAGTTATCTCGTCGTTTTCGTCTTGATCTTTTATAACAAAATCATATCCACCAATATCCGTCGCCTTGGTTATGATTTTATAATTAGCTCCATCCGGCAAAAAAGCGAATTTGTTTTCACCTAAAATGTCATATACTACACCTGGAATATTTATTTCTATGTCGCCGTCTTCATTAGGTCCAGTGTGGATCCCCGCTTCGTCGTAAATATGAAGTTCTACCGGACTATGCACAGATACATTCTTTCCGGAAATATTACAAGAAGATGCATCGGCTAAGATATCCGGATGCGAAGCTGGCGCTTCGTCCTCTAAGATAGAAACGATAGATTGCCTAACGCCGTCAGCCGAAGGCAGAGTGCCGTGTGAAATTTCTTTCGCAAAGTAAAAATTGGCACCCGGGGTGGCATCCGCAGAAACCAAAGGCACGGTTTCGTCTCCATTAACATATCTCAAATCAAAATCCGGCTCGAGTTCAAAACGCAAACCCTTCCAAGCTAATTTTTGCGAAAATTTTATCTCGCCCACAGTTTTACTTCCGCATCCGACGAAGTTGTGGACTTCAACTGCGGATAAATCCAAATTGTCTATCGCGCTATGCAAATCCTCGGCAAAAGGAAACATCAGCGGATTTCTCCCTTCGGAGAGCATATGGTCCTTTGTTCCATTATAGCTTAGTGGTATTGGATTGTCTTTATCTAACGCGTTTATGACATAGCTGTATTTTTCATTTACAAATTTTTCGCTCGGCAAGAGTTCATAAACTGCCGGCATGTTTTGGGAAATAAATTTCAATCTTTCTGAATTTAAAATACCAATTAAATTAAAAAATGTATTAAATCCCATATCGTCCCCGTACATTAGACCTTTAAAAGTTTTCGGCGCACCTAGATGCGGAGTGCCTAAGAAAATAACTTGGTCAATTTTATCAGCGCCATTCTCTGCAAGATAAGTTTTGGCAACGATTCCACCCATGGAATGGGCTATTATGTCCACTTTGTCTCCCGCAGAATCAGTTAAAATCTCTTCAATTTCTTCACGCAGTAATTCTGCGGTCTCAAAATTACTTTTGCGCCAATCATACGGAAAAACAAACAAATCTGTACCTTCCACATAGCCTGCATTTTCTAGCTCTTGAACTAAAAGATCAAACACATGGCTCCCGGCTTCTTCACGAATAATATCTCCCAGTAATATTGGAAAAAGTGGATTTTCTGTTCCATCCGTATTGAGTGCTAAATCATTTAAAAATTCATCACCAAATGGTAAAAGTAGTTCTGAAACATTAGGCCAAATCTCACCACCGTCATCATAATTTTTGTTAAGATACGAGCCAGTTATCCCTGGGATAATTAGCACGGGTTCATGAGTAATGGGTGGCGGGATAGTGAGCCAGCCGTCTTTGATTTTCCAGGGATAATTGTCGTTGCCATCTGTGGAAAGGGGTTTGTAAAAACTGTCGCAAATATTATTATTATCCAGGTCGTTGCATCCCTCGGCAGGAGTATCATAGTTGTCCCAATAGTTGCCTCCATAAGGCAACGCAGTGTTAAAAATATTGCTATTAGTAGTTCCTGCCGGTACAAAATTAATAAAATGTTTTCCATTCTTTTCAAAATTGTTGTTATATATCTGGTTATCATTAGCTGTATCGAGCTGGAATCCGTATGTTTTATTTTCACTTATTGTTCCATTTATAAAAAGATTTCTTGCACCAGTAAAATAGGTGACTCCATGATTTGTTTTAGACACTCTATTATTTGAAAAAGTATTATCGTTTGACGAAAAAATCAATATCCCTTGCCTACTAAGAGAATTGGTCGACAAAGTATTCATTACAATATCAGAATTTATAATTTGATTATTATCAGAATCAAAAATAACTAGACCTTGGTACCTTCTCGAACTTATAGAATCTACGTTAATCGTATTGTTGCTTATCACTCCATTTTCTGTCAAACGATATTCTATAGCTTCGTAATTGTTTAAGAAATTATTATTCTCAATAAGAATATTGTCTGCCATACGAGCATATATACCGATTGTAAATTTATTTATATTAAAATTTTTAATTACTGCATCAGGCCAGCCATTGCAATATATACCAATCGTAGTATTGTTCCCGGTTATAGTGTGTCCTGCACCATCCAAAGTAATACCATTGGCCTCAATAGATATGAGCTCCGTAGGACTGCTAGTCAGAGTGCAAGTTTTAGTAACTGGATCCCAATTACCAATAAGAGTGCAGGCGCCACCAGTTGCGTTATCTTTAATAATTTTCGTACTTCGATGTGTTTGAATTATTATTAAATGTTGTTCACTTAAATCTTGGACATAAGTGTAAGTTCCATTTGCATCTGTGGTAAATTCTACAAGATTAGAAAAACTATCTTCGTATTTAAAATAGTTAGTTTCTGGCGCTAAACCTGATAAAGTAATTTCTGTTGCTTCGGAAGAGTTCGTGGTAGATGAAATTTCTATTGAGATAATTTCGGGTATTGAACTCACCCATATTTCTACTTCTTCAGTACTATCTAGGGCAATATTCAAGAAATCACTACCGGTTATTTCAAAATGTGTCCCGATACCCTCCGCTATGCCCATAGACTTGAAAAAGTTAGATTCTTCACCCTCTTCTGCCTTTATAGAAAAAGGAATAATTATAAATACAAAAAAGACAGATAGTATGGCAAACGTCAAAATTTTTCTGACTTTCAACATGAAAATTGTTTAAAACAATTAATGCCCGAATTGTAGCTCTAGCAAAACCCCTTTTCAACTGGTTGTGTGGAAAACTTTTTCCAAGGGGATAATCCTTGATATTATCGGTAGCCCTTGAACCAAAGGAGGGTAAAGATGAGGCAGAGGATGACAAATAAAATTATTAGGAGTTTGTCCCAAAAGCGTCTTTTTTGCTCTTTGTTCATGCCTTCGGTTAGTTTTTCATAACCTTCTCTGACCAACAAGACCGGCAGAACAAAAATAAAAAACCAAATTGTCTGAAGCGGATTCATCCCGTTAATTGTAATATATCACTTTTAGGCTTAAAAACAAAAAATTAAGGGCTTGTATATTTGGCCCCGAAAAAGTATAGTAAGGGCATGAAAAACCTAGTTCGCACATTCTTCCTGCTCTTCGGCGACATAGTGATGATGGTGATAGCCTTCTTTATAATGCTAGAAATAGCTTTCCCGGGGAAGATTTCAAAAGTAGATATTGAAAGTCATTCCACGCCATTTACCGTAGTATTTTTAATCTGGATTTTTATTTTTTTCCTTTTCAATCTATACGAAGCAGAGTCGGTAAAACCAACCATCCCCCACCTTAAAAGAATCGGAGTGGCCACTATCGTGGCTATTGTCGCTAGTGTTGTGTTGTTTTATATAATCCCTGACTTCGGCATCACACCCAAAACCAACCTTTTGATATTTAGCGCTACTTTCATCCTTTTGTTTATTATCTGGAGAAGAATTTTTTACAGAGTTTTCAGCGTAAACTTCAAGAAAAATGTTGGTTTCATTTTAAAAACAAGTGAGGACGAAGCTTATGGTAAAGAGTTGATAGATTATATAAAGACTTATCCGCAATCTGGATTTTTTGTGTTTGGCGCATATTCCTCCCTGAAAGAATTCCTAGAGAGAAAAGATGGAGAACAAATAGATATACTTATCATCTCAAAAAACATTTTGGAGGAGACCGGGGACTTGGAGTTGATTTACAATAAAGTAGGACATGTGCTAAACTTAGCCCAAGCGTATGAAGATATTCTCGGTAAAATTCCTGTTGATTCCATAGATGAGACGTGGTTTCTGCATAATATTCAAAGCATAAACACTACTTCTTATAATATAATCACTTATTTTATAAATATTGCGGTTTCTTTGATTGTTTTGATAGTTACTTTTCCATTTCTCCTAATCGTGGCTCTGCTTATTAAAATTCATGATGGAGGCTCTATATTTTACACTCAACTAAGAGTTGGAAAGAAAAATAAAACCTTTAAGCTTTACAAATTTCGCTCAATGATAATGGATTCAGAACCAAATGGCGCTGTGTGGTCAGACAAGAGTGACAATCGTATCACGCCTATCGGGAAAATAATCAGAAAACTTCACATAGACGAAATACCGCAGATGATAAATGTATTTAAAGGTGATCTTTCTCTTGTGGGTCCAAGACCAGAACGTCCAGAATTTGTCACTCAGTTTAATAATACTATTCCACATTATAAACTTCGCCATATTATTTGCCCGGGATTCACCGGTTGGGCTCAAATAAAATACAAATATGCAAATACAAAGGAAGATTCAAAAGAAAAATTCCAATATGACTTGTTTTATATTAAAAATAGAAATATTTTTATGGATTTTGGAATAATTTTAAGAACAATACAAATTATCTTTACCCATTAATATAATGGCCCGAACCCCAAATATGGAGCGAATTGTAAAATTTCTTTTTGTAAATACAGACGTAAAACAAACCATAATAAAAAACACTTTCTGGCTTTTTACTGGAGAATCCTTGGGGCGTCTGATTAAACTGGGTCTTATTGTATATGCGGCAAGAGAGCTGGGAGCGGGAGGATGGGGAATATTTGCCTACGCATTGTCTGTCGCATCACTATTGATGATTTTTTCAGACATAGGAATAGAGAATCTGATAGCCAGAGAAATATCACAAAAAAAAGACAATTATAAGATGTTTATTTCGGCGGCTTTTTTATTAAAAAGCATTATTTTAATAATAAGTATCGTCTTGGTAATTTTCGTAAGTCCGCACATATCAAATATAACGGAAGCTAGGGGACTATTTTTTACAATAGCTTTTATTTTCTTTTTTGATGTGATCAGGAATATGGGTTTTGCCATCAATCGGGTTATGGAAAAAATGGAAAGGGAAATGATGACAAAAGTAATCATGAATTTTGTCATTTTAGGGTTAGGAATTATTTTAATAAACATAAACCCGTCTCCCTTATCGCTCTCTATAGCTTATGTGATGGGAAGCGCCACGGGCGCCTTATTAATCCTGTTTTTCATTCGAAAAAAAATAATCGAATTTATTACGAAAACAAATATGGAAACCGTAAAACTTGTCCTAAAAACCGCTCTGCCGTTTGCCGTCATATCCTTGGTTGGAAGTATTATGGGCAATACCGACATATTCATGCTTGGCATATGGAAAGCTCCCGAAGATATCGGCCTTTATGCGACAGCTCAAAGATTTTTTCAATTTATTATAATCATCCCATCAATGATTGCCTCCGCATCATTCCCTTTAATGGCCAGACTGGCTAACAAAGATAATGAAAAATTTAAAATGGTTCTAGAAAAAACCCTAGAAATTTTTATGATGATAGGGATTCCAATCGCCTTTGGTGGAGTTATTCTGGCAGATCAAATCATCCCGCTGGTCTTCGGCCAAGCATACCTTGGAGCAATTCCTGTATTTCAAATACTTATGATAATGCTGTTGGTTTCCTTTCCGTTAATCGTGCTGATAAATTCAATCTTTGTGTATAATCAACAAAAAAAACTGGTGCTGGCGAACATATTCGGCGTCTTGGCGAATGTGACATTGAATTTTTTCCTGATTCCGAAATTTGGCATAATCGGAGCTACGGTGGCAACCTTGATTTCAACATCAATCATAGCTTGGATTATGTGGAGAAAAATGAAAGAAATAAACGATTTTGATATACTACCCGCGCTGAAAACGGTTATTTTGCCGGTCATAGTCATGACTCTCACAACCTTGATTCTTAAACACTTGGGCATTGGAACTATATTAAACATTATAATTTCTTCCACCGCTTACTTTCTAGTTTTATTTCTGATAAAAAGATCCATCCTGAAAGAATTAAAAGAAATCATAGGGGCTAACTAATACCTACTCCGCAATAAAAAACTTGTAAAATTTTTATAAATCTATATTATAATAAAGAAATTAAAATATTTATCTTATATGGAAAATAGCACTAAAGGCATAATCTTAGCAGGTGGTAAAGGGACAAGGCTCTATCCCTTAACATTGGCAATAAACAAGCAATTATTGCCAATTTACGATAAACCAATGATTTACTATCCACTGTCAGTTTTAATGTTGGCTGGTATCAGGGAAATTTTAATCATTTCGACACCTCATGATTTACCAAACCTAAAAAAACTTTTAGGTAATGGAGTAAATTTGGGAATAAAATTGTCCTATGCAGAACAACCCTCCCCTGATGGTCTGGGGCAAGCTTTTATTATCGCTGAGAAATTTATAGGGAAAAGCAATGTAACTATGATTCTTGGTGATAATATTTTTTATGGTAATGGTCTAATAAAAATTTTAGAAGAGGCGGTGGAAAATAAAAAACGCGCGACTATTTTCGGATATTATATTAGTGATCCTGAGAGATTTGGTGTTGTGGGATTTGATAAAAATGGAAAAGTTACTTCCATAGAAGAAAAACCCAAAAAACCAAAATCAAACTATGCTGTAACTGGTCTTTATTTTTACGACAATAGGGTAATTAATTTTGCAAAGAAAATCAGACCAAGTGACCGAGGAGAATTAGAAATAACAGATATTAACAAACTTTATCTAGAAGCTGGCGACCTGGACGTAAAATTACTAGGCCGTGGATTTGCCTGGCTTGATACTGGGACAATTGATTCACTGATGAATGCTAATGATTTTATAAAAATAATCGAAAAAAGACAGAACACGAAAATTGCCGCATTGGAAGAGATCGCTTATCGCAACGGCTGGATAAAATTAGACGAACTCGTCAAGGCTGCTAAAAAGTATGAAAAATCAGAATATGGGCAATACCTGATGCAGGTAGCGAAAGAAAGCTTAAAAGAATAACATTAATATGAAAATAACCCAAACAATAATAAAGGAAGTGCTGATTATAGAACCAGATGTGTTTGAAGATAATCGCGGATGGTTTATTGAAAGCTATAACAAAAAAAAGTTGGCAGAAGCGGGGATAAATACGGATTTTATCCAAGACAACCGAACCTTTACTAAAAAAGCCGGAACCTTGAGAGGTCTTCATCTGCAAAATAAACCATTCACCCAGGCTAAACTTGTCACCTGCACTAAGGGTTCCGTTTTGGATGTGGCAGTAGATGTGCGAAAAAATTCCCCAACTTATAAAAAATGGGCGGCAATAGAGCTTAGCGAGAAAAACAAAAAGCAAATTTTTATTCCCCGCGGTTTTGCCCACGGATTTTTGACTCTAATAGATAACACTGAATTTGAATATAAGGTTGACAATGGTTACGACAAATCTAGGGAAAGAATCGTCCGCTTTAATGATCCTGATATTGATATAGATTGGGGCAACACTGAACCCATCTTGCTCGAAAGAGACAGGAACGCTCCTTTATTAAAAGATTGCGATATAAATTTATGATGAAAATTTTAGTTACCGGCGGAGCTGGGTTTATAGGTTCAAATTTCATTCTATATCTGATGGAGAAATATCCTGAATATAAAATTGTAAATCTGGATAAATTAACCTATGCCGGCAATTTAGAAAATCTAAAGAGTGTAGCAAAAAATCCAAATTATAAATTTATTCGGGGCGACATATGCGACAGAAAAACAGTAGAGGAAGCAATGACGGGGTGCGATATAGTCGTCCATTTTGCCGCCGAGTCTCATGTGGATAGATCTATAGACGGACCGGCAATTTTTATCCAGACCAACGTTGTCGGTACTGAAATTTTACTGGAAGTAGCCAAGGAATTAAATATCAAGAGATTTCACCATGTTTCTACAGACGAAGTCTTCGGAACACTATCTCTCTATAATTTAGAAGAAAAATTCAATGAAACTACGCCATACTCTCCTCGCTCTCCATACGCCGCCTCCAAAGCCGGCTCCGACCATTTAGTCAGAGCATTCATAGAAACTTACAATTTCCCTGCTACAATTTCAAATTGCACAAATAATTACGGACCGTTTCAATTTCCGGAAAAAATAATTCCCCTTTTTATAACCAATGCTCTCTTAAACAAACCATTACCGGTCTATGGCGAGGGCAAGGCCGTGCGCGATTATCTCTTCGTAAGTGATCACTGTGTGGCTATTGATCTGATTATTCATAAAGGCAAGATTGGAGAAACATATTGCGTCGGCGGAGACTCGGAAAAAAACGGAGTAGAAATCGCGGAAACAATTCTAGCTTTATTGGAAAAACCAAAAAATCTAATAACTTTTGTGGAAGACCGCAAGGGACATGATATGCGCTACGGGATGGATCATTCAAAAATTACCAAGGAGCTCGGATGGAAGCCGTCGGTATCATTTAAGGAAGGCATAAAAAAGACTATTGAATGGTATAAAACATAAAAATGGAAAAAATAAAATTAAGTGTTTGCATACCCACATACGAAATGCGCGGAGAAGCAAAGAAAGTGCTAATACGCAGTTTTGATATGTTGAAAAAACAAACATTTAAAGACTTTGAAGTGGTAGTCTCGGATAACTCCGAAGACGATGTAGTAAAAAATCTATGCGCCAGTCCCGAATACAAGATGCTAAATATAAATTACTTTAAAAATCCAAGAAAAGGTTTGGCGCAAAATAGCAACGAAGCGATTAAAAATGCAAAAGGGGAAATCATTAAAATATTATACATGGACGACTATTTGGTAAATGAGAATTCTCTCCAAAAAATACTAGATAACTTCAAAGGTCATTGGCTGATAACTGCCTGCGAACATGACAATGGTGTCAGAAGATACAATCCGCACTACCCTAAATACAATTCTCAAATTCATCGTGGCAAAAATACAATCGGCTCTCCGTCTGTTTTGTCTATAAAAAATGAAAATCCCTTACTCTTCGATGAGAACATGACTTGGCTCTTGGATTGTGATTACTACAAGCGAATGCACGACAAGTATGGCGAGCCGAACGTTTTAAATGAGATAAATGTGGTAATAGGAATAAGTGAACATCAGATTACAAATATTCTGTCTAATTCCGCCAAACGAAAAGAGCATTATTATATGGCAAAAAAATACGGAAAAACCTTGTTTTATTGGCTCAGATTATGGTAGAATAATTCGCATGATACCTGTATTAAAGCCAACGATAGACAAGCAAACCAAAAAAGAGCTTTTGAAAGTATTGGACTCTGGTTGGTGGGGTTTCGGTCCAAAAACCCAAGAGTTTGAAAGAAAATTTGCGAAATATGTGGGCGCAAAATACTGCGTGGCTACCAACTCCGGCACTTCGGCTCTAGATTTGTGCCTGAAGGTTTATAACATAAAAGGCGGAGAACTTATTACCACTCCGATGACTTTCGTCTCCGACGCTATTGTCGGCGAATGGAACGGCATGGATGTAACTTTTGCAGACATTGACCCGGAGACGCTTTGCCTTGACCCAAAGTCTCTAGTGATCACAAAAAAAACGAAAGCTGTCATTACCGTTGATTCTCATGGTAGACTCGCTGATATAAAAGGAATACGAAAAAAATTTAAGGGGCTTATTATTGAAGATGCGGCTCACGCTATGTATACCCCGGGCGCAGGCAAACATGCGGATATAACCATCTGGAGCTTTCAAGCAGTAAAATCCATGCCAATGTGGGACGGTGGCGCCATAACTACAAATGATGAAAAAATTTATAAAAAATTACGCACTTTGACATGGCTAGGCGTGGAAAAATCCACCTATGATAGAGCGCAGAAAGGAAGATACACTTGGGATTATGATATTACTCAAAGTCAGGGAATCAAAGCCTATATGACGGATACTCAAGCCGTTGTGGGGTTGGGCCAAATGCGCAGACTCAAACAAACAAATAAACGAAGACGCGCTATTCAATCAATGTATAATAAAGCATTCAAAAATATGCGAGAAATAGAAACACCAAAATATTCCCATACGGTCCAGTATTACACGATGAAATGTGAGAGACGGAATGAGCTGTCTGAGTTTCTTGCCGACAACGGCATTGTAACTTCGGTCCACTTTAAGCCACTTTCAGAAATGACTTATTGGAAAAAAGCGATAAAAAGACCCCTGCCGGTAAATGACACGGTTTGGTTGAAACTGCTTACCTTGCCGGTTCATAACGCCTTAACTAATAAAGAAATTAAATTCATTATAAAAAAAGTAAGAGAATTTTATGCAAGGTAAGATTTTAATTACCGGTGGCTCCGGCAAGCTAGGTACAGAACTAAAAAAACACCTAAAAGGAGACTATCCAAGCAAGAAAGATTTTGATTTTACCAAACCTATTACGCTTAAGAAAAAGTACGATTTAATCATACACGCAGGCGCATATACAGATGTAAAAAAAGCTGAATTTAAAGAAAAAAAAGAATGTTTTATGACAAATGTCTACGGAACTTTCAACCTTGTCGAGTATTATAAAGATACTCCCTTTGTTTTTATTTCCACCGAATACGCCCGCAAACCTCTTAGCGTCTATGCTTTGACTAAAAAAATTGGCGAAGAAGTTGTAAAATCACATCCAAATCATCTTATCATTAGAACTTTGTTTAAGCCAACTCCTTTCCCTTTTGAAGTGGCATATAAAGACCAATATACCCAAGGTGACTATGTAGACGTAATTGCAAAGTTGCTTGCTAAAAGAATAAAAAAGTGGAATAAAAAAACAAGCAAGCTAGAATATTTGGGAACGGGCAGGAAAACAATGTTTGAACTTGCCAAACGCACTCGCCCGGGTGTCTTACCAAATAGCATTCATGATTATATGAAAGAAACCGGAATTTTTATTCCAAGAGATTATGAATAAACCAAAGCTTCTAAATGTAACTCTGTGCTGTTTTGGATCGGAAAAATATAGAGACCAGCAACAAAAAGCGCTTGATTACAGTTCAAAAGGAATAGAATTCGGAGCGGTAAAAAACATAATAGTGCCAACAAATACCATTGACGAATGGAATAGAGCTGTCGTATTTGATTTGGGTGATTACATAGATACGGATTTCGCTTTACTAATACATCCCGATGGAGGAGTGGGAGAACCGCAACTATGGCGAGATAAGTGGCTACAATATGACTTTGTGGGGTCTCCTTTTCCACTACCTAATGATAATTTTTCATACCGAGACATCAATGGAAAAATTCAAAGAGTCGGCAATAGCGTGTCTCTACGCTCTAAAAAACTTATGCAACTTCCGAAAAAAGTTGGCATGGAATGGAAGCCCTTTCATGGATATTGGAACGAAGATGGTTATATTTCTGTGAGCATGAGACACATATTTGAAAAACACGGATGTAAATTCGCCCCTTTCGAAGAAGCTGTTTATTTCGGCAGAGAAAACCCACTTCCTGAAAACAAAGGATTAAAAACTTTCATCTATCATAAAACGTTCGGTGAGAATGCTCGTTACCCGAATTTTGAACAAGAAAATCTACTTATTACAGAAATGTATAACGGGCAAGGATTGGGCAATCAGCTCGCTTGCTATGTCACGACGAGAGTCATAGCACAAGATTTAGGTTATGATTTTGGCATAATGCATAGAGAATTATTTAAGGGCGCTGATTTTCTAAACTTAGATTATGGTAAGGAGGTTGTTGGTGGCAAAGGACCAGAAGGCGGACCACCGAAGAAATTACCGGAAGGAATAAATTACTATTACTATGAAAAGAAAATAATTCATCCAGTTAATGGTTCTGACATAAGACTTTATGATGAGTATTTGGTGAATGTATTCCCAAATACGAAGATAGACGGCCTGATGCAGGATGAAAAATATTTTAAGCACAGAAAGCCGGAGATTAGGGAGTGGTTAAAAGTAAAACAAGAATATGAATGTTATGACTATGCGAATGACAATACCTGCGTAATAAACTTCCGAGGTGGAGAATACGCAAGACACAAAGACCTCTATCTAAGTAAGAAATACTGGGAAGATGCTGTGAATAATATGCTGAAAATAAATTCTAATTTTAAATTTGTCGTTATTACCGATGATATCCACGAAGCAAAAAAATTCTTTCCAAATTATGATGTTTTTCATTTCAACATTGGAAAAGACTACAGTATAATAAAAAACGCGCATTATTTGATTCTTTCCAACTCTAGTTTCGCGTGGTTCCCCGCTTGGCTCAGTGAAAAAGTAAAAATGGTGATTGCTCCCAAATATTGGGCAAGACATAATATCTCCGACGGATATTGGAGCTGTGGGTATAATATCACAGCCGGTTGGATGTATCAGGACCGAGACGGAAAATTAAGTGATTATGACACATGTATAAAAGAATTCGAAGATTATCAAAAAATTCATCCAGATTATTTCGCTACGAAAAATAATAAGATCAAACATTATAAAAAACTAAATATTATTTTGTCTCTAAAAAAAGAAATAGGGAAATTATTACCAAATAAAATAAAGAATTTTATTTTTAAATTGATAAGAATAAAAAAAAATGAATAATAAAATTACTAATCCGGAGTTTGTAAAACGAATGGTAGTAGATGGCGAAAATCTTACAATGTCAAGAGAAAAATTTTTCAAAGGAGAAATTTTAACGCCAGAAGAAATTACAAAAATAATCAACACTATCCCCTTTCATAAGGAAATAACTTGGGGTAATAATAGGCTGTCCATGTTGCCATGGACAGGTATTGAGCATTTACATCAATGTATTATTGATACAGTTAAAAGGAACGTTCCTGGAGATTTTATCGAAACAGGAGCATGGAGAGGAGGAGCTTGTATTGTGGCAAAATCCATATATAATGATTTGAAAACAGATAAAAAAGTTTTTGTAGCTGATTCGTTTGAAGGACTGCCGCCACCAAACATTGAGAAATACCCAGATGACATAAAAGACACTCACTATTTAGACCAGAATATGAAAGCCTCTCTTGAAGACGTTCAAGAGAGTTTTAAAAAATTTAACCTTCTTGATGATAATATTATTTTTCTAAAGGGATGGTTCAAAGATACTCTTCCTAAAGCACCAATAGAAAAAATATCCATTCTGCGACTTGACGGTGATATGTACGAATCCACTATCGATGCTTTGAAAAATTTGTATTACAAACTTTCTATTGGTGGATATTGCATAATCGATGATTATTACCATCTTGCTTGTAGGCATGCAATATACGATTTCAGATTAGCCCATAATATAAAAGAAAAAATTAAAAAAGTTGACGATGATCCACGTAATGAAATTCATTTTTGGATTAAAGAAAAAGAGATAATTTACTCACATAAAAATTACGCTCAAAAAGGTCTTGCTAAAATTGCTTCAAATTTAGATGATTACATTTCATTTATTGCAAGCAAAGTAAAATGTAAGGTTAAGCAAATATTCAAATCGTAAATATTATGTTTATAAAAAATAATTTTCTAGTTATATCTAATTATAATAACAAAATTGACTGGATACCAGAATATACAAGTAACTATTTAATCTACAACAAAAGTGAAGATACTAAAATACCAGTCAATATAGATCCAAAAAAAATAATTAAAAGTAAAAATGTAGGATACAACTTCTATGATTATTTCACTTTTATCATAGATAATTATGACAATTTACCTGAAAATATAATTTTTGCAAAAGGAAATGTTTTTCCTAGACATATAACAGAAGATTACTTTAGAAAAATAATGAATAATGCGTATTTTACCACCATCGAAGATTATAAAACATACAAACCTAAGTTCCCTATTTCTTTCATATCATCAGATGGTGGATTTAATGAAATAAATAATAGCTGGTATTTAAAACATTTTGAAACAAGATATTTTAATAATTACAACGATTTCCTAAGGTTTGTTTATAAGAACCCATTTATACCAAAATACATTAGATTTGCTCCAGGGGGAAATTATATAGTACCCAAAAATCAAATTTTAAAACTACCCAAAATTGTATATGAAAATCTTAAACTCCTCATTTCATACTGTCAACTACCCGGAGAAACACATATTATAGAAAGAGCCATATATACATTATGGAATAGCAATTTTGAATTAAACTTAGGTATACTCAAGCCTTTCAACATAAATTCTACAAATGTAAAAAAGTCGAATAGAAATATATTCAATGAAATATTCTCTCATATTGCCTTTAAGCTTATAAATCTTTTATCAAAAAAATGATATGAAAAGAATATTGGATAAAATAAAAAATATAATTTTAATAAACAAAAGTAATTTGTTATCTACAACACAAAAATCATTTTCACAGAGAGAGAAGGAAAGAATTTTAGAGTACAGAAAAAAAATAAAAATTTACGATGTTTTTACATATAATGGCGAAGCTGATATTTTAGAAATTCGCTTAAATATTCTCTATGATACTGTAGATCAATTTATTATTATTGAAGCACCCACGACTTTTTCAGGACTAAAAAAACCTCTATATTTCCAAACTCAAAAAGAACGTTTTGCGCCATTTTTAAATAAAATTAAATACTTTGTCATAAATGATTACCCAAATGACAAAGAATTATGTAAATTGGCAGATTCAAGTTCAAATGTACCAAAAGGTGGACCGGAACACTGGAGAAGAGAATTTTATCAAAAAGAAAGTATCAAAAAAGCACTAACGCATCTTAAAGATGAAGATATATGCTTTATTGGTGATGTAGACGAAATCTGGAATCTAGAAATTCTTATTGATTATACAAAGGATGATGTTTTTAAATTAAGACAAGAAGTCTATGCTTATTATTTAAATAATCGCTCTAATGAACCTTGGGCAGGGACTATGGTAACCAAATATAAAAATATCAAAAACAACTGTTTAAACCATCTGCGCACCAAGGGTAAAACCAAATATGTTTATATAAAAAATGGTGGCTGGCACTTCACAAGCATGGGAGGGATTAATGAAGTTCGTAGAAAGTTGGATGATAGTTATACGAAAGATAGTTATAATACAAAAGAAGTTCAGGAAAAATTGGAAGAGAGATTCGGCAAAAAAGACTATATGGGTAGACATTTCAAATTCCGGATAGATGAAAAAGATTTGCCAAAATATATTTTGGATAATAAAGAAAAATATAGAAACTTTTTTAAATCAAATGAAAAAATTCAAAAAGAAAATAAAGAAATATCTTAGTAAAAAATTACCAGAAAGTGTAAAGCATTTTAGACGCAAAATAATAAAATTTATTAATTCAAACAGAAATACAAAAATACCAAAAGAGGAGTTAAAAATATTTGAGCTACTTGGGGGTGGTATGTCTGTTGTTTTTGACGTGGGAGCGAGAGACGATTTATCGTTTTATAAAATAAAAAATAATTGCCAATACCATCTATTTGAACCAAATACAGAATTTATTGCATCATTAAAAAAGCAGATTGCTCTATTGGGTAATTCAGATATCATTGTAAACGAGTTTGGTCTATCAGACAAAAAAGAGGACGGCTGCATTTATTATGAAGAAAGCCAGTCTTTTGTCATTAATCCATTTGTTAAAAGCATTGATACTGGTAAACGGTATTCTCTCAGAACGCTCGATGAATATATCACCGAACACAATGTTCCACACATAGATTTCCTAAAAATTGATGCTGAAGGACTTGACTATAAAATAATCATGGGAGGGTTAGAAACAATAAAAACAAAAGTCTCTTTTATCCAATTTGAATATTGGGATGGTGTAAAAAAATTCACAGATGTATTAGGAAATGATTTTAATTTATATCTAATGATGGAAACCAGATTGATAGAAGCAGTTTTAGAAGACGCCACAGAAAAGTTGACTGAATCTCAAAAACAAAAGGATTATACAAAATCTATTGTCCCTCTTGATAAGGACGTAGTTGATTTAATCGACAGAATTTTAATCCCCATGGGATGTGGTGGAAACATTTTGGGTATTTCTAAAAATATCAATAAAAATAAAATGGATATAAGCAAAATTACCTTTGACGTAAAAAGATAATAAATCTATTCTTTTAATGCGAGTAAATTTTTAACTTTCGCTAATCGTTCTTCGGGTGAACCGACTATCTCAACAAATGGAATTTTATACTTTTCCAAAATGTCTCTGATCCGCTCATCTACAGCTTGTTGAAATTCTATATCGGTTGAACGCAGTCCATCATCTTCAATAGTAAATTGCCCACTAGGTAAATATAAAACTAAATCATATTTACTAAATTCTGGCACTAATGTTTTAGTGGTAAATTCAATCAAGGATGATTCATCAGAAAATAAATGATGTACATATGCAAGCAAATCTATGCCACAACGGTCAGCCACCCACTTGCTCTTCGTACTTTCTAACTCAATTTGCTTTGCTATTAGCCAAAGCTCTGTCTCTGTCGTTGCAGTCTGATCAAGATTATATCCTGCCTCCTTTGCCAGTCGAGCCGCTTCAGGCAAGATTTTAAAATCAGGATAATGCTTATTAATTTGCTCTGCTAAAGTAGTTTTGCCTACACCTTGAGCACCAGTAATTACAATTTTCATAAATTTATTTTGGTCACAAGTATTTTTTTACTAAAAAATCTCGCGACCCCACCTCGCACCGTCGCGCTCCGGCTCACAAAAGCTACGCTTTTGTGCCTTCTTTCCAGCCGGCCATATATTCTTTTTGTCTTTTAGATAAAACATCAATTTGAGCTCCAAGACTTTTCAATTTTAAGATGGCAATTTTTCTATCTAAAACCTCTGGTAAAACATGGACTGAATTAGTTAATTTTCTTGCATTTTTTATAATAAATTCTACAGCCAGTATCTGATTGGCAAAGCTCATATCCATAACTGATGCTGGGTGTCCCTCAGCACTACCAAGATTTACCAACCTTCCACCAGCAAGCACAAATACGATTTTGCCATTTTTTAATTCATAACTTTCTACGAAATCACGCAAAATTTTTCTGGTTTTAGTCATTTTTTTAAGTGCTACAAGATCAATTTCAACATCGAAGTGTCCTGAATTTGAAATTATACATCCATCTTTTATGACCTTAAACGCATTCAACCCGACAACACTGGTATTGCCAGTAACAGTGCAAATAAAATCTGCTTCTTTGACCGCTTCTGTCATTGGCATAACTCGAAATCCGTCCATCAGTGCTTCTATGGCTTTAATTGAATCAATTTCGGTAACTATGACATTTGCCCCCATTCCACGAGCTCGCATAGCTAAACCCTTTCCGCACCAACCATAACCAGCAACAACAAAAACAGATCCAGCAATCAATTTATTGGTGGCACGAATTATTCCATCTAAAGTTGATTGTCCTGTGCCATAGCGATTGTCAAAAAAATGCTTTGTCATCGATTCATTTACCGCAATAACCGGGAAAAGAAGCGCCCCATCATTTGCCATTGATTTTAAGCGAGAAACACCAGTTGTAGTTTCCTCGGTTCCACCAAGTATTTTTTTAGCCTGATTTAACCTTTTAGAATGCAATTCTCCCACTAAGTCAGCTCCGTCATCCATGGTAATGTCTGGCTTCATATCAAGCACATTATTTAAATGATCAAAATATTCATTCTTACTCTCACCCTTTTTGGCAAAAACGGGAATGTGAAAATATTTTACCAAAGCAGCAGCTACATCATCTTGAGTTGAAAGAGGATTGGAAGCACAAAGACTAACTTTTGCCCCAACTTCTTTCAGAGCAATCATCAAATTGGCCGTTTCGGCTGTTACATGCAAACAAGCGCCAATAGTGATATTTTTAAATGGTTTTATTTTTTTAAAATCAAGAGCAAGACTTGAAAGTACAGGCATATCTTTCTTTGCCCATTCAATTTTAACCAGCCCTCTTTTTGCCAAATTGATGTCTTTTACACTATATTTCATAAATGAAATTATATCACTTAAACTAGTAAAATTACTTTAATCCTTGTTATACTATATAAAGTATAACAAAAATATGCCGATAAACAATCCAATTAAGAAAAAAAAATTTGTCACAGGAGCCACAGGATATGTTGGACAACATCTTGTTAATTCTCTAATTGAAAAGGGATATCAAGTGTATATACTAACAAGAAAAGAATCCCTTGTTTTTTCTAACAACGAAAATATCAATATAATCATTGGCGATATTACTGATTCAATCAACTTACCATCGGACATTGATACTATCTATCATTGCGCAGGAGTTATTTGGGAAACTGAACAAATGGAGAAAGTAAATGTGTTGGGAACAAAAAACATCGTGGGTATTGCTCTCTCGAATAATTGTCAGCTGATACATCTCTCTAGCGCCGGAGTAATAAACCCGCACAACGCCTACGAATGGTCGAAATGGAGGGGCGAAAAAATAGTTTTGGATGGAATAAAAACTGGCCTAAAAGCGCACATCTTGAGACCAACCACTATTTTTGGTCCGGGAAAAAATAAAGAAGGAAACAGTTTTCTAGAACTTATAAAAAGTATGCGAAGCGGTACCTATAAAAACATTGGTCAAGGAATATATAACATTGTCCATGTTGATGAAGTGGTGAAGGGAATGTTGGAGCTTTCTGAAGCAAATATTCCATACGGTCAAATATATTTAGTCAATAACCCCATAGCTTTTAAAGATATAGATATTTTGGTAAAAAGTCTGCCTCCGGCTATTACTAAAAAAACCAGAGCCTTCCCTTATCCTGTTGCTTGGTTTGCTACCCTGATATTGACCTTGATTTGTTTCATAACTCGTCGGAAAAACCCACTAACATTTTCAAGACTTAAAGCCCTTACCAATACTACGGCTTACTCTCAAAATAAAATTATGGAGGTAATTCATTTTAAAAACACACTGGGGGTAGAAGAATACATCAAGAAAGTCTGCTTAGAACTTTTTATGTAATTTTAAAAACAGACCTTTTAGCTTCATTGGCATTAAATTAAAAATCGGGTAAAAACAAATTTTTGTCCATCCCAATATTATTGCAGATAAATAATTCGGATAAAAATCTTTATGCTCTTTAGCGAAAAGCAGGTTTTGCTTTAAACGCAAAAATTTATCTTGAGAATTATATCCCTTTGCGCTAAAACAATATTGAACCGCATATTCTTGTAAATTCTTAAATCTACCAACCCTGCCAAGCCGAAGCCAAAGGTCATGGTCTTCTGACATCTTTGTCACGGTATAACCGCCGATTTCTTTAACAGATTTTGTTCTGTATAAAACACTGGAGTGAATAAAACAATTAGCGCGTAAAATTTTTTTTCTAATTTCTAGATCAGTTTCAGGCATAAAATACCTAGCTATTTCGGCCCCATTTTCATCAACCACAACAACACCAGTTCCAATCAGCACATAATCTTTATTGTCATCTAAAAATTTAATCTGTTTTTGAAGTTTATTTTTGTCTATCCATTTATCATCTTGGTCAATTTCTGCAATATACTCGCCCAGTGCTATTGAAAGAGCAATATTGCGAGTTTTTTGCACTCCTAAATTGTGTTCATTTTTAATATATTTTATTCTCTTATCGTATTTTGTAAAAGCAGTGACAATCTCTTCAGTATTATCACTAGAATCGTCATTTATAATGATAAACTCAAAATCCGCAAAGGATTGCGGGAGAACGCTTAAAATTGCGCTCTTGATCCATTCGGCGCCATTATAGGCAGGCATTATGATGCTAACTAGTGGTGTTTTCATATCTCAAAGCTAAAGCTAAAATTATAAAAAACCAAAAGAATGACAAACTGTCGTCAAACATTATAGAAATACTAACAGCAAAGAGAATGCTAAGCAATGCTAGGGCCATAGGGCTAAAATCTGATTTTAATTGTGTTATTAGATTTTTGAACGCACTGATATATATATAAAGGAAGCTAAGTATCCCCAACAACCCTCCCCACAGCCATATTTGCAGAAATGTGTTGTGTGGACCTGAATTCAGATATTGTCCATTATAGCCCGTAAGATAAAAACTCAGGTGGGTGTTTGGCCCAATACCAAATGGATTTTTCAATATGTATTTTAGATAAAATGGCCAAATTTGAAAACGATCTTCTCTGGCAGGATAAATAAAAACATGCTTATTTGATGTATTGTCAACAAATTTAATAGCAATTTCAGTAACTGATTTATTTTTGACTGTTTTGTAACTAGCTTCATCAGAAATACTCGGGTAGAGTGCTTTCAGGAAAACCCTTTGTTTCCCAGTTTGTGGAGTTATAATAAATCCGATTAAAAATATCAAAAAAATAATAATTCCACTATAAAATAATTTTTTCCAATTAAAGTTATGGAGGGAAAAAACAAGCCACACGAATATAAAGGAAACAGCCAAAGAAACTAATCCTCCCCTGGATACCACCCAAAACAACAAAGCAACCATGGCGCAAGAAATAATTATATACCCTATTTTAATCCACTTATTTTGAAATTTAAATAAAGAATGCGTAACAAAAAATAGTGTTGGGATAAGTAAAATTTTAGAAATTATGTTCGGATTCATTGTAAAACCAAGAAAAGTGCCATTATTCCCTATATAAAAATAATAAGCCCATTCAGGAAACATCACGAAAATTATATATATAACGGGTAGCAATAAAGCATATAAATATCTTTTTGCGTAAGTTTTATCATCCCTCGTATAAAACAAAACTAATACAAAAATCACCATAGAAATTACAAAATTACCAAATTCTAAAATCACATTAAAATTTATAGGAATTTTTTTTATAAAAAAAGCTATCACCCACCCGAATAAAACAGAAAACATTAGACAAGATAACGCTATCCAAACTTTTTTATTAATTGAAAGAAAAAAGTCTTTAAATTTCTTATTAATTAGCAAATCCATGAATGTTAGCAATATGATTAACACAAGAATTATTTCAAATGGCTTCGGAATAAAAGTATTGTAAAAATTCCCAATTCGGTAAATCAAAGCAAGCAGAGCAACAAAAACCAAATTTTTATTTATTTCTTCTAAAGACAAATTTTTAATTTTATTTATTATATTTTGCATGATTCAATTTTATTCACCATGACCCTGCTTTCGACTGCCCTGAGGGGCTGCTCAAGCCCTCGAACGGGAGTTTTGTCGAAGGGTCATATTCGTATCCAACTTTCTGGGATTAAATCGCTGGTATCAATAGACGCGTCGCCGAACCATTGTTTCGGGCAGACAACTATCTTATCCGAATAATTTGCAAGCCAAGCACTCCACCAAGAAAAAGAGCTATTGGCGATTATAAAATTACGACACTTACTCATCAAATACATATGCCATTCTCCTTTTGATCCCGCATATTCATCGTCTACAAACATCGCCGGAAATTCAAATGACAAATTATTCCTACACCACTTTATATCATCGGAAAAAACGTATATTTTGTCTATGGATGTTTTTTCTGAAATACAATCAATTCCTTTTTTATAGTATTCATTGTTTACAGCTACATAATATTTGTTTTCCAAGTAATCCCCCCTTCTAACATGTACACATAAAGAATTCGTTTTTTTAATTTCTTCTGCAAGAATTTGAATATTTGAGGGTAGTGGATTTTTTAGAGTAAAATCTTTTCTTATCACCTCTTCAAAACCGGCAAAATATTTCGGACTATGCCAATAACCATCGAGAAACACATTCCCTCTTAGGTCTAATACATTTTTATCAAAAGCGAAACTTTTTTCTTGGCCACTGCTTTTAAAAATTCTCCTAAGCATGGAGATAAAATATGACGAGCGGGTTATTCCCACTTTGATATTAAATACATCTAAATTATAAGTCCTTTTTGTAATACTTTTAAAATTAAGATTTAAAAAAGAAGTGTCAAGCTTTAACTCTGCCCTATTTTTTATAGCTAAAACACGCCCTAAAGCGTATTGAAACATTTGATTACCTAAGCCGCCTTTTAGCCTTACAACTATCATTTAGATATGCCTAAATTAGCCTTATACCACTCATAACTGCGTTTTATGCCCTCCCGAAGGCTGACACTGTGTTTCCAGCCCAAAGACTGTATTTTAGATACATCAAGCAATTTGCGAGGAGCTCCATCTGGTTTTAAAGAGTCCCAGACAATATTTCCTTGATATCCTACAATTTCTTTTACCACATTTGCTAACTCTAATATAGATAAATCCTCGCCTGTACCGATATTTATAATTTCAGAGCTGTCGTAGTTATTCATTAAAAATAAACATGCATTGGCTAAATCATCTACATATAGAAATTCTCTTTTAGGATTGCCTGTTCCCCACAATGTTACTTCTTTTGAATTACTTTTCTTGGCATCATCAAATTTTCTGATCATAGCCGGCAAGACATGCGAATTTTCCAAATCAAAGTTATCTCCCTCCCCGTATAAGTTTGTGGGCATTACGCTTATGAAATTTGTGCCATATTGCTTGTTGTAAGATTGGCACATCACAATACCTACGATTTTAGCTACTGCATAAGCCTTATTGGTAGACTCAAGCTCGCCAGTAAGCAGATATTCCTCTTTGAGTGGCTGTAATGCAAGCTTGGGATAAATACATGAGCTCCCTAAAAACAAAAGTTTTTTTACATTATTTTTATAAGCTGAATCTATGACATTGGTTTCTATCATTAGGTTATCCCGAATAAAATCTGCGGGATATGTATCATTTGCAAATATGCCTCCAACCTTAGCCGCAGCTAAGAAAACATAGTCCGGCTTTTCGGTCATAAAAAAGTTACTCACAGCCACCTGCGAAGTGAGATCTAACTCTTCTCGAGTTTTTGTTACGATATTTTTATAGCCCTGCTTTTCAAGCTCTCGCACTAAAGCAGACCCTACAAGTCCCCCATGTCCAGCAACATATATTTTTGAATCTTTTTGCATTTTTACCTTACTTCATCTTTAAGAATTTCTTTACAAGGGATCGCCTCGCTTCTTTCCCTGACTCGCCACTAAGTTTTGGATCATCTTTCCTTAATTCTTTCACTCTAGCTAATTCTTCTTTGGAGTTTTCAAAAAACTCTTTCCACTCTGGATCACCCAGTTCTTTCAGGATTTGAGCATATTGTTCTAATCTTTTTATTTTAATTTCTCTATTTGACTCATCTGATTCAACTTCTATTTGCTTCTCATTATACAGAAAGTCTACAGGCAAGCCTTTGACTTTTTTGCCCTTTTTCATAGCTTCAACAATAGGCACCATTATGGAGTCCCACAAGTCCAACCTATCTTTATTTGGGTTATAAGCTAACATTTCCTCAGCACCAGATTCGTCAAAAGCCTTCGGGGCAAACCAGAAATCTAATTCAGCCTCTGGTTTATGCTCGGCAGGAATAGTTGCATTTGCCCTTTTGTTCGCTCTTTTTTCCATAAAACGCTGAAATGGAGGCAACTGATCCCATGCCTTCTTCTCGCGCGCTGCAACCACAATATTGTTCCCTGCTAGAACCTCTCTCACAAGAGGAAGTAAATTTTTTTCCGTAATCAGATCGTCTTTTTCCGGCTCAGTCCAAAGAAAAACGGGATTCGAAATACCGTCTTCTTTGGCAATATCTATAGCTTTTTGTAAGGCTTCTCTCCTGCCACTTCCCAAGGTATTTTTCTTTGATGTATCTTTTTCAATAATAGTAATATTGCTATATGCTTTTATCCTTGTCAACATTTCCTCCGGCAAACCTCCGTCATTTCTTACAACAACCCTTATCCCCAATCTTTGTGCATTATCAAAAGTCTTAAACCATATTTGCGAACGAGTTCGGTAAAGCTCATTGTCAGCATAATACACCCCTGTATAAATTATTAAATTTTTTAGTTCATCTTTATCCATATTTTTATAAAATTATTTTATAAAATCATTATCTTCCAACCCTCGTCCTTTAAATTCTTCTTTCATCATTAAATCTATGAGGTCTTTAAATTTTACCTCTGCTTCCCAGTTTAATTTTTGCTTTGCTTTAGCGCTATCACCTAGCAAAACATCTACTTCAGACGGTCTATAATAGTTTTCATCAATACTAATCAGAACTTTCCCAGACTTTTCATCTATCCCTACTTCTTCCAAGCCTTTTCCCTGCCAGACAATTTTATAACCAATCAAAGACGCAGCGTATTCTACAAACTCTCTTACCGAGTGCGTCTCTCCTGTGGCTATCACATAATCATCCGGCTTGTCTTCTTGAAGCATCAGCCACATAGCCCGGACATAGTCTTTAGCATAACCCCAATCCCTCTTTGCGTCTAGATTACCTAGGAATATTTTTTCTTTTTTGCCTAACTTTATATCCACAAGCCCTTCCACTATTTTTTTGGTAACGAAAGTTCTCCCCCGCCTTCCCGATTCATGATTAAAAAGTATTCCATTACAGACAAACATCTCATAGGAGTCGCGATAATTTACACAAATCATATGCGAGAAAACTTTCGCGCAGCCGTATGGGCTCTGTGGGTTAAATGGAGTTGTTTCTTTTTGTGGAGTTTCTAAGACCTTTCCAAACATTTCACTGCTTCCAGCTTGATAAAATTTTATTGGATAGTTTTGTTCTTTTATCACATCGAGTAGCCTTAATGTTCCAAGTGCATCTATGTCAGCAGTATATTCGGGAATGTCAAAACTCACCCGTACATGGCTCTGCGCGCCTAAATTATAAATCTCATCTGGCTTACTTTTATTAATCATGCTGTTTATACTATTGGAATCCGACAAGTCTCCATAGTGAAGTATCAAGTGGCGATTATCAACATGCGGATCCTCGTATATTTTTTCCAGTCTATCTGTATTAAAGCTGGAAGAACGCCGAATCATCCCATGAACTTCATATCCTTTTGCCAA
>Ga0209542_10003155_pt1 | contig 35625 bp, 29 predicted proteins | sample RifCSPhighO2_01_FD_184028 | JGI IMG/M metagenome (GOLD analysis project Ga0209542, IMG submission 184028) | Soil microbial communities from Rifle, Colorado - Rifle CSP2_plank highO2_0.1 (SPAdes) (version 2) | ecosystem: Environmental > Terrestrial > Deep subsurface > Rock core/Sediment ...
AATGGCCTGGCAGCAATCGAGCCGGAAGACGACATCACGGCGATCAGCCTCTGTGGCATGGGCGGCGAGACCATCCGCGACATCCTCGACAGCGGCAAGGCGCGCCTGAGCGGCCAGGAACGCCTGATCCTGCAGCCCAACGGCGGCGAACAGCCACTTCGCCTATGGCTGATGGAAAATGGCTACCGCATCCTTTGTGAGGAAGTGCTGCGGGAAAATCGCTTTTATTACGAAATCATCGTCGCCGAGCGCGCCGGACCGATGGTGTATAGCGCCCAGGAACTGTACTTCGGCCCATGGCAGATGCAGGCCCGCAGCCCCGTGTTCCTGGCCAAATGGCAGCGAATGCTGCGCGTCAAGCACAAGACCCTGGGCCATTTCGCGCGGGCGCGGCAGGCCGTGCCCGAGGAGAAGATGCAGGACATCACCCGGCAGGCCCGATGGATCACTGAGCTGCTGGCTTAACCCCATCCGGGACTAGCAACCACGCAACTGCGCGGGACTCACGCCAAGACGCTGCCTGAAGGTGGTCGTCATGTGCGCCTGGGAGTTGAAACCGCAGGCGTGGGCGATGTCCGCCAGCCTCGCGGTCGAATCACGCATCAGGGCACGCGCCTTGGCAAGGCGCCGGTCAATCAGGTAACTGTGCGGGCTTTGCCCCGTCGCCTGCTTGAACGCACGCATGAAATAACCTTCGGACAACCCGAGCAATTGCGCCATTGCCTGCACACCCAGCGGGCCGTCGAGGCCGGCATCGATGAACTCATCGAGCAAGCGCATGCGGTTGGGCGTTAGTGAGCCTTGCAGCGGAGTCGACAAACCTGCGTTCATTGTAGCGCGCTCAGCCAGTGCGAGTGCCCAGGCCTCCCAATCGTCCGCCACCCCAGCCTGTAACAGCGCACCGCGCATTCGCAGGGCGAGGGCGGTCGCCTGCGGATCCATGCGGTTGTTAAAGGCCCGATCCCCCGGCAATACCCTCCCGTCGGTGCGTATCACCCGCAGGTATTCACCGCCCGTTGGCGATTCAGACAATACGTCACACCCGGTGGGGACGAACGCCAGGCCGTTGGGCATGGCAATGAAGGGTTGTACCCGATCGCTGCCGATGGCGTGCAGGCCGCGCTGGCTGTCGAAGGCAAAGCCAATCGCCGACTGGTTCGCGACATATCGGGTCGCGTAGGCGCTGCCGGGCAGCAGTTCGATCGCCCATGGCCCCACCTCGATACGGCGCACCGGTTCAGGCGGGAATGGCGGTTGCAGGCGGTTGAGAGGGTTCATACACACCATAGTAATTAAGAAGGGGGCCGAAAGTCAGGTCGGTTTTCTGAAAGCCGGCCAAGGGCGTGCGTGTCTAGACTGGGCCAAACCCCTGGGAGCCTCCTCATGCACACACTGACTCGCGACGATATCGAACAAGCTGCTCGCCTGGTTTACCAGGTGATGCCTGCCACCGCGCAGTACCCCTGGCCCTTGCTGGCTGAACGCCTGGGTTGCACCGTGTGGGTCAAGCACGAAAACCACACGCCGACCGGTGCATTCAAGGTGCGTGGCGGCATTACCTTCATGCACTGGCTCAAGCGCACGCACCCGGGCGTGCGAGGCATTGCCACTGCCACCCGCGGCAATCATGGTCAAAGCCTGGCGCTGGCGGCCAGCGCGCAGGGGTTGAATTCGCTGATTGTCGTGCCGCAAGGTAACTCTCTGGAAAAGAACAATGCCATGCGCGGATTTGGCGGCGAAGTGGTCGAACATGGCCGCGATTTCGATGAGGCCCGCGAGGAAGCCGCACGCCTGGCACAGGTCCATGGCCTTTACCTGGTACCGCCATTCCACACCGAGCTGGTCAAAGGCGTGGCCACCTATGCGCTGGAACTGTTCAAGGCCGCGCCGGACCTGGATACCGTCTACGTGCCGATTGGTTGTGGCTCGGGGATTTGCGCAGTGATTGCCGCCCGCGATGCGCTGGGCCTGAAAACCCAAGTGGTCGGCGTGGTGTCCACCGAGGCGGCAGCCGCGAAATTATCCTTTGAAACGGGTGCACTATGTGAAACCGCCTCTGCCGACACCTTTGCCGACGGCCTCGCCGTGCGCAAGCCGATTGCCGAAGCCTTTGCCGTCTACGCGGCAGGTGCAGCGCGGATCGTGTCGGTCAACGAGGCGCAGATTGCCGAGGCCATGTGCATGTATTACACCGATACCCACAATCTCGCAGAAGGCGCAGGCGCCGCCGCCCTGGCAGCGCTCATCCAGGAGCGCGACGCAATGAGGGGCAAAAGGGTGGGGGTGATCCTGTCCGGTGGCAACGTCGACAGATCGGTGTATGCGCGCGTGATCGGCTGACGGGTTTGCCCCTCCGTCAGATACGGCGCACTCGACTATCATGAAATCAACCCAATGGGCAGCGGGCGTGGCGGGACAAGGTAGCCGCCGTGCCTATCCCCGCGCCATTGTCGATGAACTCCAAGGCATTGGCCGCCCATGAACCTTTCAGAGTTGATCTGGCCCCGGTTGCAAACGCTCACTACGCAAGCGCTCAAGGAGCAAGAGACCGGGCATCAGCAAGACAACACGAGTATCAGGGCGGCCAACTGGGACGTTGACACCGATGCGGCGCTTGAAGAAGCGCGACGCCTCGATGATGCCGAATCGGATCGACGAAAAACCGCAGACGCCAAAGCCTGCCTCTACCTGGCAGTCGTCACCGCGCTCGCACCGGTGTTAGCCACTTTGCTTGCGAGTATCTGGAGCGACAAATCAACCATCGGCTACAGCATCGTCTGGTTGACCATCTTCCTGGTGGCCACCTTGTATCTGTTTCGCGCAGGCATCTGGGCATTTGAAACGCTCAAGGTCTCAGCCTCAAGCCGGGTCGACGCCAGTGACCTGGCGAGCCTGTGGTGCAAGACCGATCCCAAGCCCGAGCTGGTGGAGAAACTGCTGCTTGCCGTGAGGCACAACCACACCGGGACCCATCGCAAGCTGTCCTGCATCAAGATGACCCATGCCTTTCTGCTCAGGGCCTTCCTGTCCTTTACCCTGTTGCTGATCGTCCAGGTCGCCTGGGTACCTGTTTGTCAGTTGGTAGCGCTGGTGATCACCACGATCCGTTGTACCTGCTAGGTGAGAGGGGCGCCAGCTCCCAGCCTTGGCACTGACGCAACAGGTGGGCTTCCCGCTTGAGAAGTATTGATCACTCATCATTCAATTGGAACTCCCCATCACACTGCCCCGTCATCAGAAGGGAGGGGGGCTGCGGGTATTTCGTGGCGAACTCTGATAACGCTTTTCTTCACTCAGAAGGCGAGGGACGACATGAATACTACAGACAGCACGACAGATGACCTGTCAGGCAAACCCAATACCGCAACACCAGCCCCTGACTTTGAACACCTCAAGGAGAACGTGACAGAAGCGCTTGGCGGTGCGAGACAGCAGGTGGATGAGCAGTTTGGCCAGTACCGTGACACGGCAGCCGATCAGATCGAGGCCCTGGCCCAAGGGGCAAAATCTTTCGTTTCGGAACTTGAGGACAAGGACAAGCTTGGCATGTCCGACTACCTCGCAGACATGGCGGAGTCCATGAGCGGGCTGGCGGGGAATTTGCGCGGGAAAAGCGCGGAGCAGCTGCTCCACGACGCGGCCGATCTGGCGCGCAATAATCCGGGATTGTTCATTGCCGGCAGCATTGCGCTGGGCTTTGGCCTTTCGCGTTTTCTCAAGGCCGGCACCGCGCCTGCGGCGACAGTCAGCGATAGCGATGGTGGCGATCCGGCGACAGGTCGTTCAATGCCTCCGTCAGGTGGTTTTGGCGCTCAACGACCTTACGAAACCTCCGTTCCGACACGTCCCGATCACAACCCGGGTCTGGCAACCGGCATCACGCCGGCCTCGCCGAACGGACAGGGTCATCCATCAGACTTCGCGACGAATCCGACTCCCGGTTCCACGTCCTTTAAAGGAGCGCTGTGATGAACAGAGATAACCCAGATCTGCCGGGCGCAAGACCGGTGCCCGTGCCTGAGACTGACGCTTCGGTTGTCGGGCTGTTGCGTCAGTTGACGCGCGAAGTGCCCTCGTTGTTCACCAAGGAACTGGCGTTGGCCAAGGCTGAGCTGCTAGCCAGCCTTACGACGCTCAAGGCTGGCATTGCCGGTGTCGCTGGCGGGGCGATTGTGCTGCTGGCGGGGTTCATCATTCTGCTGATGTCCGTGGTCTATGGCTTGAGCATGGTCATGGCACCGTGGCTGGCCGCACTGATCGTCGGTGTCGTGGTGATGATCGTCGGGTTCGCCATGTTGCAATCCGGGAAAAAACAGTTCGAACCGTCCCACTTCAAGCCTGATCGCACGCTGGACGCCTTGAACAAAGACCAGGAAGCGCTGCGTAGGAGAGTCTCATGAACAGTGAATTCGAAATCGAATCGCAAAAAAGCCCCGAGACCATCGAGCGTGAAATCGATGCGCAGCGTGCAAGCATTGGCAACATCGTCGATGCGCTGGAAAGCAAGTTCACCCCGGGTCAGGTCTTCGATCAGGCGTTGTCTTTCATGCAGAGCAACGGCACTACGTTCCTGAGTAACCTTGGCACGAGCGTGCGCAATAATCCGGTGCCTGCGGTGGTGACGTCGGTGGGACTGTTATGGTTGATGATGAGCCAGAACCGTCCGCCGACTCCTCGTCCCGTTTATCGAGCGCAACCACAGGAGAACAAGGTAGGGGAGTGGACCGATGGCCTGGCGGATGGCCTCGACGGTGCGCGCGAGCATTTGCACCAGACTGCCGACACCCTGAAGGAGGGTTACCAGACGGTTAAAGGCAAAGCGGCGCACTTGGGCGATAACCTGGGCGCTGCCAGCGAAAACATCAGCCATGCCGTGCACGATGCCAGCGATCGCCTGGTGCGCGGAACGCAACAGATGAGCAACCAGGTCAGCCAGTTGCTCAAGGAACAGCCGCTGATGATGGCCGCTGCAGGCATCGCCTTGGGGGCGATGTTGGGGGCAGCATTACCCTCGACAGCGACCGAGCAGCGCTACATGGGCAAGACCGCCGCAGGGTTGGCCGACAAGGTCAAGCAGCAGGCTCGGGAGGGATTCGAAGCGGTGCGCGATACGGTGACTAAAACCACCGAGCACACGGATGTGGAGAAGCCCGTAGGGGATCGCCCCGTGCCCGGCAGCCAATCAGCCGATCTGTCTCGTGGGTTAGGTACGTCGTAAGGCATCAAGCGAAAGGCGGGAGGTCGAATCTTGACCTCCCTTTTTTTGCTTGGGATTTGCTGCAACAGCAGTTGAGAACGCGCAGCCGGGAAAAGTTTTAAGCGATTGAACATAGACGGACGACTGGCCGGACGGTTTGTGCCCCATGAGATCTGCAACGTGGACGCAAGCGGCCTGAAGTCGAGCGCTTCAATCGAGTCTGGCTGTTTGTCCTGGTCATTACCGTGCATACGCATTGGGCTGAACCAGAACACCTGCAACCTGGTCGGCGCCTCTTGTCGGTCCCCATGAACCTGCCTCGAACCGTGTTGATCCATTCAGAAATGACTCGGGAATTCCACTGCCATGAACGCCTTCACAAACCGACTGACGCCGGCACAGGAACGAAGATTGTGTGCATTGGACGCCTGGTACCAAGCACTCGATGACATTGCACTGCGCAAGGAATCTCCGGATGCCTATCACGAAGAACTGCTCAGACAATCAGATGAAATGGATCGCCTGCGCATTGTCAGTTGGCAAGAGTGGCGTGATCTGCGAATAAAGGCCGATCTGGCTTTTCTGCGCGCAGTAGCGGGAGAGGATTATCACCGAGTGGGCCAAGTGAGCGATGGTGACGTGGCGGTTGATGATCAGGGGTGATTGCAGGCGGCAGTGTGAAAGGCGAGGGCACATCAATGAACAGACGGTTGAAGTTCGGAATTGAAGAGGAATACTTCATCACTGACTTGCACACCCGGCGAATGTCCGATGCGCCTCCCGGCGCTTCGATCGAAGCGTGCCAGGAGGCGATGGGCAATTGCTTTGCTTATGAAATGTTCCAAGGCCAGATCGAAGTAGCGTCCCCTATCTTCACCTGCATGCCGGAAGCCGAGAACTACCTTGTCTCTGCTCGCACACGTTTGCAGCGTACGCTCGAGACTTACGGCCTTGGACTGCTCTGTGCGGGTAGCCATCCTTTGGCTGACTGGCGCACGCAGCAGGCCACCGGGCAGGATCATTTTCTCCAGCTGTTTGACGACTACCAACGGGTCGCCCGGCGCAGTGTGCTGTCGGGGCTGCACGTACATGTCGAGGTGCCGGGTCACCTTGATCGTATCCAAGTGATGAACGAAGTCTTGCCGTGGACGCCGCTGTTGTTGGCACTGAGCAGTTCCTCGCCCTTTTGGGACGGTGCCGACAGCGGCTTCATGAGCTATCGGCAAACGGCCTGTGACGAGTGGCCGAGGATGGGCATCCCGGAGTACTTCGAAGATGAGGCTGCCCATGACGCCTACATCGCACTGCTGATGCGTACCGGCGCCATCAGACAGGCCAGCGAATGCTGGTGGGGAGTGCGTCCTGCTTCGCGGTATCCGACCCTGGAGTTACGTATGACGGATGCCTGCCCGCGCCTTGAAGACACCTTGTGTATCGCCTCGTTTTTTCGACTGCTGGTGGCCTATGCGATTGATCAACCTCGGCCTGGGTCGGGCTATTCGCAAGAGTCCCGTTGGATCCTCAAGGAAAATCGGTGGCGCGCGAAACGGTCAGGCACGCATGGGGCATTCATCGTCGAAGGGTACGACCGACCCTTCTCGGCCGAGCAGTGGCTTGTCCTGGCGCAGCAGATCCTGGGTGAAACAGCGCGGTCAATGCACGTGGAAAACGTCTTTTCCCAGGCCCGCCGGATCCTGCGCAATGGCACCAGTGCCGACCGACAGCGCAGCGTTTACCAACGAGCCCTGCGCAGCACAGGGGATACCCATGCCGCACTCGCTGACGTGGTGGATCAACTGCTGATGGAAACATCGCAAGAGCCCTGCGCAAGTGATGACCTGCAACCAGCGCTGTGCGAGTCGTGAGCCGACATTAACGACACCAGGCGTTACCGGGAGGCGCCATGCCTATTGCCGACGACACTGTTGAATATCTGCGCAAGTACGCATTGCTGCTGACCACGGCGGAGTCGTGCACCGCCGGCAAAATCATCACCCTGCTTTCCGAGGTCGAAGGCAGTGGAGAGCTGATCGAGAGCGGCTATGTGGTCTACTCACCCCAAGCGAAGCAGCGACTGTTGAGGGTCAATCCCGACACGATCGCAACGTTCAATCTGACCAGCTGTGAAGTGGCGCGGGAAATGGCTCTGGGAGCCCTGCACGACAGCACCGCCAACGTGGCTGTGGCGACGACAGGCATCCTTGGCCCTGATGACGTCGACGGGATTCCCGCTGGCACCATTTGTTTTGCCTGGGCTTATCAGACCGAACGGGGGCTGAGCATCTTCAGCCGGCAGCATCGGTTCATCGGTTCGCGTTGTGAGGTGCAGCGGTTGGCGGCAGACCACTCATTGAAGCTGCTGCCGCATTTTCATCAACGTGCGTTGGCCGGCGAGTGTGGGTAGAGACAGCCATGGGCGACAAAGCCGATTACCGGAGTTGCGATTGAGTGCTGTGTGCAACACAACTTCCTGATGGCGCTTGAAGCGCTTTGGCTGTGGCGCCGGCAAAAGATTTTCCTGGACGTCTACCGCTATTGGCTGAAAGTGTTTGCCCTCACCGTGGCGGTGGGCACGGCGTCGGGGCTGATTCCGGAGTACCAGTTCGGGCTCAACTGATCGCGGCTGTCGACCCAGGCGGGAGACACCCTCGGCCCGTTGATTTTCTGCGAAGTGCTGGCGGCCTTTTTTCTGGAGGCGTGTTTTCTTGGCATCATGTTGTTCGGCATGAAGAAGGTCGGCCCGCGCCTGCATTTTTTTGCCACTTGCGCCGTCGCCATCGGATCGCTCTTCAGTGCCTTCTGGATCCTGTCGGCCAACTCCTGGATGCATACACCCGCCGGTTACGCCATTGGCGCAGATGGACGCTTCATTGCACGGGATTGCTGGGCAATCATCTTCAATCCTTCCTTCCCTTATCGGCTTGCGCACATGACCTTGGCCGCGTTTCCTGGTCTCGCGACACTACTGGCCGGCGTCAGTGCCTGGCAGCTGTTGCGTGCGGATTCGCTGTACCTGCGGCATGACCTGAGTAGCACCATCGCCGCCCTCGACGAATTCCCGCCCCAGGACATCCCCCCTGTGCACGGTGTTCTTTGCTTTTCGCGTCATGGTCGGCCTGGGCCTGTTGATGTTGGGGCAGGGCGTGGCCAGCCTGGTCCTGCGTGGCGACATCGCCTGTATGCCACGCGCTGGATGTACAGGTGGAGTGTCGGGATGACCTCGGCTGGATTCCTCGCGATGTTGAGTGGGTGGACAGCGACAGAGGTTGGCCGCCAGCCGTTCACCGTTTATGGATTGCTGCGCACGGCGGACAGCCTGTCAGCGGTTTCCCGGGACAGGTGGTAGGCGCGACATGGACAATCCTGGCGTTCTACCTGGTGATCTTCGGCGTGGGCCTGTGGGTGCTGCTGGCAGTGTTGGCGTGCCTTGGAGAGCGACAAACAACGTATGGGAGATTAGCTTGGCGGTTGGCGCATGGGGGTGAGCAGGTCAACAATCGATTTGCCTGTCGCCTGCCCCCGATTTTCTGGCTGCCCAATGTGTCAGCGCAGTAAGAGTCCCGCGGCCCTGGCTCGCAAAGCCATTACCAGATTGGCTGGCATTTTTTTGATTTCTTCAGGCCAGAGCGCCAGATGCCCCCGAAATTCTCTCGACTCATCGTCGAATTTTGAAATATCAGCAAGCACGAAGCTGTATCGACTGAGGTAAGCCGCAGACAAATCATCGGCCAACGCCCGCGCAGGCTCGCCGGCTAACGCCAGGCACCATTGGGCAATTTCAACGATTCGTTCACTGGGCGTACGCGGCGCCACACCGTGTAGGAAGTTCAGGATGTATTGGTTGTAGAGCAGCGCGCCTTGCTCGGGCTCTTCCGTAGGGTTTCCGGGGCAATGTCGTCGTTCCCAGGGAAGCATGTAGACCATTTTGTCCAGCGCAGTCTGAAGAACATAATCCGACGGCTTAACCAATCGATGCATAATCTTCTCCGGATAAAAAAACGGTTTAGCTATGGTAGCTCATCCATGGAAGCCAATAGCCTGTATGAAGAAATTTGGGGGAAATATCCGTTGTTGCGGTAATGGCCACTTAGAGTTTGGGCCTTACGGCGGCTTACTTTTCCAAACGTGGGAACGCCGGGCCAGCGAAAAACTGGGCAACAGGCTCTTGGTTTGACGGGGTACCCAAATCCAGAGCTAAAGCGAGGCGGCCTTAAAGCCGACCTGACTTTGACGGGTGTACCTCGATTGATCGTTCCCACGCTCTGCGTGGGAATGCCGCCAGGGACGCTCTGCGTTCCGCTGACGACGCATTAGTTGAGCCGTGCGCAACCGTGATGCGGAACATCACAGGATGAAAACGATCAGGTCAGTCCGCCTCGCATAGCTTTTGCTCTACATTGGCTTTTTGAAGGTTCTGCCCAGTGGGGGCGAGTTCATACACCCAGTCCAATTATGCTGCCATCTGCTGCGCAGGACCTGCGGCCCTGGCTCGGCCACACGATGAAACTGGAAAAAATCCTCTAAACAAAACCATCCCGCCGCTCAGCCACCAACAGCAACGACTGAGGCACGCTGCTCTGCGGGTGCTGTGGCTCCTGCAGTCCGGCCAGCCGGAACCCGGCCATGTCCAGCGCATTGAACCAACTGGACAAGGTTCGCAAGTACCACGGCATCGGTTGCCACTGCCCCTCGAATCCGCCGAAGGTCTCTTCCCGCCAGCCGTCCTGATAGTCGCCCGCAGCCACGGTCCATGGATGCAGCGTCTGGATCACCAGCGCGCCGCCGGGGGCGAGCAGGGCGTTCATGGCTGCGAGCAAGGGGATGATGTCCTGGTGCAGCAAGGCGAAGTTGGCGCAGATCAGGTCGTAGTCGCTGCCGATTGAAACCTTCGAATCCACCAGCTCTTCATAACTGGCCAGGTACACCGTTGAGGCACCGGCCGCCCGCGCTGACTCGACGAGCGTAGCGTCGCCGTCCACGCCGACGACCTCGATGCCTCGTTCCGCCAATGCACGCAACAGCCAGCCCTCGCCACAACCGAGGTCAAGCACGCACTCGGGTTGGCGGCCCATTATCGCCAGCAGGATGGCCTGGTCAGTGACATTGCGGCGGCTTTCAATGGCGCCGGTGCGCACGGCTTCGATCCAGGCGTGGGCGTTGTGGTGCCAGCTCTGGAGGAGTGTGGTTTCGTCGGCAGGCATGGCAATGTCCCAAGTGGTGGGGCTGGATAGAAGCATAGGACAGGTGAACGCAGACCATTGGTCCTGCTGCGGCTGATTGGGACAATGCGCCCTGTGCGTTGTCGAATGGAGTGACAAGCAAAGGTGCATGAGCTGGACGTTGTCGCACCCGCGTTTTGCAATCCTGTTCAGATTGAGAGGTGGACTGATGAACAACATAATCTACATCGTCGGGGTGGTGGTGATCGTCGCGGTGGTCCTGTCGTTCCTTGGGTTTGCATAGCTGGCGTCAACGGGCACCAGCGACGGTCTGAGACAGTCCGTCGCTGAGCTTTAGGTTATCGGTTAAATCGCTCGGCCAGGCTGTGCAGGTACTCGGCCATCCCTTCGAGATCCTGGCTGATGGCCGCGCCTTGCTTGGCCTGCCCCGCACTGTGATCGCACAGTTGAGCAATTCGCGTGATCTGTTGATTGATATCTTCGGTCACGTGACTTTGCTCTTCCGACGCCGACGCCATCTGCTGGCTCATATCGGTGATCCGGCTGACGGCCTGGCTGATACCGACCAAGGCAGCCTGCACCGCCTCGACACGCTGCATGCTGTCGCGAGAAATCTGTTCACCCCGGGTGGCCGTCGTGACTGCGCGATCGGCACCGATGTGCAGGGAAGCGATGATGCCGTGGATCTGTTCGGTTGAGGTGCGGGTGCGTTGGGCAAGGGATCGCACCTCATCGGCAACCACGGCAAAACCGCGACCTTGCTCACCTGCCCGGGCCGCCTCGATCGCCGCATTGAGCGCCAGCAGGTTGGTTTGTTCAGCAATCGACGTGATGACATCCACGACGCTGCCGATCGACTGCGTCTCGCTCGCCAACGCATTGACTGCTTGGGCGATTTCGTTGACGGCGGCGTTCATGGCCTCCATGGCGCGCAGGCTTTGTCCGGCCAACTCGCTGCCGTCTCTGGTCAACTGGTCAGCCTCGCAGGCGGCATGCGCGGTGCTGATGACGTTTTGCGTCACTTGCTGGTTGGTGGCCGCCATCTGTGAGATGGCGGCGGCGGACTGATCGGTTTCGCTGCGCTGGCGGTCAAGTGCCTGCGCTTGCAAGCCGGACAACTCGGATGATTGCGCCGCCTTGGCCTTTACACTGACCCCGGCATCCACGAGCCGACTCAAGGCTGTCTGCAAGCGGGCTTTCTCACTGAGCATGGCCATGTCCAGTTGCCCCTGGGGACCATGGTTATCGCTGTAGGTGAGTGCGACCAAGCGGTCGGCAAAAGCTTTCGGATGCTCGGCCAGGGTGCGCTGTATGGCGTTGCGTTGTCGGGACACGATCAGGAACCAGGCAATCCCCAGGCTCACTACCAGCACCCCTTGGGCCGCCGCTTTTTCCAGCCACTGATCAGCCAGCAGTGAAACCGTGGTTGCCATCAGTAATGGCCAACCCTGTTGCAGCGGCCGGAAAATCCGCGCACTCAGCGCGACGATCGGCTTGCCGGCGCGCATCCTTGCATAAAGCGCGCTTGCCCTGCGCACCTGGTCGCGAGTGGGCACCGAACGAACCGACTCGTAACCGCTCAGGCGGCCGTTTTCATAGATGGGCGTGACGTAGGCACTGACCCAATAGAAATCACCATTCTTCGCACGATTTTTCACAATCCCCATCCAGGGCTTGCCTTGCTTGATGGTGTGCCACATATGCACGAATACCCCGGGCGGCATGTCGGGGTGCCGGACCAGATTATGCGTCTGACCAACCAGTTCGTCGTAGGTGAAACCGCTGATGTCGACAAACGCGTCATTGCAGTAAGTGATTCGGCTATCGAGATCGGTGGTGGAGATCAGGCGTTGATCGGCGGGGAATAATCTTTCATGGTCGGTTACGGGCAAATTCACACGCATAAAATGCGATCCCTATACGGATTTTTATTATGGTCTGGAACAGGTAAATCAAAAAATACGCGATGTGTTCTACGCGTATCCCGCGAGCGCCGACCCCGCATCGGACGACACTTTCTTTTCATTTGATGACAGGTGCAGGTGTGCGATGAGTTTTTCTCGGCCCTTCGTATCGCGCTTGCTTCTACTTATTTATTACCAGGGCTGTTTGCCTCCAGACCCCGCTACCCACTCGACATACGTCGACATGGCCAGTGAACTGTCCGTGAAATACGATTGAGCGCCATTGTTGAGCGCCGCCAACACTTTCGTAGGAACTACCCAAGAAGGCATCGATGAAGGCGATATTTCGGATTTGATTAAGGCACCTGCGAGTCACTGTTGATAAGCGATGTTGATAAAATTGTGTAATTGTAGGAAGGAGGTTACGTTGTTTTGAGAAGTGTCTGAGGTTGAATTGGGATCGGTACTTCGTTGATTGTAGGTTGTTTCTGAAATTGCAATTTTTCTTTGCATGCAGTTTCTAATTGTACTAGTTTCGGCTTTCCGGCAACTCACTCATGGAATGACTTGTCCGATGAGTCTCTAAAATGGTTGGCCCGCACTGGCGATTAATGACTAATGGTGGTGAGGTGTAAGAGAGTGGATATTTAACTAAGCCCAAAAACTAAGGATGCTCACGATATGAACAAGGTAGGCGTGATGCTTGATCCCTCAAATCTCAATGTTCCTGAGATAATGTCGGCGCAAACTATTAGATCTGAAAGGTATGGTCAGCCTTCAAGCGCATTTGCTCTTGAATCGGTACCCGTGCCTTGCTTTAAATCCGATGAATGCTTAGTCAAGGTCATGGCTGCAGGTGTCAATCACAATGGCGTCTGGGCTGCACGAGGATATCCAGTCGATGTCATTGATCTTCAAAGGTCCCACGGTGAAAAACATGACTTTCATATTGCAGGTTCCGATGCTTCCGGAATTGTCGTTGCGGTAGGCAGGGATGTGCATGACATCTCTATCGGTGATGAAGTGGTACTGCACTGTGGTTGGTGGGACTGCGATTCAGTGGCCGATGAGATCATGGATAAGTCGGCAAAAATCTGGGGTTACGAGATCAACTTTGGAGCTTTCGCCGAGTATACACGGGTCAAAAGGCAGGCAATTCTGCCTAAGCCCGCGCATTTAAGCTGGGAGCAGGCTGCGTCCTACATGCTATGCGGGGCGACGGCCTATCGCATGCTGCATGGTTTTGCCCCGCATACAGTTAAATCAGGCGATGTGGTTCTCATATGGGGGGGCAGCGGCGGAATGGGCTCGATGGCTATTCAATTGGTCAACGCCGCTGGAGCCATTCCCATTGCAGTAGTGAGCAGCAACGAGAAGGCGGAATACTGCCGACAGATTGGTGCCAAAGGCACGATCAATCGTCAGGAGTATGAGCATTGGGGCGTACTTGAAGATATAGAAAATCCGGTTGGATATTCCAAATGGCTGAGTGAGGCCAAGCGTTTCCAGCATGAAATATGGCGATTGGTGGGAGATAAGAAAAATCCCAGTATTGTGATTGAACATCCTGGTGAAGATACATTTCCGACATCTTCATTTGTGTGCGCGCCCGGTGGGATGGTTGTTATTTGTGCTGGTACCAGCGGGTACAAGGGCACTTTCGATATTCGTTATCAGTGGATGCGACAAAAAAGATTTCAAGGCTCTCATTTTGCCAATCTGGAGCAATGTAGTGCGTTCAATAAATTGGTTTGTCAGGGGCTGATAACGCCGTGCTTGACTAGAGTTTTCGATTTTGAAGATTTGCCAGAAGCCCATCAAATCATGTTCGAGAACAGGCAGCTTTTAGGGAATTTTGTCATTCGAATTGGTAGTCAAAGGGAGGGTTGAGCCAATGTTGTTTATTCAGAGATTTGTAGAGTTTGCTCATGCGTTTCCTGAAGCTCCTGCCATTGTTGACGCGTCGTCGGAACTTTCATATGGCGAGTTATATAAGCAGGCACAACGCTTGGTCGAGGTTATTGAATCGACAAGTTCGGGCTCGATGATCGGTGTGTTGATGGAGAAAAGTGTCGATTACATCACTTCGGTACTTGCTATTCACTTATCGGGGCGAACAGTTGTTTCACTGGACAGAAATTACCCGGTTGAGCGATTACGGCAAATGGTCACTTCCATCGATTTGTCGTTATGCCTGCTGAATGAGCAGGAGAATGACGAGTTGAACGTGATGTTGGACCAGGGGATCCGTTCGCTGCGTATTGATAAACCCACAGCGCCTTCGGCGGACAACGACAGTGTCGAGATAAAGCCCGAGACCCTGGAAGAAATACCTGCTTACGTGGTCTTTACTTCCGGGACTACCGGGCAACCCAAGCCGGTCATGGTGCCGTATCGATCGCTGAGCACCTTGATCGATTGGATGCTGAAGGCACCTGGGCGTGCTGGTACCACATTGTTGTACGCAGCCCAGGGTTTTGATGTCTCATTTCAGGAGATCTACAGCGCGTTGTGCTACGGGGATCGTCTGCTGGTCATCACGGACGAGCAAAAGAAAGATATGCACGAGCTGACTCGAGAGATGGTTTCTGCGGCCGTCACGCGTCTTTTTCTGCCAACCTCTATGCTGATCCCTTTCGTCACGTTCAATCTTCATGACTCACAAGTGTTGGATGATCTGCAAGAAGTGATCTGCGCCGGCGAGCAGTTGAAGATTAATCCGGTCGTCAGGCAATGGTTCAAGGCTCATCCTCAATGCCAACTAATCAATCACTATGGTCCGGCCGAAACACATGTAGTGATGGAGCATCGATTAAGTAGCGAGCCAGAAGACTGGCCAGATCTGCCGCCCATCGGCAAGATCACCCAAGCCAGCACCGCTTTCCTGCTCGATGACCATTTGCAGCCAGTACTTCAGGGCAACATCGGTCAGCTCTATATCGCCGGCCGCTCGTTGGCGTTGGGTTACTACGGTATGTCGGCACAAACGGCAGAGAAATTCGTGACGCATCCCCAGACATACGAGCGGATGTATAACACTGGCGACATTTGTGTCCTGAATGAGCAGGCGTTGTTCGAGTACAAGGGCAGGCGTGACCGGCAGTACAAAATTCGTGGTTACCGGGTCGAGCTGAAAGAAATCGAGATCGTCGTCGCTGATTCGGAGCTGGTCGAAGATTGCCTCGTCGTAGCTCGACAGTTCGGCCGGACTACGACGCTGGTCCTGTACTTCACGGCGCAGGATCGTGATCAAGACCTCAGTATGAGACTGCATACGCATCTGACAACAAGACTGCCTGATTACATGTTGCCGTCCTTTTACAAAAAGATTTCGGCCATTCCTTTAACGCCAAACGGCAAGGTCGATTTACAAAAACTGCCTGAAGTCGGTGGGCTGCGATCGCTGATTTCAACGAGCTACGTTGAGCCACATGGTGAGCTTGAAACGACGGTGTGCGAGTTGGCGGCGTGCTGTTTTGGTCTGGACCGGCTTGGTGCCAACGATAACTTCATGGACGTCGGCGCGAACTCTATCACCCTGATTTCCCTGTTGGCCGAACTGCGTTACGTGCTGGCCTATGACTTTCGCCAGACTGATCTGTTCGAGTACCCGACGCCCAGGCTGTTGTGCGCCACTTACCAGCGCTCGCTGGATACGACACAACAGGGTGCCCCGACGGTTGTGCCCGCCAGCAGCCGAAAACAGAGATTGATCGCCATTCAACGTTTTCAGGAAAAAAAGGGGGGCTGACATGCACGATCATGAGGAGTACCGAGGACTATCGGATGAATGCGGCATTGCGATTGTAGGTATGGCTTGCCGTTTTCCGGGAGCAACATCGATCCAGCATTACTGGCAAAACCTGTTAAACGGTGTTGAAAGTATTCATGTCGAGACCAACGCGAATGGGCAGATTCTGGCTCGCGCCGAACTTCCCGGTATAGAAGACTTCGATTACGGTTTTTTCGGGTTCAGCTACAAGGAGGCCCAACTGTTGGACCCCCAGCACAGGGTTTTGCTCGAATGCGCGTGGGAGGTGCTGGAGGATGCATCGTTGCACGCGCAGACTGGTTCTGTCGGTGTGTTCTGCGGGGCCGGTCCCAGTTCCTATTTCATCAACAACGTTCACGGTCTGCATGCCCGCGACAGCGCCTGCGGTTTGTATCAATCCTCCAATGCTCTGGCGCAATTCATGGCCACGGACAAAGAGTTCCTCGCCAGTCGCATCGCTTATAAGCTCAACTGTTGCGGTCCTGCAGTCAATGTTCAGGCCGCCTGTGCGACGTCGATGTTCGGTATTCAGGCTGCCATTCAGGCGCTATTGCTGAGGGAGTGCAATGCGGCACTGGTCGGGGCTGCAGCGGTCTCTGTTCCGCAATCGATCCCCTACTATTTCGAGCCCGGCATGCCATTTAGCGCCGATGGACATTGTCGTCCGTTCGATGCCAAGGCGACTGGGACGGTGTTCGGTTCGGGTGCAGCGGTAGTTGGACTGAAAAGGCTCGGTGATGCTCTGGCTGATGGTGATCAGATCCATGCGGTGATTCGCTCCGTAGCCACCAACAACGATGGTGCCCATCGAGCGGGTATGTCGGCGCCGTCTGTGGCCGGGCAGGTTCGAGCAATCCGTGAGGCACTCGATATTGCCGGTGTCGGTCCCGAGCAGGTCAGCTACATAGAGGCCCATGGTACCGCGACTCCTATTGGTGACCCCATCGAAATCAAGGCTCTGGCCAATGTTTTTGCTGGTTGTTCCCGCGAACACACCTGTTATCTGGGGAGTGTCAAAGGCAATATCGGGCACCTGGGATGGGCGGCCGGGATGGCAGGTCTGATCAAGGCAGTCATGATCGCTAGGCACAAGGTCATTCCCCCGACCCTGAACTTCGAACAATACAACCCGCAGCTTTACATCGAGGAAACCCCCTTTATCGTCAACCGACAACAAGTGGTCATCGCGACGCCTCACGTCATCGTAGGGGTTAGCAGTTTCGGGTTGGGTGGCAATAACTCGCACTTGATTGTCGAGACGGCACCGGCACCGAAGGTTGCCAGTTCATCAATCGACATTGAGCGGTTACGCCTAATTCCCGTTTCGGCCAGAGAGTGCGATGACCTGCAGCAGCTGTGCACCGATTACCGGCAGTTTCTCGAGGCTCAAACGGACGATAGCTTCCCCCTATTTGTCGCCAATCTTCTTCATTCCAGATCATTGTTCGAGCAGCGCACGTACGTCATCGCCAGCCATCGTAGGGAAGCCGTCGACGCATTCGCTGGGTTGACCTTCGACGCTTGCCCGCCGGTGGCGACCACGCCACGGGTTGGTCTGATGTTTTCCGGTCAAGGCGGCGAACATCGGGACATGGGCCGAGAGCTCTATACCCATGAAGCGCTGTTCAAAGCCGAGCTGGATGCGTTCGACCCGGTCTGTCAAGACGTCTTCGGTGCCTCTGCCGCAAATCTGTTATTCGATCCCCTGATCAACGGGAAAATTGAGGCGGATATTGCTCGCTCGCAGCCCATGACATTTGCTCTGCAAGTGGCTATGGCGCGCCTGTTCCTGAGTAGTGGCATCGGTCCCGTAGCACTATTCGGGCACAGCCTGGGTGAGTACGCGGCAGCCTGCGTCGCGGGTGTGTTCACTGGCGAGCAGGGTTTCCGGATGCTTGTGCAGCGTAGCCGATTGCTGGACTCGCTGGGAGACATCGGGGCCATGGTAGCTCTTGGAGGCGATCACGAGTGCGCGTCGAGATTGATCGAAAGTACGCCAGGCGAGCTGTCGATTGCCGCTTTAAATGCGGTAAATAACACTGCGGTATCCGGAACGCAGGAGGCGGTTGAGCTGCTCCTGAAAAACGCGGACGCCGCGGGGGTGAGCGCAACGCGATTGAAGATTTCTCGTCCAGGGCACTCCTCTTTGTTAGACCCGTTGCTAGACGGCTTTGAAGCCTATTTGGACAGCGTAGAACTGAGCCCACCTGTTCGTCCTTTCATTTCCACTGTAACGGGAACTCTGGCCGGCGATGAGGTGGCGACGTCGCATTATTGGCGTCGTCAGTTGCGTGAAACCGTGAGTTTTCGGGCGAGCGTTGCCGCTGCACTTGAGCTAGGTTGCACTCACCTGATCGAAATCGGGCCGAAAGCCATGCTGTCAGGTCTGGTGCTCAGCGAGGCCGGAGATCGCTCGAGCGTGCTGCCCATGGCGAGGGGCGGACAGATGGATCATCGACAGTATCTGACGATGCTGGGTGAGTTATTCCGGGCCGGCGTTGATGTTCACGCCCCGGCTACGCAAGAGCGGGCGCCGATACTGGAAGGGTTGCCGACTTATCCTTTCCAGCGCGTTCGCTGCTGGATTGAGACGTCTAATTCCGCTCACGCCCTGGCCGAACACGCCTTTAAAACGGTCTGGCAGTCGTTGACGATGGAGCGGATGGACAGCCACTCAAGTGCCGGGCAAAAGGTTTTGTTTCTCGCACCGAACGAGGCAGTGAACGAGGCTGAAACCCGTTATCTGGAAAACACCTTCGGCCAATTTTACTGCGTTGCGTTGAATCCCTTCATGGACGTTGGCGCATCATCGCGCAACGCCTTGGATGTCATTGCAGCGCAGGATTTTGACGGGATGTGGAGGGAGTGTGTTGCCGACGTAGACAGGGTGTATCTCGACCTGCGGCAGTTAGCGAACAATGACGTATCCACGGCAGTCAGTACCTGTGCGCGAATCTTGAACCTGTTGCACTCCGTGCCTGACAGTTATGACCGACGACCACAATTTTGTCTGTTGTTTGCGGCGGCCATCCGCGATGAGGGGATGAGCCTCAACCCGGTGGTAAACAGCGTCGTGGGCATGCTTCGCTCGGTGTTGATCGAAGAGCCTGAATGGAAGGTGATTGTCCTCAATTTCATCAGAGAGCAATCTCCCACAGGAATCGAGGATGCCAATCCGATCGTGTTGTTGCCGTTAACCGACGAGCTCGTCATCACGGTCAGACAGGCACAAGCCTTCGTGCCCCGGCTGGAAAGGACAGGGGAGAGCAATGGCACCCGCGACGGCTTTCCTGCCGATCACAGTTACCTTTTGATCGGTGGTGCTGGCGGCATCGGCAGGCAGTTAATCGAAAGCCTTTGCGCTAATCAGATCCGGTGCATTCATGTTATCGGACGCTCGGCACTGCCTAGTAAGGCGATGCAAGCCCTGATGATACGTCACCCGACCGTCCGGTATCTGGGGCACGACCTTTCGTCCGATCAAGGACGAGACGAGTGTGCGAATTGGCTGCAATGTGCAGCGATTGGCAAGGTGACAATTTTCAATCTGGCCGTCGATCTCCGTGACCAGTTATCAAGCGAGGTTCAGGTTGCGGATCTGGAGCGTTCGTTCGAGGCAAAATGCACGAGTGTCCTGACCCTTTACCAACTGCTATGTGACCAGGGGCGGACGATCGACTGTGTTTTCAATTTCTCTTCGGCCACTTCGATTCTGGGTAATGGTGGACAGTCGACCTATGGTGCGGCCAGCGCCTTTCTCGACGCCGCCCATGAGATATTGTTTCCCCGGGCGTCCAAGGTACTTACAGTTAATTGGGGGGTGTGGAGCGACGCCGGGAAACTGCGCGAAAACTACCAGCGAATGCAGATACTTGAAGCCAGCGGCTTGAGCGGCCACAGCAGTGAACTGGGCTTGCTTTTTATCCGCAAGTTACTGGCCGGTCCGTCCCGTATCGTTGGGTTCATGAACATTGATGCTAAGGCCCTGGGCGACAGATCTCGAGTGTGTGGAAGATACCTTGAGCACTTGGTGACGGGTGATACGAGTAAAGACAGGACCCGGTCGGCGAGCATTTCGGCTCACCTTCTCGAGTGTGCTGATGAAACTCAGGTGGGTAGGGTGCTGGAGACCTGGCTCGTAGCAACGATTGATTCGCTGGTCGGTCTGGAGGTGTCGAGCCGCGGATGCTACGACAAGATCAAAGAGTTTGGGTTCAAAGCTCTGGGCTTTGACTCATTGGCGCTGGTGCAACTGAAAAATACACTCGTCACGCAGTTTGACTTGCAGTGGACTGTCAAACACCTCAACTCCATGCTGGCGTTAAATGAGCTGCATGCCGTCCTTGTGTCCCACGTCAGTCAACCGGCATGGCGTGCAACCCATAGCGAGCGTAACGGCTCTGTTGATATGGATGTGCAGGACACTGCGGTTTCATTACAACAGATGCGATGGATTTCTCTTATTGGCAAGGACTATGGTCTGCGCGTAATTCCCTATTTGATTTACTGTCGCTTCGAGGCCGAGCACTGCCAGAAGGCGTTGTTTCAGGTGGTGGATGAGCATCGGTTGTTGCGAACGTTTTTCCCGCAAGGACGGCCAACAGTCAGAACCACTGCTGAGATCCTACAGAGCTTTGGGACGCTGTTTACGGATTTGTCTTCACAAACGGCTGCGGACAAAGCGCAGCAGATCGCGGCCTGTGTGCAGGCCATGGCACAGGCGTTGCCCAAGCCGGAGAATAATGTGACCTGGGCGATTCACTTTATCGATGTCGGGGAGCCATTTTTCATCGCGCTGCTAGGGGTTCAACATTTGGAGTTCGACGGAAAATCCTTGACTCTTTTGTTCGACCGCTTTGGCGAGTGTTTGCGTTGCCTCGCCGAGCATCAGCCGCTGACTCGCATCAATCACGATATTGCATACGCCGACTATGCGCGACGCCAACACCAATACTTGAATAAGCAGTGGACCACCGATGCAGGTTTCTTCAAGGGACTGTACAACGCCTTTGAAGGCCCTACCGTTTTGTTCGCGCATCCGGGTTTCACATCTGTTGCTGCTTGTCCGTCGTCGCGGTACAGCGTCGAAGTTGCCGGTGCGAACCGTATTTTGAGCGATCTGGCAGAGCGCCACGGGTTCAGCGTATTCAATGCAATCCTGTATGTGTATGCCACGACGATGGCCGACGTCATCGGTTGCGATCAGTTGATTATCAGTGCGATCAATAGCGGGCGTGGCTTGGGTGAATTCAACAACGTGATTGGGCCGTTCACCTCTCCGCTGCCGGTGCCGATCACTGTGCAACATGACTGGTTGAGCGGCATCGCAATGGTCGCACGCACGCTGGAGGCAATTCAGGGTTATCCACTCATGCACCCATCCATGTTGATCGGTGAAGTTCCGGCGTTTTCCGGGATGGCGCACGATACCTACTTTTCGGACGTGGGCATCAACTTCCTCAACTATCGCCACACCGCTGAGACCCCGGGTAAAGTTCGGATTGAAGGAGTCGAGGTCCTTGGTCCGGTATCGGAGGGGTTGCTGTCGGGGGCCAACGTCGAAGATATGCGGCGAGTACCAGGTTTGCACTTAGTGGTTGAAATCAACGGCGATGACCTGCGCTTCAACTTCTGGTTCCACACCCAACGTTTCTCTTCCGCCGAAGTTGAAGGCTGGGGGGATCGCATGGTGCAGCACCTGAAGCAACTGCTGAGTATTGCGAGGGCAACCGATGAGCACTGAGCCACTGACGTTGCTGTGCTTCTCGTATGCGGGTGGCAGCGCTAGTTTTTATGCACGCTGGCGCCGTGTGCTGCCACACGTAAATTTAATTCCGGTCGACATTCCGGGGAGGGGAGGAGCGCAGGATATACCGGCATTGATTACCCGCGACGGGCTAATTGACTATTTGCTGACCCACTACGCTCGGTGGTGCATTCCCCCCTTCGCACTTTTTGGCCACAGTTTGGGCGGGCGTATTGCTTTTGAGTTCCAGCGGGTGCTGGAACAAACGCGAGAACTCAAAGCCACTCGGTTGTTAGTCAGCGGGTGTCTGGCACCTGAACGGTTTGCCGAGGCCATGCGTATTCATGAGCGAGATCTGAGCGATTCAACTTTATTGCGGATCCTTGCAGGCCTGGGGGGAACACCACCGGAGTTGATGGCCAATCCGGCACTGATTGGTGCAGTACTGCCTGTAATCAGAGCCGATTTTCAGCTGGCTATCGATCTTTCGAGAAGCGCAGTCACTCCTGTTTCCATGCCTATCGATCTGCTACTGGGCAGCCAGGACAAACTCACCAGCCTCTTCGAAGACTATGCAGGCTGGACACGTCATAGCACCGCCGGATGCCAAGTGTCAGTCATTGATGGGGATCATTTTTTTATTCGCTCCCAAACAATATTGGTCGCCAGACTGGTGGGGAAAAAACTGCAGGAGTTTGCGTTGAATGAGGGGTGAACCTGAAGTTCAGGATTGGCTGACCGGTGGTGGTTTGCCATTGCATGTAATCGGGCAGCGGATGATCGAACGAGCACAGCATGAGCCGGCCTGTTCCTACCGCTGGTGTATACACGATGTAGGTTGCGGCACTCGTTATGCGTTTAATGAGCATGCCCGTGCCCCCGCCTCAAGTACCCGCAAGCTTTACATCCTGGTGGCAGTGCTGCTGTTGATTGAGCGTGGAGAGCTGACGCTGAGCGATAGCGTCGTGGTGAATAACCAGAAAGCAGGCATTCAAACCTGTGGCGGTCTTTGGTTGCTGGACAGTCCACGGGCATTCACCGTGGCGGAATTGCTCAAGTTGATGATGGGTTTGAGCGACAACATTGCGACCTTTTATCTTGTGGACTTGCTCGGTCTAGAGCGTCTTAACGCGTTGTCGACTGTAGTGAAGCTGTCCGGGACATGGCATTTGTCAGCGGTGCCGAGTCAGGCGTTGACCGCAGATCATCCGCTGAGCGCCGTCAATACCACCACAGCGTCTGATCTGGTGACAGCCCTGTCGATACTGGTCGAGGGTGCAAACAACCGCTTACCTATCGGTGGCGCTTTTATCCGTCGGGAGTTGTGCGAGTTCGGCTTGAACAGTATGCGCGCGCAGCAAGACACCACTGCGATCAGGAGCTGGCTGACTGATGCGGTCCAGGTAGGCGACAAACATGGCATCGGCTATCGCAACTACAACAACGTCGCTTACCTGGCCCATGGCGGCGCAGTAAGGATCGTCTTTTCGATCATCGTTGACGACCTGCATCGTATTGAAAGTCCCATGCCGGCCTTCGCTCACGCCAGGGATTTCATAGCCCTGTTTTCCCGCTTGCTGGATGACTACGTCAGGCTTGAATACCCCTCCAAGGAGCTTTGAAATGGACCGTCCCCTCTCTACCGCCTACGCCAACAAATCCGAAATATACGACAGTGCCAGACCATCCTATCCGCAAGAGGCCATTCTGTTTATCCAGCGTCAGCTCGATTTATCGTTGGGATTGCCAGTGCTGGATGTCGGATCGGGTACCGGGATACTGACCCGGCAATTGGCGGCTACCGGCATGCCTATGATTGGTATAGAGCCTGACGCAAACATGCTGGCTAAGGCCAGAGCAAACACGGGGCAGCCAAGCGCGAGTTACCGTTCTGGAACGGCCGAGCAACTGGGTGGTGCGCCGCGTTCGGTGGCGGCGTTAGTGTGCGGGCAGTCCTTTCACTGGTTCGAGCCAGGCAAGACCCGGACTGAATTTCGACGGGTGCTGGCTACAAACAATCCAGTGATTCTCATCTGGAATATTCGTAGCCCAGACTGCAACGCATTTCACCGAGCTTATGAACAACTATTAAATGACGCCTTCGCGCGTTATGCAGAAACGTTGCAGATCGACGAAGCTCTTGAAAGTCGAATTCAGCAGTTTTTTAATGGCCCATTCGAAGAGCGTATTTTTCACAACAGTCAGCAATTAAGTGTGTCGAGCCTGCTCGAAAGAACCATGTCTTGTTCCTATGCGATGAAACCAAGAACACTTGAATATCGCAACGCCAGTCACGCCCTGAACATCTTGCATCAGCAATATCAACAAAACGGTTTTGTCTCGCTTAACTATGAAACGCGCGTGGTCTATGGACGTATTTAACCGGATGGGCATGAGTAGACTGTTTAACTGGTCGGGACTAGTGGTTTCCTTGTCTTTTTTCCCGACGTTGGCACGGGCTGCTTTTCTGTCTTACATTCTCATTTTTCTGAAGGAGCGTTTCGACCTTTCGGTGGATCAGATCGGGCTGTTTGTCGGCGGGTTTATTCTGCTGAGCTCACTGTCCAGTCTGGTCTTCGGCGCCGTGCTCGATAGGATGAGTATCAAGGTCTTGATGCTGGTCTCATCCGTCATTCAGTCAGTGGTTTACCTGAGCTTGTTCATGTTCAACTCCTTAGCCCTGGTCTTCATACTGTGTCTGTTGCTCAATCTGGCCTACCTGTCGCTGGAGACGGCCGTGCGCATGTGCATCGCTCGATTGTTTGCCCCTCCGGAAACCGCGTCGGTGCTGTCGCTCAAGTACACGTTCACCAATACCGCATATGCACTGGGTCCGCTGATCGGACTTTGGCTGAATCGCCAAGGAGTTTCACCATTGCTTTTCTGCAGTGCTTCGGCGCTGATCTTTATTGTGGCTATTGTCAGTCCACTTGCATTGCCGAGCGTGGCCGATCGGCAAAACGTCGAAGGCGAAGGGTGGTACGATTCGCTGGCAATCATGGTCAAGGATCGCAAACTGCTGAAGTTCTCAGTGGCCGGCGTACTGTTGGCTGGTGTGTTCGGGCAGTTTCACATATACGTGGGCCAATACCTGATCACGACCCATTCCACCACGCAAATGTACGAGATCATCAATGTGGTGTTTGTCACCAATGCGTTGACGTCGATGCTCTTGCAATACGTAATCGGAAAAAGGGTGGCAGTTGAACGCTTCAGATATTGGATCTGTGGCTGTATTGTGGCGTTCGTGATCGGATTGATCGGGTTTGCGTTCTCCAGCACCCTCTACGCGTGGGTTTTATTCATTGCCATTTTTACTGTCGGGGAAATTATTATTCAACCACTTGAATTTTTCTACATAACCCGGATAGCACCGGCGCACATGGCAGGTGCCTACTACAGTTCGCAAAACCTCACTTATATGGGCGCGGCGTCGACACCGGTAGTATGTGGTTTCATTCTCGCCGGCTTCAATCCGGTGTATTTTTTGTTGTACTTGTTGGTGTTGCTGATGGTGGGGGGTGTGATTTTCTATGTGGAAGGGGGGAAGTTAATTCAGCCTGCAACAAAAAAGCCCCTGGCAAACGGGGCTATTGGTGATCAAGGATCAATATGACTTTGCATACAGTGCCCAAGATTTGGTGGATTGACCTGTAAATAAGCAGGTGGCCGCAATCTTGGGCTGAGCAAGTGGAATGCATCGAACTGTTACACCAAGCACGCTGATGGCTTTCTCAACTTTATCGTCATCGATGAATGGCGCAATAACGAATGTATTGAGTTTGTCCGTACGCTTGAAAGCTTGTTTGAAGTTTTCAAGTGTTGTAACTGTTTCGGTGTTGTCCGACAGCTTTTTTCTTGCGCTTTCAAGCATGCCTGTCTGAATAGCCTGTAGAATTTTTGGTAGCTCTTTAACAAAGCTATCCATCTCAGCGCTCAATGTTTTCTTGATGTTGTCTCTGCATACATAAGAGACCATATTTCGTTCCAGTTCCTTAATCCCGACTTCGACTCGAACAGGTACGCCGCGCTTGATGTGATACCACTTTTTTTCGCCGCCATTTATATCCCGTTTATCAACGCTGACACGCAGGTTTTGCCCCTTCAGTGTTTTTCGGGAGAGCTTCTTTTGCAATTTATCGCAGTAGTTATAAATGGCTTCAGCATCTTGTTCAGTGCGTACGATCGGCACAATGGTGACCTGTGTCGGTGCAACCAACGGTGGGATCACCAGTCCATCGTCATCACCATGGGCCATGATCATGGCACCAATTAAACGCGTTGAAACGCCCCACGAAGTGGTCCAGGCCAGTTCTTTTACCCCTTCCTTGTTAACAAAGCGGATATCTGATGCCTGGGCAAAATTTTGTCCCAGGAAATGTGAGGTACCTGCTTGCAAGGCCTTACCGTCCTGCATCATCGCCTCGATGGTGAAAGTACTGACGGCGCCCGGGAAACGTTCCCATGAGCACTTTTCGCCCTTGATGACTGGTATAGCCAAGTGCTCGATGGTAAACCGCTCATAGATATCCAGCATCTTTAGCGTTTCGTCCAAGGCCTCTTTACTGGAGGCGTGAACGGTGTGGCCTTCCTGCCACAGGAACTCCGAGGTACGTAGGAAGATCCTGGGACGCATTTCCCAGCGCAGGACGTTCGCCCACTGGTTGATGAGTAACGGCAGATCCCGATAACTTTGCACCCATCGTGAAAAGGAGGCCCCGATCACGGTTTCACTGGTAGGCCTGATGATCAAGGGCTCTTCCAGTTCGCCAGCGGGAGTTAGTTTTCCATCTGCTGTCTGCTCCAGGCGGTGATGGGTTACGACTGCGCACTCCTTGGCAAAACCATCGACATGTTCTGCTTCTTTTTGAAGAAAGGATAATGGAATCAAAAGTGGGAAATATGCGTTCACATGGCCTGTTTCCTTGAAGTTTTTGTCAAGCTCCCGTTGAATCTGCTCCCATATGCCATAGCCCCAAGGGCGGATGACCATACAACCTCTGACGGGAGAGTTATCAGCCAGTTCAGACTGGCTGATGACTTGTTGATACCATTCCGAAAAATTTTCACTTCTTGTCGGTGATATGGCGTTCTTCATAAAGTCTCCTTATTTAAAAATACAGTGTGTTTTTAAGAATGTGTTTTTGATGTATGTATATTTTTTGCGGTTCGAAATTTCAAGTACTGATATTTTTTTATTGAACTTTCGGAAAATTCCTTCAGGCAAATCTGCTTTTTGTAAGATTTTTCCTTCTTTTCGCGAAGCTGGGCCTTATTAGGCATTGCCCAGTGAAATCAGTGATTTACGTGGAACGATTTCCCTCTCTTCTTTGCATGGATTTGTTAGCCTGCTCACGAATTGGCCTGGTATTTGCTATCAATTAGCCATCTGAGTGTCGCAATGGACGAAGTAGATGTCGCTATCAAGTAATTTCATGCAATTGTCCGCCAACGAAAAACGCTGGCTACCCTGGTTCGGCAAGACTGGAAAACTCACGATGGGCTGGTCGTGCTGGCTCAATCGCTCGGCTTATCCGGTGATCGAGCAAACCTTCGAAGCCATCGCTGAAACCCGAGTGCAGTTGCTGCAGAACTGGACGCGCGAGAAGTGGGAGCACCTGGCGGAGCTGGCGGAACACCTGAGTGCTGATTTCGCCAGCCTCGACAGCACTTCATTGGTGGACAAGCTCGTCCAGGCGGAGGATTTTTCGGAGTTGTTTGTCGTTGACGCCAGCGGCAGTGTCATCGTTTCAACCTGGAGCCAGCGCGGCAAAGCTCGGCTGGAGCACACCCGCGCATTGGCGCAAGGATTGAAGGCGCCGTTCCTTCATGGCCCTTACAGCGATCTGCTGACCTTGCAAATCGGCCCCTCGTCTTCGCGCTTCTTTGATGAAGTCACGCTGATGTTCTATCAGCCCCTGAGGGTCGATGGAAAAGTCCTGGGCTGCCTCTGCGGCCGCATACCCAACGATGTGTTGGGCGATCTTATCCAGCGTGAGGCCGGGCACATTTTTGCCGAGTCGGGTGACAATTACCTGTTCATGGCGCAATCGCGTTTCGATCCCGCCATTGAGCCCGGTACCGCATTGTCACGCTCACGTTTCGAGGACGGCACCTTCAGCCACGGTGAAAATCTGAAGAGTGGCGTACACACCCCCTGGAAGACCGTGCAGATCCAGCGGCACACCGAGCTTGAGCTGCGCTTCACCGACCCGGCGACGCAACAACTGCACCCCGGCGTACGCGAGACTATCCGCAAGGGCTCCAACCTCTTCGTGACGTATCCCGGTTACTCCGACTACCGGCACATTCCAGTGGTGGGCAAGGGCCTTACCTTCCAGTTGCCAGGGTCACCGGACCGCTGGGGCATGATGTGCGAGGCCGACCTGGAGGAGGTCTACCGCCGGCGCTCGCTCAGCCACGGCTTGATGAAGCCCTACATCGCGACCATGACTGGACTCTTCGCCTGTAATTTCCTGGTCCAGCATTACAGTGGCCTGGACCAGGGCATGATTGATACCGTCGAGGTCTTGAGCATGGCTGGCGCCGCGCTCCTGTTCAGCCGGCTCGGGCCCAAGCGCCTGGCGGCAAGGTTGAACGAGATGACAGGCGTGATCCGGACCATTGCCGAAGGCGAGGGTAACCTGCGTCAGCGCCTGGACATCAAGCGCATGGCCAATGATGAGACGGGCGACATGGGGCGCTGGATCAACAGTTTCATCGACCATCTGGACTCGGTGGTAGGGCAAGTGGTGAAGGCCAGCAGCAGCGTCGGCACCACCAATCAGATGATGCTCGGACGCAGCCAGCAAGCCAGTGACACTTCCAGCGAAGTCTCCGAAGCGGTGCATCGCATGATGCTGATCGTCGAAGACCAACTGGGCGAGATCCAGCAGGCTTCTGCCAGCGCCGAACAAATGAAACAGGCGATGGATGAAGTTGTTACCCGTGCCCGCGAGCAATTTCTGGCCGTGCAGCAAGGCACACAATCCATTCGCGATGTGGTCGAACGTTCTTCATCGAGCGTGCAGTTGCTCGACAGCAGGATGACCCAGATCGGCAAGATCACCGGCCTGATCAGCGACATCACCAACCAGACCAATCTGCTGGCGCTCAATGCGGCCATCGAGGCCGCACGCGCAGGGGAACATGGGCGAGGTTTTGCAGTGGTCGCCGACGAGGTACGCAGCCTCGCTTCACGCACCTCCCGGGCGGCCGATGACATTCGGCAGATGGTCGAAGGCCTGCAGAACGAAACGCAAAAAGCCGTCAGCTTCATGGAGGAGGGCGTCAAGGACGTCGATAACAGCCTGCGCCTGGCCGAGGATGCCTCTTCGGAAAACGTGCAGCTGCATCAGGCGGTAGAGAGCATGTTTGCGATCATCCAGCAGCTCAATACTCGTAGCCTCGACTGCGGCCAGACGATCAAGAAGGTCGACCACTGCTCCACGCAAATGCGCCAGACCGTGGTGGTGCTGCAAAACAGTGCCGAAACGGTCAGGCTCAATGCCAATAAACTGCAGAAGCTGGTGGGGCAGTTCGAGGTGAGCGGCAATGGCGCGAGAGTAGCGGCTGTTTGAGTCCGTACGCCGGTGTATTCGGTGCTGATTGATATACCTTGAAATGAGCCTGTTATTCCATAAAACAAGTACTAACGATTTTTATATTGCGTTTTAATCTAATCAGTTATTTTCGATTGATTGGAGTACTTGTCTTTGAAAAGCAAAGCGTTTTTACCCCTTGGCCTGGCCTTGCTGACTCTCTGCTCAACAGCGTCCGCAGGGGCCATCCTTGATCGCGTCACGCAAAAAGGCGAGTTGACCGGCGTCCTGATGGAGAGTTATCCGCCGTTCTCTTTTCTCAACGAGCAAAACCAGTTGGACGGGTTTGACGTGGATGTGGCCAAGGCGGTTGCCCAACGTCTTGGCGTGAAGCTCAAGCTGGAAACACCATCCTGGGATGTCATCGCCGCCGGTCACTGGAACGGTCGTTATGACATCTGCGTGTGCTCGATGACGCCGAGCAAGGCCCGCGCCGAAGTATTCGATTTCCCTGTCGAATACTACCAGTCGCCGGCGGTGATCGTGGTGAATGCCAGTGACAACAAGATCACGGCAGGCAAGGATTTGTCTGGCAAAAAAATCGGGGTGATCAGCGCCTCGACATATGAAGCCTACCTGAACAAGGACCTGGTGATCGAAGGTGCCGAAGACAAGCCTTTGAGTTTTCCTTTCGATAATGTCCAGGTGGCGCCGTACGACAACGAGACCGTTGCCTTCCAGGACCTGGCACTGGGTACAGGCGTGCGCCTTGACGCGATGGTCACCAACCTGATCACGGCCCGCGAGCGTATCGCCCAGGACCCTCGCTTCAAGATTGCTGGCGATGCGCTGTATGCCGAACCGAACGTGGTGGCGATTGAAAAGGGCGATGCGCAATGGAACGCCAAGGTGACCGAAGTCATTGGCCAACTGAAGGCTGACGGAACGCTGGGCAACATTTCGCAGAAGTGGATCGGTGCCGACATCAGCCAATGACAGCCCAGAACCCATACCCGGCCAAAGCGACGGTGGCCGCCGAAACCGAGAAGCGTCGTGTTCACCTGTTATCGGGATTTCGCACGCGCCTGTATCTGACGTGGGCGACGCTGTTGGGATTGTGCGTCATGTTTTTCATGAGCTTCGATCTGAAGTTCTCGATCATTCTGGAGAAGTTGCCGAATCTGCTTGGGCTGCACCTGGGGCCGAACGGTTTCCTGCAAGGCGCCGCGCTGACGTTGTTCCTATGCTTGTGTTCGATCTGCCTGTCCTTGCTGCTGGGCTTCGTGACGGCGCTTGCACGACTGTCACGCAGTGCAGTGGCTTACGGCATCGCCAGTTTCTATGCCTCTTTTTTTCGCGGCACGCCGCTGCTGATCCAGATCCTGCTGATTTACCTGGGCTTGCCGCAACTGGGCGTCGTACCTGGCGCTATCAGTGCGGGGATCATTGCGCTTTCGCTTAATTACGGGGCTTACCTCAGCGAGATCTTTCGTGCCGGTATCCAGGCGGTAGCCCCCGGACAACGGGAAGCGGCGATGGCGTTGGGCCTCAGGCCGGCAGCGACTTTTTTGCACATCATCTTGCCGCAAGCGATGCGCACGATCATCCCTCCGACAACCAGTCAGTTCATTTCAATGCTCAAGGACTCATCGCTGATCTCAGTGATGGGTGTGTGGGAGGTCATGTTCCTGGCGCAGTCCTATGGGCGTTCTTCTTATCGCTACATCGAAATGCTCACCACCGCCGCCGTCATCTATTGGTTGCTGTCCATCGGGCTTGAACTGATCCAGCACCGCCTTGAACGCCACTACGGCAAAGGTTTCAAGAACCCGCGTTGATGTTTCGCCCCCCGTTTCTTACTTAATCAGGAACCACGATGTCCGATCCAACTCCTCTTCTGTTTGCGCTCTATGAGCAAGCCAGCGTGGGCTGTGGCGGTGCGCCAAGCCTTTGGACTCACCCGGCTGATGAACGCCTGGCAATCAATTCCCTCGGCTACTGGTCGAACCTGGCGCGCATTGCTGACCAGGCGCACCTCGACATGCTGTTTTTTGGCGATGTACTGGGTTTCTACGACGTGTTTGGCGGCAACGCTGATGCGGCGATGAAATGGGCCGTTGAAGCACCGGCCAATGACCCGCTGATGATCATCCCGGCGTTGGCCGCCGTCACGCAGAACCTGGCCTTTGGCGTTACCGTGACCACCAGCTACGAACATCCCTTTACCCATGCCCGACGCTTCAGCACCCTGGATCACCTCACCAATGGCCGGGTCGGCTGGAATATCGTCACTTCATACCTGTCCAGCGCCGCCCGCAACTTCGGCCTGGAGCAAATGATCAAGCACGATGACCGGTATGAGCGCGCCGAAGAATTCCTGGATGTGGCCTACAAACTCTGGGAGGGCAGTTGGGCCGACGACGCTGTGGTCGCGGACAAGACGCGCCAACTCTACGCCCGGGGCGAGCGCGTGCGTGCGATCAATCATGCGGGTGAGCATTACCGCGTGGCCGGGCCGCACCTGACCTCGCCATCGCCACAACGCACGCCGTTGCTGATCCAGGCGGGCTGGTCGGGGCGCGGTCGTGAATTCGCCGCCAAACACGCCGAGTTGATTTTCGTTGCCAAGTCCAACCCCCAGGAGATTCGCTTGGGGCTGGAGGAAATCCGGGCCAAGGCCCAGGCACGCGGTCGTCACCGTGAAGATGTAAAGTCGCTGACGGTGTTGCGTATTGTCACCGCTAAAACAGAAATCGAAGCCCAGCGCAAATATGACGAGTTGCAAAGCAACTATCACCTGCAGGCACAGCTTGTGAGTTACGCGGGTGATACCGGTATTGATATCGGCCGCTACGCCGACAATGAGGCACTGTCCACCCACACCGAAGGCATGACTTCCTACGTGGTGCATCCTGATGGCAGTGGTAAACCCTTGACCGCGGGTGACGTCAAACAGCGTTTTGCAAAGGTCACCCGAGGTAGCGATCTTATCCTGGTGGGCACGCCACACCAGGTGGCCGAGCGCATCGAGGAGCATGCGCGAATCTCCGGCACCAGCGGCTACATGCTTAACCCGCTGATCAGTCCCGGCAGCCTTGAGGATTTCGTTGAACTGGTCATCCCCGAGTTGCAAAAGCGCGGGCTATACCGCACCCGGCCGCAAAGTGGCACCTTGCGTTCACGGTTGCGCGCCGACGGTTCGAGTCATTTGCCTGCCTCGGCTTATGGCGCCTCGTTCCGTTTTGACTGAGTGTTGCAGGCGGATGCGCAGTTGAGGTCAAACGGCACATGCGCCTGCACCCCGGTTGCCAGCGTCGTCATCGCCTGGCGATGAAAGGAACGCCCCCGCGCGATGGCGCCGGGGCGCGATTGTGTTGGTCCTTGTCCTTCAATGCGCCGCGACAGGTTGGCTAGCCGGTGCATCGGCTTGGCTGCGAATGATCAAGAGTGCTGCCGCTGCTATCGCCAACGGCACGATCAGCGCTGAGTAATAACCGGCAGGACCTCCGTGCTCCAGAAACCAGCCGCCGCTTGCCGATCCGATGATGGCGCCCACCCGGCCCAGTCCAATCGCCCAGCCGGTTGCGGTTGCCCGCAATGCGGTGGGATACGCCTGGGCAACCATGTAGTTCAAGACGATTTGCTGACCACCAATGCCCAGGCCTGCGAGACCGGCGAGGGTGAACACCAGCGCCCAATGGGTGCCGCTGTTGGCCAGGCCCAGGCACAGGGCAATACCGAACACAAACAAGGCCAGCAGCAATAGCCGAACGTTGATTTTTGGCAAGATGATCGACAGCGGAATGGCACACACGACAAACACGGCGTTGACCGCAACAGTGCCCATGGGTGCCTGCTCTGCCGGCAGTCCCGTTGCTTTGAGAACAGTGGGTAGCCAGGATAGGAACATGAACCATGCCACCCAGTTGAAAAGGTAGACCGTCCATATGCCAAAGGTATTGCGCGCCAGGCCGCCAGAGAACAGGGAGGTGACGCTGGTTTTTACATCGGCCTCCGGGACGCTGTAGGTGCTGCCCGGGAGCGTTGGGTTCCTGGTGATGCTGGCGACAATTTTCCCGATCTTCTCAACGCTGCCATGGGTCCGTTGCCGGGTCAGGAAATACAACGACTCCGGCAGTGCGAACATCAAGACCACCACCAGTACCAGTGGCACGATACCGCCAACGGCAAAGATGCCTTGCCATCCAATCGAGGGCAGCATTTTCGCAGCCAGCAATCCGCCAAGAATGGCGCCAGCGGGCAAACCGAGCAGGACCGTGGTCATGATCGTGCCGCGTTGTCTTGCGCTGCCATACTCGGCGGCGAGCGAGAGAACCACGGGTGTCGCACCGCCCATGCCAAGCCCGGCGATAAAGCGCAAGACCAGGATCTGCTCGGTAGTCTGGGCAAATGCCGTTGCCAGGGAGGCGAAACCGAACAAGGCAACCGACCCGATAATGGCGGGCCGGCGGCCGAATTTGTCGCCCATCAGGCCCAGTACCATGGCACCGAGCACCATGCCGACAATTCCGGCGGTCAGTATGGGCGCCAAGGCGCCTGCGCCGAGTCCGAATGCCTCAGTGATCGAGGGACCGGTGAAGGCAATGGCTTGGGTATCGAATCCATCAAGAATGGCGACGAAAAAACAAAGGGCGAAAACCCGCCACTGAAAAGAGCTGACTCGAGTGCTATCGATCAGCTCGGGAATTGAATAATGAGTGCTCATGACTGCTCCAATCAGTAAGGCATTTTTTATAGTTTTTACGCACAGGCAGACCCTGCCTGATCACAGGCTAAGTGTGATGTCCTGTGGGGTCTAATATCATTTTGGTGCTAATCGATACCTTGGAGGTATGGTAGGCAGGCGCCAGCGAGGCACTTGTCATTGAAAAGATTTACGGGCTGAAGAAAAACAAGCGCAGTTCGAAACTGCGCTGTAGTGACGGGTCTGAGCGAAGGGCGAAAGCATCCAGGCCAGTGTGCCTGCCATTTTATTGGCTGGAGCGAATGGCCCCTCCATCAATCAACAGATTCTGCCCGGTCAGATAGCCCGCATGACTGCTGCACACGAAGGCGCAAAGAGCGCCGAACTCCTCGGGTGAGCCGAAGCGTTTAGCGGGAATTTCGCTACGGCATTCGTCGAGGAATGCTTCACTGTCCTGGCCCAGTTCCTGCGCGGCAGCGACCAGGTTGTCACGCAGGCGATCGGTGTCGAACGAGCCCGGTTGCAGGTTGTTGATCGTCACGTTACGGCTGGCCAGGTTTTCCTGCCGGGCAAGCCCTGCGATAAACCCTGTGAGCCCACTGCGTGCGCCGTTGGACAGGCCCAGGCTTTCGATGGGCGACTTGACCGCACTCGAGGTGATGTTGATGATGCGGCCGAATCCGCGGGATGCCATGCCGTCTACCGTTGCCTTGATCAACTCGATAGGGGTCAGCATGTTGGCGTCGAGCGCCTTGAGCCAGGCATCGCGGTTCCAGTCGCGGAAATCCCCGGGAGGAGGGCCTCCAGCGTTGTTGATCAAGATGTCGAAATGCTCATGGGCCGCGAGGGCTGCCGCACGCCCCTCTGGTGTTGCAATGTCGCCGGCGATGGCGATCACAGTCACTTCAGGATTCAACGACCTGAGCTGACGGGCCGTTTCATTCAGTGCCTGTTCGCCTCGGGCAGTGATCACCACGTTCACGCCTTCGCTGACGAGTGCCTGGGCGCAGGCTTTACCCAGGCCTTTGCTGGCAGCGCACACCAGCGCCCAGCGTCCTGCTATTCCAAGGTTCATGCGTGTGTTCCTGTAAGAAAAAAGCTCAAGTGAAGGGGCAATACTGTTCACTCAAGCATGGGGTTGTAGTTAAGAACTGGATTGGGTGTGTATCCATTCCTGCGGTAACGGCCACTTATGATTTCGCCCTTACGGCGACTCCCTTTTTCAAGCGCCGGTACGGACCGGACACATGGTTAACGGGGCGCCAAAAACAAAGCGAGGCGGCCTTGTAGCCGACCTGATCTTTGCGGATACCCCCAATCCCCTGTGGGAGCCAGCCTGCTGGCGATTGACGTTAACGATAACGCGCCCCGTCTGGATGAACGCGGTGCCTGGAAGTCCATCGCGAGCAGGCTGGCTCCCACAATGGGATCGCAGACACACCTGCAATCAGGTCGGCGATAAGGCCGCCTCGCTTTTGCTTTTGCTTTTTCTTTTGATTTTCTTGCCCCTCGCGGCGGGCCCTGTAGGAGCGAGCATGCTCGCGAAAAACCTGAGGGCTCCACGGGGTGTCAGGCTCCCC
>Ga0209542_10003156_pt1 | contig 35622 bp, 37 predicted proteins | sample RifCSPhighO2_01_FD_184028 | JGI IMG/M metagenome (GOLD analysis project Ga0209542, IMG submission 184028) | Soil microbial communities from Rifle, Colorado - Rifle CSP2_plank highO2_0.1 (SPAdes) (version 2) | ecosystem: Environmental > Terrestrial > Deep subsurface > Rock core/Sediment ...
AATTTTCTATTAGAATGACGTAATTGCGTCGGTCGGATAGCGGCTATTCCAGGAGACTGTAAATCTCCCGCCCATTGGGCATCACTGGTTCGAGTCCAGTCCGGCGCACAAAATTATCCACTTGTTTTCTGATTTGATTAGGTCTAAACTAAGGAGGCGTTGGGAGTAGGTCGAAAGACTGAACAACGAGGCGTCAGCACGCCTACAATGAGCTTTAGCTCAAGAGACCCAACGGCGACAGTCGGACTCGTTCCGACTGTTTTCATTTATCTAAATCTTTTCAAAACAGTTCCAACTTCGTACCTTTTGACAAACTTAAGGAAATCCAGACAGCGCACACTTAGTTTTAGTGTAAAATTTAGAAATGGAATATTTGTATCATCGAGTTCCGAAAAATATGGACGGGTCTATTCTCTATCCACTAAATGCACTAAAGAATTCGCATCCAGAGATTTACGCAGAGCATGTGAAAAAATACGAAGGCAGAGAGCAACTTTTGACAGCTGAGATACAATCTCTTAAGTGCCTATGGAATGATGTCCTTCATTTCACCGCCGTTTCTCCTCAAGAACTAAAGGTGAATCTTGCAAAAGCAGGGATTGAGATAGGTATAGTCCAAGATTGGTACAAAGTACCTGTATCTATCATTCAAGGAGAAAACAGTATTGCTTTTGTCTATCGAAGGGATCAGAGTGTCATACCTAATTTAAAAGAGTACGAAACCTTCGACCCAGAGAAAATGGAAGTTTATAGAAAGGTTCCCGAAGAAACTATTGAATACTACAAGGAACGAAACGCGAGTGGTAAAAGGCCTCTGCTGTTCCACATAGTACCCCATATTTTATATAAAGGAAGTATTGATACTAAGAATTTAGAGATTGTCTCTGCATAAAAGTTCCAACCTCGTACCTTTCGACAGGCTCAAGAAAATCCAGACGGCGCACAAAATTTAAACATCTTGACATATTAATTATGTCGTGATAGCGTCTTCGTAGACTTTCATTAGGAGAACAGGTCATGGATACATGGTTAGACATCGTCAAGATGGAACTTGAAATGCTCAGTCCGGAAGGCCAGACTGAGCCACACAACGAAGTGGGGCTGAAAGATCACGTTGTCGGAGAAGCTGAGCCGGAAGTGCGGAAGCTCTACCAACTTGCCTTGCGATGGGAAAGGACAGCAATCGAGAGTCTCGTCGCGGCGAGATACATCAACGATCGAAGACGACAGGAACAAGATGTCGAAAGGGCAAGCATGCTTCGCAAGAAGTCTGAGATGCTCATGGACATTTTCTGGACTTCCCTCAAAGACCACTATGATCTCTGGGGCAAGTCAGAGATCGGTATCCGGAAAGGATGGAAAGTTGTTTGGAGTGAGGTAGAAGTTCCTCCGATCATCGATGCTCTTCGCAACTTTTTCGGAGACATTTAGGGGAGGTTGTGAATGTCTGTTCCAAGGGCTCTCGTCTGACTTCGGTCTGTCGAGAGCCCTTTTCGTATCTGACCATTTTGATACGAACTTGATAATATTTATGTAAAGCATATTATGTAATTGGGTTTGTGAGTGTTGGCATTGCTGATGTTCCAACGCAAGTTGGGAGGCTCGTCCAGAGCCGTGAAGCGTTAGTGGTGCCGCAAGGCGCAGGGGAGGGGTGCGGCAGATATCTTGTCGCTACCCCTCACCGGCCTTTTTTTATTTATATAAAGTTATTCCAGACGATAATTTGAACATTTTAATACGAACTTGACAATATTTAAGGGGGGTGTATAATGTACTGGTAGTGGTTGGAAGGGTGTTCCCGAACACCACTTAGTGCCCCACCTAAAAATCGGGGCAGAGAGGACAGTACAAATGAGTCGTCCGAACGTCAGTCTGGGCCAGGCCCTTTATTTCTTCGACAAGACGATCTGATCGGCGGCGCACGGCGTCGACGTCTGGCTGGGGGGACTCCAACCCCCGGCCTTTTTTATTGCTCTTGTTTGATTATTTTGATAATCTATCTGGCGGAAAGGAAGGGGATCGTATGGATAGAATTGTAATCTTGTCTGAAGATCGTTTGGAGGTTGGGCGGGATTATCCTGACTTCAGGGACCCGCTAGGAGAGGCCCACCCGGAAGGAAAATTTCGAGTAGTACGAGAAAGCACACGAGAGGAGTGGGTGAAGTGCCAAGCCTTTTTCGGAGACGACCGAGACTGGGGAGAATTCCTCATTCTTCTCAGACCCTACTTCTACGAGATCCAGACGGACTAAACGCGGCGCACGACCTTCGGGGAGTGCGCCGCTCGCTTTTTATATAGGCTAATTCGCACGAATAGGAGAATAGATTCTGTATTGACAGAGCTCGTAGTTTCAAATAGCATTATTCTATGGCAAAAAGTGATGCAGTCGGCAAAGTAATCCATTGGTATGACAAAATTGGTGTCGCTGTGGTTAAATTGGGGAAGGGTTTGAAAGTTGGCGACTCTATCAAGGTTAAACATGGAGACAGCGAATTTGGGGATGAAGTCAGCTCAATTCAGCTTAATCACGAACCAATAAAATCCGGCAAGAAAGGCGACGAGGTGGCTATCAAACTTTCCCAGAAAGCTAGTGTCGGGTCAGAAATTCACCTAGCTTAGTCGCTACAATAAATTTCCCAGTAGTGAAATTTGCTATTGGTAATTAAAAGCAACGAAGTTGTGATAGCAAATTCTACTACTGGGTTTGCATTTTGAATACAAATCAGGTATTTTAAACTCGTGTCACAGAACCATCTCATCAAGCTAGTCTCGGTTGGGGACGAAAAGGGTGTCGGCAAGGGCCACACTTATTACTCGCGCAAGAACAGGAAATCTGTCGAGCGCAAAATCGAGGTAAAGAAATACAATCCCCTCATCCGCAAACACACAGTTTATAAGGAAAAGAAGGCTTAACCTTTGGCGGGCGATCGAGGAATCGAACCTCGGACAGCGGATTTGGAGGCCGCAGTTATACCACTTAACTAATCGCCCTTAAAGAGCCATTCTAGCAGATTTGATAAAAAAAGAAGCGAGGGTCCGGGGACCCCCACTTCGCGCTGTCTCCATCACTTGCGAGGAGTTGCTGGTTTTGCGATTGCAGCATCGCAAACCTCGCAGTCACCTGCTGTAGTGACCACGAAGCCCTGACCGCACCGGCAGATCTCAACTTTCGCCATGTGTGCCTCCATCTATAATTAAATCATTATTCCAGTATCTTCTCAACCGCTACTCCTCTAGAGCCTTTCAGTAAGAAAGTATATCCATCGAAATTCTGACTAGAAAACCATTTTCTAGCTTTGTCTGAGTCAGAGAACCATAAATATTTGAAGCTTTCGTTTCCCAATATTTTTTTAAAGTTACTTCCGATAAATACAACTGACTCCAGATTTTGTTTAGAAATATATTCCACTACTTTCTTATGTTCTTGGTCTGAATATGAGCCAAGCTCAAGCATATCTCCTAGAATAACACCCCTCGGATGTCCGGTAGATTTTAGGAAACTATCTAGAGATAACTCGACACTCGAAGGATTGGCGTTGTAGCAGTCGACGACAAAACCGACATTACCCTTTTTTACAAACTGTGATCTCTTGGATGCCGGTACGTACTCACATATCGCATTTAAAGCTTGATCTGCCTCGATCTTGAAGTGGGCTCCTACAGATAATGCTAGTTGGATGTTTTCTACATTGTAATCTCCAGTTAACTTGGTTATGTATTGTTTACCCTCAAACTGGATAGTAAGTGGCGTAGAGTTAGTGATTTCTAGTTTGTATAAAGGATACTTTATCCTTTCAAGGTTCTTGGAATCTTTCATCAAATCCGGCTGATTTTTATCAACAAAAGCTGTTGCGGAATGCGATGACGCCCAATTATAAATCTCTTTATTAGCCTCTCTAGCACCACTAGGGGAGCCGAATCCTTCCAAGTGGTCCATGCCGTTGTTTGTGACTACCACGATCGTAGGGTTCAAAAGATTCAGTAGAGTCGTGTGTTCTCTGGGGTGGTTGGCCCCGATTTCGAAGATGCCAATATCTGTCTCGCGATCCATAGAGAGGATTGATAGGGGAACTCCGAAGTGATTATTTAGACTTTCTTCACTCGAATGGACTTTGTATTTTGTTTCCAAAACTTCTTTGATAAGTCCTTTACTCGTTGTTTTACCATTAGAACCGCCTATAACTATTATCGGTATAGAAAAGAGGTCTCTATACATCCGAGCTACTATCTGTAGAGTCTCGAGGACATTATCTACCAGATATATGTTTTCTCCTGTGATTTTCGGATCATCAGCAACTGCTCCAACAGCCCCTTTCTCCAGAGCTTCGTGGACAAACGCATTCCCATCAAACTGCCCACCTTTGAGGGCGAAATAGATTGAGCCGGAAACGTCTTTTCGAGTATCTTTCGAGACTTTAAAGCTACACTTCTCCAGTTTAGTAAAAATATTAGAAATGTTGTCTTTTGGCATGTTTTTCAATCTCCTTAAGTTGTCTCGGATCAAACCATCTTATCTTTTTATTTCGTTTGAACCAAGTCATTTGGCGCTTGGCATAGTGGCGGATGGCGGTATAGAGCTTATCTACAAACTCTTTTTTGCTAAGTTTTTTTTGAAGATAGAGCGAGGCGAATCGGTATTCGAGGCCAAGTTCAAATGCTCGTTTTCTAGAAAGTTTCTTAGTCTCTCGGATTATACCCGGTATTCTTTTCATCAATCTCTTGAGTATCCTTTTATCCAAATCAACCGGCTTCAAACCAGTAAATATAAATTGAAACCTTTTGTTGACACTCGGTGTCAACGGAGGAACGAGGCCGAGAGCTTCAATAATTTCGAGGGCACGGATTAGGCGGACTTTGTTCTGTGGATCAATAGTTCTAGCTCTACTCTGATCTTTTTTCTGAAGCATTTTGAAGAGTTTTTCCTTACTTAATTTACTCAACTTACTCCTTAACAACTTATTTGGTGCTACATCAGGGAAGTTAGCTCTACCGGTCAGTGCATCAATATAAAATCCAGTACCCCCAACTACGATAGGTAATTTATCTTTTTGTACGATATATCGTACTTTTGCTTCTGCTAGCTTTTTATATTCGGCGACAGAGAATTGCTTCTTTGGATCTATCACATCGATGAGATGGTGGGGGATTCCTCGCATTTCTTTCTTTGTAATTTTGCCCGTACCAATATCGAGTCCCTTATAAACTTGTCGCGAATCAGCAGAGATAATCTCTCCATTTAGTTTCTTGGCAAGCTTTGCCGCTAGATTACTTTTGCCTGAAGCGGTTGGGCCGACGATGACGAGGATTTTCTGTTTCTCCATAAATATTTTCTGAACTCTTCTGTCAGTATTATAGATGACGAGAGAGTAATAATAACCAGCCAGTCTGAAATATCAAGTGGTACTGTATGTAGGAAAGACTGTAAGAAAGGATGATAAACAGCAAGTAGTTGGAAGAGGAGGGCCACCAAAGTTCCAGCTATGAGAAACTTATTAGACCAAAAATTCATTTTGAATATTGATTCGGTTTCAGATCTTGAGTTCCAAGCATTAAACCATTGGAAAACCGCAAGTATAGTCAGTGCTATCGTCATGGCTCTAGTTACATCTGCTTTATACGAACCAGCAAAGAGAATTAGGGTGAAGATAGTCATAGGTGTGGCCATGATTAGCATCCTAATAAGCATATCCTTATCCACGAGATATTTGCTCGGCTTTATAAATTTTGCTTTGAGCAAATTGTCTTCCCTCGGTTCCATAGCGAGCGCCGGTATGAAAAATCCGTCGGTAACAAAGTTAAGCCAAATAATCTGTGCCGCGAGAAGTGGTAAAGGAAGGCCGACTAGTAGAGAACCAGTTATCACAAGAACTTCTCCAATGGAAGTTGAGACAAGATAGACAACAACTTTTTTGATAGTTTTATAAATTCCACGACCTTCTTCGATTGCAGAGATTATCGAACCGAAATTGTCATCAAGCAGGACTATATCAGAAGCTTCTTTGGCAACTTCAGTGCCGGTAATACCCATAGCTACCCCAAGATCTGCAGCTACAAGTGATGGGGCATCGTTAACCCCGTCGCCAGTCATAGCTACGATTTCACCACGCGCTTTATAAGCTTCGATTATCTTGAGCTTATGTTCTGGCGTAACTCTGGCGAAGACGGAAGTATTGGCAAGTTTCTCTTGAAGTTCTTTACTAGACAGAGATTCGATCTCTGTTCCCACAATGATCGAATCATTGCCTCTATAAATCCCAGCTTCCTTGGCTATAGCTACAGCAGTTTCTTTATGATCACCAGTGATCATCACCACTCTCACCCCAGCATCTCTAGCCCTTCTGGTTGCCTCATGGACTTCTTGTCTCAAGGCATCTTTGAGTCCCAAGAAAGCGATGAAGGTTAGATTTTTCACATCGTTTTTATCGAGGAATCCTCCAGACTTTTTACCAATAGCTAGAGCAAGTACGCGCAACCCCTTTCGTGACTCACTAGCAATTATTTTCTCAAGTTCGTCTCTCTCTGACTTCGACATCTTTTTCTCCTTTCCTCCCACCAAAATCTTGTTTGAAAGAGTAAGAACCGTCTCTGGTGCGCCAGAGACGGACATCATGTTTTTCTTACCCTCCTTGTGTAGAGTTGCGTGGAACTTGAGGCTATAGTTGAATGGGATCTCTGAGACCAATGGGGACTCTTTTTCTAGATTATCTTTATTGAAACCGAGCTTTTTCCCAAAGACAAACATAGCGGCTTCCGTTGGATCTCCAGAGACAATCCACTCCCTCTTTTTCTTTTCAAACATCACGCGTGCATGGGCACAAAGGGCGACCAATTTCCCAGCGAGAATTAGTTCGGGATAATTCGTATGTTCTATGATATCGCCATCGAGCTTCACATTTCCATTTGGCTCATAACCAACACCACCGATCTCAAAAGTTTTTCCACCGATGTAGACAGCACATACCATCATCTCGTTTTTCGTAATTGTTCCAGTCTTATCAACTGCTATGACACGCGCTTGTCCAAGTGCCTCGACTGCTTGGAGTTTTTTTACCAAGGCATTCCTCTTGCCCATACGCCACACACCTGAAGCTAGAATGATGGTAAGGGCAATAGGTAGGCCGGAAGGTATGGCCGAGACTGCCATAGATACTGCGGTAGCAAACATTTCTCTGGCCGAATACCCGTAGAGAATTCCAAGAATGAAAAGTAATATGCATATAACCGCAGTCGCTATGATAAAAACTTTTGAAAGACCTTTAATCTCTTTCTTAAGCGGGATGTCAGTATCTAGAGTTGCAACTTCTTTAGCGATCTTACCAATGAAGGTCTCGGCGCCGGTGGCGATAACTATGGCGAGTCCATTGCCGGCCACAATAGCAGTTCCTTTGAAGACAATATTGCGGCGCTCGAAAATTGGTAGGCGCGGATTTGTCAGGAGTCTTGGTTGCTTATTCACAGCTACTGACTCGCCTGTGAGTGCAGCTTCGTCCACCTTGAGGTTGCGAGCTGTGATGAGGCGGGCATCGGCTGGTATCTTTTCTCCTTCTTGGAGGATAATTATGTCTCCGGGCACTACATTCTCATCTGCGATAATCTGTTCTTCACCATCTCGTATAACCACTGCCTTAGTCTCAACAAATTTTTTGAGGGCAAGCATGGTATTGCGTGCCTTGCCCTCTTGTATGGCGCCGATTATTGCATTGAAGACTAGTACGGCAGTGATGACAATGCTGTCTACTATCTCGCCCATGAAGAGCACCACTATGCCAGCTATGAGCAGGATATAGATAAGCGGATTCTCAAACTGGCGGAGGAAGATTATAAAAATATTTTCCACCTTGGCTTCGGGCAGTTTGTTGGGGCCATATTTCTTTAGACGTTGTCTTGTTTCTGCCTCACTCAATCCACGTTCTCCAGATCGTAGAATCTTAAATATCTCAAGGATCTCAAGCGCATGCCATTTGGTCTCAAGCAGCGGATTCATTTACTTTATTATACACAAGAGATAGTAATTTGATTTTTCCCATGAAGTGACTAGACTATATGACGGACCGTATTACATCGCAACAATCGTAACCACAGAGGAGAGTGTCTATGCCGAAGGTCTTACAGATGCCGGGACTGGTTCGTCGCCAGAGGGATATCTGGCGGGATGAACTCAGACGACTGCCCTTGGAAAAACTCGTCGAGCTTCTGGGAATCCGTTTCCTGAACGATATCGATGTGGCGGCACGACGTGGCAAGTACGAGGCCAAGATGCCGATCGCCGCCGACACGTTCTCTGAGTTCACCTACGCAGACATGAAGAAGGTTGATGCGGTGATCGAATATCTCGCCAAACTTCTTCGTCCAGCAGGTGTCCTGGTATTGGACGATCGCAATGAGGTCGTCGCCGGGCCATCAGCGATCGTCACCACAGACGCTATCGCCACCCACACTGGCAGCATGAAGTTGAAGGCTGCGAATCTCACGAGAGTCCGCGCGCTTCTGCGAGAGGCGCGCAAACGTCGAGACCAGATGGTAGCGTAAGGTGCGATAAGCGCGACACACCAGAGCCGGGACTTTGTCCCGGCTCTAACTTATTTATTGTATAATTGACATGTTTACTGTAAATTGTCCATGTTTAATCTTTGCCGGGATGGCGGAATTGGTAGACGCACACGACTCAAAATCGTGCGGAGCAATCCATGAGAGTTCGATTCTCTCTCCCGGCACATTGTTTGTTGTCGGTTGTCAGTTGTAGGTTATAATAACTCCATGTCCCGATTCTATAACGACGCTATTTTCTGGATTGAGGTTGATAAGATTAAGCCGAATCCTTACCAACCCCGCCGTGACTTCGACGAGGCACAGCTCAAAAGTTTGGCCGATTCCATCCGCCAGTATGGCGTGCTTCAGGCCCTGGTAGTAACGCGCAAGGAGACGGAGAGGGGAGACGGGGGACTTGGAGTGGAGTACGAATTGGTAGCAGGCGAGCGGCGCCTCCGCGCCGCTCGCCTAGCGGGCCTCGCGCAAGTACCAGTTCTCATCCGCACTGGCGAGGAAACCGACCTCATGAAGCTTGAGCTCGCTATTATCGAGAATATCCAGCGAGAGGATCTTAGTCCTGTCGACCGTGCTCGCGCCTTCGACCGCTTAGTGAAAGAATTCAATTTCAAACATCACGAGATTGGCAAGAAAGTGGGGAAGAGTCGCGAATATGTCTCAAACTCTCTGCGCATTCTTTCCTTGCCGGAATATATCATCAATGCTCTCTCTGAAAACAAAATTACTGAAGGTCACACGAGACCCCTCATGATGCTTGTAGATAGACCAGAAGAGCAAGAAACACTTTTCAAGGAAATAATTTTCAAGAAACTTAATGTCAGAGAGGCCGAGAGTATCGCACGACACATTGCTGTCGAGCGTGCTCGCAAACTTATCGACCAAGAACTTATAGATATCGAAGGGTTGTTCAAAGAGAAACTTGGTACTCGGGTCAGGATAGAAAAAAAGCCCGCCCGCCACGGCTCTGCCGAAGGCGAGTCGGGCGGGGATGAAGGGGGGAGGGTGACTATAGACTTTTTCAATAAAGATGATTTGCGCGCGCTTTTAGAAAGAATTAATACTGAAAACGAAGTTATGACAGCCCCGACGCTCGTCAGCCCCGACGTAACGTCGGGGGAGCAGGTCGGGGTCCCGACTGAAAACGTCGGGAAAGATGAACCGAAAAAAATGGAAGATGATGAATCCCTATATTCTGTAACAAATTTCAGTATCTAACTGTCTCTATTAGATCCTCTAAGTTTGCCGAGTTTGTGGCGGATGTGTCGGCGGGCCATAGAAGTTTTCGCCATATCAATCCATTTGCGATTCGGTTTGGCATTCTCACTCATCATGATGAAGACAATATCTCCATTATGCAATTTAGTATCTAAGGAAACTAATTTGCCATTCACCTTCGCGCCGGTCATGGAGTCTCCAATGTCAGAATGGATAGAATAAGCGAAGTCAACAGGCGTTGAGTCCATAGGCAAATCTATGACATCACCCTTGGGTGAAAAGGCGAATATTCTGTGGTTGAAGAAATCACTCACCAACCCTTTTTGGAAAAGTTCTGTATCTTGAGAGGACTCTTCATATGTTGCCAGTTCTCTGACCCACTTTGGCACATCTTTAATTAATTCTTTTTCATTGTCCACCCTCTTTTTCGGTAAGAGGGCGTGTATCCAAGCCCAGATATCTTTCCCTTCCCGACCAGCTTTGTAAGTAAGGTGAGAAGCAATACCATATTCAGAGTACCTATGCATGTCATGAGTCTTAATCTGGACTTCTACAATGTTGCCATCGCCGATAAAGACAGTCGTGTGTAGAGCCTGATAGCCATTCGGTTTAGGAAAGGCGATATAGTCCTTGATACGATGCGGTAGGGGTCGCCAACGTCCGTGGATGACTCCAAGGGCTTGATAACATTCGGCCACAGAGTCGACCAAAATGCGTATAGCACTGACGTCATATATTTTCTCGAAATCTTTGCCACTACGAAGATATTTATTATAAAGACTGTATAACCCTTTCACTCGATACTCGGTCTTGGCCTTAGTCATTTTCTCCTTGGCCAGAGCTTTCTTGACCGAGCGTGAGAATTTTTCCAAACTTTCGGTTCTATCTATATTTAATTCCTTGAGGGCTTTTCTCATATCTTCATACTCCTTGGGATAGACGTAAGGGAAAGAGAGATCTTCGAGTTCGCGATTAATCTTCCTAATACCCAGTCGATAAGCGATAGGGGCATAAATTTGGAGTGTTTCCTCTGCTATTCTTTTCTGTTTATCTTTTGGTACGTAGGAGAGAGTTTTCATGTTGTGCAGACGATCTGCCAGTTTGATAAGTAAGACTCTGATATCTTCTGACATGGCAACGAAGAGCTTGCGCAGACTCTCGTTGTGCCGGTCAGTGCCTTTGTACTTGAGCTGGCCGAGTTTCGTTACGCCATCTACCAGGAAAGCGACTTCTTCTCCAAATTCTTTCACAATCAGAGCGCGATCAACGCCGACATCTTCTATCGTGTCGTGGAGGAGTCCGGCTGCTATGGTCTTGCCACCGGTACCAATTTCAGCCAGTATCTTGGCTGTCTCGACTAAGTGTCGAAGATAAGGTTCCCCAGATTGTCGGAAATGTCCTTCGTGAGCATCTTTGACGAAGGCAAAAGCGCGCTTTACAAGTGCCACATCTTCGGACGTAGCCTTAACCATACTTCTTATTATCTCTTTGAGCGGATCTGGGTCTCCTTGATTTTGTGGGGGTTGTGATTGGGGCATGTTTTGAGAGAGCACCGTTCTGGGATAGTCTTGGTGCCATCCATCATTAAACTACCACAGAGTTTGCAGATCTCGCCAGTCGGCTTGGCTTTGATAGCATATTTGCAATCAGGATAATTCGAACAACTGTAGAAAACACCGAAGCGACCACGGCGTTCTGTCATAAATCCGAGTTTGCATACCGGGCAGGTGATACCGGTAGAATTGGCTTTCTCTTGCGCCTCATCTTTTTTTATAAATTTACATTTGGGGAAGCGGGCGCAAGCGGTGAACATACCAAACTTACCTTCGCGAGTAACCAAATTTCCTTTGCCACACTTGGGACAAAGTTCTCCAGTATCTTTGGGCCCTTCAAGCTCCTTGCCTTCTATAGTTCGCGCGCCGTTACAGTCTGGGAACTTTTCACAAGATAGGAATTTGCCACCCTTGCCGAGTTTGATAATCATTGGACCGCCGCAGACTGGACACTTCACATCAGCAGGTGCTTTACCAAGGTTGGTTATTTTCTCAACCTTATCTTTGGACTTAACAGCTTTGGCAAATGGTGTATAAAAGTCAGTCAAAGTCTTTTTATAGCTACGAGCGCCTGTGGCAATGTCATCGAGCTCATCTTCCATCTCGGCAGTAAATGAGTCACTAATATATGTTGCGAAATGTTCTTCGAGAAATGTAGAAACCACATCGCCAGTATCAGTTGGGTAAAGGGCCTTGTTCAATTTATCCACGTAGTTGCGGTCTTCCAAGGTCTTGATGATCGAGGCATAAGTCGAGGGTCGGCCAATACCGCGCTTTTCAAGCTCTTTGATCAACCCTGCTTCCGAATATCTCGCCGGTGGCTCCGTCTGTTTCTCAAGAGAGTCGATATTGATTAATTTCAAAGAATCGTTTATTTGCAGTTTTGGTAGGATGACATCCTCACTGGCAGAACGTGGATCAGCTTTGAGCCAACCATCAAATAGTATGCGTGAGCCGTTGAGCCAAAAGTCTGGGATATGAGATGTGGACACCGAGTGTCCACTATCAATGTTGGCCACAATTTTGGTTCGCATGACTTCAGCGGATTTCATTTGGCTCGATACAGTTCTCTGCCAGATAAGACTATAGAGCTTCTGTTCCGCATCATTGGCTCCAGCACTTTCTATATTGAAGTGAGTCGGTCTGATAGCCTCGTGCGCTTCTTGAGCATTTTTGGATTTTTTAGCGAAGACATGTGATTCGAAATAATTTTCTCCATACTTTTTCTTCACCAATCCTTCTATATCTCTTCGCGCTGCACTGCCTAAGTTGGTCGAGTCGGTACGCATATAAGTAATGTGTCCGGCTTCGTATAATCTCTGGGCCAGGCTCATAGTGCGAGAAGGGGCGAGGCCGAGGCGGGAACTGGCTGTCTGTTGCAGAGTTGAGGTTATGAAGGGCGGGCGTGGAGCGCGGGCCACTTTCGTCTCTTTGATATCGGTGACATGCCATGTCCCGGACTTACCAGTTTCTATAATCCTATCCACCTCCTTTTTATCTCGAGGTTCAATAGAACATTCGAAATTAAGGTCATTTAAAATAGCGAAAATCTTCCAAAAAGTTTCTGCTTTAAAGGCGCGTATCTCGCGCTCGCGTTCCATGATTATACGAAGGGCGGGGGATTGTACTCGGCCGGCCGAGAGGCCGTAACGCACTTTCTTCCAGATGAGTCCAGAGAGATCATAGCCGACCAAACGATCAAGTACTCGGCGAGCTTCTTGTGCTTCGCGAAGATTGGTATCAATTTCTCGAGGGTGTTCCAACGCTTCTTCCACCGCTTCTTTAGTAATCTCGTGGAAGACGATACGCTTAACTGGTGCATGGCTCGACTTGCGCTCACCATCGCCCAAGCCACAAGCTTGGGCGACATGCCAGGCGATAGCTTCTCCCTCACGGTCGGGGTCGGTGGCCAGTAGCACTTCACTAGCTTTCTTGGCTAGTGTCTTGATCTCTGAAATTACTTTCTCCTTTCCTTTCACTACTTCGTAGTGTGGAATAAATCCTCCAGGCACGTCGATAGCGACCCTGTTTGATTTGGGCAAATCACGCACATGTCCGACACTAGCGAGCACTCGAAAATCTTTTCCAAGATATTTTTCGATCGTTTTCGCTTTCGACGGCGACTCTACTATTAACAAACGCATTGCTTAACAGATACTACAGAAACTTTTTATTTGCAAATACACTAGGTACTGATATAATTTATAAATGCCAATAAATTGGACTAATCTACAAAGGAAATATAAGGGTCTTTGGGTGGCTCTAGCTGATGACGAGATTACTGTCCTTGGTCACGGCAAAACTCTTAAAGAAGCTTTAAGTAAAGCAAAAAAAAATGGATATACGGATCCGATATTAACTCGCATGCCTGAAAGTCTGGTTACTTATGTAGGGTCGTTATGAAATTTAAGTATAAGGTATATGGTTCTACACCAAGACCTGTTATAGAAAGTAAATTAAAATATAAGAACAATTCTATTCGATATGAAGTTCTGATTGATTCTGGCGCTGACATTTGTCTGTTCGATCAGAGCGTCGGCGAAGCAATAGGAATAGATATTAAAAGTGGAAAAATGAAAGAGGTTTTTGGTGTTGGTGGAAAAGCATCTTTGTATTATTTGCATCCAGTGATTATTGAAATTGGTGGATGGGAATTTAAAATTGAAGCTGGATTTATGCCAGATGTTTCGGGTAGAGTTATGCCATATGGACTTGTTGGACAAAAAGGATTTTTTGAAAATTTTATAGTGAAATTCGATCTTTTGAAAGGAGAAATAGAACTTAAACAGAGGTAAACAGAAACTTTTTATTTGCAACTAGAACGTTTTGCGGACGAGGCCGAGTTCTTCTGTAATGAGACCTTTGATTTCAAGAAGGGAGAGGGTGGCGGAAGCGGTACTAGTTTCTAGTTTCGATTTGCGAACCAATTCATCTCTAGGGCAGGGTTTATCAAGAAGTTTTATAAATTTTTTCTCATCTTCACTCAAATCATCTAAATCTAGGAGAGTCGGATGCTCGTCAGTTCTCTTGAGCCCTAGGAGTTCGCGCACGTCATTGTGATCGCGGATAAGTGCAGCGCCAAGGCGTATGAGCATATGCGGCCCGTCAGAAGTGGGCGAGTTCAGTGGACCAGGTATTGCACCCACTTCTCTATTGTATTCTGTCGCTAGGCGCGAAGTGATGAGAGTGCCTGATCTTCTTTCTGCTTCTATGATGATAGTTGCATGACACATCCCGGCCATAATTCTATTTCTCTTTGGAAAGGCCCAAACTCCGGCTGGCATCAAGTCGTCGTATTCTGACATTATTCCACCACCATTTTCTATTATCTCTCCCGCCAAGCCGACATGCGAGTGCGGGTGCAGAACTTTCCTATCGAGACCTGATCCAGGGATGGCTATAGTTTGGAGACCCGCGCGCAGGGCGCTGCGATGAGCGACAGAGTCAATACCAAGCGCAAGACCTGATACTATAGTCACCGGAGCATCAGAGAGTCCCATGATTAACGTCTCGCACACCTCTCTGCCGTAACTAGAATATTTTCTGGAACCGACTACGGCCAAGAGTTTATTGTCGCTCCTAGGCAATTCGCCTTCATAACGCAGTTGTTTGGGCGGATCATTGATTTCTTTTAGAAGTTCTGGATATTCCTCTGGAAGCAAGCTACGAATCATTGTATTATTGTATCACCGTGTTAAATATCAAATTCATTAGAGAAAATAAAGAACTAGTCCAGGAGGCGGCCAAGAAGAAGCGCTTGGAATTCGACACGGACAAACTGCTCGAAGTAGACGACAAGCGCAAGAAACTTTTAGGCAAAGTGGAGGAGAAACGTGCCGAACAGAAGGTGGCCAACAATGAAATAGTCAAAGCTGATTCAGACGGACGCGAGGCTATCTTAGAGAAGATGAAAGTGCTCAAGGGTGAGCTTGATAAAGAAGAAGCCGAGCTCAAAGAAGTCATGCAAGAGTGGCAGTCTTTGATGTTACTTGTACCCAATGTCCCAGACACTTCTGTCCCAGCTGGAGAGGGCGAGCAGGATAACGTGACAGTGAAGGAGTGGGGCAAGAAACCGAAATTTGATTTCGAGCCCAAGAGTCACGTCGAGATCATGATCGCGCTCGACATGGTCGACTTCGAGCGCGGTGCCAAGGTCCACGGCTTTCGCGGTTATTTTTTGAAAAATGCTGGAGTTCTCCTATCTTGGGCGATTTGGAATTATGCGCAACACTTTTTCTTGAGTAAAAATTTTACCCCCTTTATCGCACCAAGCATTGTGAGGAAAAACTTTTTCTATGGAACGGGTCACTTACCGACCGATGCCGAGGATCTTTACAAGACTCAAGACGACGATTATCTCTCGGGCACTGCAGAAGTACCGATGATGGCCTATCACGCTGACGAAATTCTCAAGAAAGAAGAGTTGCCGAAGCGCTACCTAGCCTTCTCACCCTGTTTCCGCCGCGAGGCGGGGAGTCACTCCAAGGATACCAAGGGACTTATTCGAGTACACGAATTTTATAAACTGGAACAACTGGTGCTTTGCGAGGCTAGCCACGATGAGTCTGTGAAATTGCATGAGGAACTCAATAGAAATACAGAAGAATTTATAGAATCACTCGGCATCCCGTATCGGCAAGTGGTTATTTCTACAGGAGATCTAAAAAGGGCGCACGTGAAGTCCTATGATACCGAACTCTGGGTTCCACTCGAAAATACTTATCGTGAAATCGCCAGTGCTTCTTACTATCACGACTTCCAAACTAGACGTTTCAATATTCGTTACGATGACGATGGCCCTTCGACAGGCTCAGGGCAAGCAAGACTAAAATATGTCCACTCACTCAATGCCACAGCTATTCCCACCCCACGTATTCTCGTCTCTCTTGTAGAGAATTTCCAACAAGCCGATGGTTCTATAAAGATCCCAGAAGTCTTAGTGCCGTATATGAACGGTCTAAGAGAGATAACTCGACCGGGCTCGCTATAAATAAGAAAATAAAAATGTTACTAGTTATTTGCGATAGCAAATAACTAGTCTAATTTAATAACAGCCGAAAACGAAATCATTGACACTCATATTAATTTATAATAAACTTGTGGTGGAATTTTGGAATATAGGAGGTTGACTATGCCCAATACATCAGTTCTAGTTGAGGGACTAGACCCGAAACTGCGAAGAAACCTTAATGAATCCCGTTAGAAGCCGCGGTTACGGTTTCAATCGGAGCTTAAAATAAATATGAAAACTAATCTAGGATTTTATCAGAATAATATTAAGCAAAGCTCGCTGACCGCGACCTGCTTCTAACGGGATGAAAATTGTTTCGAGTGGTAGAGTTCTTAATTCACCAGAATTTTATAGGAAAAAGCAGAAAAGGAGACGCCTCCGACTTATTCTCGCATTAGTTGGACTGGTCTTATTACTTTCCTCTCTCATTTATTTTTCTCGCCACCAGTGGTTTCTTATAAATGAAGTGGCGGTTCTGGGTGAGGACGTGATCGATAAGGCAGAGATTGAAAAGATTGCACGAGATATGCTCTCCGATTACTACCTCTGGATATTTCCACGAGCCAACTCCCTTATCTATCCTAAAAAAGATATTGAAAGCGCCCTCTTCGAAAAGTTTCCCAGATTCCAATCTGTGGATCTCGATCTTAAAGGTTTAAAGACTCTCAATATCACAGTCGAAGAACGTGTTCCATTTGCTCTCTATTGCCCTCGCGTATCGAAGTGCTATTTCCTCGACAAAGAGGGGCTCATCTTCGCCTTAGCACCTTCTTTCACCGGCACAGTATATTTTCTCTACACTACCGAAGATAAAATTGAAAATCCTATCGGTGAGAGGTTTATGTCAGTCGAAGAATTTAAAACACTACCGAAGTTTATAGAAACACTTACTACCCTAGGCATACACTCCAAAGCGCTTGAAGTGGGTAAGAGTGAGTACAGACTCTCTTTACAAACTGACGGCGAAGTTATCTGGCCCAGAGACAGTGATCTGGCAGTCATCTACTCGAATTTAGAAGCCTTTCTTTCTAGTAAGCCCATAAAGGGTCAAAGTAATTTCTTAAACAAGATTCTCTACCTAGACTTACGTACCGACAATAAAGTATTCTACCGTTTCAGGGAATAAGGAATAATGAATAATGAACAAAGGATTCTGGGATAAATTAGAAAAGCCAATAATGGCGCTTGCCCCAATGGCGGATGTTACTGACGCCGCTTTCCGTAAAATCATAGCCAAGTATGGTAAGCCCGATGTGATGTGGACAGAGTTTGTCTCGGCCGACGGCTTGGCCCTGGCTCCAGAAGCGGGCAGGAAGAAACTTCTCAAGCACTTGGAATACAGCGAGTCAGAGCGGCCTATAGTGGCACAATTTTTCACCTCAACACCTGAGAATATGAAGAAGGCGGCCGCACTGGCTCTTAAACTCGGTTTCGACGGAGTCGATATAAACATGGGTTGTCCAGATAGAAGTGTCGAGAAACAGGGTGCCGGCGCCTCTCTTATGAAAAATGTTGCTCTAGCGAGAGAGCTTGTCAGGGCGGCCAAAGAGGGGGCGTGGTCCGCCAGCCGGCGGATGCCTGTTTCTGTAAAAACTCGTACAGGTTACTCGAGGCCAGATCTTGAAAGCTGGTTACCAGAAATTCTCAAAGAAGATCCGGCCGTAGTCACAGTTCATGCTCGTACTCGCAAAGAGATGTCGAAGGTGCCAGCGCGGTGGGAATTTGTAAAACTAGCAGTCGAAATTCGAAATTCCCTTGGCAAAGAAACTTTGATCTTAGGCAACGGTGATGTGAAAGATCTTGCAGAAGCAAAGGTGCGAGTAGAAGAGACTGGGGCGGATGGCGTAATGCTCGGCCGTGCCATCTTCGGCAACCCTTTCTTATTCCAATCTTCTGCAGAACATTGGAATAAGCGGGAGGATAAGTTAAGGGTTTTGGTAGAGCATACAAAACTATTTGAAGAGTTATTTATGGGTCCGCCAGCTGGCGGAAAAAACTTTGCTGTGATGAAAAAACATTTCAAAGCTTACATATCTGGTTTTGATGCCCGCCCGACCGAACGGTCGTTCGGGCGGGGAGCAGGGGATTTGCGCGCTAAACTTATGGAGACAAATAATGCGAGTGAGGTCGAGAAAATCGTCTCTGATATACTATCTATATGAATGTCCTCTATCGCAAATATCGCCCGACAAAATTTGGCGACGTCATCGGCCAAGATCATATTGTAAAAGTTTTGGAAGGAGCTATTAAACTTGGCAACATTTCCCACGCCTACCTTTTCTCTGGAGCGCGTGGCACGGGCAAGACTTCCGTGGCCAGAATCTTGTCGCGAGAGATTGGTACCTCGCCGAATGACTTAGTCGAGATGGACGCGGCATCCAATCGTGGAATTGATGACGTGCGTGAGATTCGCGAGTCGGTCAACACTTTGCCTTTCGAGTCCAAATACAAGGTCTACATTATCGATGAGGTGCACATGCTCACCAAGGATGCTTGGAACGCATTTCTTAAAACTCTGGAAGAGCCACCGAAACACGTTGTCTTTATTTTCGCTACTACCGAACTGGAGAAGGTGCCGGAGACTATCATCTCGCGCTGTCAGACTTTCTCCTTCAAACAACCCAACCAAGCGATACTGAAAGACTTTGCCCTCTCGGTGGCGAAGAAAGAAGGGGCAACACTTGAACCAGAAGCGGCGGAACTAGTAGCGATTCTGGGTGATGGCTCTTACCGAGACGCGCATGGCATATTGGAAAAAATTTTATCAATGAAAAGTAACCCCTCGACAAAGCTCGGGGCAAGGAAAATTACTCGTAAGGAAGTGGAGGCAGTCACCGGTGCACCTAAGTCGGAATTAGTTCGAAACATCCTATCTTCTATAGTAGAGAAAGATCTTGCGAAAGGTATGAAGGCGATAGAGCTCGCAGGGGAGGCGAATGCGGAAATGAAACTCTTTGCCAAACTTATCCTCGAGCGTCTGCGTTTCCTCTTCCTCCTACGGCTCAAAGCGGGGATGGATGAATATATTGCAGAACAAGTTTCAGAAGACGATTTCAAATTTCTAAAAAATTTAGCAGACAAAGCGGGTCCTAGTTTGACCGCCGATGTTCTCCTCCGTTTCATTACCGCCTACGAAGACTCCGGCCGCACTTCCATTCCTGAACTGGCCCTCGAACTCGCTTTGTCCGATTCTATAGCTGTGGATAAGTAAACGAACATAGTTGGTATACTTAGAGGTAAGTGTCCTACCTATGATAGAGAAAATAATTGAAAAAAGAGAGGCTGTACGTTTGCGAAGAGAAGGTAAGACGTACTCAGAAATTCTTGACTTGGTTCCCGTGGCAAGATCTACTCTTTCAATTTGGCTTAGAGAAATTGGTTTGGCAAAAACACAAAAGCAACGTATTACAGAATTACGTCAGAATTCTCAAAAAAAAGGTGCTTTGCAACGTAAAACTCAAAGAATTGAATTATCAAAAAATATTTTTTCTGATGCGCAAGCAGAAATCGGAGCAATAAGTTCTAGAGAACTTTGGTTGATTGGGGTTATATTGTATTGGGCAGAAGGTTCTAAGCAGAAAGAGTGGAATATATCACAGTCACTTCAGTTTACTAATTCAGACCCAGTGATGGTTGGGTTATATCTACTGTGGCTTAGAAAAAGTTTGCAAATTCCCGAAAAAGACATTGACGCAAGCCTGACTATCCATGAAAATCATAAATATCGACTACGAGATGTCATTAGTCATTGGAAGACGGTCTCTAGCTTAAAAACAGAGTTTTCTGATAAAGTGTACTTCAAGCGCCATTTCGCAAAAGGCTATCGTCATAATGTTGACGAAAATTATTATGGAACGGTGCGTATTAGAGTAAGAAGGAGCACGAACCTTAATAGAAAGATAACGGGATGGGTGCAAGGTATATGTAAATATTGCGGGGTCGTCTAACGGCAGGACACGGGACTTTGAATCCCGGTATGAAGGTCCGACTCCTTCCCCCGCAGCAACTTGCTTTTTATGCATAGTGTGTTATTATTCCATATGGAGGTAGGGATTATGAGCACTGAAACGAAGACCACAGAGACCTGCCAAGGTCCCTGCCGTAAGACCTGGACGCCGAGTTTCGTTGGCGACTGTTACGAGATCGATGGTTTCAAGATGTGCGATCGGTGTGCGATGCCGTACATCTTGAAGACACGGATGCCGGAGACCATCGATAGTCAGCACGTCGACACTGTCTGCAAGATAGGTGAAGGAGAAGCAACGTGTGCCTTCTTGCTGGTCGGTGGCCCCAATTTTTCCTGTGCCAAGTACACCCAGCATGAAGAGACGCCTCGCAACAGGGTGGAAGAAGGATCAATGGGGGCCAAGAGAGATAATTGCTCTGGTCCTCCCGCGTTCATCATCGATTTTCTTTTTCTAGATTTTTTGGGCATTTGACTTTTGGGATTGTTTTGCTAAGATTAGGGTGTAGTTATTTGATAATTTGTGTTTAGGAACCTCCCTTCTTGCCTGTCTGCGCAGGCAGGCCTTGACCTGCTTTCGTTTCCGGGTAAGAGGGGGGCAGCCTGATTAGGGCTAGGGTGGTGTTAGTGACACCACTCCCAAGCTTCCCTCAACTTTTTTCTACCATGAAAATACTACGAGTTGTGGGGCTTGGACTCGCACTAATCATGTTCAAGTTCCTTGCCCCGCGCATCTTCGGCGGCGCAGAGAACACGCTCCTCGTGTTCTTTGACGCCATCCAAAGAGTCCTAAGCACAAATATCGGATCGCTCCCAGCGAGCCTCCCTTCTGTGCCCGGACTCTAGACGGCAAAGGCGACCAGTTCTTCGGAACTCGGTCGCTTTTTGCATACTGACAAAGGATATATAGTAGTGGGATGAATCCCGTTAGAAGTAACAACTGATATGAAAATAGTCACTCTAATATTATGAGAGTAATTAGTAATAACTTCTAACGGGATGAATAATAAAATTGTTGTAGTAATTTTGGTGGTGTTGGTGGGTCTGGGAGGGGTGCTTTATTTAAATCGCGAAAATATTCCACTTACACAAATTAAAAAGGAGACGGTGGCGACTCTTGGTCAAAGAGTTTTCACTCACGGAGTATTCATCACCCCACTTGAGGTGATTTCGGACAGCAGGTGCCCGGTTGACGTAGTTTGCATTTGGGCTGGCGAAGTTACTTTAAAAACAAGGTTGGAAAAGGATGATGTAAGTCAAGAAATGGTATTGAAACTACAAACTCCCGCTACTTTTCAAGGAAGTACAGTGTCTCTAGTAGAAGTGATGCCAGAAAATAATTCGAAAAAGCCATACGAGAAAGGGGATTACCGCTTCACCTTTCTCGTAACTTCGCCTGAGTCAGATGACAAGGCAAATCTCATCCGCCTCGAGACGCCACGTCCCAATCAGACTGTCACAAGCCCGCTGGTGATCAAAGGGGAGGCGAGGGGCTACTGGTTCTTCGAAGCCAGTTTCCCTGTATTTCTGACCAATTGGGATGGGCTCATAATCGCTCAAGGTATCGCTACTGCAAAAAGTGAGTGGATGACGGAAGATTTCGTACCCTTTGAAGCCACACTCAACTTCACAGTCGATCCAAATGTTTATAGCAACAGAGGAACTCTAATATTACAGAAAGATAATCCATCAGGTCTGCCCGAACATGATGACGCACTTGAAATTCCGGTGGTGATAGAATAAATTATGTTAAAATATTAGTATGGCAGTCCTAAAACAAGCATACGATCAAGGATGAAAAGAGTTTTTATAGTGCATGGGTGGGGTGGGCGTCCAGATGAAGCATGGTTTCCATGGATCAAAAAGGAGTTAGAGGATAAGGGTTACAAGGTTTTCATTCCCGCAATGCCCGAAACAGATGAACCGAAGATGGAGCTCTGGATTCCATTCTTGAGTCAGTTGGTCGGTAAGCCTGATCTTAATACATTTTTTGTAGGACATAGTATTGGTTGTCAGGCGATTATCAGGTATCTTGAAACTTTGCCAGAAGGGACAAAAATTGGTGGAGCAGTCTTTGTGGCCGGATGGTACAACGTCCGTAATATAGATACAGAGGAAGATAAAAGGATTGCTGGACCGTGGGTTAACACGCCACGTGATGATGAGAAAATAAAGAGAATTATAAATAAAGCGATAGCAATTTTCTCTGACGACGATCCATTCGTTGCCCCAGAGAACCAGAAGTCGTGGCAAGAAAAAGTAGGTGCTAAAATAATTGTGGAGCACAATAAAGGCCACTTCAACGAAGAGGAGCCAAGCGTATGGGAATTGCCGTCAGCGCTCGAAGCTCTTTTAGAAATAAGTAAATAAAAATGAAAACAAATGAACCACAACAGGACAGTCAACTCGACATATTGAGGCATATCGAGAGGCTGACTGATGAGATCAATCGCATAGCCGATAGAGTAGGGCGGCCCGTCTTCAAAAAATATCCAATAACTTTTGCTATTCTCGTTCTTTTCGGTGTCATTGCAGTAAGTGAGGGAGCTAAAGAAATTCTGAAGAGTCTTGGTATATTTAATGGTAATCCATGGGTTACACTGCTATTCGGTCTTGGTATCCTCATCTTAACTGGCAGATTATATAAAAAACTAAACAAATAAAAGCATGGCATACTCTCTCAAAAAAACTGCAAGTCTGAGGGATCTTCAGAAATTTAACTCCAATGTTTATGCACTGACGGATGACAGACTGTATTCGATATGGGATTTACTAGTGCAACAAAGTCGTTTTGCTATGAGGGCTCTAAAAGGGATTAGAAAAGGTGACAGGGATAAAACAAAACTCAATCTTCTAATATCGCTATCTTTCCTATCAGCTATTGCCAACCGGCTGCGTATTGATATCGAAGATGAAGTTTGGGCTCGTTTTCCTATGCGATGTTCCTATTGCGGCAGGAAGCCATGTGTATGTAGGGAAGTGAAGTCAGTCACCAGACGCAAAAGTGCAAAGATTAACAGTAAACTTCGACCTGTGAGTTTAAAAGCATTTCAAGAAATGTTTAACAAAATCTATCCTGTACAGAAACGGACTATTACAGATGCTGGAATACATTTGGCCGAAGAGATAGGGGAGATGAGTGAGGCTATCAGTAACTATCTCGGCCAACATCTAGAGAAACAATTCGATGACATCAAGTTCGAGATGGCTGACGTAGTCTCCTGCATCTTCGGTGTAGCTAATTCGGCAAATATAGATTGTGCCAAGGAATTATCAATGATGTTTGTTAATAATTGTCATGTATGCCATAAAGCACCCTGCATTTGCAGCTTTTCTAAGGTAATTAAGACAAAAAGCTAGTGTTGTGGCCTTAGATTATCGTCTATTGACTTATTAGTACAAGGTGTGATATGGTGGAAGGGTATCAGTTTTAGATTAATATAGAATTAAATAAAAGATATGCAATCGAAAAAGATTATAGTATTAGCAACTTTAGCAATTTCTCTAAGCATTTTCGTATCTACTGCATCGGCAAACCACTCGTGGGGCAGTTATCATTGGGCGCGAATTACTAATCCCTTCACTTTGAAAGTTGGTAATAACGTCTCTTCTGCTTGGAGTTCTTATTTAAACGAAGCTATTAGTGACTGGAGTGCGTCATCTGTACTTGATCTGATAAAAGTTACCGGCAGCACTAATTCGCGCACCTGCAAACCGAAGACTGGACAAATTGAAGTTTGCTCGTATCGCTATGGCAACAATGGTTGGCTAGGCCTAGCTCAAATCTGGATTTCTGGTTCGCATATTACCAAGGCCATAACCAAGGTTAACGACACTTACTTCAACACGAGTACATACAACAAACCCGCGTGGCGCAGATTAGTGATGTGTCAGGAAATAGCACATGATTTCGGTCTTGATCACCAAGATGAGAATTTCAAGAATGCCAATTTAGGCAGTTGCATGGACTATACCAGCGACCCGGATGGTCCTCCTTCTAATGAACATCCAAACGCGCATGATTTTGAAGAGATAGACATTATCTACGAGCATCTTGATAGTGTGAATACCATATTCTCATTGGCTAATAATGCTAGAAATGGTGTTAATAGCTTTCGTAGAGACAGATTAGAAAATGATGATCAAGATATTAATCTAGATAATCCGTCAGCATGGGGCAAGGCGATCAAACAGGACAAACAAGGTAGAAACTCACTCTATGTTCGCGACCTCGGTAAGGGAGAGAAGGTCTTCACTCACGTAACCTGGGTTCAGTAGAAATTTGTGTTCCCAATGAAAAAGATAATTTGGTTGAAACTGCGTTTGGTGATGGGGTTGATTTTCCTCTGGGCCTTTGTGGATAAGCTCTTTGGACTAGGATTCGCTACCAAAAGCGAGAATTCGTGGCTCAACGGTGGGTCGCCAACCTCTGGCTATCTTATGGGGGCTGTCCATGGGCCGTTAGCCGAGTTTTTCAAAAGTTTGGCTGGAATAGTGGTGGTAGACTGGCTCTTCATGATAGGACTATTATTTGTTGGTATCACGCTTCTGGTCAATAGATTCGTTATCTGGGGAGCTATTGCTGGTAGTGTCATGCTTTTCCTCATGTGGATCAGTGCTTTCCCACCTGCCAATAACCCTATCCTAGATGACCATATCGTTTATATCTTGGTATTGATCCTTCTGGCCCAGAACACGACGACGGATTAAGAATCCCTGTGAAGTTCTAACCCGTAAGATGTTCAACACTCGGTGTTGAACAGTTGTGCTAGAATTAGGGTTATGAGAAAAATTAGAATCGCTCCGGGCGAATACTACCATGTTTTTAATAGGGGAGTTAATAAACAAACTATTTTTCATGATGCTAACGACTATACTCGTTTTTTATTTCTTATTTTATATTTCCAATCACCCATCACCTTCGCAAATATTATAAGGTGTGTGCAGTATTTTGTTCAACACTCGGTGTTGAACATTGAGGCGGGCGACTTAAAAGAGATAATTAAGAAAAGGACTGTGGAATTAGTCAGTTTTTGTTTTATGCCTAATCATTTCCATTTAATAATCAAAGAAGTAGATGAAGGTGGGATTGCCGCTTATATGCAGAGGGTACTTAATAGTTACACTAAGTATTACAATACAAAATACGAAAAATCCGGGCATTTATTCCAAGGGCCGTATAAAGCTGTTCATGTTGGTGACGATAGACAGTTGCTGTACCTATCTACATATGTGCATCGAAATCCGAGAGAGTTGTCTAAGTGGAAAAACAGGGAGCATCAGTATCCTTGGTCAAGTTATCAAGATTTCGTTACTGAAAATCGATGGGGTGAACTGATTCAACCAGATATTGTCAGTGGGCGATTTAAACAAAAGAGCGACTATAAAGAGTTTGTGGAGAGTAGTCCAGCCAAGCTCATTGAAGAGGAGCTTGGCGAGGTTTTAAACATTTAATTTATAATCACTGTTCAACACTCGGTGTTGAACATGTTGAACAGTTTGGGGATGAACAAGTGGAGGATCAAAAAAGCCCCGACATGACGTCGGGGCTCTTTTGCATTATGCCGTTGGTTCAGGCACTGGTGGCTTAGGAGCAGGCTTAGGAGCTGGTTTCGGGTCTTCGTTGTAGCGCTTCATATGATTGGTGATAATTAGTTATCCTATTAATCGTTTGGCACTCCGAGGATTCTACCACCCTAGAGGAATAGATACAAGTTGAAGTGCTAGATATAAAGGACATATTTTCTACCCATGAAAGAGACGGAATTGGAGGTGTTTCTAAGGGACAAAAACTACATTTGACAGTCCTTGAGAAGTATTTCTTTCTATGGTTGTTAACATTGACAGCAAATAAAAGGACATTTAGACTACGAGTATTATTAGTTGGAATTAAAAGTAAATATGAAAAGAATTATATTAAGTTTGAGCATGATTGTGTTCGTAGGTGCTGTAATCATCGGCGCTACGGGTGCATTCTTCTCGGACACGGAGACCTCAACCGGCAACACCTTCACAGCTGGAGCCATTGATCTCAAGATTGATAACACGAGCTATACGACAAATGAGGCAGGACAGCTTGTTGCAAGTCCTTCTACCTCTTGGATACTCGCCGATCTTACGAATCAGCTCTTTTTCGATTTCCTTGACCTAAAACCGGGAGATAGAGGAGAGGACACCATCTCAATACATGTTGATAACAACGATGCATACGCATGTATGGATGTGACTTTGACTGGCACACCTGAAAACCTTCGAACTGAGCCAGAAACCCTTGTCGATAATACAGCCGGTACAAACGAAGGGGAGTTACAGAATGAACTAAACTTCGCATGGTGGGCTGATGATGGTGACAATGTTTACGAATCCGGCGAGTCTATTTTCAAGCAAGGAACTGCGGCATCATTGTTTGCAGTCGACCAACAGAAATGGGCTCTCGCTGATGCGGCCACTAATATTTGGGGGGCAACAGCTGGAACTCCAATTCCAGGTGATAGTACTAAATATATTGCTAAGTACTGGTGCTTCGGTGCTATGACACCATCTCCACTTCCTAACGATTCAAGCAACGGACCGCTTGTCCGCGGCACTGGCTTCTCTTGCAACGGGTCAACTCTTGGTAACGGAACCCAAACTGACGGCGTTGTTGTAGATGTAACGTTCGAGGCAGTCCAATCTAGAAACAATAATGAATTTCGCTGCAATACGGTCAACTGTACTCCAGTAAATGAATCATTATTTGCTGATGGATTTGAATCTGGTAACTTTTCTGCTTGGACCGAAGATACTGGTACTTGGGATGTTGTAAATAATCCAGCAATTGCACATGGCGGAAGTGAATACGCCTTAACTATTGGTGATACTGGTTCGATTGATGACTTACTTCGCAAGGCAGTAAGTACAGTCAGTCACGATGGTGTAACTCTTTCTTATTGGTATAGAATCACCGAACAACCACTTGAATCGAGCGATCATGTCTATGTTGAGTATTCATTAAATGGTTCTACATGGACTCAACTTGCTCACTACACGAATCTTGGTTCAACCAGTGGCTGGGTTCCAGTAATTATTGATCTTCCTGCAAACGCAGATAATAACGCAAACTTCCAATTCCGTTTCCGCTCTGATCTTGGAAGCAACAATGATGCAATGAAATTCGATGACGTTTCACTCTCTGGAAACACCATCTGTCCAGCAAACCAATAACATTACTAATTAATCCAAAAATAGAATGAAAAAAATTCTTCTTAGCGCCGGAATGATTGCTCTTGTTGGAGCTCTCGCAGTTGGCGGAACCATCGCGTTCTACAATGATACAGAGACTTCAAATGGCAATATCTTCGTCGCCGGCTCAATTGACCTTAAGGTCGATCACTTAAAGCAGACGTATAATGGTGTTGACTGTGAGACTTGTAGTATAAATGTCTGGAGCTCTACATTAACCAAAGTTACTGGAGGTACGGGTGCATATGTTGGAGGATATCCGACAAATGCGGTTGAATTAACCTTCATTCATTCAGCATGGTTACCTTCAATACCAAGTTCTAGTGCAAAATGGATTTGGGTAACAAATCCTGTGCTTGCCGCCGATACTGCAAACGGCGCTGAGTATACATTCCAAAAGAAATTCAATTGGAATGGTGGCGTTAGCGGGATAACTCTTGATTTGGCTCTTGCAGCTGACAATGGTTACAAGATTGTATTCAATGGCACAACTATTGTTGATGTCCTGGGTACTGAATCTAACTATGGGGCTCTCGTTAACACAACTGCTGCTGAAGCAGCCATGCTTCCTCTTGTTGTACAAAACGGTGTAAATACTCTGGATATTACTGTGCGAAATAAACCGGGTAGTAGTAATCCAGCCAGTAATCCAGCAGGTCTTATCTTTGACCTAAAGGTACAACGTCCACAGAATGAGTGCGAGGCAGATTCAGCATTCCAACAAGCTTGTATGCTCTGGAATGAAACTGATCTTGATGGGTCACAAACATTCTTCAACTTCGGCGACATCAAGCCTGCTGACTGGGGAACCAACCTTATCTCACTCCACGTAGAGACAAACGATGCTTACGCGTGTTTGTTCCCTAACGGTATTATCGATGGTGAAAATACTCGTATCGAACCTGAAACTACCGCAGGTGATACGACACCTACCCAACCAGATGGAGAGCTTTCAGATTTCTTGAAATTCTTCGCATGGATTGATGATGGAGACAGTGTATACGAAGGTGGAGGGGAAACGATTGTTGTCCCAGTAAACACTCCAATTGAGACGATAGATACTGAGATCATCGCTATGAATCTTCAGAGTGGTGGCACAGGCTATATTGGTCTTGCATGGTGTGTTGGTACTCAAACTCTTGTAAGTACAACTCTTGGTTGCACCGGAGTATCTGGTAATCCGAACATTATTGACCAAGCACAAACAGACAGTGTCATGGCATCTCTAACTGCGTATGCAGTTCAACAGAGAAACAATCCGAACTTCGATTGTGAGTCAGTATTACCGACCCTGTTCCCTTAAGTTAACTAGTTCCTTGACCCCGTTAGAAGCCGCCCTCGCGAAGCGAGTGACTACGGCCACCTAGGGGCGACCTGCTTCTAACGGGGTTGACTCTTAACTCTTGAGTTTCGGCAAATCCCCCCACTTCGCATAAAGCTACGCGGGGGGAGAGCCGAGACTTAAGCCCCCTCGACTACGCTCGGGGTAAATAACAAGATGAAAGCTCTCTTCAAAATTGGTTACAGAATATTTGTGGCGGCAGTGGTCGCACTCGGCCTCTTGCTTCTTGTCAGCATTGTTCCAGTACCGGGCAATATCAAAGTGAAGATAGTGCAATCCGGTTCTATGGAACCAGCGATTAAGGTAGGCGCCGTTGTGATTATCAAACCATCTAACGAATATCACATTGGCGACGTCATTATGTTCGGAGAGGATACGAAGACCAAAGTGCCGACGACACATCGTATTGTGGCTGACGAAGTGAGAAGTGGCGTCTTCTACTACACGACCAAAGGAGACGCGAACGAAGACCCAGACCCACAGCAAATAGCGCAAAGCGAAGTGATAGGGAAGGTTCTTTTCTCTATCCCTTACCTCGGCTATATTCTAGACTTCGCCAAAAAGCCCTTAGGCTTCGCGCTCCTCATCGGCGTACCAGCGGCTATTGTCGTATTCGATGAAGCGGCTAATATCTGGAGAGAAACTAGGCGGCTACGGGCAATTAAGAAAATAAATGAGGAAGAAAATAATACATAAACTCATTGCCATCATTTTGATAGTTGGCCTAAATGGTATGGCTCTTTCTCATATCGGTTATACCAAGGCATATTACAACGATGTCGAGAGTTCCGGCGGTAATGCCTTCACTGCGGGTATGTTGGACTTTATCCTTTCTGAATTGGATTATGAATCATTGATTGGCTCAGAAGCAGTAGGTGAGAAGACGGCAGTAACGGTAGCTATGCCCGTAGACGGAAGCATGGATATGCAATACAAGTTAACTGTTTCAACAACTTCTTTAGCCTTTGATCCGTTATGTAATGCGCTGGTGGTAGAAGCGAAGAAGAATGGTTTAACTCAATACTTAGGTAGTTTCTCTGGACTACTCGCTACTGTTGCTACTACAACTGAATTTGGTACTTGGGAATTCCGATTCGACTTACCGCCAACAGCTCTCGCCGCACATGGAGATAAGTGTGTTGCGGATGCCCGTTTCTATGCATGGAGAGCAGAAATTGCAGATCCAGAAGATTCTGGTTATGACGATGAAGAGATTCTTTCTTTCGACTTCACCGCGCGGATGGTTGTCTTGAATGAAATCTTTGCTAATCCGAATGGAGGAGTAGCTCCGAAAGACCGTGAGTATGTCGAACTTTACAATAACGGCAACACTCCTGTTGATGTCTTGGGCTGGCAGATATCGGAAATTGCCGGTTCGACGGAAACTTTCCATCCAATTGTTGCTTCCGGGGCTACGACAACGGAGATGCAACCTTATGGCGGAGCGAGTACGATGATAGCTCCAGGCGGATATCTTGTCTTAGAATTTGGCGGCGCTTCTTCCAAGTTAAACAATGATGGCGACACTGTCCGTCTCTATGACAACGTGGTAGTGCTTCTCGATACACACGCATACCCGTCAACTGCTCCCGGCAAAGCGCATGTAAGATTCCCGGATGGTATCGGTTTCTGGATTGACCCGGAGCCAACACCCGGTGGTGAAAATACAGTTTCTATTCAGGATTTAGTACTCGCTGGTTTCGATGACGAGACTATCAGGCAAATTCTAGAAATGGTTGCTTTAACAGGAGCTCCGATTCCGCTTAATGAACCGCTACAATTATTGGAAGCACCTGTTGATGAAGTTATAATCGAAGTGGCTACTTCAACGAGCGAACTAGAGATAGCAACATCAACAGAGATGATACTCGAAGAGGCCACTTCAACCGAGCCGATTCTTGAGGAAACTGCTAGTTCAACCCCGGAAGCGGTTCCTGAAGAAGAACCTGTGGCAGAAACGGAGGAGGTAATTGAGGCGCGCGAAGAAGACATTCTTCCTCCTGAACCCGTTTTTGAAGAAACACCAGTCATAGTCGAGGAGAGTGTTCCGGTGGAACCAACTCCTACGGATTCGACCCCTTCGATTGACTCAGGGCAAGCAAGCTCACCACAAGCCGAATAATGATATGAAAGACTTTCTTAAAATTTTAATACTGCCGATTACCATCATCACAATGCTTGGCAGTTTTGCTCCCAGAGCCTTTGCCGTGAGCCCGATGACGGTAGTTTTCGAAAGTAATCCGCTGTTCGGTGTAGTTAACTTCTTGCCTGGTGATAGCAAAGATGGCGATGCGATAGTAACTAATAACACCGATACACCACAGAGTGTCTACGCAGAATCAGTAAACGGTTTTGATCCGGACGGACTGGGTAGTCAGCTCTATCTAAAAGTATTTGAAAATGGAAACATAGTTCCAGTTTACCAAAACGAATTTGATGATTTCCTATCTGCTGGCCCAGTACCACTTTCATCACTCGGCGCTCTTGCTACTAAAACTTATACCTTCGAAGTCTCGTTTATCGACTCCGCAGACAACGACTACATGGGCAAGTCACTCGGCTTCGACCTCTGTATCGGCTTCTCGAGTGGCACTTTCCAATGTGGCAATACCGTAGTCAGTGATCCGGAGGATCCAGTTACTCCTAGTGATCCGCCTGGCGGGGGAGGGGGAGGCGGGGGAGGAGGTCAACCTACGCAATTAATCGTCTATAACGAATTTGTATCAGATATGACCGAAGGGGTGCCACCTCCAATACTTAACGACGGTACAGCAACTATCCAGTGGGATACAAATCTTTTAGCCACAAGCCAAGTTATCTATGGACCATCGGGTGTGTCGTATCCATTTAATGTTAATACTTTGCCGTATATGGGCTATCCATCAGGCACGATAGAGAATGGCACGAAAGTTTTGCATCACACGGTCGTACTGACTGGACTTGTAGACGGAGTGACTTATGTATACAGAGTAGTCTCTCGCGCCTCACCTCCTACGGTGAGCATCGAACATACTTTCACCATGCCGACATCGGGGAATGTAGTATTGGCTCAAAGTGGACCTACAGATGGTGAAATATCAAGGGCTACCCTTGATACCAATACCAACTCCACTTCTACTCAAGAGGAGGATAATAGCGATCTCTTGGCCTTTACTCTTGGAGGGCTTAATTTCAGCCTAGCAGGGCTCTTATGTATTGGACTCGCCTTAATTATATTTATCGTTCTCCTCTGGCTAACTAGGCTTGTTTCTAGACCCGCCCGACCGAATGGTCATTCGGGCGGGAATAAAAAAGATAAATCACTTTCCAGAGATGTGGCGCTTTTGGTCACCTTTGGACTCATCGTCTCCGTCATTCTCTGGCTCGTCCCATACTCTTGTCCAATAATTCCGCTCTGGGTTATCATCGCTATCTATGTTATCTGGAAACTCATAACTCGCCGGGAAGAACGCTTTTAATAGAACAGGGATTCGACCTCGTCCCACCAACCATTCCCATCCAGGTCTCGCTTACTCGGGTCACTCTCTACACATTCACCAGGCACGTCTTCAGTACAGAGTCTCATACCCAGTACTTTGGGAGTGCCATTCTGATCTCTTGTAAAATAAAGCACCGCTACCCCTGGCCCGTCTGTAGACATGATAATCTGTCTCTCATCTACCTGAACATGTTTGAAGTCACCTGCTTGGAAAATAATACCAAAAGAGTAAACACTATCCATGAGAGCGAAACATTCCGTTTGTTTCGAAGGATCTTGGCAAGTAGTCGACATTTGATGAGAAAGACTTCTGATCCCTTCTATATTGTGCGCGTGAGCAAATTCCAAATAGTTCTCGAAGATTTGCCAGGCTTCGCTCTTGAGAGGGTCAGAAACAGTACTATAGGTAGTAAAAAATTCTATGATGCTAGCAACTTCCTTATTTTCCAAATCATTTTTCCACCCAAAACCTCCGTATCCCAATAAAAAGACGATAGTAATAGCTAAAAGGGGGATTAAGACTGGTGTTTCTTTACCCATATGTTTGATTGTATCAGAGTTCGTGTGGTAAAATAGTATCCAATGATTGTCTTTGACCGTGTTTCAAAAGTATATCCAGATAACTCTGTCGCTCTAGAGGGGGTGACCCTCTCTATAGAGCCGAAAGAGTTCATCTCTATTGTTGGACCATCTGGCGCGGGCAAGACCACACTCCTGAAATTATTACTAGCGGAAGAAGCACCGACCGATGGGGCAGTCTATTACGAATCTACCAACATCCACACTCTCAAGAAGAAGGAGATTGACGCTTTCAGGCGCAAAGTAGGGATGGTTTTCCAAGACTTCCGTCTTCTACCCAACAAAACTGTCTATGAGAACATCGCCTTCACCATGGAGGCAGCAGGGCGAGCGGATGAAGAGATCGAACAAGATGTGCCCCACGTCCTAGAGTTGGTGGACCTGTCGGCGAAGGTTTGGAATTTCCCACGCGAACTCTCTGGTGGGGAGAAACAGAGAGTGGCTATCGCCCGCGCCTTGGTCAATGAACCAGAAGTTATCATTGCCGACGAACCCACTGGCAATCTCGACCCGGCCAATACTTACGACATAGTTCAGATCTTGAAGAAAATTAACGATCTCGGTACGACTGTGATACTGGCTACACACAATAAAGGTATAATTGATTTATTAAAGAAGCGAGTGGTAGCTATGGAGCGCGGTAGGATTGTGCGCGACGATAAGTCTAGTAAATATTTCGTATAGTTCGACTACGCTCACTATAAATAATATGAGTAACAAGAATATGTTCTGGACCAAGTTGAAAAGGATCTTACGCGCTGGCTTTTTCAATTTCTGGCGAGATAGTACCGTATCCTTCGCTTCTGTTCTGGTCATGGTGGTAACTCTTCTAGTTATTGGCTCAATCTCTTTCTCAAGTGCTATCCTCGACACCTCTCTAGCCGAGTTAAGAAACAAGATTGATATTAACGTCACTTTCATCACCTCGGCCAAGGAGGAAGACATTTTAAACATCAAGCATACTATCGAGACCCTCTCGGAAGTCTCTCAAGTCACGTACGTCTCGCGCGAGGAAGCTCTGACTGCGTTCAAAGAAAGGCATGCCAGTGACCCCTCGATTCTGGCCGCTCTCGATGAGCTGGGAGAAAACCCTCTCGGCGCGGTTCTCAATGTGAAGACCATAGACCCATCACAATACGCTTCGGTAGCCGAGTTCCTCGAGAGCGACAACGTGCTTTCATCCAACGATGTGACTATCATCGACCGAATTAACTATTTCCAAAACAAGGCGGCCATAGACAAACTGATCCGAGTCATCTCTTCTGCTGATCGACTTGGACTCGCCCTGACTCTTTTCCTCGCTATTATTTCTGTCTTGATTGCTTTCAATACCATACGTCTGACCATCTATATCGCCCGAGACGAGATCAGCGTCATGCGCCTAGTGGGGGCCTCGACTACTTACATCCAAGGGCCTTTCGTAGTGGTTGGTGTCATCTATGGGATAACGGCGGGGCTTCTAACCTTACTCATGTTTCTATTTATCACCTATTGGCTTGGCGAGACTACCGAGAACTTCTTCGTCGGCTTCAACATCTTCTCTTACTACTTGCGTCATTTCTTAGAAATTGCCTTGATAATTATGGTTTCTGGGATGCTTCTGGGCGCTCTTTCTAGCGTTCTTGCCATTAGAAAGTATCTTAAAGTATAATGTTGGCTATATGAATCCCGTTAGAAGTAACCTATGATTATGGAAAGTGGGATTTTATTTACAAGGTGTATTATAAGAAATAACTTCTAACGGGATGAATAATAAATTACTTGCAGTTGTAGTTGTTGTTATCTTGATTGCAGGTGGCTTTATCCTTTTCAAGAGCAAGACTATCGCGCCGACAGACGGTGAGGTTAATAACTACATGCCTGTTCCCGGAAGCAATGTGGATGAGATGATAGTAACAGAGGAGATTAGAGAAATTGCGCCCGTGACTGTCAAAGAGTTTAGTGTTAGTGCTGCTCCTTATTCCTTTTCTACCAAGTCGATTTCGGTCAATAAAGGAGACACTGTCAAAATTACTCTAAAGAATACGAAAGGTACTCACGATCTCAAGATAGATGAGTATGGTGTGGCTACTCGTGTGCTTAATGCTGGGGAAGAACAAACCCTCACCTTCCTCGCCGATAAAGTTGGTAGCTTCGAGTATTACTGTTCAGTCGGTAATCACCGCGCTATGGGTATGGTTGGTACCTTAACCGTTAAATAGACTTTCAGTATGAAAACTCGATTTCAAACGGATACATGCCCATGCCGCATGAACCTTTGAGAGTGGCTACTTGCTGAGTGCCTATGTCTACATCGGTTGAACCTGTTTGTGGAAGAGATTTGGAGATATTCATACTTGGTATCCGCACTGACGAGGAGCAGTCGAATGTGCCAAAGGTATTGAATCGTAAGATTGTCGGCAGACCAGCTCTGGCAAAGCTTTTTCGAGGTTGGTAGCCACCTTTGGCATTGATTTCTATTATCTGTGTCCCGTCGACGATGGTGACGTTATTGGCATTCGCTTCTGGCCCGGAACCACCATTGCCCTTACTAAGAACATACGTTCCGCCAATGAGGATGAGGGCTATTATTATCGATATTATAGTGGCTTTCATAATGTGATTATACTAGAAGTTAAATAGGGGAGGGATTACACCTATTACTACCAAACTGTTCAAAAGGTTAAACAGTGCAAATATGATCACCACCAGTCCCGCACTTTTGAAAAAGAT
>Ga0209542_10003157_pt1 | contig 35621 bp, 28 predicted proteins | sample RifCSPhighO2_01_FD_184028 | JGI IMG/M metagenome (GOLD analysis project Ga0209542, IMG submission 184028) | Soil microbial communities from Rifle, Colorado - Rifle CSP2_plank highO2_0.1 (SPAdes) (version 2) | ecosystem: Environmental > Terrestrial > Deep subsurface > Rock core/Sediment ...
CTTTCATTCAAATAGAATCAGAAAAGTTGGCAAATGAAACTTATAATATAGCTTCTAAGTTAGAGATTACCTATTATGATGCTTCGTTTCTTTCTTTGGCAAAACAACACGAGGCTATTTTAGTGACTGAAAACATTAAGCATCAAGGTAAAACTACGGGAATCAAGGTTATTTCTCTAGCAGATTATTGATTTCAGAATTTTTGTAACGTTAATCAATTTTTTGTTAAAATGCGTAAGGAGCGGTTTCCGCCAAAGGCGGATTAACTGATGGTAATACTCTCCGCAGACGGATCGTAAACTATCGGTTGAACAAATCCCCTCCACCGCTCCAAGAGTGAAATGAGTTTGGAGCTTTATGAAATTTCGCCTAGAAAAGAGTTCAACTTCCATTCCTTCATTTTAGAATGGTCATAATAGTCTAAATAGGATAGATATTTTTGTTAAGCAGATGTCTGGTTAATGTCGTTCTAGTAATGGGAGAAGGCAACTTGTTGATCCCTGCATATTGAGAAATAAGACTCCTTAAAGAGGCTCGGATTTGCGTTGAACTTAGGTAAATTAGCCTGGAAATGCGTTATTTATGATATAATTCCGACATTATGGCAAATGCTATTAATGCTATTTACGTAGGTAAACTTGAACAGCAAAACTCTGTTATAAGCAGTTTAGTGACAGAAGCTCGGGGTACGTCACATGGACTTTTTATTGTCGGAGGTCCAGCCAGAACTGGGAAAAATACAACCATAGAAAGGATACTTGACGAGTTGAAAGTTGAACAAATCGGTAGAGCAACGCCAGAGATAAATGTATATAGTGATACACCAGAGATGTGGATAGATAGTTGGCAAGAAGCGTATAGAAAAGGACAGCGGGTATTTGCCCGTGGCGAAATTCCTACTCAATTTGGAGAAACACTAAACTGTATACGAAACTTTTACCAAAGTGGAATCGCAAATGAACCTGATTTGAGGATATTTTTTAATGTAATTAATAAAGAACATCCTGCATGGGAAAGTGTGAAAATAGACCAGTCGATAAGAACCAGGTTAAATCAAGTGTTCGGTGAAAAAGATTTACACGTTCATATTCTTGAAGCAGATAAAAAGCGCATAGTTGATGAACTTTGGAAGCAGTGTAATTTAGGATGGCTAGACTTTAAGGAGTCAGCAAAACAACTAGGATTTAAAACCCGGGATTTTTTTCAACTTGAAGAAGATGATGTAGATTTACAGGATTATAATGAATTTCGCCATGGTTTGATGCAAATAATGGGTGAAGGTTCTCAAAGTGATCCTGAAAGACGGTAAATTTTAAAAAACTTAATTGTAATCCCGTTCTTTTCGACAAATAATGAGGAATTAAACATAGTCTTCTTCCTTGTACTCCAAAGATTAATAGACTATCAATTTATTAAAATAATCCAAGAGAGATTCAAATTGGGGTTAAAAATAATTTGCGTCTCTTACTCATATTTCTTTTCCCAATTGACAGGGCTAGTAGAACAAAACTACAATTTCATAAGCTTAGAGATTAAATTTTAGATTCTTCCCGACAAATGCCGCGGAGGAGTATTTTTTTCAGGTGATCATCACAACTTTCAAAAAGGGGGAGTACCCATGGAAGTGTATTTGTCTGAACTCCTCGGACGAAAAATAACTAATAAAAGCAAGGAAGCAATCGGGACACTCGAAGACCTGGTGGTGCGAGAACTCGATAAACGCCATCCGCCGGTAAGCGGATTACTCATCAAACGCGGCCGCAAAAAAGACCTCGTCTATATTCCTGCTCATGATGTTGACGAGATGAACACCAAACAAATCCGACTCACTACCGACATCGTTGACCTCACCCCGTTTCAGCGCCGCGAAAATGAAATCCTGCTCGTTAACGATATGTACGACAAGCAGATTGTCGATATTGACGACCGCCGCTTGACCCGCGTCAATGATTTGCTACTGGAAGTAGAGAAACCAGTCATCCGTCTCAAGGGGGTCGATGTCAGTGTTTTGGGACTTTTGCACCGGCTGCACATTCCCAGTATTCTCGGCATTCTCAAGCATAATATTGTGGATTGGGAAGATGCACAATTTTTGGGCGGCCAAGGCCAGGTGAAGTTTAATGTCCAGTATAAAAACCTAGAAAGTTTACATGCGGTGGATATTGCCCGGATTATTTTTGAAGGCCCGGGTTATAAACAGGGGAGCAAGGTGCTCGCCGCCCTCAAAGACCCGATTGCTGCAGACATTATCGAGGAACTGTCTCCCAAACTGCAAAAAAATCTGATCGAATCGATGAAACTGGAGGATGTGGCAGACGTCATTAAGCACATGCCGCCAGACAAAGCTGCTGATCTTTTTATTTCTCTGGGACCCGCATACGCCCAAAAAGTGTTTCCGCTATTAAATAAGGAGGATGGACAAAAAATCCTGGCCTTACTTTCCTATCCAGAACATACGACCGGCGCCTACATGACCACTGACTATCTGGCTGTGTCAGCTGACCTGAACTTTGAAGAAGCAATTAAGCTGATTCAGGATACTGAAGAAATGCCTGACTTTGCGTACTATATTTATGTTCTGGAAAATAAATTGAGTAATAAACTGGTAGGAGTTCTGGCTGCGCATGAATTTTTACTGGCCCAGCGCCGCAGCCGGATTGAGTCAATTATGAAAAAACGGCCGTTTGTAGCCTTCCCGCATGACCATATTAAAAAAACTATCCGCCGCATGTACCGCTATAATATTTCCGCGCTTCCGGTCGTGAGTAAATCTGAAAATAAACTGCTGGGGATTGTCACCTTCCGTGATGCAATCTCAGTCTATCTGCCGCGCCGGTGGAAGGCGCGCATCCGCCAGGTATTTACCAATGGCTTTTCCAGCGAACAAAACTATGGTTGAAACTACGCTTGCCAAAATTAAATTTCCCCGGATCCGACGGTTTTTTCCGTTTACGATTCTTGCCATCCTCGGACCGGGACTGATCGCCACAGCTGCCGGCAATGACGCCGGAGGCATCGCCACCTACGCTTCTGCCGGAGCCCACTTTGGCCTTTCAGTTCTCTGGATCATGACGTTTCTTACGGTTGGTTTTGTGCTGATTCAGGAAATGGCAGCGCGCCTCGGCGCGGCGACCGGTAAAGGCTTTTCTGACCTCATACGTGAAAATTTTAGTTTGCGGATGACCGTATTTATGATGTCATTGCTTTTGCTGGGAAATATTGGCCTGGTGGTTTCAGAATTTGCCGGAATTGCCGCGAGCCTTGAACTTCTAGGCATCACGAAATATATAAGTGTTCCAGTGGGGGCAGTTGTTATCTGGTTTTTAATTGTCAAAGGTAACTATCCGAAAGTCGAGAAGATATTTTTACTGATGAGCGGCTTTTTACTCAGCTATATTTTTGCTGCTATCCTCGCTAAACCCGACTGGAATAGTGTAGCAATTAATTTAATTCGACCTTCAGTTTCCCCTGATCCGGAATTTTTTCTGTTCACTGTTGCCCTCATTGGGACAACGATAGCGCCGTTTATGCAGGTCTTTGCCCAATCTGCGGTAGTTGAGAAGGGGATTACCATGTCTGATTTTAAATATACTCGGATTGATACGCTCATTGGAACCCTGTTTGCTAATCTCGTCGCAATTTTTATTATCATAGCAACAGCCTCAACCCTTTTTCCAGCTGGTATACGTATTGACACTGCCGCTGATGCCGCAACCGCACTCGTTCCCTTTGCCGGCGAGTTTGCGCGGATTTTATTTGCGTTGGGACTTTTGGGGGCTTCGCTTCTGGCAGCCGGTGTCGTCCCACTCACTACTTCGTTTGCGCTTGCTAATGCGTTTGGTTGGGAAGCGGGCATTAATCGTAGTTTTGAAGAAGCGCCGATTTTTTACGCCATGTTTACGTTTATTATTGTGCTATCGGCAACGATTGTTCTCAGTCCGGCTTTATCATTGATTAAACTGCTTGTCGGACTACAGGTTGTTAACGGATTATTATTACCAATTCAATTGTATTTTATGTTGAAGCTGGCTAATAATAAAAATTTGATGGGTAAACATGTTAACCCTGTCTGGTTTAACAGTATAGTAATTATCACAATGATAGTTGTGACTGTCGCTGTATTTTTATTTCTTGGCTCTTCAATTGTCACCTTGTTCCAAAGTTATTCTGGTATTAACTAAAAATATACTATTGACATTCTGATTACTATCGGCTTATGATACTATAAATGTTTGGTAATAAATCAAAATTCCTTCAAATACTTACTCACTTTTTTCTTTTAGTTTTTCTATTTTCGTCTTTTTCAGTAGCCCACGCGCAAACTCCAAATACAATCACACTTCAAGTTTCAAATAATGTCGATGACGGAAATGAGGACGGATCGTCTTTTTCTACCAACGGTTCAAATGTGTGGATTGGCACCGGGCAGAATCCTACCCAAAGTTATACAGGTTTCAGATTTCGGACTGTCCAAATTCCCCAAGGCGTTATGATTCAAAGCGCGCGGTTGCAGGTGCGGTCAGCCCAAAATCAATGGATCGGCATGCAGTTTCTGATGTTTGGCGAAGCTGTTAATGATAGTGCAGTTTTTTCATCAGGAAATCGGATGTCAGCAAGAAATTTGACCGGATCATTTGTTGCACACGGATCTGATAACAACTGGACAACCAATACCTGGTATACCCTTGAGGATATTAAATCATTGGTTCAGGAAGTAGTTAATCAACCAGGTTGGTCTCAAGGTAACAACCTTTCAATCATACTTAAAGGTACGGGTGGAGCATGGGCAAGAAAAAATGTACGCGCGCATAATTCTGGCGCTACCAATGCGGCAAAACTAATAATTGAATATACTGCAGGAGTCACCCCCACCCCGACTCCTTCTCCAATTCCAACGCCGACTCCGGATCCCACGCCAACGCCAACTCCCACACCTGAACCGTCAGTCACTCCGACACCGACTCCAGAACCAAGCGTGACGCCAACCCCGACTCCAACACCAGTACCATCGGTTGATCCAACACCGAGCCCTACACCTACTCCAAGCCCGACTCCGGATGCAACCCCGAGTCCGACTCCAGATCCGACGCCGACGCCTGAACCATCAATTGATCCTACTCCAACCCCAACGCCAACACCCACACCAAGTCCGACCCCTGAACCAAGTGTCACCCCGACTCCGACACCCACACCTGATCCAACTCCCAGTCCAACGCCAACTCCGAGTCCTTCTCCTTCAGGAATAGTGTTTGAAGATTTTGAAGCTACTCAATCTGGTTGGCTGGTTGGTCAAACAGGAAATATTTCGCAATCAGGCGAACAAACCGTATCCGGAATATTTTCCGCCAAGGCAACTACTTCCGGATCTGGCCAAACCGGATATGTGTCCGGAAGTTTCAGTGATCCAGCCGCTTCCCACACCTGGGCAGAGAGACCTGGCACCTGGAACTGGCAACATGCAAAACTATTTGTACCATCGTCTACTGTTAGTGCACTCGGAACTAGTGAATACTTAACGTTGGGAAGGGTATGGTCAAGTGGTGGATACGGCTGGCAACTAAGAATACGCCAAAATGGGGAATTTTATGTAGTTGGACGAAGAGATTGGGATAATACTAATATAGAATTTAAAGTATATGGTCAAGTTCCGGTTGATCAGTGGTTTGATTTGGAATTAGGCTTACATAGTCAGCAGGGGCCTGGTGTAAAACGCGCTTTTGCATTCATAATTAATGGCAACTTTTACGGCTGGTATAGGCAGGCCAGAATGCAAACGGAAACCTACAATGGATTTAATTTTGGCATAGCAGATACTAATTCTTCTGATCCACTGGCCATTTATGTAGACGATGTGTATACACGAACAAATGGGCAACTGCCTGGAGGCCTGGATAATCGCTCAACCGCCTCAGTTCAGGAACAGGATTTTAGGAATTCGAGTGGTATTCAATGGCAAATTGACTGGACTACCTGGGAGTTTGATCTGCGGCTTCATCCGCAATATGGTCTCTACTCAGCATCCAGCCGGTTGCAATCGGGAAGAAATATTGATCGGCTACCTGATATCACGGAGGGCTGGGCAGAAATTGAAATCGACTGGCCAAATGGCACTCCACCTACTTCGCCTAACAGCTATTTCGGGGCAATGGTTGGTATGCGAAAGGAAATTAATCGGGAAGAAAATCTGGAAATTATTCCCATTGGCCAAGGTGGAGGCAATGTCAACCTCGCCTATGAAGCCTGGGTCGGTGGGGGACCACAAATCTTAGCTACCTGGCCACTTCCGCTTGCTTCTATTGGCAGCACCCATATTCCAGAACCAGGAGACGTCATTCGCACCCGATGGACCCAAGAAACTACCACCGACGTTCGCGTCCGAGTAGATTACTATGATGCTAGCACAACAATCTGGCACCTGGATGTAATTGATACAACTAATAATTTAGGCAGTGTCGGCGGTGTTAACTTTAATGACGGAAACCATCAGGCTTCTTCCATTACGATAGATTCAACCGCTTATTCAATTAGAAGATATAAAGTGGGGACACTTGACACATATCCCGTAACCACTCCCATCCCGACACCAACTCCTACACCAGTTCCAACCCCGACGCCTGAACCGAGTGTCACTCCTACACCCACACCTGAACCGACACCAAGTCCAACCCCTGATCCTACGCCGGAACCATCTGTGACACCTACACCAAGTCCGGAGCCTAGTGTTAGTCCAACGCCAACCCCGACACCTGAGCCGAGTGTAGATCCAAGTCCTACTCCAACCCCAACTCCAGTAACCGCAACTTATGTACAAAGCGCTCTATCAGTAGGCAGTGGCGGCGAAACTACTCATTCAGTAATGTTGCCGCAAGCGGTAACTACCGGAAATACCGTAATTGTGGCGGTAAGTACATGGGGAGAGGCGGGAACCGGTCAAGTCACTTCGGTATCTGATAACTTTGGCAATACATATACCAAAACAGTACAGCATCCGGATCCGGCGAGTGGTAATTCCCATATCAGCATCTGGTACGCGGCAAATGTTACTGGGGGGAACAACTTTACCGTCACTGGTCAAAGTGCAAATGCACACTACATCACTATCGCTTCCCATGAATACTCAGGTCTGATGACGAATGGACTTGATCAGGTAGCTCATAACGGCGGGGCAGGAGCAAACGCCAATGCGGGAAGCGTCACAACTACTTCTCCGCAATCACTGGTCTTTGTTGCCTTCTTGCATGAGGACGGGACAACAATTGACGCAACAGCAGGAACTGGTTTTACAATGCGCCAAAAGCACACCAGTGGCTCGCAGGAACCAATCTTTACGCAGGATAGATTTGTCGATACAACAGGAGTTTATGACGGGCCACTTACATTTGCTTCTTCTCCAGCAAGTGGCTGGGAAGGCGCTATCGCTACGTTCAAACTTCAGTAATAGTTTAACGATGTGGTGATTGAAATACTTTTTGACAACGTAATCTAGATCACATTACTATGATGAATAGTTATAAATTATGAAACTTAAACGACGGTTAATAGTTTCCTTCCTGGTTTTTAGCATTCTTTTCCAACATCCCTTACTTTTCATAGCTTCTAAGCCGGCTTTTGCAGCCCCGCCAGCCAACTTTACTAATGAAACTTTAATTGCTGGCCTAAACGAACCAACCGGTATTGAATTTTTGCCTGATGGCAGAATGCTTGTGATTAATCGCTATGGAAGCATTCGTATAGTTCAGGCGGGTTCAGCCGTTCTAGACACCACACCTGTTTTAACAATTACAAATATTAATACCGACCAGGGTGAAAGGGGATTAGTCGGAATCGCAAAGGATCCGAATTTTGCTGGCAACGGTTATATTTATGTTTTCTATACAGCTTCAAATCCTTTAAGAGATAGAGTTTCTAGATTTACCTTGACCGGAAACACTGCCTCATTAGCAAGCGAATTCGTCGTTTGGGAAGATAATGTGGCCGCAGAACTTTGGCACCATGGAGGAACAGTTGCATTTGGGGCAGACGGCAAAATATATATCTCAACAGGAGATGGCTTTGATACCACTGCAGGGTCTGGCCATGTATCTCAAAGGCTTGACAGTTATCATGGAAAGATTTTACGGGTAAATAGTGATGGTACAGTCCCCACTGATAATCCTTTTTTTGATGGCGCTGGGTCAAATTTAGACGCAGTCTGGGCAAGGGGACTTAGAAATCCATTTAGATTCTCTTTTGATTCGCTAAGCGGGAGAATGCTCATTGCGGATGTGGGTGGAAACAGTGCAGTTTCCTCAATCGAAGAGGTAAATGATGGCATAGCTGGCGTCAATTATGGCTGGCCGATTTGTGAAGGTAACTGTGGAACGGCAGGAATGACGAACCCTATTTTTGTTGATACCCATGGCGGGCGCGACTCATCAATCACCGGTGGCTTTATCTATCATGGTGGCAATTTCCCTGCAGAGTACGAAGGCACCTATTTTTATGGCAATTATGTCGAAAATTGGGTCAGAAGACTGACGTTCAATACTAACGGAAGTGTAAATCAAAATATTAATTTTGAGCCCGAGAACGGTACAAGCGACGGACCATACGGGGAAATTGTGGATCTGGAACAAGGCCCGGACGGAGCACTGTATTATGTGGATATTGGCATAACATGGGAAGGAAGCAGTAACCCCGGCACGATTAGAAGAATTAAATATACTTCCAGCAATCAGCCGCCGGTGATTTCAAATGTGAGCGCTACACCCCTCACTGGACCAAGCCCTTTAAGTGTTGATTTTTCAGTTACAGCTACTGACCCGGAATTATCACCATTAATTTACTCCTGGACATTTGGCGATGGCAACACGTCGACTGAACAAAATCCCACACATATTTATGCGCAAAACGGACAATATTCAGCCCGAGTTACTGTTTCTGATGGCACCAACCAAACGCTTTCAAATACACTGGCTATCGTTGCAGGAACTCCACCTGTGGCAACCATTGATACTCCACTTATTAACTCAACTTTCCGTGGCGGAGATGTAATCAACTATAGCGGTTCGGCAATTGATCCGGACGGAACTCTAACTGCTGCTAATTATTCCTGGCGAATAAATCTGATTCACGATAGCCATACGCATCCGGAACAGGGTCCGATAGACGGAGTAACATCCGGTACTTTTACAGTTCCCATCAGCGGGCATGGCTTGAATAATACCACCAGTTTCCAGTTTGTCTTAACGGTTACTGATGCTGATGGGTTACAGGATAGTAAGGCTGTAACGGTAAGTCCAGAGACCGTCAACCTTACATTTGATACGGTCCCATCAGGATTAGCTTTAAACTTTGATCAGGAAACTAATGTCGTAACGCCTTTTGTGAGAAATAGTCTGATTAATTTTACTCATACGATTCAGGCGCTTGCACCACAGTCATTGAACAGTACCAATTATGATTTTGTATCCTGGTCTGATAGTGGTGCCCAGTCGCATACAATTACGGTGCCAACAGTAAACCAAACTTTAACCGCGACTTATCAAGCGCAAATTGGGCCACAGACAACAACTTTCCAGGTGAGTACCGATAACGATGATGTTTCAGAAGAGGGAACGAGTTTCTCGGCTGCCGGGACATCCATAAATATCGGCGGCAACACTTCCCAATATGCGGGTTTCAGATTTTCTGGTCTTGCAATCCCGCAAGGAGCCACTATCAATTCTACGCACCTTGAAGTCTATGCCGATGGCGGCTGGATAGGAATGGCTTTTAACATTGCCGCTGATGCCGTAGATAATAGCCCTTTGTTTTCATCTACCAGCCCGCCTTCATCCAGAGTGCTAACGAGTTCGCAGATTGCACATTCTTCAGACTCAAATTGGCCGGCAAACACCTGGCAATCTCTCAATGAAATGGCCCCGGTAATCCAGGAAATTGTCAACAGGCCCGGATGGCAAAGTGGTAATGCTCTGTCTGTAATCTTGCGTGGCAATGGGGGGCAATTCGGCAGGAAAAATATTCGTGCGTTTGACGGCAGCTCAGTTTTAGCGCCCAAACTGGTTGTGACGTACCAAAGTGGTACTGCTCCTACACCAACGCCGACTCCAATCCCAACTCCAACTCCAACTCCAACACCGACACCTACTCCAAGTCCTACTCCCACGCCATCTGCAATACCCAGTCCCACACCCACTCCAACACCGTCGCCTTCGCCAACTGGAAATTACAGTCTATTCTTTGACGGCACAGACGATATTGCACTGGGGCCGCAAATCCCGCAACCTGCTGACATGACAGCCGAAATGTGGATTAAACCCAGTACTACTTCTCAAAATGGAATAGTGATGGGGGCTTTTGATGAGCTAACTGGCTGGGAACTGGAACTAATGAATGGCCGGGTGGTGTTTTGGGCAGATGACACCAATACCTGGAAATCTATCACCGGGACTACAAATTTGCAAGCCAATACCTGGTATCATATTGCCGGAACTTATAATGCATCCACTTCAATTGCAACGGTCTATGTAAATGGAAATCCTGAAGTTTCGGGCAACGTAGGAATAATTCGCCAATCGCCTAATTTCAGACTTGGTAGTCTTGGCACGTACCCTTACTTTGGAGGAGAGACGGATGAGGTACATATTTCCAACACCGTTCGCTACACCAGTCAGTTTAGTCCTTCACCTGTTGAATTTTCAGTTGACGCGAATACGGTTGCTCTTTATCACTTAAACGAAGGGCTTGGGCAAACAGCGCTTGATTCGGGTGTAGATGGATACAATCTATTTTTAGGGTCAAATAATACAACTGAAACAAATGATCCTGTCTGGATGAGTTCAACTATGCCTTTACCCAGCCCCATACCGACGCCGTCACCTACACCCACCCCGACACCCTCACCGTCAGTTGAACCTTCACCATCGGCAACACCAACTCCCACGCCGTTGCCAACCCCAACGCCGTCTCCTTCCTCCACGCCGGTATTAAACTATCTCTCGCTTTCTGCAAATGGAACAGTGGGTGGAGTCGCTTCAAGTGACGAAGATATTCTGACTTTAAATACTGAAACGAGCCAATATGCCATGTATTTTGATGGCTCAGACGTCGGACTTTCTGCAGTTGACGTGAATGCATTCACCATACTCCCTGACAATTCAATACTTCTGTCCGTGGACGCTAATGTAACCCTTTCTGGGGTTGGAGCAATTGTTCCACAAGATATTGTGCGCTTCATTCCCACTTCCACAGGAACAACCACAGCAGGAACATTTGAAATGTACTTTGATGGCTCGGACGTTGAGTTTGCAGCAACAGCGGAAAATATTGATGCAGTTGCAGTCCTCCCTGATGGCCGGGTACTACTTTCAACAACTGGTAATTCGAGTGTAACCGGCTTGAGTGGCGCAGATGAAGACCTGTTGGCATTTACTCCAACTTCGCTCGGAGCCACAACTGCCGGAACCTGGGCGATGTACTTTGACGGTTCGGACGTCGGGCTTGCAGACACTTCAAGCGAAGACGTTAACGCCTTATATATTGATGGTAGTGGCAATTTAAATTTATCAACAACCGGCGTGTTTTCGGTAACGGGAATTTCCGGAGCAAATGAGGATGTTTTCCAGTTTATACCAACCCTGCTGGGCACAAACACCACCGGCACCTATTCCCCAACTTTCGTATTCGATGGCAGCAATTTCAGTTTAACCAGTTTCAATGTGGACGGATTTTTTATTCGCTGAATTCTCTAATTGACACGCCACTTCAAGATGGTATACTTAGTGTAATCTTTCCGCTGGGAAACAGAATTTCTCAATATGAGATCTCACCACTCTCACAGGAAAGCGTTACCTTAAACGAAATAAGGTAATTAAGTACCGTTTTTATATTCGCTGGAACCTTTCTCTGAAATTCAGGGGAGCGAATGTAAGAACGGTTTTTTATTGTCATAATTATCATTTAATTCTTAAAATGTCATGCTGAACTTGTTTCAGCATCTATTAATGTTTTGAGATCCCGAAACAAGTTCGGGATGACAGGAGAAATAATGGACGAACATAAAAAAGATCAGCTGAATAATTTACGTCATTCCTGCGCCCATTTACTAGCAGCTGCGGTTATGGAGCTCTGGCCCAAGGCTAAACGCACGATTGGTCCGGCAATTGAACACGGTTTTTATTTTGACTTTGATTTTGGAGAGACTAAAATTTCTGAAAACGATTTCCCAAAAATTGAAACTAAAATGCGCGAATTGTTACCCGCATGGAATAGTTTTGAGCGCCTGGTGTTAAATAAAAATGAAGCAACGAAACAATATAGCAATAACCAGTATAAACAGGAATTAATCCAGGAATTTTCAGTAAAGGGTGAAACGTTAACGTTTTATAAATCCGGAAATTACTCTGATCTGTGCCGCGGTGGCCATGTGGAACACCCAAACCAAGATCTCAAACATTTTAAGCTATTGTCAATTGCTGGTGCCTACTGGCGAGGCAGTGAGAAAAACAAAATGCTGACACGAATTTACGGTACGTGTTTTGAAACAAAAGAAAAACTGGAAAAGTATCTGTGGCAAATTGAGGAAGCTAAAAAACGCGATCACCGCAAACTCGCCCAGGAACTCGATCTGATAGTTTTTTCTGATCTAGTCGGCTCCGGCTTGCCTCTTTATACACCCAAAGGCGCAATTCTGCGCAACGCTGTTTATAACTTCAGCCGGGAACTCAATCAAAAAATAGGTTATGGTGAAACCGCGCTACCGAGCGTCAATCGGGCTGAACTATTTAAAGTTTCCGGGCACTACGACAAGTATAAGGCCGATATGTTTACTGTGCATTCGCACTATAGTGATGAGGAATTTTTCCTAAAACCCATGAACTGCCCACAACACTGTGTGGTGTACGCCAGTCAGCCGCGGTCATATCGTGACTTACCAGTCCGACTGTCCGATTTTTCCGTGCTTTATCGGGACGAACGACCGGGCGAGATTCATGGATTACTGCGGTCGCGCGCATTCACCCAAGATGACGGCCACTGTTTTTGCCGGGAAGATCAAATTGAAGAAGAATTCAGTCGAGTGCTGGGGGTAGTTGATGAGGCACTGAAAATCTACGGTTTCGAGTATTGGATTCGGCTCTCACTTCACGACCCGAAACATCAGGAGAAATACCTGGGCAACAATGAGGTTTGGAAACGGGCTGAAGCTAAATTAAAGAGTCTAGTGACTAAAAAAAATCTGCCCTATCGCGAGGCAGTTGGAGAAGCAGCTATCTATGGTCCGAAGCTTGACTTTATGGTTCAGGATTCGCTCGGCCGGGAATGGCAACTCTCAACTATTCAACTCGATATGATCATGCCGGCAAGATTCGGTTTGACCTATACTGACGCTGATGGAACACAAAAGACGCCGTTTATGATCCATCGGGCAATTATTGGCTCAGAGCGCTTTATCGCAATTCTCATCGAACATTTTGGCGGTAAGTTTCCGCTTTGGCTCTCTCCGGTCCAAGTAGTCCTGGTCCCGATTGCCGACCGGCACCACGAGGCAGCTATCAGAGTGCAAAAAGAGCTGCAGGCTGCCGGCATCCGGGTCGAACTTGACAGCCGGGCAGAATCGATGCAAAACAAAATTCGCGCGCTCGCGTTGCAAAAAGTGCCGTTTATCGGTATAATGGGGGATAAAGAAATTGCGGCGCAACCGCCGTCTATTTCAATTCGAGGGCGTGATAATAAATCTCACGTACTCACAGTAACTGAGTTTATAACTCAATTACGAAACGACATTGAGACCAAAATTCAATCGTAAACCAGATCCCAGTCGCAAGTTCTACCGCTTGAATTATTTTATTCAAGCGCGTGAGGTGCGACTTTTAGACCAGAACGGTAAACAAATTGGGGTGGTCACGAAAGAAGAGGCGCTTAAAAAAGGCAGAGAGCTGGGTATTGATGTGGTGGAAATTGCGCCAAACGCGTCGCCACCGGTCGCCCGGCTCATTGATTTTAAGAAATTTAAATACCTGGAAGCGCGCAAATCACGGGAAGAGAAGAAAAAAACTAAGAATGTTTCAGTCAAGGAAATCCGCTTGCGCCCGTTTATCGGCGAACATGATCTGGAAATCCGACGGGAACAGGCACAGGAATTTTTGACCGACGGCAATCAGGTAAAAATCTCAATTCCATTTCGCGGCCGGGAAATTACCCGTAAAGAATTTGGTTTTGGAGTGATTAAGCGTTTTCTGGAGCTATTAAAAGATCAGAAAATAGTCCGGGAACCGCACTTTGAGGGCCGGGTCCTGGTGACGATGGTGGCGCCTGATAAGAAATCAACAAGAGCGGCAACACCTGCAGTAAAAACAGTATGAAAGCAAAAACCAACAAAATAGCTTCGAAACGATTTAAAATTACCAAAACCGGTAAAATATTACGCGCACGCCAGAACTCGCGGCATTTACGGTATAATAAATCCAAATCGCAAAAACGTGGTTTTAAAAAAGGAGCGCAAGTCAGTAGCTCATTTACAGCTGGAATCAAACACCAGTTGCCTTATGCATAAATTTGTGTACAATAATTAGGAGTAACTAACCGGGAAAGGGGTATGGATCTATGTCACGGGTAAAACGAGGCACGACAGTCAAAGCAAAACATAAAAAATTACTGAATTTAACTAAAGGGTACCGGATGACCAAGCGGAAACTGGTTCGCGTGGCCCGGGAAACCGTGCTCCATGCCGGTGAATATGCCCATACCGGCCGCAAACTTAAGAAACGGGATATGCGGGAACTCTGGGTTTCACGCATCAACCAGTCAGTCCAGCAAATGGACTTGACCTACAACCAATTTATCAATGCCCTCAAGAAATCAGATATCCAGCTCGACCGCAAAACCCTGGCAGACCTCGCAATCAACGACCCGCAGGTGTTTAAGATTATTGTTGACAAAGTCCGGGATCAAACCAATTAAGTTTTTTTAACTATGACCAAAATGCAATCTTTTTTCTTTTTCTTTTTTACGAGCTCCATGACGGGAGATTCTGATTAGTCGCATAAAGAAAAAGAGATCTAATCAAACTCCCGCAAGGGAGTTTTTTGATGGCTGCTTAATAAGTACAAACGTAAGTGAAGTACGAATTTAGCAGCCGATCAATCCCGTACGAACGCTCTTGCGAGGCAAAGACGTAGCCTTTGCGAGCAAGTAAGTCAGGTAACGGGATTAAGCGAAACCTAAGCGAAGGAGGATTAGCAGAAAGGACTAATTATGGAACGTGAACAAAAAATACTTATTAAATCCAGATCTCTTGCGAGAACTTATTACCAGTCCCGTTGGGAAAATCTTAACGTGGTCACCACTCAGGTTTGGAATAATCATAACGACGAACTTGGTGGAAGTACTGATGTAGCGGAAGTAGCCAGGCATATGTACCGACATAAAGTTGAGCAAGCCGCACGCCAGCACACAGAATCAGAACGCCAGGCGCAACAGAATGCACAGTTGGTTCTTTCAAATAGACTTGAGATCAACAAACAAGGTGATTTTCACTTAAAAATTCCTTTGATAAACCAGAATGGAAATAAAGGAGGTGAAAAATAATGAAAACTCCAGAATGTCTGCAAATGAAAACTGGTAATTGCGGAGGTTGTCCTATATTGGAATTAGTTGTAAATAGCGCTCAAAGAAATAATTTACCTTTGGAAAAGGCAGCTACACAAATAGCTAATAATTATTGCCCTCAAAATCTACAGCCACAATTACGATATCTTACTGATTCGCATGGTGGTCATGGGCAATTTGTTCAACAACCAGGTATCATTTATGATCCAAAGTAAACCATTCAGTATTAAATTTGTTACAATAACTGGTATGGCAAGCAATTTATTGTATCTTTCTGACAGTTATCAAAAGTCAGTTAAAACCAAAGTGCTCGCAGTGACGCAAAAAGGTAAACAGACCTTTGTCGTGCTTGCGGCTACGGTTTTTTATCCAGAAGGCGGAGGACAACCATCTGATCAGGGTTTAATCGCAGGGAGTAAAGGTAAACTAAAAGTTACTCATTGCCGCCTCGTCAGTGGCAATGTAGTCCACGAAGGCGTGCTTAAGGGTACATTGGCAGTAGGTGATGGAGTCACTGCAACGATCGACTGGACTCTCAGGTTCGATCACATGCGCTGGCACAGTGCCGGACATTTGCTCCATGAAATTATTGTGCAGGCAATTCCGGGGTTGGTTCCGGTCAAGGGTGAACACGGCGCGCACGCCTATATTGAATATCAGGGGATTATCAATCCGAAACTGAAAAATCGCCTGGAAACTGAAACGAATATGCTCGTTGCTGAAGACCGGCAGTTCACAACCGAGTTTGTATCACTTGATGAACTCACGGAGCGCGTGTCCTGGGTTCCTCCTAAACTTCCAAAAAATAAACCTTTGCGGATTTTGACGATTGCCGGATTTAATCCGACTCCTGATGGTGGGACTCAAGTCAAAAGCTCAGGCGAAGTCGGACCGGTTCGCGTGACGAGTATCGAATCTTCAGGCGAACTGACCCGCATTTACTATGCGATTGACCCGCTACCTGAATCGGTGAAAAAAGTTGCCAAAAATAGCGAAACCACCAGTATGCAATCAATGACCTTGAACTCATTTCGCACGCTCCTAATAACTATGGAAAATGAATTGCTTGAGAAAATTTCTAAACGCCAGGTCCACGAACTGGAAACGCTCCAGGTCGAATATTTTGGCACGCATGGCCAGGCCACTGAACTGATTAAGGAACTACGCAACCTGCCTGATTTTGAACGAAAAGCTGCAGGACAACTCGTTAATGAATTTAAGTCGTCAATTCAGGAAGCATTCAACCGTCAGCGCGAAACACAAACTGAAACTCAAGCAACATGGCTTGATACCAGCCTGCCTGGGATTAAACCACCTGCAGGACATTTGCATATTGTCAGTCAGGCAATTTTTGAAATTACGGAAATTTTCAGCCGGATTGGGTTTACCCGCGTCCGCCACCCGGAAGTTGACTGGGATTATTACGCATTTGAATCGCTCAATATGCCGATTGGCCATCCTGCCCGCGATGAATGGGAAACCTTCTTCGTACAATCACCCTCCCCTTTAAAAGGAGAGGGTCGGGGTGAGGTGAATCAAAGAAAAATTGTTTTAACCCCACAAACTTCCAACGGTCAAGTCAGGGAAATGGAAAAAGGCAAGTTGCCCATCCGGATGATAAATATTGCCAAATGCTACCGCCGCCAGTCTGATATCTCGCACGTACCGATGTTTCACCAGTTTGAAGGTTTGTATGTTGATAAAAATGTTTCCATCAGTCACCTCAAAGGTGTATTTGATTTCTTTGTGCAGAATTTTTATGGGGAAAAGCGGAAAACCCGTTTGCGGCCGTATCATTTTCAATTTACTGAACCATCGTTTGAGGTTGATATAAATTGCGGTATTTGCCTCGGCAAGGGTTGTAAGCTCTGCAAATCCGGCTGGCTCGAATTGGGTGGCGCCGGCATGGTGCATCCCAATGTGCTTAAAGCCGGCAAAATTAATCCAGATGAATATAATGGTTTTGCCTTTGGCTGGGGAGTGGAGCGCACCTATATGATGAAATCCGGAACGCAACTCGACGACATCCGTTTATTGTACAGTAACGATTTGCGATTTCTGGAACAGTTTTAAATGATTGAAAATGCAAATTTCAAAATGAAAAATGACAAATTATATTATAAAGTTGGTTATATTATACCTTACGCAACTCTCTGTCATCCTGAACTTGTTTCAGGATCTCAAGCGTTTGTTGATGCCGAAACGAGTTCGGCATGACAGGGGATTCCAAATTGAAATATAGTGCGTAAGTGCTGTTACATTTTAAAATTTAAATAATTTTCTGATTTTTACTTTGTCATTTTGATTTTTACACTTTAATTTTTGCATTATTTTTATGAATATTTTAATACCAGATCAGTGGCTCCGGGAGTACTTAAAAACTAAAGCTACCCCTGAACAAATTAAGGAGTATTTATCCCTTTGTGGCCCGTCAGTGGAGCGGATAACGAAAGTTGCTAATGAAATTGTCTACGATATCGAGGTTACCACCAACCGGCCTGACTCCATGTCTGTTATCGGCATTGCCCGCGAAGCAGCGGCGATTTTACCGCGGTTTAACCTTGCTGCTGAATTTGTTAACGATCCGTATAAATTAAAATTTAGTAAACTCGCTCCACCAAACAGCAAATCGAGACTTAAGCCATTACATATCAAGACCGACGCAAAACTTAACCCTCGTTGGACTTCGGTTGTCTTAACCAACGTCACGGTAAAAGATTCGCCGGCCTGGTTAAAAAAATATCTGGAACTGACGGGCATTCGGCCGCTCAACAATGTCGTTGATATCACTAATTATTTAATGCGCGCATATGGCCAACCAGCCCATGCATTTGATTATGACCGAATCGGCAAAAATAAAAATAAAATTCCCGTTATGCTATTACGGGAAAGTAAAAATGGAGAAGGATTAACCACACTCGATGGTAAAACTCACACGCTTCCTGGACATGACATTGTAATTGAAGACGGTAATGGAACTCTCATTGACCTCTGCGGCATTATGGGCGCTGAAAATTCCAGTATAAAAAATGCTACTACCTCAGTTGTCTTATTTATGCAAACGTATGATCCCGGCCATATCCGCAAATCCTCAATGGCACTCGCACACCGCACTGAAGCGGCGACACTCTTTGAAAAAGGACTTGATCTGGAACTGGTCTTGCCAACGATCTATAAAAGTGTTGAACTCATGCAGGAACTGGCTCATGCGCAAATTGCCAGCCCGGTGTATGACGTATATGATTCAAAATACGAACCAGTAAACGTAACTGTCAGTAAAGAAAAGTTAACTACCTACCTTGGTGGTGCTGTCCTTCCGGATGAAGAGATAACTGATATTTTGCAGTCGCTGCAACTGGAAGCAAAACTCACAAAAACTGAAATTACCGTCAAAGTTCCCAGTTTCCGCCGCGATATTGCAATCGATGTTGATATCATTGAAGAAGTGGCCCGGATTTACGGATATCATCGAATTGTTGCAACTCTTCCCGCTTCAGCTCCGCCGTCAACAACTGTAGATCCAACCTTTTTCTGGGAAGAAGAAGTTAAAGTACGGCTGCGCGATTGGGGCTTTACGGAAACCTATACCTATTCCATGATTTCAGATGAACTCATGGACTTGTTTAACTTGAATAAACAAAACGCGTATAAAATAGCTAATCCATTATCTTCCGAATGGGTGTATATGCGTCCGGCGCTCATCCCCAGTCTACTTGTGAATACAAAGCAAAACTTGAACATTCGGGCGGAATTTCAAACATTTGAGCTGAGTAATATCTATAAATATCGCAAAAATGAATTACCCGAGGAAACTGCGATATTAGCAATAGTCTTAACCGGTGAACGCTTTTATGAAACCAAGGGGCTGGCAGAACGTCTGTTTGCATTATTCGGCATTTCATTCAGTCCAGTAAAAATTGACGAGTTGAAATATCCGGAATGGAACCCTGATCGTTCTGTGCAGTTTGATGAATTCGGCGTTTGCGGTGAAATAAAGACTGATCTGTTGCAAAAACTGGGCATCAAAATTCCAATTTGCGTACTTGAACTTAAGTTTGCAAAACTGGTTGAGAAAGTTAATCAGGTCAAACGATACACCCCAATTTCTAAGTTTCCGCCCGTAATTGAAGATTTATCGTTTACTGTGCCGGCTCAAACTCCGGTGGGGGAACTGATGAATTCAATTTCTGCAGTTTCTGACAAGATTCATGCGGTGCAGTTTTTAAATAAATTTGAAAATACAGTTTCCGTCAGAATGGAATATCTAAACCCGGTTCAACCGCTTACACCGGAAGAAGTTAATACTTTGCGGCAACAAATTATTGAGGTTGTTGAACGATCATTCAACGCGCAGCTGAAAGGTAGCAATTAAGGAGAGCTGCTCGGTTCCGCAGATGCAGCAACCGACTCATTCCATTCTGTTTTAACCCCAATTTTCAATTCTCCGGTCGCATCTTTACCGCGGTCGTCCCGGGCAGACATGCGAATGGTGTGTGGGCCGGTATTCAGGTTAAATACCCGGGAATAGGAACTCGTATCTTTCACCCGGTCCATTTCCATTCCGTCAATCCAGACCGTAATTTCCGTGATCCGCCCTAGACTAAACGCTTCACCGCTAACTCTGACATCATGGTCATCCAGTCTTTGATGATCAGAAGGCGAATTAATATTCATGACTACATTGTCGCTTTTGTCAGTTGAAGTTTCAGTCGGCGGATGATATTTCGGATCAGCCTGGGTTTTTAACCATTCGTCAATCCCTTCCTGCCAGCGGTTTTTGCCGTCGGTTGAAATCGGATCGCTCTCGGAAAAAACGATAAATTCTTTTTCATCAAATGCGCCGCTGGCTATTTCCACATCGTTAGCGAGCTTACCACTGTTTTTGGAAATCTTCAGTTTTTTGTAAACCGATCCGGTTGTCGTCGGTTCAGTGCCTTTAATAAAAAATTCTTTACGGGTTGGAAACTCAGGGCGCGGCAAGCCGCCACCAAATGCATCAATGTCCATTTCAACTATATTCCCTGGTTTATTGAATGGTTCATCTTTACGGTCCTTAATGGCTTCTTTAATGATCCGGTTCCAGATCGGCGCGGCTCCGGTCACCCCGGAAGCCAACGACGGATGCATTTCGCTGTTATCATTATTGCCGACCCAGACCCCCACAACGCGGGATTTGGTGCCGCCAATCGTCCAGTTGTCACGTTTATCATCAGTAGTTCCGGTTTTGACAAACACTGATTTACCCGGAATATATATATACGACCGGGGGCCAAAAACGAGCGACCGCGCCTCGTTATCAGACAAAATACTGGTAATCAGATAGGAAATTTCTTCTGATAACACCCGCTTACCGGTGTTCGGTTTGAATTCATAGAGAGTTTTGTTTTTCTGGTCAGTAACTTTCAGAATTGCGACTGGTTCCTGTTTCACGCCACCGGTCGCAAACACACCGTAAGCTTGCGCAAGTTCAATTAACCGCACTTCGCCGCCGCCCAAAGTGACTGATAAACCGAACCGGGTCATGTTTTCTTTGGTTGGTTCAAGTGTGGTGAGTCCCATATCATACGAGAGCTGCAGCATGTCTTCAACGCCAATGAGCGCTACAGTTTTCACCGCCGACATGTTAATTGAGTTTGACAAAGCAAAACGTAGCTGCACCGGACCCCGCCATTTTAAATCGTAATTTTTGGGGGCGTAATCTTTTTCATTTTGGCCGCCGGGAAATTTGGTTTCCACGTCCATGATAATTGAAGCGGGGGTAAATCCTTCTTTAAACGCCTGAGCATAGGTAATTGGCTTCAATGCGCTTCCCGGTTGCCGTAACCCCTGTGTCACCACATTGAATTTCGCTCCGGCTGAATCAGAAGCTTCGTAATCCTTTGATCCAACCATAGCCAGTAGTTCACCACTACCTGGATCGATCACTAGTGCCGCGCCATTTCCGACTTTCAAATTTTTAACTTTTTCGACTTCTTCTTTGACAATTTTTTCTGCCTCTTCCTGCAACTTTAAATCAAGTGTCGTTGTGACTCGCAAACCTCCACCTTCAACAATTGCAGCCCCAAATTGCTGTACGAGTAATTCCTTAACATAATTGACAAAATGTGCAGCTTTGAACTTTTCCTCGCCGCCGGTAAACAGGACGTTGGGCAATTCTGTTTTTAACGCCGTTTCCATTTCTCCATCAATTTTTCCATCTTCATGGAGTCTCCGAATGACCTGTTCACTCCGCCAAATATAGGCATCTTTTTCACCGGTAAATGGCGAGTAGCGCGAAGGTGACTGCGCCAGTCCAGCCAGAATCACACATTCAACCGGGGCTAAATCACTGGCCTTTTTTCCAAAATAATACTGCGCCGCTGCCTCAATTCCGTAAGTAACGCTCCCATACGGGGTTTCGTTTAAATACATCTGCAGTATTTCATCCTTTGAATACCGGCGTTCAATTTGAATTGCCAAAATCGCTTCTTTTATTTTGCGCGGTAGCGTCCGTTCGTCAGAAAGCAGCGCGTTTTTCACGAGTTGCTGGGTCAGGGTCGAACCTCCCTGCAGATTCCGGTACAGAATGATCTGAAGTATTGATCGGGCAATACCTTTTGAGGAAAAACCTTCGTGTTGGTAAAATTCCTTGTCTTCGATTGCGACCGTCGCATCTTTCAACATCTGCGGAATTTCCTCAAAGCCAATCGGGATTCGGTTTTCATCACGGTAAATGTCGTATATCGGCTCATTATTGCGATCGTAAATTATCGTTGACAGGCCTTCGGTCCGGCGCACCCGGTCAGGTCGCGGCAAGTCCTTGGCATACCACGCAAAAATCGCGGCTCCACCAGCAATACCTGCCACCAGTAAAATAAGTACCGCCGAAGCCAAAAAAGTCAGGAATTTAAGCCGGGTCACCCGATCCCGCTTGGTCGTACCGAGTACCTTTTTCATGTGCCGCTTGCGCTGTTCGTTAGCCCAATCAAACATGGTGAAATTGTAACAGGGAAAGGTGCTATCTTGCAAATTCATTTGACAGGATTTGGTATAATAGTTTTCACAATTTAATAAAAGCGTTGAAGAGGACGAAGTAGAGAAGGAAATGTGACACGAGAGAAAGCGGTCGCTGAAAGCTTTCCGAAATTTCCAGATCGAAATACCCCTCTGAGCTGATCCGCCAAACCTTTATTTTAGAAGTAGGCGGAATCCGGGAAGGCCCGTAATAGCCAAAAAGTGTGTCGGTAACGGAGCACTTGAATGAGGCTAAAAAGCCATAGTTTAAGCTATCCCGATTCAGTCGGGATTTTCTTTGCCCATCGAAGCCTTGGCGAAGTTGGGTTATGGCTAATTAGTAAAGCAAGGTGGTACCGTTCCGCCAGTTGGCGGAGCCCTTGTAAATTTCCAAAGTAATTTGGAGGTTTGCAAGGGCTTTTTTGATGGCTAGTTAACGATCTGCCGCAGGCGGAGAGTTTACTAGCCGATCAATCCGCCGAAGCCTAGGCGAAGGCGGATACTTGCTGAAATGGCAGAGTGGCATGCTAATAAACGAAGGTTCGAATCCTTCTTTCAGCACACAGATCTTTTGCAATTGCAGCAAAAGTACTGTCCGTGACTTTCCGGTTTTGAAAGCCAGCACTTTTACATTGTTGGTAGGAGGAATTGTGGACGAAAATGAAAATTTCACTGAACTTCTGGTTCTCGAGCTCATCTCTTTGCTGATTCTATTTTTGCTAACTGCAATCGAGGAGTCACTCAGAGAAGCTATTCGTGCTTTTATCTTGGCGTTTTCTTTCGTTGCACCTTTTCCCGTGTGGATGTGGCTAATGGAAAAACTTAAAGTATTCAAAGGCTCCATCCTAACTTTTAACTTGTGGCTCGTTGCTCTAATCCCAACCATAGCATTTTCGGTCATGGCGACCCAAGCAACTCTGAACCTGCTGCTTCCACTTGAGTAATGTCTACTAACAACTAAATAGCCTGTCATGGTTGGTCGCATTTTTACGCGTAGAAATGGGTTCGTCCCATTTTAATTCCAACCTGACAGGCACCTCTTTACCGATTATTTCGGTACTGATGAGGCAAATTGAAGCCGAAAGAGAAAGGAAACGACCATGCAAAACGAGTCTGGTTTTTCAAATATTTCCAAAAAAGAATTGCGGTTGCAAAATCACTTTACTTTTTTTCGTGAACCGGATATGCATATGATAAAACAAAGTTTATCATTCGCACAGCAAAGTAAACAACCGATACGAATAATAGCTATTTGTTGTCCCTGGATGGAAGAACTTCCCTCAGTTATTCCCTATTCATATGAAGGAACAGGAACGGACATACTGATTCCCCGGGTTGAGAGTAAGCGGATACAACTTGCAAAGAAAAGAACTACAGCAGTGGCACAAGTTCTCGGTGAAGATGGAATAAACGTAGAATTAGCCTTGTCTGTGTCAAATGTGCAACCCCAAGCACATCGCGTAATTATTGATCAGCCGGATTTGATCACAAAAACGGTAGATAAAAATATAGATTTGAACGATTACTTACTCTCTGTACTTCCACTAGTAAAGATCGCTTCATCAGCTGAAGAAATAGAACGATGCACGTTTGAACATGCACAGCGCATCGCATCAGAGGTTGGTACTATTCCAGTTACTATTCACAACCATTTAAATCTAATCTCACAGGCAATCGCCAACGAAAGGCTGGAATCAGTTACGAATAAACTTGCTTGGGTTTTCAAGTGGATGCAACAGTTGCCACTAGATTGGGACTGGACTAAAAGCCGGGAAACATTTTTGGAAGCTTTATACCTTTTCGATTTGGTAATAACACCAAAGGTTTTAACTCCACAATTACCGTTTGTTTGGGTTAACATGCAACCAGACAATAGTGAACAAACGCAAATCATAGGTAAAGTTCTTCAAACACTTGGTCCGTATCCAATAATCAAAGGTCTCCATTACGAAATATGAAACAAGTCCTAAACCGTGATACAATAAATAAGTTTTAATGCATAAATCTATGGACGCGATTGATACATTACTGACTCGGGGAGTAGACCAGATTTATCCCAGTCGTGAAGCTTTGGAAAAAGTGCTACGTTCCGGCAAAAAACTAAAACTCTACCAAGGGTTTGATCCCACCGGAACGCAACTTCATATCGGCCACATGGTGGGTTTTCGAAAATTGCGGCAGTGGCAGGATTTGGGTCATGAAGTTATTTTCCTTATCGGTGACGGTACTGGTCAAGCCGGCGATCCGTCAGGGAAAAAAAGGTCGCGTGAAAAATACTTAACCAGAGAAGAGCTAAGACAAAATGGCCGGGATTACGTATTGCAGTCAGGAAAAATTATGCGGTTTGACGGGCCGAACCCGGTGCGGATTTTGTATAACGGCGACTGGCTGAATAAACTCTCCCTCGTTGAAATACTGACAATTGCCGGGCACTTTTCCCTGCAGCAAATGCTGGAACGGGATTTGTATCAAGAGCGCCTCAAAAACAACGAAGATGTAAGCTTGCGCGAATTTATGTACCCCCTACTACAAGGGTATGATTCGGTCGCTATGCAGGTTGACCTGGAACTGGGCGGGTCTGACCAAATGTTTAATATGCTCGCCGGACGAAAACTGGTGAAAGCGTATTTAAATAAAGAAAAATTTGTGATGACCGTTCCGCTTTTGACTGACTCCAAAGGCACAAAAATCGGCAAGACTGAGGGTAATGTGATTGGTCTTACGGATGCACCGCATGAACTGTTTGGCAAAATTATGGCGCTCGGCGATGACTCCATTATCAATTGTTTTATATTGTTAACCGATAAACCGGAGGCGGAAATTTCTGAAATGAAAAAACAAATTGTGGGTAATACCAACCCTATGACGTTTAAAAAACTGCTAGCTTGGGAAATCACCGCCCAACTTAATAATCCAGCGGAGGCAACCAAAGCTCAGGAATATTTTGAAAAAACGTTCCAGTCTCATGATCTATCACATATTGAAGAATTTAAAATCAGCAATTTATCGGTAAATCCGATTGCCATCCTTGATTTACTTATGCAAACTAAAACTGCAGTCAGTAAATCCGAAGCCCGCCGGCTTGTAGAACAAAATGCCGTCGAAGTTGACCAGACGGTAGTTGATATCGTGAATACGAATGTAACTTTAAAATCCGGCATGACCCTGCGGGTGGGGAAGAAAAAGTTTTTACGGTTTGTCTAATGTCATTCCCGCGAAAACGGGAATGACAACGGAATATGAACTGGATTCGCAAACATAAACGTTTTTTTACCATCCTGGTCGCCATATCTACAGTGGTTTTAATTCTGACCTCACTCGCCCCCTTCTTGCTCTATCTGCGATAATCAACTATTCTTCTCATCAATTAATTTACGCCCATCTAATTACTTATTTGATTATTAGATGATTTGTTGATTAGATGATTAATTATGAACTGGGATACACCCATTAAATTCGTCCCCATGGTTGGTCCGGTTTACCAGAAACGGCTGTTAAATCTTGATATTGAAACGCTCGGAGATTTACTACTCCATGCGCCACGCCACTTCGAGGACTACACCCGGATTGTACCAGTTAACCAGATTTCACTTAATGAAACGTGTACCACCATCGGTTCTGTTGAGGAAATTAAAAATATTTTTTTACGCAGCGGCAAACAAATGCAGCAGGCGGTTATAGTTGACGCCACCGGCCGCATCAAGTGTACCTGGTTTAATCAACCATTTATTTTAAACGCTCTCAAAAAGGGAAGTGAGGTCGCAATTTCTGGTAAAGTGGAACAGTTTGGTAAAGACCTGCAACTACTCGCGCCTGACTACGAATTGGTGCGAACCGGTAAACCGCTGATTCATTGTGGCCGGTTGGTTCCCGTATATCCGCAAACCGAGGGCGTCAGTTCCAAATGGCTGCGCTCCCGGATAGCGCCTCTGATCGAAACCGCAATCATTACCAAAGATCCGCTGCCTGATGAGGTGCGCGCCAGAAATCAGTTATTACCGCTCGCTTATGCGGTACAAAAACTCCATTTCCCCAAGACTTTAGCCGAACATGAGCAGGCGCGAAGAAGGCTGGCTTTTGATGAACTGTTTATTGAGCAGTTGCGAGCGAGTTTACGCCGGCGCGAGTGGCAAACTACTAAACTTCGGACTGCTTTGCGGATAGACAAAGAACAGACTACCGACTTTATTGAACATTTACCATTTACACTTACCAATGCGCAAACGAAATGTGTACAAGAAATTTTAGCGGATCTGGCAAAACCCTATGCGATGAATCGGCTATTGCAGGGTGATGTCGGCAGCGGGAAAACAGTGGTTGCGGCAATTACCATGTATGTGACGTTTTTGAATAAATTTGCATCGATCCTGATGGCGCCCACAGAAATTCTGGCACGCCAGCATTTCAATACCCTTTCAGCCGTACTTTCACCCTTCGGCATCCAGGTTGGACTGCAAACCGGTTCAAGCAAAAGTATTCCCAAGTCAACTAAAAAAACAGAAAATGGAACTTTCGACGTGTTAATTGGCACTCATGCCGTTCTTGAAAAATGGGTGCAACTTGCCCGGGTCGGTCTCATTGTCATTGACGAACAGCACCGCTTTGGTGTCCGTCAGCGGGCGCTGCTTCGACAAAAGGGAACATTGACGCATACTTTGACCATGACCGCGACTCCAATTCCGCGCACGCTCGCCCTCACGCTCTACGGCGACCTCGATCTCTCAATTATTGATGAAATGCCGGTTGGCCGCAAACCCGTCAAAACCTGGGTGGTTCCGCCGCACAAACGGACTGCAGCCTACCGCTGGATCGAAAAACAAATTACCGCTAACCCGAACGATCGGGTCCAAGCCTTTGTCGTGTGCCCTTTTATCGAGCCCTCGGAGTCAAATACTACTATTAAAGCCGCGACTGCTGAGTTTAAACGGTTGACAGAAGAAATTTTTCCGCATCTGAAACTTGGACTATTACACGGTGCCATGCGGGCTTTAGAAAAAGATCAAGTCTTAACGGAATTTCGCGAGCATACGTACAATATACTCGTTTGTACCCCGGTCGTTGAGGTGGGCATAGATATTCCGGATGCCACGATCATGCTCATTGAGGGAGCTGAACGGTTTGGCCTCGCGCAACTGCACCAGTTACGCGGTCGGGTGGGGAGAGCAGACAAACAGTCTTACTGCCTTCTGTTTCCCTCGGTACCCGATACTGAGGGGCTTACCCGGTTGCGCCACCTGGAGAAAAATAATTCGGGACTGGCGCTTTCCGAACTTGATTTTCAGCTGCGCGGTGCCGGGACTGCATTTGGGACATTGCAACACGGGCAGCAGGAGCTCAAAATTGCCTCTGGTGCAGATACCGAGTTACTTGAATTAACCCACCGTGAAGCACAAAATTTGCTTGCCGGTGATCCTGAGCTGACGCACCACCCACTCTTGAAAGAGCGCGTCAAATCGAGTACAATAGTCGAGGTCACACCAGACTAAAAAATTATCCAATTCTCAAATCTATGGCTCCCTTACCCAAACGCAGACATTCATCAGCTCGCCAAGCCCAAAGAACCCGGGCGCTTAAAATTGCGCTTCCGACTTTGGTAACCTGCAGTAATTGTGGCAGTTTACGGGTACCACACCGGGTGTGTCCCGCCTGCGGGTTTTACGGGGGCAAAGCGGTCATAATTAAACCAGAAGCAACCAAGAAATGAGTCATTGGTCTTTTGTCGTTAGTCTCTGGTAAGATTTCAGTTTTTTGACTAATGACCAATGACTAACGACTATCGACAAACAATGAAGACTTCCTCAGATCCGCGGCATCAGAAACGAATTACTATTCTGAAACAACTGTTTGCTCATAGTTTTCATCCCAAGCAACCCTTGGATCCACAAACTCAGGACATCCTCAATCATTTAACTCACATTGACGAGCTTATTTCCCAAAATGCCTCGGAACGGCCGCTATCTGGCATTGGCAAGGTGGATCTGGCCATCTTACGCCTGGCAGTTTATGAGCTCATCGAGTATAAAAAAGAGCCGCCAAAGGTTATAATTGACGAAGCGGTCGAACTGGCCAAAGAATTTGGCGGGGAATCAAGCAGTGCGTTTATAAACGGCGTGCTTGGGGCAATATTAAGAAACCAATCATGAGTATTGACAAATCATTTACCGAACTGCTGACGCGACTCAAAGTCACGTTTAAAAATGAGCAACTCTTAAAAACCGCGTTTGCACACCGGTCCTACCTGAATGAAGCCGGGAAAGACTGGGAGTCCAACGAGCGGCTGGAATTCCTGGGTGATGCGATTTTGGCGTACGTAGTTTCCGCCTTTTTGTATCGCAAATACCCTGAGCAACCGGAAGGTGTACTTACCAACATGCGGTCAACTATTGTCAAGACTGGCACGCTCGCCAGTATTGCTGAAGAGCTGGATTTCGGCGCCTACTTATTCCTCAGTAAAGGCGAGCTCGAAGGTGGGGGAGCAAGCAATCCATCACTCCTTGCTGACACCTTTGAAGCGTTCTTAGGCGCCTTGTATCTAGACCAGGGACTTGCAGCTGCCGAAGAATTTCTAAATCGAATTTTGCTTGCGCGCTCGCCGCAGATTCTAGATAAACAGCTCAACAGCGATTACAAGAGCAAGCTGCAGGAAATCGTGCAGACGTTTTCCCGGGTCGCGCCTACCTATCGGGTGACGAAAACCGAAGGGCCGGACCACGCCAAAACCTTCTGGGTGGCGGTAGTCATCGACGGCGTGGAAAAAGAAACCGGCCAGGGCCAGTCAAAACAGGAAGCTGAGCAGGATGCAGCGGCCAAAACGCTTGAGAAGATGGGGAAATTATAGTATAATTCCTTAATTGTTTGATCTCCAATCCTCAAATTACGCAATAATTTCGTTATTGGTATTTATTGGATAATTTATAATTATGGCAGTAAAAATTCGTTTACAACAAACTGGCAGCCGAAACCGCCGAACGTACCGGGTGGTTGTGATGGATGAATCAAAACGCCGCGACGGGGCAGTCATCGAGTATATTGGCCATGTGAATCCACTCGTCAAACCGCAAGAAGTGAAAATTGACATGGAGCGGGTAAAGTACTGGAAATCCAAAGGCGCGCTTCCCACTCCTGGTGTTGCCAAACTTCTCGGTTAATCTATGAAACAGTTGACCCACTACATTCTTTCCCATTTGGTCGAACATCCGGATGCCTTAGTCGTTACCGAAACTGATCAGGGCAATGGTAATATTATTATCACGATTAGTGTGGCCAAAGAAGACATGGGCCGGGTGATTGGAAAAGAAGGAAAAGTCATTAAAAGCATTCGTGATGTGGTTAAGATTCTGGCAGTGAAAGAAAATAAACACGTCGATGTAGTTCTGGCAGAATGAAAATCTCCATCCTGACCCTGTTTCCCCAGATGTTTTCCGGCCCGTTTGCTTACTCAATTGTGAACCGCGCACAAAAAAATGGTCTGGTTACGATCAAGTTTGTTAACCTGCGCGATTTTGCCACCGACCGCTACGGCACCGTTGATGACAAACCGTATGGCGGAGGACCGGGAATGATCCTAAAGGTTGACGTGATTGATCGGGCGCTGACTTCTATTCTATCTACTGCACCCCGGTCACAAACTAGAGTGGCACTTCTTGATGCAAAGGGCGAACGGTTTACACAAAAAAAAGTGGTGAACTTAAGTCAATTTATCCATCTGGTGATCATTTGCGGACACTACGAGGGCGTTGACGCGCGCGTCGAATCGCTCGTTGACGAAATTATCTCACTCGGCGATTTTGTACTTACTGGCGGCGAAATTGCGGCCATGGCGCTGGTTGATTCGGTAACCAGATTGTTGCCCGGTGTTCTTGCCAAAAGCGGCGCAACTGCAAACGAATCCCATAGCAGCGGCTACCTTGAGTATCCGCAGTTTACGCGGCCGCCTGAATATAATGGTCAAAAAGTTCCCGAAATTTTACTGAGTGGAGATCATGCCCAGATAGTGAAATGGCGAAGTATGCACATGAAGAAAGTTGCTGCCGATGTTACTGACTAAAGAGATTGGTTTTACCAACCGCTTCAGGCGGAGTCTGACCCACGGTAAACTGTATTCCAATTTCCGGAAATTGGGCAACTTTGGCAAGCAGTGTCTGTTCTTCCTGAGTAATCTCAATAATCGGCGTTTCGATAGCGCTAATTGTGGTAATCGGCGGTACATAATATGCATACAAAACCAGATCGGCGCTGACAAAATTTTGCGCATCGGGAAAATAGGTCACCGTGGCCTCGCTGATGTCAAATAATCGCCGAGCTTCCTGGATACTTTTCAGGAATTGGCCGAATTGTACCTTATCTCCCCGAACATGAATGTTGACCGGAAAAGCTGGAGTGCCCAGCGATCCGTGTACTGTAGGCAGGGGTGTTTTTGCTGAATCAGAGGAGACGCTACCGGGACTGAGGGACAAAGAATCAAGCCCAATTTGATGAAGTGTTGAAACACCCTCAATGGTGGCAATTACGGTGCCTGCATCTTTTTCGCTGGGAATTGCCGAACTGGTTGTTTTTATCCGTTCAATGACCTCATTGCGAGATATTGACTGCAACAAAACCCGCTTTTTTTTAAGTTGTATCAGTTGTTCCTGCTGGGTCTCAATGTTCGCATTTAATTCAAAAATTTCCTGCAGTTTCGGAATAGCCACGTACATCGTAACTAGAATCAGCACCAGAACAACAACAGTCGGCAGAAGATAAACGGAATATTCCCTACTCAAGTTGGAAAAATAATTCTTCATAAAACACTTGTTTTTTGAACGTCAATTTCAAGTGAAATCGTGTATTTGCCTCCCGGTGCCAAATGCACTCCATTCAATTCAATTCTCCGAAAATGATCCGGTCCGTCTTGCAGGAGTCGACCGACAAAAGTGTCAACTGCAAAGGAATTGAGTGCATCTACCTCAAGAACTGTATTACCATTATCGATCATACGTACGGATTTGATCGTGATTTCACTTCCGGCCACTTCAGTGAAATAGTTGTAGAGCGCGCTGTAATCAGTACGATTCCCAAATATTTTGGTGAGGGCTAGTGCTTTTTGCTTTAATAATGAGTATAAACCTTCATCGTTGGTACGTTCAGAAATCAGGCGTTTTTCCGTGTTGATATCAGCTTCAATTTGTGCGCTATTCTGCGATAAGAATAACCAATAACCAAGTACACCGCCTAAAATTAAGAGGTATCCCACGAGTAGGAACGGCATCCACTTCCCAAGCCGGCGACGGAGCGCAGTTTCCTGCGGTGAAAGGGTCTTCTTGTTCGGTATGAGGTTTATTTCTTTGGGCAGCATGGTTTTTATACCTCCCGCATTGCAAGTCCGATCGCCACCACAAATATAGCGCCTTCTTCATCTAAGTTAACAAATCGCTTCGGATCCTTCACAATTCTCGTCCAGGGATTACCGACTTGAGTCTCAATCCCCGTAGTTTCAGCGAGGTTTGTTACTAAACCGGGTAACTTTGCCGCGCCACCCGAAAGAATGATTGCCGATATAGTTTCATCCGGATATTTATTTTGAAAAAACACGCCCGCGCGCTTAATTTCTTCTACGATAACGCTGAAAATTGGTTGGAGTGAATTATATACTTTCCCCTCAATTTTACTTTTATCAAGTCCGTACGCTTTTTTATATTCCTCAGCCTGAGTCAGAGAAAAGTTAAAATCCTGGGCGAGGGCCTTGGTAAATGAGCCGCCGCCGGTGGGAATTGAACGGGTAAACGAAATTACTCCAGCGCGTAATATTGATAAATCTGTCGTTTGCGCACCTAAATTGATCACCATGACCGTGGGCGGTTTTTCCAGATTTTTTGGGAGCAGTGCCCGGGACGCAGAAATAATTTCAGTCTCCATTCCCTCTACTTCAAGCCCGATCAAATCCATGATTTTCTGGTACCGTTCAATTACTATCTTCGGTCCCGCAACCAGCAAAATTTCCAGCTTTTTGTTGCCGTCTTTATCTTTTGATTCACCGACAATGCTAAAATCCATGTTCACCTCTTCAAGAGGAAGTGGAATATATTGTTCTGCTTCCCAACGGATGGCGCTCGCGAGCTCCCGTTCTGAAAGAGGAGGCACTTGAATAATCCGGGTAAACACGTTCGTTTCCGGAAGGGCGACATTGGCTTCCTTTTGATGGACGCCACCATCTTTCAAAAGTTTTTTTACCGTTGCCGCAAGCGTCTCTTGATCAATCGAAGCTTCGGAAGCAATACCTTTGGAAGGCGAAGGAGCCATGCCCACGCTCAACAAACGATACTGGTCACGGCCAGTGTGTTCCAGCTGCACGTATTTGATAAATTGCGAACCGATATCAAGTCCCAGGACAGTTTTCATATCAGATAGTATTCCCGCACTGATTAATTATATCCCAAATAGTGATGCGGGATCACTGCTCAGTATAATAAACTATTTCGTAACCCCAGAAACACCAGAAACATAGAGCGTCTGATCCAGCCATGGTGCGGGCACTAAATATTGCTCAGCTACTTCAATTGTCCGGGCTATATCACCACTGTGACCGGTGGAATCAATTTCGTTTCCCTGCGTTGGTAAACCGCCCCCTACTGGAATTACCGCAATCGATGTTGGACTGTAGAGTGGAGTAATCCGCAAAACAAGGGGAAGTGGTCCACCTGGTCCACCGGCATGAAAGTTTATCCCAAAAGTGGTAGCAAAATTTACCTGTGCACGGTAATTATAGTTATTAGGTGCGGTACCAGCACAGGAGCCAACCCCAGCTTCCGTGTCCTGTAAGTTATTACTGTCTCGGGTTGGGCTTGGATCCGGGTCAAAACCAGTTGAAACGCTATGATACTCACCTGCGTCTTTATAATGCACCGTCAACTGCAATGCAGGAATTGGGGAACCGCTGGTAAAACAAATATCCAACAACTGCTCATATGCCTGAGCCGGATCTTCTATTAGATCTCCTGTTGTGTTGTCGTGCGGTACTAGCCAGACATTAAACACTTTCCCAATTTGAACCGGCTTTAGTCTTAATTCCGGATAGAAATTCCCTCCGCCTGGAACAATGGGGGTGACTCCTACTTGATACGTCAACCCTGAGGCAAACGGCACCGGAGGAACTACCACGGTCGTCACATCACGTATCGCCTCCTCAATCCCGGCTTCAGCCGCATTAAAAGCGCGGGCTGATTCTTCCACATTTTTCGAAACTGATACATCAACCGTAGTTCTACCGAGCAAAAATAATCCTACGGTAAGTCCAACAATCATTACTAATAGAATAATCACCAGAACTTGCCCACTACTACGGCTACGAGAACTCATACATGTAGTATGATAAAGAAGCAGATAAATATCAAGGGTTTAAAAATGCATTTATCTTTAAAAATACTTGAACCGCTGATTGTTTTTTTTATTTTTGTTCTGCTCTCACTTTTTCTGGGAGATGGCCTGCAACCGATTACCGTGGCCCTTGGAGCACTCACCTTGGTACTCATGCTGGTGATTGCCCGATATAAAAAACTGCCGACGTGCTCACTACCACCCTTACTGCACACCCTATGGTTGGTTTTAATTGGATATATAATTATCCGTTCGCTTTTTTCAGATTCGATCGGACTATCAATTACCGCAACAATCCGGATTATGTGCGCGTATCTAATCTTTTATTTCTTTGCAGCATTTGGAAAACGTGAATGGGTAAACGTTTTTATGACCTGGTTGGTACGAATTTCGTTGGTTGCGATTGTAATTTCTTTCATACTGCTTCTTGTTCCACGTTGGGGTTACCTGCTTCCCCCAATGAATCTGGTATTTGCGGGTTTTGGCCACAACCAAATCGTTTCTTTGTTATTTCTAACCATGCCGTTGATTGTGAAAAATTTTCTGGACTCACCAACCGTAAAAAATTCTACGATATTTCTTCTCTACATCATCGGGTTTGTCGTCTCTTTCTCGCGCGGCTCACTTATTATGCTTACGGTATTGTTTGCATACTTACTAATTTCGAACCGGAAACATAATAAAAAAGTCCAGTCTGCACTTCTAATTACGCTGGCAACAACGCTCTTCCTGTTACTTTCAGCCCAGGTAATTGTTTCTAAAGTTACAAATCCCGATAGCTTGACGTTTATTCCCCAATTTGTACGGCGTCAGCTCGTCAAACCGTTCACCCTTGAACAAACTCGCCTCAACTACTGGCAACAGGCTGTGAGTGCATTTAAAGATCAACCGCTGTTTGGTCACGGGCCGGGTACATTTTATTTACTTTCAAAACGCTACCAGGAAGCGCCAAACCAATACTCATACTTTGCCCATAGTTTTCCGCTGGAAACGTTGGCTGAGAGCGGACTAATCGGCTTTATACTACTTGGAGGTCTCATAACTTTGCTCGTAATTAAATCCCGACAATCCAGTCCGGCAAAGCCGGATCTGGCTCTGCCAGACAATTTAGTCCGGCAAAGCCGGATCTGGCTCTGCCAGTCAATTCAACAATATAACAATTCAAGAACTTACAACTCACAACTTACCCGCCTGCAGTTGCTTTCTGCAACAGCAGATGGCGGACAGGCAACTCGCAACTTATTTTACGGCCTTATCTTAACCCTGGGCTATTCTTTTTTCGAATTCAATCTCAACTTTCTTGCAGTCTGGCTCTTGTGGTGGGCCGGGTGGGGGATACTAAGTAGTAGACAAGGGCAAACCACAGCAAAACAAAAAATTCCAGTCCACATCAACACATTACTTCTGGTGTTGTTAATTTTTTACGTGCTTTCAATCAGCAGCCTGATCGTTAAGTCGTCCAAAATCCCTGATGCCGCCAAGCTTGCTTTCTATCTTGCCCCCTTCGACCGCTACCATGCGATCAACTATCTCGATAATCCGGATCAAAGGAATTCTAATGACCAGTTCCTAATTAACTTACTTCAAAAAAATGACTCTGAGGTTATCCAGGCAAGTGCAAAACTCCTATCATCTACTAATCCTCAAGACGCCCTTAACCTCTATCAAACCGTCTTTCCGCTTGATAA
>Ga0209542_10003158_pt1 | contig 35620 bp, 36 predicted proteins | sample RifCSPhighO2_01_FD_184028 | JGI IMG/M metagenome (GOLD analysis project Ga0209542, IMG submission 184028) | Soil microbial communities from Rifle, Colorado - Rifle CSP2_plank highO2_0.1 (SPAdes) (version 2) | ecosystem: Environmental > Terrestrial > Deep subsurface > Rock core/Sediment ...
ATCCTCTGTGGGCAAGACGAATTGGTGTAAAGCTTGACGATCTGCTTATCTCGCAGCCCGATACCGGAGAGCAAGCACTTGAAATAACAGAAAGTTTGGTTCGAAGCGGTGGTGTGGATGTGTTGGTCATTGACTCAGTTGCTGCTCTTGTTCCACGAGCTGAGATTGAAGGAGAAATGGGCGATTCCATGATGGGTCTTCAAGCAAGACTGATGTCACAAGCACTTCGAAAATTAACTGGCGTTATCTCCAAATCAAAAACTGTTGTTATTTTTACCAATCAGCTCAGACAAAAAATTGGTGTGATGTTTGGAAATCCTGAGACCACAACAGGAGGACTTGCGTTAAAGTTTTACTCTTCTGTTCGAATGGATGTTCGAAAAATTGAGACGATTAAAGACGGCGATAGGGCAGTTGGCTCACGCCATAGAGTCAAAATCGTCAAGAATAAAGTTGCAACCCCATTTCGTCTTGCTGAATTTGACGTATATGGAGATGGCATCTCTCGTGAGGGAGGAATAGTTGATGTCGGAGTGGAGATGGGGATTATTACTAAATCAGGAGCGTTTTTCCGCTATGGTGAGGAAATGCTGGGACAAGGAAAAGCAGCGACTATTGATCGACTCAAAGAAGATCAAGCACTTGCTAAAAAAGTAGTAGCAGAGATTATGGCAAAAAGTAAAAATGGTGGAATGCCCGATGCAGTCGGTGTTGAAGAGCAGGCCGAAGGTACAGAGCAGACCAACGGAGAGCCACAGTAAATCCTCAGCAGTTACATATAATTATGCCCGATGGAAGACTTCGACAAATTCTATATAAAAGCAATTCATTTTTTAAAGTATCGTCCGCGATCAGAAAAAGAGATACGAGATAAATTACAAAGCAAAAAGGCGCCTCTGGAAATCATTGAGCAGGTGATCGGAAAACTTACAGAACAGAAGTTCTTAAACGATGAAGCATTTGCTAGGTGGTGGATTGAGCAGCGTATGCAGTTTAAGCCAAGAAGTAAACGGTTTATTACGTTTGAGTTAAAACAAAAAGGAATTGATCAGGAGATAATTGAACAGGCATTTGGAAATTTAGAAAATCCAATTTCCAATAGTAAGTTGGCAAAGAAAATTGTTGAGAAAAAACTTCCTCGCTTCAAGCATTTACCGAAAATAGAGATCTATCAAAAACTGGGTCGTGTGCTTTCTGCAAAAGGGTTTGATTGGGATACCATCAAGCGAAGCATTGACGAAGAGTTGAAATAAGAGTATAATTTCATTGGTTAAGTAATAGGTTGTCAGGCATGAAAGAAGTAGTGTTCTCACATTCAGAAATACTTCATGTAGGCGAATAATTTTCGCAATTCTTCCTATTGCTTCAAAAAACTTTTAACTTTTAGATTATGGCAACAGCAACACAACAGGATCTTATCGTTCTTGAGAAAAAGCTTTTAGAAAGGCAAGAACGTCTCGACAAAAAACAAGAAGAAGTCGAAAAAGAAAAAGCATCGATTGATAAACTTCGCGAAGAATATAGAGAAAAACTCCAAAAAACCTCAGGCCTCACGATAGAAGAAGCAAAACAAGAACTCCTCAAAGAAACTGAAATCTTTGCGTCTCAAATGATCGCAAAGATTATTAAAGAAAAAGAAGAGGAAGCAAAGCGTACTGCTGATAAAAAAGCACAGGAGATAATTTTAGAGAGTATTCGTCATGGTGCACTTAACTATATCGCCGAGTACACTGTAACCATAGTAAAAGTCTCTGATGAAGAAATGAAGGGGCGAATTATCGGAAAAGAAGGTCGCAATATCAGAGCTTTTGAGCAAGTAACTGGCGTTGATGTTGACTTAGACGAAGAAGGAGTGATACGCCTTTCCTCATTTGATTCTGTGAGAAGAGAGGTCGCCCGTAGAGCACTTGAAAAATTGCTCAAAGATACACGTATCCAACCGTTTCGCATCGAAGAGATAGTAAACCAGACAAAAGAAGAAGTTGAGAAAATCATGTTTGAAGAGGGCGAAAAACTTGCCGCAGAAGTTGGCGTCTATAATCTTCCAACAGACCTATATGGAATTTTAGGTCGCTTTAAATTCCGTACTTCGTATGGTCAAAATCTTGTCGTCCATACACTCGAAGTCACAAAGATTGGCGCACATTTAGCTGAGGAGTTAGGAATTGATGTTAATATTGTGAAGCTTGGGTGCCTTTTCCATGATATTGGAAAAGTTGTTGAGGGAGAAGGAAGCCATGTAAAACTTGGTGTTGACCTGTTAAAAAGATACAATTTTCCTGAAATTGTTATCAACTGTGTTGGAGAGCATCATGAGGACAAACCATTTTCATCTGTCGAGTCTGTTGTTGTCCATGTTGCGGATGCAGTCTCGGGTGCACGACCAGGAGCACGATATGAGGATATTGAGAATTATGTAAAACGACTGAATGAAATGGAGGATATTGCAAAACGCTATGAAGGCGTACAAGATGCCTACGCGTTTGAAGCAGGGCGTGAGTTACGAGTTATTATCGATCCTGGAAAGCTCGATGACGCACAAACAGTTATTGTCTCAAAAAAAATACAAGAACAGATCAGTAACTCACTTGCCGTTCCTGGGGAAGTAAAAGTCACCGCTATTCGAGAATTCCGATCTGTGTATCCAGAATCTCCTGTTGTATAACCTCGTATTTAAGATTATTTTGAGGAATAAGCCTGATCCCTTGACAACGTTCTGTTTTCATTGTAATGTTAATCTAAACGTAGATTATAAGTTTAATTTTCATATTAGAGCCCTTCGATCTGCGGATCTCAGGATCCTTTCAAATCAAGAGATTTGAAAGGGGGTGAATGATAGATGACGAAAAAAGACATTATAGAAGTCGTTGCGAAGAAAGCAAATCTCACCAATAAAGCTTCCAGAGACGCTGTACAAACATTTCTTAACACGATTCGTGATTCTTTGAAAAGAGGAGAAAAAGTTGTGTTGACTGGATTTGGGACATTCAGCGTTCGAAATCGCGTTCAGCGAATTGGAAGAAATCCAAAAACTGGAGAGAAAATAACGCTTTCTGCAAGGAAGGCACCGGGATTTACTCCTGGAAAGACATTTAAAAAAGCTATTCGATAGCTCACTACCTTTTTTTAAGACAAAAAGGAAGGCTCCTGCACGTTTCGGGATTCTTCCTTTTTGCTATAATTACACAAACACTATGCCTATTATCTCCGTTTCTCACCTCTCAAAAACATACCGTGTGCATACGAAAGAAGCTGGACTTTCTGGAACTCTTAAAGCAATTGTTTCCCGGGAGTATAAGACAATTCCTGCAGTTGATGATATCTCTTTTGTGATTGATTCGGGAGAAGTTGTAGGATTTATTGGACCTAATGGTGCAGGGAAAACGACAACACTTAAATGTCTCTCAGGACTTCTGTATCCCACAAAGGGCACCATCGATGTATTGGGATATGAGCCTTTTAAAAGAGATTATCAATTCTTACGGGAAATTTCCCTAGTGATGGGACAGAAAAATCAGCTCTGGTGGGATCTGCCAGCACAAGAAACATTTCTTCTCAACAAAGAAATTTATGATATTTCAGATGAGCAATACAAAACTGTTCTGCATGATTTAGTAGCGCTTTTGGAGGTCGAAGAACTTCTTACGGTTTCTGTCAAAACGTTATCTCTTGGCCAGCGGATGAAAATGGAACTGATTGCGTCATTACTGCATACCCCCAAAGTACTTTTTCTGGATGAACCGACCATAGGGCTTGATGTTGTTATGCAACAAAAAATTAGAGAGTTTTTGCGTGAGTATAACAAAAAATATAACGCTTCCATTCTTTTGACCAGTCACTATATGGGCGATGTTGAAGAACTCTGTAAGCGGGTGATTATTATTAACTTTGGAAAAATTATCTATGACGGGTTACTTGCTGATCTGGTTAAAAAATTTGCTCCTGAGAAAAAAATCCGCATCATCTTTCATGAATATGTCGATCCTAAAAAACTTGAGAAATACGGAAAATTCGTTTCCTTTCAATTCCCAGAATGGGTTATTCATGTTCCACGGGATAAAACGAACACAACAACTGCAGCAATTCTTAAGGATTTACCAGTTGCTGATGTTTTTATAGAAGATCCGGATATTGAAGGTATTATCAGAGAAGTCTTTGCAAGAGAAAAGAAAATATGAGACGGTACGTTCAAATCGCAAAAAATACCTGGGACGAAACTTTCACATACCGATTTAGTTTTATAACCTATCGGATAAGAAATATTCTTCAGATTCTGACCGTTTATTATCTCTGGACATTTTTTATACCCCAAAATACAACGTTTTTGGGATATACCCAATCCCAGATGCTGACCTATATTCTGGCAACAATGATAGTCAGTTCTGTCGTTATGGCAACCAGGTCTCAGGCAATAGGAAATGATATTAACCAAGGGAATTTATCAAGTTTTCTTCTTAAACCAATGAATTATTTTGGCTATTGGTTTGCCAGAGACATCGGAGATAAAGCGGTAAATCTTTTATTCTCTATAGCTGAATTGACACTGTTATTTATGCTGTTGCATCCGCCTTTTTTTATGCAAACAAATCCATTCTTTTTGGTATCTGCAATTTTGAGTATCAGTCTTGGTACCATTCTTTACTTTTATTTTAGTGTGCTTATGGGGTGCTTTGGTTTTTGGAGTAATGAGATCTGGGGGCCACGATTTGTTTTTTATCAACTGCTTTCATTTTTTGCCGGAAGTCTTTTCCCATTAGATATTTTACCAAAGAACCTGTATGCAGTTATTGAGTATCTGCCATTTTCATATCTTCTGTATTTCCCTATCAAGATTTATCTTGGGGATCTTTCAATTCTCATGATTATAAAAGGACTTCTTATAACCGGCTTTTGGATTGGAGTTATGCATCTACTTGTATCTCGAGTCTGGAATAAGGGACTGCGAATTTATACAGCGTACGGACGATGAAACGATATTGGTACATTTGGTTTACAATGACAAAACGCATAACACAAGTTGCGTTTGCGTCGCGCTTGGGCGTCATTTTTTTTACGTTAGGTAAATTGATTCGATTCCTTCTTTTTCTCTTTTTCTTACTTCTTATTATGCAGAACACCAAAGCAGATGCAGGTTTTACTACCTGGCAAATCATACTTTTTTTTATCACGTTCAATATTGTTGATGTACTTTCTCAGTTTTTACTGCGTGAAGTATACCGGTTTCGCGAATACGTTGTGAGTGGAAATTTTGATCATATTCTTTTAAAACCAATCTCACCGCTTTTTCGAAGTCTTTTTGGTGGAAGTGATATTTTGGATTTTGTTACTCTTATTCCACTTGTTGGGTTTCTTGTCTTTACTGTCACAAAACTTGACCCTGTGAGTATTCTGCAGATTATTTTTTATGTTCTTCTTCTGTGTAACTCCCTAATTATTGCCATAAGCTTACATATTTTTGTTTTGGCATTGGGGGTAATCACAACCGAAGTTGATAACGCGGTTTGGTTGATACGTGATATTACGCAGCTTGGACGGGTGCCTGTAGATATTTATAAATCTACGATGAGAACACTTTTAACATTTGTCCTTCCGGTTGCGGCTCTCGTGACGATTCCCACAAAAGCACTTTTGGGTATTGTGTCTATCGAAGGGGTACTGTTGGCTGTCGTGTTTAGTGCAGTGTTATTAACACTGAGTCTTTTGAGTTGGCAGTACGCGCTCAAGCAATACGCAAGCGCAAGTAGTTAATCTGCTGCAAACAATGCATCTGACATTGGTAATCGAATAGCCAGATCGTTCATTGCTTCGCCGATGTCTGACATAAGGAGGATTGCCATACTTCTTATTTGGTAAGGAGCGTTGAAAAGCATTGCAAATATTGGAAGATAATGGTCTTGTATTTCAAGAAGCAACCTCTTCTTCTTCTCTGGACGTAGTCTTTTAGCAGTAGTCGTATTATAAAGAACATCTGCCATTTTGATGAGTCCAATTTTTGGATCATCTCTTATTGCTTGAGGAAGCTGATTATAATATCTTTCATCTCTGTCACGACCTGAAGTTACTTCTCTTCCATCAATTTTAGGTTTCGTTAACGCAAGAATCACAGTTGCCGTACGCGCAGTAAATCCTAACCTTTCAATTTCTTCTCTTGCATAACGTCGTTCTTCAGTATCTGTGAATGTGTCGTTTTTTTCACCAAATGCATTAGTATCCTCTACTGTGTCATGAAGCAAGGCACCCGCAATTATGTCGCCGTCAGTTTCACCCAACCTAATTAATGTAAGGGCTACTCCCCGTGGATGGACAAAAAACCTACCGCCTCCATATTTCCTTTTTGTACCTGCATGAGCCTTTTCACTAAAATCATAGGCCTGCATCGCATACATTTTCGTATCGTCATCACAACGAAATAATGCGCTATAGAACTCCTGTCGTTGTTGAGGAAAACCATTTTGCTCTCTTGAGGGAACGCCTGCTTCTGTAATGCTCATAAAAAAATCCTAGGAAGGGAGTAAGCCAGATTCTGTTTCACCTCGCCGAAGCGAATGCGTAGGCGGGTTTTGATCCGCTTTCGCCAAGGCTTCAGCGAGACTAAGTCGCAATCTCTCTAAAAACGATACATTTCTGGTCGTTCTTCCCGCCTGTAAGGCGGATGCCCTCAAACTTTGATGCTCGGGTAATGCGCCGTCTTTATCGCATCATTCGGAGGTTGCAGCAGGTAGGATTGCCCGTTTCACACCCACTCGTCTCTGTTGCTCTCAAATCTTGTCAATTCAAGATTTGTTTTCTCTCTCATATGTGGGGAAAGAGAGAAACACTAGCTATCTCTAGTCGGAGCTTACACTCCGTTCCTGCATTACTGCTGTCTGGACTTTCCTGTCGCCTGAGGCGACTAGCGATCCTTCTTCCTAGGATTCAAGCGTATTTTAGCAAAAAACGGTTCTCAATGCAAAAACTATAGGTATAGATTATTATCCGTACGCTTGACAAAGTATTTTGTATTCGCAGTTCTTGCAGTTCGTGATGCTGCAGGCGAAGTCACTTGCTGAGATTTCTTTTGCTTTTTGTAGTAAAAAATCTTTCAACTCTTCGAGTTGCTTTGCGTCTCTGGTCGTTGTGAACTTCAGATTATCCTCAACGTAGAGAAGTGAAAGCAGGATCTGTTCTGGAGATTTGTCAAGTAGACTATCTTTTACATTCTTTGCAGCAAGTGCATAGAGTGTGAGCTGCAGATCTGCTGCCAATTTCCTTGCATCAGGATGATTCATGCCAGTCTTGTAATCAATAATCTCGATCATTCCATCTGCAGCCTGATCAATTCGATCGATCCTCCCGCCTATTTTGAGACCATCAATGGAGAATAAGAAAGGAATCTCAGTAGCAAGAGGTATAACGCCTTTATTTTTTACAACAAATTTTTTAATTACTTCTTTTGCGTGCGTGAACGCTTGGCGCTCATGCGTTTTACTCGAATACCCTTCATTAAGCCAGTTCTTATCCAGAAGCTCTTCGAGTATTTTGCTTGCTTCTCTCTTTTCTCGTATATCCATCTGGAAATAATCACGAAGCACAGCATGGATGCTAGAGCCGAAACTTAACGCAGGTGAAGGCTGGGATGGAATTTTTAAGATATATTTTAATTTGTAGTGCAAAGGACAGGTATCGAATGTATTGATCTGGGAGTAGGAAAGGTACGTTACTAAATGTGGTTCAGTTTTTTGTGCTTCTTCGATTTGTATCGCTACTTTTTTCGCGTCTTGAAGTATGTCAATAAGAGATAGTTGTTCAGCAGACGTTTCATCCCGATGTTTTTTAAGATGCTTTTCAATAGCTTCCTCATCCAACGTCTCGATAACAAAGGGTGATAGCTTTCGCTCGCGTTTCCCTTCACCGTAGTAATGTGATGCGGTGAGAAAAAGAAAATCTCTTGCTCGAGTCATCGCAACATAGAATAGTCTTCTTTCCTCCTGAAGATTGTAATCCCCTTCAGGAAGTGTTTCTTTAATCAAGTCTTCAGGGACAGGAATCTGCTCTTTTCGGTCTCGTGTTGGGAAACGTTGCGTGACAAGGTTTGTAATAAACACTGCTGGGAACTCAAGACCCTTACTTGAGTGAACTGTGAGAATATTTACTGCGTTATTCTCAGACCAGTCACTATCGGTAGCCAGCGGGCTTTCCCCAAGCTGCATAGATAAGTCAATCCAGTCGACAACTGCAAAAAGAGAAGCGTCATCATGTGTTGCTTCATACGTTTTCAATTTCTCAAAAAACTTAGCAATGTTCAGGGCTTGTTTTTCTTCCTGTGCACTTTTTGTCTGTAAAAAAACTTTCAACAATCCTGAATCCTCAAGAAAGTAGTAGAGAATCTGTCCTGCAGTTTCTCTTGGGACGCGTTTGAGATGTCGATGCATCATCTCAACGAACTCTTTCACTTTTTCTTTACTCTCATCAGAAATCGATACGGCATCGACTTTTTCGAGTGTCTCAAAGAGAGATGTATTTGTTTTTTTGGCGAAGTTCATAATAGCAGCGATGTCTCTGGTGTTCAGTTGAAAAATAGACATCGTAAGAACACGGTAGACAGAGGTATTATCCTCAAAGTTGTAAAGCGATTTAAGATATGCAATCAGATCTTTTATCTCTTCTTGATGAAAGAGTCTCCCAGGCCCCAAGAACTGAAAGGGAATATTTGCTCTCTGAAAGGCTCTCATGAATGGCTGTGCATGTTCATTTGCGCGTACCAAGATCGCGATATCTTTATACTGGAGGGATTGCTTTACAATCAGTTCCTCGATTTTTTCCGTCACCGAGTCAGCCTCCTGTTCAACTCGTGTTGAGAAAAGCAGTTGGACTGGTACTCCTTTTATGTTTCGTGTACAACGAAGTTGCTTGTCAATAGACTCTTTTACTTCGAGTCGGTCAGGGTTATTGTTTTGAATGAGACGGTAGGATTTTTGTAGAATTTCCTCGGTTGAGCGATAATTTTTGGTGAGAGTAACGATTTTTGCCTTTGGAAAGTATTTTTTAAACTGAACTATATTTGCAATTGCCGCACCTCTCCAGCGGTAGATCGCTTGGTCATCATCCCCAACGACTGCGATATTTTTTCTTTCTCCTGAGAGAAGCACTGCGAGTTCATTCTGTGCAAAGTTCGTGTCCTGGAATTCATCAACCAAGATATGCTGGAACTTTTTTTGATATGAAGCGAGAATATGAGGTCTGGTGCGAAAAAGCCTAAGTGTGTTTGCGATGAGGTCTGAGAAATCCATTATCCCTTCTTTGGCCTTTAACTCCTCATAGGTTCGATATGCGATTGCTAATTCTCTTGTTTTTTCTACCTCATCTTTAAGGGCATCGGGTTGTTTTTGTAGCTTCTGTGCATACGACAGATAATCACTTGGTGAGATATCATCATCTTTTAATCGGTTAAAGTGAGTAAGTAATCCATCTAAGAATTTGTGAGGATTTCCCAAAGGCCGGAAATACTTCAAATCTAGCGTGAAGATATTCTTTCGAAGAAACAGTATTGCTTCTGCCTCTGTTGAGAGACGAAATGCAGGACTGAATCCAATATGTACTGCCTCATCGCGGAGAATCCGATCACAGAACGCGTGAAATGTCAGCGTCCACATCTGGGTATATCCGTAAGGCACAGCAATATCAATTCGCTCCTCCATCTCTCGTGCTGCCTTTTCAGTGAAGGTGAGGGCGAGAATCTCGGAAGCTGGAATATTTTTTTTCGTGATGAGGTACTTAATCCGTTCTGTAATTACCGTTGTTTTTCCTGTTCCTGCACCGGCAATAATAAGAAGCGGTCCATCAAGGTGTCGTACAGCTTCTTCCTGTTCTGCATTCAGCTTCATGTCATTTTTCATGGGATATTATTCTAGCATAGTAAAAAGGAGAAAGAGAGTTTGTTATAATAAGCTTTCATGAAACAGATAATCCCAAAAGACTTCACCCTGCCGTTTGTGAAGAAAGAACAGGTTGCGAAAGACGCGTTCTCTTTTTACTATGACCGAACAAAAGAAGCCATCGACTTTCTTCCCGGGCAATATCTTCGTATGTTTTTAGACGTGCAACAGCCTGATGAGCGGGGGACACATAAAATGTTTTCTATAGCGTCATCACCGCTTGAGAAAGATCACGTTATGATTACAACAAGGATTTTACGAAGTACGTTTAAAAAAACGTTAGTTGAGTTAACTCCAGGAACACCGGTGCGTTTTTTTGGTCCTGCAGGAAGATTTGTTCTTGATGAGACTGATCTGTCTCCTCGAATATTTCTGGCTGGAGGAATTGGCATAACGCCGATGCATAGTATGATTATGTACGCAGCAGAAAAAAAACTTTCTCTGCCAATCTGGCTTTTTGCCTCATTTTCTACTCGTGAATATCTCATTTATTATGATCAATTAAGAAAAATTGGTGAGGAAAATCAGAATATCAAAATTATTTATACATTAACTCAAGCCGAAGGAGTTGGAGAAAATTGGTTAGGTGAAAAAGGACGAATTTCACCTGAGATGCTGCAGAAATATAGTTTGCCTAGTGATGCGTTGTGGTATATGGCAGGTCCACCAGCAATGGTTCTTGCGATGAAACAGATGGTTGCTGGAATGAATATTCCAATAGAACGAATAAAAGCAGAACAGTTTACCGGGTACTAAGACAGGAGTTTTGTTTGCCCAGAAGTTTCTTCGATTTCTTCCACGGTTTGTTCTTCGATAACTTTTGATGTCTGGAGTTTGTTGCCAAGTTGCGAAAAGGCAGTTGAGACATTACTAAATTGTGAGGTAGCATTTGATAGATGTTTGCCAAGAACTACCATGTTGTCCTGTACTTTTTCAAAATCAATTTGTGCAGCACGTAAGAGCTTAAATACTTCTTTTGATTTTGATTCAATTTTCTTTCCCTCAAATGAAAGTAAAATAGTTTGTAGATGCGCATACATGGTTGAGGGTGAAACGATGAACACACGTGCTTTTCTCGCATAGTTGACGAGCTCTGTCGTACAGATAACTTCATAAAACACTGATTCGCTTGGGACATACATGAGGGCAAAATCCATTGTTCCTTCATCGGGCAAGATATATTTTTTAGAAATTGCATCGATATGTTTTTTGACATCTCTGATAAATTCTTTCTGCAAAGTAGAATATTCTGCGCTTTTGCTATCATATTTTCCTAACTTCTGAAAATTTTCCATCGGAAATTTGGCATCAATTGGCAAAATACCTGCATCTGTTTGAATAGCAGCGTCGACCCGATCGCCTGTTTTAAATTGATACTGTAGATGAAAGCTATTTTTAGGAATCATCTGTGCGATGAGGTCTTTTAACACTTCTTCGCCGATGTTTCCTCGCATTTTTGGATTTTTCAAAAAGTCTTGCAACTCTTTAAATCCCCGTCCGATTTCAGACATCTCGCCGACGTTTTTCTGAACTGCTGAGATGACTTTTGCAGCGTTATCAAGCCTCTGATTTAATTGTTTTGAGTTTTCCTGTAAGGTTCTCACCATATGTTGGGAACTTGAGTTCATGACTTGATTGAGGGTTTTGTTGGTCGTTTCAATAGATGATTGCATGGATTTGAGCCATTCAATCATTGACTGATCTGTCACTTGGGGTTTTGAAGACAATTTTTTATTGATGAACCAGAAGAGGAGGATAAATCCAACGAAAATAACTGTAAGTGTAGGCAGATCTAACGACATAGGCAAGATTATAGCATAAGCATGCAATTGGAATATTATTCTTCAAAGTATAATTCCGGATTGGCGGTAAGGGTTTTCCAATCAGATTTTTTGGGATTATAGAACGCAGCGGTTGCGATCATAGCGGCGTTGTCGGTGCATAAATTTTTTGCAGGAGCAAAAAGTTTAGTCGTTAGTCGTTGGTCATTTGTCGTTTGCTCAAACGTATCCCGTAACATTTGGTTTGCAGCGACGCCGCCTGATAACAAAATAGATTTTGCGTTATATGCTTTTGCTGCTTTCATCGTTTTCTTCACTAGCACAGCGATAATTGCATCCTGAACACCCCGTGAGATATCACAGATCGTTTTTTCGTCGAGCACTCTGTCATTCTGGGGAGCGTTAGCGACTCCAGAATCGATTCTGGACAAGCCAGAATGACGTTGAAGATTTTGTACTTCTCGAAAGACTGCGGACTTTAGTCCTGAAAAAGAAAAATCAAAATCTGTTGATCCGATCAGCGGTCGGGGAAATATAAATCGTTTTGGATCACCCTTTTTTGCCTTTTGTTCAATAAAAGGACCTGCGGGATAGGGAAGACCTAAGAGTCGTCCGATTTTATCAAATGCTTCTCCAGCTGCATCATCTCGTGTTCCGCCGATTACTTTGAGGTTGCCATGCTGTTTGATAAGTACCAAATCTGTGTGTCCGCCTGAAACGATTAACGCTAAGGCAGGAAACGGAATGTCTCTTTGGTCATTCTCGTGAAAACGAGAATCCGGATTCTCAGTCAGGCTGAGAATGACATCCGTCGATTGGAGCCAGTTCGCGTAGATATGGCCGATGAGGTGATTAACAGGAATTAAAGGCTTATTCCACACATAAGAGAGTGTTTTGGCAGTTTCAACGCCTACCAAAAGAGAACCGATAAGTCCAGGACCATAGGTTACAGCAATTGCATCAATTGGAGGTATATTATTTTTCTTTATCTTAAAATCAAGACCTTTTTGTAACGCTTCTTGGATAACTGGAAGAATATATTTTATCTGTTCTCTTGCTGCAGTTTCAGGGATAATGCCGCCGGTCTTTGCATGCAGCGCAAGGGATGTAGCAATGATATTTGTATGAACTGTTGCAAATGTGTCGGTTGATTTTTTGGAGACTATTGCTGCTGAGGTTTCGTCACACGACGTTTCGATGCCGAGAATTGTCATAGTTCGACCTCGCTCACTATGATCCTGAGCTGGTCGTAGGATCATATAGTGAGGTTGAGCGTATCTCCCTCTTTGAGTTTGAGCTTATCTGAAAGACCTGCTTTTGTCTCAAGCACTTTATCCGCAGGGGTCTTTGGATGATACAACGGAAGAGGTGATGTTTTATCGACAGGAGGTTGGATATTGTCATAAATAGTGACGATTTTATTGTCATTTAAAAAGATAATATCGATGGGAAATTGCATATTTTTCATCCAAAAAGAGTAAAGCGCTGGTTTTTCGAAAAGAAACAACATCCCGCGATTTTCCGCGAGGGATTTTTTCTTGGAAAGCCCTACCTGTTTGTCTTTCTCTGAATCAACGACCTCAACGGTCATTGTGGTAGTGCCAAGGGTTACTTTTCCAGTTTTGTTACCAAGAACTGAAGCACCGTTTTTAGCAATGGTCTGGTATCCCACAAACCCGACAAATAATATCAGAATAATGCCAAAAAGTAATAGTATTCGTTTGAGTGTCATAGTTCTTTTTCTAGCATCTCTGCTAATTTTGTTGTTGACCTGTTTTTCATCCGGTCTATTACCTCAACAACAGGAATTCCAAGCAGTTTTGCTTGCCTGTCTTTATGGACACGCGCAGGATCACCCTGTGTCGTTGCGATTATAGCAGGTTTTAAAGCTAAAATCATCTTATCGTACGCGCTATTATCGTCTAAAGGAGGTAAGCAAATAACATAGTCTACAAAATACAAAGAGGCAAGAACTTCTGCTCGTTCTTGTTGTGGGAAAAGAGGGCGATTGTTGCCTTTCCATTTTTTGACTTTTTCATCACTTTCAAGAAGCACCATAAGGATATCTGCCTGTTCCTTGGCTTTTTGTAAAAAATGGATATGCCCAATATGCAAAACATCAAAACAACCACCAACCAGGACAATACGCTTACCTGTATTTCTTATCTTTTCGCTTTCTTTTATGGCTTGTCCAGTTGAGAAGATTTTATTCATTGATTTAAGATTTAAGAATTAAGATTTAAGATTCAAGAATATTCATAAATCCTAAATCATAAAACGTAAATCACATTAGTTTTCTTTCGTTCCCCGAAGATAAACTGCCTGCCATGGTCTGTAGTTGGAGACAAATTTATCAGAGGCGATCATTTTTCCTGCTTTGGTTACTTGTCTTGTAAAGTACACAGATGCACCTGCTGCAGCAAAGTCAACCTGCTTTACTTCTCCTTTGGCAAGGGTAGGATCGTCCTGATACTTTGGTTCTGGGGCAGGACTCTGTGATGTTATGACGGGTTTGGTTAAACTAACCACTCGTCCGTCTTTTGTTCCATACAGTTCAAAACTAAGCCGCTGTTCATATGGATCAACAATTGTCTGAACAAGGATGTGGTGTTTAGTATCATTTTTAAACTGAAAGTCAGTTCCAGGGATATAGATTGCTGCGTCAACACCAGGTTCTGAGTCTTGTTCATAATAAGCGACTCGATACGCGTGCTGATTTCGTTCAACGATCGGTAATCCAGCATTGAGGACAGCTCTAAAAAACGTTGTTGATACCTGGCATACGCCACCACCATCTCCGAGGACTGTGCGTCCGTTTTGAATAACATATGCTTGTCTATATCCAGTCAGTGATGAGATATCACCAACTGAGCCGTTAAAAGAAAACACCTCACCTGGAGGAATCAACACGCCATTGAGTCTGCCTGCTGCAAGAGTGATATTGTAAATTCTATTTTGAATAGAGCCTACAAAGGTGGATGTGCCAGCTGCAATGAGTTCTTTAATGCCTAAGTTATTTACTTTTTCTGTAGTTATTTCAGGTCGTATGATGCTTAAGGGAATTCGAATTGCAATAGTTTTTGGGATTTTAGCAGTGATGACTGGAATCATCTTTGCTCTGACCAGAACGCGCAATTTTTCTATATCGATCTCTTGTCCATCAAGAGACGGTTTAAATGCAGTAACTTTTCCATTTTGAAATGTGAACAATGCATTAACCGGTGCTATCGTTACGGAGTGCTTAATTGGTTGGAGTAGTGTATCTAATTTTTCTTCAGAGTATCCATAGGAAGCAGGCAAGTCCACGCCATGAAAATACGCTTGCGCAATTAAGCTAACATTTGAGAAAAAACTATCTGATCGTCCCACAGTCATAGCTTGGGTTGCGAGAAGATCTGCATCATAGCCAAATCCTAGATCTTTTGCAGAGGTTGTTGCGATGAGTGTGTCTGTTGTGAAGACAAACATTGTTTGACCGATGCGTTCATTTTGCTTGGAAAAGTATTCTTCGATATTTTTCTCTTTTCTACCACCAAAATGCACTCCATCAACATAGATCCCTGGGTAGACAACGTCCTTGTACGTTTTTTGGTAATATATAAAAACAAAGCTTATAAAGAAAAAAAGTCCAAGAAAAGCTCCGAGCAAAAACCAGAATACTCCTTTGAGGATTAAATGAAGTTGCTTATAACTTTTTTGTGTATCTTCTCGAGGATGTTTGGTAGTCATACTTTGCGCGTTGCTTTGTCTTCGTATTATACTATAGATAATGAACGAAAACGTTATTTTTACCCCTGGAGTTCCACAGCCTCCAAATCCTCAGCCCGTTGAGCCTCGACCTGACGGGTCTCGGCCCGCTGGGCCTCAGCCAATGCAAGCATCTGGCGATGTGCAAAATACCACTCCAGGATCCTTAAGTGCTTTGCCTCAAGCAGCAGTGCCACCTGGATCTGGCCAGCTTCCATCGCCATCAAAAAAAAGTATTATTATAAAAATTGTTATTGGAGTCATTATCGGTGCTTTGATCGTCTTTAGCATTATCCGATTTGTACTTCCATTATTCGGAGGAAATAATGCCCAATCGGGAAAAGTAACGCTTATCTACTGGGGTCTGTGGGAAGACCCTACAGTCGTAAAGCCAATTATTGACGATTTTCAGAGGCAACATCCAAATATTACGATTACCTATTCCAAACAAGACATCAAGCAATATAGACAGCGACTGTCGACTCGAATAGAAAATGGAGACGGTCCAGATATTTTTCGTTACCATAACACTTGGGTACCGATGCTTTCTTCTGTCTTATTGCCATTGTCTTCCGATGTCATAAAACCAAATGAGTTTAAAACGCTTTATGCGCCTGTTATCCAAAACGACCTTATTAAGAGCGGAGCGATATATGGTATTCCTTTATCTATTGATACTTTGGCGATGTTTGTGAACAAAGAAATTATTGATGCTGGAAGCTATGATATTCCAAAAGACTGGGAGGATTTCATACGAATAGCAAAAAGCGTCACAGTGCAAGACGCTGGTGGATCAATCAAAACAGCAGGTGCTGCCATGGGAACATACGACAATATTGCTCACGCCTCAGATATTATTGCAGTACTTCTCCTGCAAAATGGCGTAAATGTGAAGAAAATGGAAGAAACCAAACAGTACGCTGTGGAAGCCTTAGAATTTTATACAAAGTTCGCTACAGAAAGTAATAACGTCTGGAGCAATGACCTTGAATCATCAACCCGAATGTTTGCTGCAGGAAATCTTGCAATGTATTTTGGCTATTCATGGGATATATTTGCGCTGCAAGCACTGAATCCTCAACTGAAATTTGAAGTGCATCCGATGCCGACAATTCCTGGAGCAAAACCATTAACCGTGGCAAGTTATTGGGTTGAAGGTGTTTCGGCAAATAGTAAACATAAAAAGGAAAGCTTGCTTTTTATGCAATATCTTTCCCAAAAAGAAGTAAGTCAACGATTCTATAAATCAGTAGTTGACTCGGGAAGACCATTTGGGGAAATTTATGCTCGAAAAGACTTACAAGAGCTGCTCAAAGATGATCTCGTAGTTTATCCTTTTGCAAAACAAACCGATACTGCAACGTCGACGATTTTCTCCTCAGATACCTACGATGATGGGATCAACAGCCAAGCAAACGCATACCTTGCAGATGCAGTTCGCTTCATTCTCAACGGAGGAAGTGTAGAAAGCGCAGTTGACACCTTTGCCCAAGGTGTTATACAAAAACTTCAGCAATATGGGCAACAGTGAAAAAGCAGTTCTCAAAACGCTTCTGTATAGTGATATTTTCTCTTTTCCTCTAACGCTTGATGAGGTGTTTGAGTTTCTTATTTCAAATAAAAAGTATGACAAAGACAGCGTAAAACGTGCCCTTGCGAAATTGTCACCACTGATCGATACACAAGATAAATATTACTGCCTGAAAGGAAGAAAAAATATCATTGCCAAAAGAATTGAAAAGAAACGATTTAGTGAAAAGAAATCTACAATAGCTGTGAAGTTTAGCAAGAGACTTTCTTTGATCCCATCGGTACTATTTATTGGTATTAGTGGTGGAGTTGCTGCCTTGAATGCTGATAAAAACGATGATATTGACCTTTTTATCATCACAAAAAAAAATACGCTGTGGAGCACACGACTTTGTGTTTTACTTCTGCTTGAATTGTATGGAGCAAGGCGTAAAAGAAATAGGGAACAGACAAAAAATAAAATCTGCGTCAATATGCTTCTTGATAAGTCAAGTCTATCATTTTTAAAGAATAGGCAAAATATCTATACAGCAAGAGAAATTGCCCAACTCGTACCAGTATTTGATAGAGACAGTGCATATAGCAATTTTCTGCGCTCAAATAGTTGGGTAAAGAAGCATTTAGCAAACAGTACAGCACGGCAAGTTTTGATACAGTATCGTTTAGATACTACACATCGTCTTTCTCAAAAAATGTTTCGTTTACTCAATCCACTAGCCAAACAGATTCAGATGATTAGAATTAATAAACACAAAACAACAGAAGAGGTTACTGATACATTGCTTGCATTCCATCCAAAAGACTATGCAGCTTCTACGCTGCAATCGTACAAAAAAAGAGTACGGCAAGCAGAAAAGCTGTATAATACACACTTGAATATATGAAGCGATATGATGTTGTGGTATGTGGAGGAACGTTTGATCACTTACACAAAGGACATACAACATTTTTGCTCCACGCGCTATCTCAAACAAAAAAATTACTGATCGGTCTTACCTCGCAAGGTTATCTAAAACAGTACAAACAAGCTATCGGTTTTGAAACGTATCACAAGCGAAAAAAGATGCTTCAGGCGTTTCTTGCTTCACAAAGCGCTTTAAGCAAAACAGAAATTCTTCCGATACACACACCACTTATTCCAAAAGCATGGAATGACGGACAGTTACAGGCGATTTTTGTTACAGAGGAGACAGAGCAGGGCGCTCACGTGATCAATGAGGAGAGGAGAAAAGAAGGACTGCCAGTTTTATCAGTTGAGATGGTTTCGTCAGTAATTGCAAAGGATGGTAAAATTATTTCATCGTCTCGAGTAAGAAATGGAGAAATAAATAGAGAGGGAGTCGCTTCTATTCATCCAGCGTGGTTTACGCATCAGCTCTTTCTCCCAGAGTATCTACGAAAATCATTTCATAAACCCTTTGGCGTGTTACTCAAAGAAAACGAGATCTCTCAGATAGTTTCTCAAAAAAGCAGTGTATATACAGTTGGTGATGTTGCCTCAGAGACATTTTTTATGACAAGCGATCCTCCTACTATTGCAGTTGTTGATCTGTTGGTTGAGCGAAAGCAACGATACAAATCGTTGAGCGACCATTTGCTTCCATCGGGTAGTGTCGTGTTAAAAGCAACGAATCCTCCTAGTTCATTGACTCCATCGCTTTTTCAAGCAGTCAAAAAAGCATTTATGGGGAAAAAACCTGTGGTGATTTTGGTTACGGGAGAAGAGGATCTGGCTGTCTTGCCGGTCATTCTTGCTGCTCCACTCAAATCAATAGTTCTTTATGGACAGCCAAGTATGGGAATAGTAAAAATCGTTGTGACAGAAAGAGTAAAAAAGAAAACGTACAATTTAGTACACAAATTTAGCCTCAAAAAAGTCTCATAGTATAATTTTGAGGTATATTGACAAACCTATAAATTGTCGGTATACTTCCAAAGATTTATACATTCCCTCACAAAAACAGTTCATGTCTGGAGGGATTTTATTTTATAAAACTATGGATAGTAAAAAAATTTATCTGACAAAAGCTGGGTTACAAGATCTGCAGAAAGAACACGACGTGCTTGTCAATGCAAGACGACCACAAGTGCTCTCCCGAGTGACTGAGGCGCGAAATATGGGAGATCTTTCAGAGAACGCAGAGTATGCAGCTGCACGAGAGGAGCTTTCCTTTATTGATGGGCGAATTGAGGAGTTGGATGAGCTTTTAAAGCAGGTTGAAGTTATCGCCGATGGTAATGGAAAAGGCAAAAAAGCAGTTGATCTTGGTACAAAAGTTACGCTAAAGGTAAAAGGAAAGCAGGAGATATTTACTGTTGTTGGTGAATGGGAAGCTGATCCAAGAGAAAAAAAGATCTCTCATGAATCTCCCCTTGGTAAAGCACTCATGGGCAGAAAAGTTGGAGATGAAGTGGAAGTAGAAGCTCCTGCAGGAAAGATTTTGTATAATGTTATTGCTATCCACTAATTCTTCTATGAAAAAAACCACCATGCTTGCGGTTGTCAAAGAAAAAGCACAAGCAGGAGTTGTTTTAAAGCAAGTCCCCATCCCAAAGCCTCGTAAAAATGAAGTGCTGGTGAAAGTAAAATACGCATCGATCTGTGGAACAGATATTAATATCTATGACTGGAATTCTTGGGCTCAAGGACATATCAACCCGCCCGCAATTATCGGGCATGAGCTAGTCGGAGAAGTCGTGAAGATTAACGGTGTGCATGAGAACAATTTAAAAATTGGAGATTTCGTTTCGTCTGAAACACATATTTTTTGCTTGAATTGTTATCAATGCAAGATTGATAATAGGCATATTTGCGAAAATATGAAGTTGTTCGGTATAGGCCGCGATGGGTCATTTGCCGAATATACGACGATTCCTCTAAAGACTACCTGGAAAAACGATCCAAAGATATCTGTTGAGTCTATGTCAGTTCAAGAGCCATTAGGCAATGCGGTAAATGTTGTGACAAAAGCAAAGGTCAAAGGCAAAAAAGTGCTCGTTATGGGGCTCGGACCGACAGGTCTTTGTGCTGGTATGGTAGCACGAGCATATGGAGCAAAGGAAATTGTCGGAGTAAACAGGAGAGAGTACAGGCGAAAACTTGCTATGAAAATAGGATTTGATCGGGCTCTTAAGGAAGTTTCGAAGAAGGAATACGGCACGTTTGACGCAGTACTGGAGATGTCAGGGAACCGGTTGGGCATACAAACCGCTCTTGACGCTGTCAGAATAGCTGGAAAAATAATAGCGTTTGGGATTCCTAAAGAAGAGATAACGATTGATTGGGGAAAGTATATGATCAACAAGGAACTTTCTATAGAATCAGTATTTGGGAGAATGATATGGGATACTTGGAAAGACACAACGAAATTGCTCGTTTCTGGGAAAGTAGATTTAAGAAAGATCATTACTCACAGGTTTAAGCTCTCAGAGTTTGAAGAAGCTATGAAGATTATGAAAAGTGGTGAATGTGGTAAAATCCTTTTGACACCATAAACTATGGCACAACAAGTAGAAGCAATATATAAACAACTAGGTCAGGAAATAGCCGGAAGAAAATTTCCAAGAATTGTTGAGTCAGGGCAAGGAGCATATCTGACAATTGAAGGAAAGCCCCGTCTTAATTTCTGTTCAAACAACTATCTCGGTTTAGCAAACGATGAGGTATTAAGGCAAGCTGCTATAGATGCGATCAATAACTATGGCGTAGGAACAGGTTCGGTTCGAGCATTATCCGGCACCAATGAGTTACACATTGATTTGGAAAATAAGCTTGCACATTTTAAACATGCTGAGGCAGCTCTCGCAGTTACTGGTGGATATATGGCAAATATGGCTGCGATTCAGACAATCATCGGAAAAGAGGATATTGTTGTCTCAGATGAGTTAAATCATGCTTCAATTATCGATGCGGTACGACTTTCCCAGGTAAAACTGAAATTTATCTATAAACATAGAGATATGGGAGAGCTAGAAGAGCATTTGAGAGAAGCATCAAAACTTCGAGAAACGCCACGATCAGATGGAAAACCGCCTGTTATTCTCATTATTACCGATGGTGTTTTCTCAATGGATGGGGATATGGCACCAATGACCCAAATCGTTGAGCTAGCAGAAAAATATGACGTGCTGACAATGGTTGATGATGCACATGGAGAAGGAGTAGTTGGGGATCACGGACGAGGTATCGTTGATCATTTTGGACTTAATGGAAGAGTTGATATCGAAGTTGGTACACTCTCAAAAGCGTTTGGTGTAATGGGAGGGTTTATTACCGGACGGCAAGTATTAATCGATTACCTTCGTCTAAGGGCTCGCCAGTTCCTTTTTTCAAATGGATTATCTGTTCCGGATACAGCTGCATTAATCGCTGCGGTAGAGATACTAGAAGCATCAGATGAACGCGTGAAGAAGTTGTGGAAGAATGGCGACTACCTAAAAGAAGAGTTTAAGAAGAGAGGTTTCAATACAGGACAAAGTGAGACGCCAATTACTCCGGTAATGCTTGGAGATGAAGCACTTGCAGTAGAGTTTAGCAATAAATTATTTATAAATGATGTTTATGCTACTCAAATAGTATTTCCTATGGTTCCAAAAGGCATGGCGCGTATTCGTGTGATGCCATCTGCTGCTCATGCAAGAGAAGATTTGGATAAAGGTATCGCAGCTTTTGAAAAAGTTGCCAAAGAGCTCCACGTTCTGCAATAATAGATTCATGCCCCGATTTCCAGATGTTTTAGCTCATTTTACTCCGGTGGTGGGAATTGAGCCTCAAGTGGTTCTTGAGGAAGCTATTGAAGATCATGAAGATGTGGTTGTAGCAGCACGGATAAATACTGAAGTACAGACAGTTATCGCACAAGCACATCCAGAAAGCAAAAACGCACAAGCAAAACTACGCAGAGCAAAAAGAACCCAAGAGGATGTAGAGCAACATATAGTAATTCCAAGACATTTGGTTCTTTTAGGAAAGGATGTTACTCCTGTGCCAGCCCAACGTTTGCCAATCCCACATTTGCCAGCGGGCGAAGTTGTGTTTACAAACGGAAAATAAAACATTTAAGGCTCTTATATTTGATTATTACCCTCAAATTTCTTACAATACGAAACTTATGCAAATTCATAACGATTTTCCACTTTCAGAAGTTCTTTGGTACAAAATAGGTGGGAAAGCAAAGTATCTTTTGGAGGCTTTCACAAGAGAAGACGTTTCACGCACACTTGATTTTATTGAGAAAAACAACATTCGAAAAGTATTTGTTGTTGGTCTGGGATCAAACATTATATTTTCCGATGGTTACTTTGATGGAGCGGTGATCCGCATTGTCTCGCGAAGCGAGATCCTGCTCCGCAGGACAAATAGTACTGAACAAACCTCACGTACTGATATCTCCATAAAAAAAGACGGTGTAGTTACTCTTTTTGCCGGCGATACTGTCGGAACAGTTATTGAATATCTTATGTCGCACAATATTATCGGGTTAGAGTGGGCGGGGGGACTACCAGGAACTGTTGGCGGTGGAATACGAGGCAACGCAGGCGCTTTTGGCGGAGATATGGCAGAGCGATTGGTCTCAGCAGAAATTGTAGAAATTCATGAAAAATCGTTTTCAACAAAGGTTTTGACCAAAGAGCAGATGCATTTTGCCTATAGAAATAGTGTTGTTAAACAGAATAAAAAATTGGTTGTTTTGGGTGCGACCTATCAACTTGTCCATGCAAATACTAAATCACTTGAAGGGGCAAAAGAAACATATTATGACAATATCGCCTATCGTAACGAAAAACATCCACTGGACTTCCCTTCTTGTGGCTCAGTTTTTAAAAATATTCGGGACAAAGAGCAAGTAGAAGAAGTTCTTTCGTTGTGGCCAGATATCAAAGATGATATAGAAAAGAAATGGTACGGGAAAGTCTCTATGGGATATTTGATCAAACGATTAGGGTTTAGTGGGAAAAAAATTGGTAACGCGCAAGTGGCAGAAAAACACTGTAACTATATTCTCAACCTCGGCGGCGCAAAAGCAAAAGACGTTATCAGTTTAATTACAGAAATTCAGCAAAAGACCCATGAGACCTTTGGTTTTACTCCTGAAGTTGAAGTAGAGATTGTCTCATAGTTTTTGCTTGCGTTCAGCTTTTCTGCTAAAATTATCCCCTTATTATGTACAGAACGAGCGAAGTTCCTTTTGCGACAAAGATGGAAGATCATTTTAGAAAATTGCGTGTTAGGGCAACTTTTGGTAAAGAATATCTACCACCAATTACTGAAAGTACTCGAGTAGATCTTTCATTTCATGCGTCACTGTTTAATGGGCTCATTCATGAAGGGTTCATTTCTTCTACTCAAGCACAGGTGGGATTTGAAGCAGTAATGCAATACCATGATCTGTTCGATGCCGACGCGATAGTAAATGGGTCAATTGCACGAAGTTCGACTGGCATTGTTGCAGATGTACTGGATAACTCAGTAGGCTTTGAGGATATCGTTTACCGGCGCGCATCCAGATTATATGATCAGTTCAGAGAAACGCTTGCGGAAGGAAGATGCATTATTACAGGAAATAATCATCATGGAATTTTGTTGGCAGGATTTGGAGAAGATAGAAAACACGCAAGAGCCATTTCTCCATACATCGCGTTTGATCCTGAAAATCAAAAACAGATCTCTTTAGCTTGGCTATCTGAGTATGTAGCAGAACGCCGTGGTCGAGCAATAACCATTCGCAGAAGAACTGTGATACCGAGAGAATAGTTATATTTTGATGTTTTTTAAAAGCAACTCGTGATATCTAAGAACGCTTTTTTGCCTGTTCTGCTGCAGCTTTTCTTGCTTCTGCCTCAAGTCTTCTGAACCGTGCGTCGATGAACACATCTGAATAGCCAAGGCGTTTTAAATAACTTCTTCGGACTGCAAGTCTGCGGCTTTCATCAGTTTCCTCGACTTTTTCTGGCTTTGGATCAGCTGAAAGAATCTCTCCTTCTGTTGCAAGAGGTTCTGTCGCTCTTTCTTTCTCTAGTCTTTTTTTCACGTGTTCGGGAGTTGACCAGTTGTACGTTCTTGGTTGTGGAGGCTTTGGAGACGAAGGAACCGATTGAACAAAAGATCTTTGTCCACGTTGTCTCATCGCCCCTGCAGAAAGTTGTTGATTAATTCGTTCTTCTGCTGCAGAAAGATCCGGCACTTCTTCATCACCAGATCTAAAATAATAAATATTATTTCCCTTATGCTTTTTTACGCATACATCGTGTCCGGTTTGGGCACTGAATCTTCCCGATGCAATATCGGATCGAAAATTGTTTAGTGATGATCGTTTGTATCCATTGGCGACGAGGATGTCTCCAATATCTGTACTAATGAATATTTGTCCAGTTGTTAATGCCCCAGCGATTGCCTGATATACCGGATTTTCTTTTACTACTGCTGGTGAACTAGGATTTATTTCCGGTTTTTGCTCTGGTGTCATATGTCCTTTGGCACGGATTATACCTGAATCTTGCAACACTTGACAGCTATGCTATAATACTACACAGACATTATGAAATTTGAGCAGTTTATTATCAGTGAATCAAAGAAGCGCCTCTCGTAAAGAGGGGTAGTCTTTTTGTTAATTAGCATAGGATCCCTCCAGTGAGGGGTTTTTTGTGGTTATATTGAAAAAGAGAGGAGGTAGAGAGAATAAAAATTTTATGAATACAACTTGTATCATTTGCGATGCTGACGTTTCTTTTCCAAAAGACGTTGAGGAGTCGGAAGTTATAACGTGTTCTGATTGCAAATCTCGACTCGTGGTTGAAAAGATAGATAGGAAAAAGGTGATTTTGGCTAAAGCACCTGATGTTGAGGAAGATTGGGGTGAATAAGTCTGTTCCAAATATTTATTTTATGAAAACACTTGCAATTCTCCATTCTACTGTTCGTGCGGAAGAAAAAATGCTTCTAAAAGCAGGACAAGGTCGTGGTTTGGTCGTAAAACTTATCGATATCAGAGAGCAGATCTTTAATCCCGATACATTTATTGTTGACTTTGATATTGCACTCGAGCGAAGCGTCTCTACAGTTAAAGGAACGTACGCGGTGAGATTTCTTGAAGCCATGAATATTCCTGTAGTTAACTCATCACCTATCAGCAGTATTTGTGAAGATAAATTTATTACTTCTCTAATACTTCGGCGCGCACATGTGCAAACGCCGCAGTTTGCATTGGTGTTTGGCATAGATCAAGCAAAAGAAGCAGTTGAGCAATTAGGAGGGTTTCCTGTTGTGGTGAAACCAAATGGCGGCTCATGGGGAAGACTTCTTGCAAAAATAAATGACATGGATAGTCTTGAGGCAATTATTGAACATAAAGATGTCTTAGGTTCTCCACAACAAAAAGCAATTTATATGCAAGCGTATGTTGATAAACCAGGTCGTGATATCAGAGCATTCGTCATTAACGGTAAAGCGATTTGTGCCATTTACCGCGCATCTGAACATTGGATTACTAATACTGCGCGAGGAGCTGAAGCAACAAATTGTCCTATCACAAAAGAGATGGCAACGCTTTCCAAAAAAGCATCTGATGCAATTGGTGGTGGAATTCTGGCTATGGACATTTTCGAGACCGATGAAGGATTAATGGTAAATGAAGTAAATCACACGATGGAATTTAAAAATTCTGAGAAACCAACCGGAGTCTCAATTTCCGGTGCGATTATTGATTATTGCATGGAGGTATTGAAACATGCGTAATGTGTCTATTCTTGGAGGGTCGGGATATGCTGGAGGAGAACTTCTTCGTCTTCTTCTTGGGCATTCGCAGGTGTTTATCAAACAGGTGACGTCCCGGCAATTTGCCGAACAACCAATTACCCTCGTTCATCCGAATTTACGAAAGCTCACTGATCTGAAATTTGTTCATCCGGACAATCTTGATGTATGCGATATCTTATTTGTCGCGTTACCAAATACACAGTCGATGGGAAAAATGCAGGAGTTGCAAAAAAAAGCCAATAAAATTATTGATCTGGGAGCTGATTTTCGATTGGTAAACGCAGAGACATTTAAAGATTGGTACAAGATAGAACATACTGCAAAAGATCTTATTGGAAAATTTGTTTATGGACTTGCAGAACTTCATAGAGAGGAAATAAAAAAAGCAAGGTTTGTTGCTTGTGGCGGATGTGAGGCAACGGTGTCTATTCTCGCACTTTATCCGTTAATAAAACACAATTTGCTTGAAAAAAATATCATTATTGATGCAAAGATGAGTAGTTCTCAGGCGGGTATGTCAGTCAGTCTGTCGTCTCATCATCCGGAACGATCAGGTGCAGTAAGATCGTATATGCCAACAGGACATAGGCATACAGCAGAAATAGAGCAAGAGTTAGGGTTTGGGAAAACGAAATTAGATGTTGCTATCTCTGCGACTGCGCTTGATATGGTCAGAGGGCTTCTCGTCACTATACACACAACACCGAAAAAAAGCATTACAGAAAAAGATATCTGGAAAGCATACAGAGAGACGTATAAAGATGAACCGTTTATTCGAATAGTCAAAGAACAGCAGGGTTTATATCGGTATCCTGAGCCAAAAATCTTACAAGGAACAAATTACTGTGATATAGGATTTGCAATCGATCAAAGGTCAAACAGACTCGTAGTTATCGCAGCAATAGACAATTTAGTAAAAGGGACAGCGGGACAAGCTGTTCAGGCAATGAATTTGATGTATGGATTTGATGAAACCGAAGGATTAAAGTTTTCTGGATTACACCCAATATGATGCTAATTAAAATCGGTGGCGGGAAAGCCATAAATTATAATGCAATTGCAGAAGATATAAAAACTCTTTCCGAAAAAGAACAAGTTATTATTGTGCATGGAGCAAGTAGTACACGAGATGAAATAGCAGACAAACTCGGTATTCCTACACAACGAATAACCTCTCCAAGTGGTGTAACAAGTGTCTATACGGATAAAGATGCAATTGATATTTTCTTAATGTCATATTGTGGACTTATAAATAAACGAATTGTCGCAACACTTCAGGACCATGGAGTTAACGCACTCGGTTTATCGGGTATTGATGGAAGACTTTGGGAGGCAAAACGAAAAGATGTTGTTTACGCAATTGAAGGAGGACGTACAAAACTCATTCGTGATAATTTAACCGGAAAAGTAGAAAGAGTGAACAGTAAGCTATTACAACTACTTTGTGGCAATGGATATACGCCGGTCATTTGTCCCCCGGCGCTTAGTTTTGATGGGCAGATCGTCAATACAGATAATGATGCAGTAGTTGTTGTACTGGCAGATGCATTGCATATAGAAAAAATTGTTTTTCTATTCGAAGCAGCCGGACTATTAAAAGATTTTCGGAACGAAAAAAGCTTAGTAAAAAAAATAACAAAAAAAGATCTGATGTCATTTATGCAGTCAGCAGAAGGATCGATGAAGAAAAAATTGCTTGGGACAAAGAAAATAGTGGATATGGGATTCTCTGCAGTTTATTTCGGTGACGGGAGAATAAAAAATCCTGTAATTTCAGCACTAAGCGGGAAAGGAACTGTGATAACAGCATGAAAGATTGTAATTATTTACAACAGAAATATACTATTAATACCTATCCTGACCGGGGTATTGTTTTGGCTCGTGGTGAAGGCGTGTATCTCTATGATAGTGATGGAAAAAAATACCTTGATTTGATGAGTAATTATGGAGTTAGTATTTTAGGATACGGCAATGCGAAAATTACACAAGCAGTAGCAAAACAATTTGCTGCACTTCCAACACTTCATGGAAGTTTCAATAATGATCAAAGAGCGCTTGCATCAGAGGCTCTTGTAAAACGATGCGGTGATGGGTACGCAAAAGTATATTGGTCAAATTCCGGTGCTGAAGCAATTGAGACTGCATTGAAATTTGCTGTTCTTGCAACAGGAAAAAAAAGATTTATTGTCTGCGCAAATGGGTATCATGGAAAATCTCTTGGTGCACTTTCCGCAACAATGAATGAAAAATACAGGAAACCATTTGAACCATTACTTTGGAAATTTGTACAAATTCCGTTTAATGATATAGATGCTTTAAAACAAGCAATTGATGCAGAGACCGCAGCATTTTTAGTAGAACCGATTCAAGGAGAAAGCGGAATTTTGACTCCGGATGCGAATTATCTATCAAAAATTAAAAAAATATGTGATGAAAAAGAAATACTATTAATAATTGATGAAATTCAAACCGGTGCTGGTAGAGCAGGAGAATTTCTGGCTAGTCAACAGCAAAAGATTTGCGCAGATATTCTCTGTCTTGGTAAAGGTCTGGCAGGTGGTGTTCCTGTCGGAGCAACTGTCGTATCGGGAAGAGTCGCAAATGTCATTCCAAAACATATTCATACATCAACACTTGGAGGAAATCCACTTGCCTGTTCCGGAGTAATTGCAACTCTTAAAGAATTAGATGAAAAATTACTCTCACATGTACAAGATATCGGAACGTATTTTATAAACAAGCTGAAAAATATTGATTCAGAGCAGATTGTTGCTGTTCGAGGAATAGGTTGTATGATCGGGATGGAAGTAAAAGACAAAAGAAACACAGTTCTTAAACTCTTGCAAGACGAGAAAATATTAGCAATTCCAGCAGGAGAAAATGTTGTACGGTTTTTGCCACCATTAATTCTTGAGAAAAAACATGTTGACGACGCAATTACAAAGATAACCAGCGTTCTCAAATCCCTGTAGTTTTGAGTTTTAACATTTGAGTTTTCAATTTAGTTTCTATGTGTCGATTTGCACTTGTATTATCTGAAGAAAATATAAAACCAGAAGTGTTGCTTAACTCTTTTGCTGACATGGCAAAAGATTCACTTGCTCCCGACGGTGACAGCCAGCAAGATGGATGGGGCGTTGCATGGTTTAGTAAAAACGCATGGCAGACACACCATTCGCTATTACCAATTTGGGAGGATAGAGAAATGTTTGGGGCTATTCCAAGATCTCATGCATTTGCTTTTCATGCCAGAAGTGCATCGTTTCCGCGCCACAAAGGTGATATTCTTTTTAATCAACCATATGTAAATGGAGAATATGCTTTTGTTTTTAACGGGCTATTAAAAGGTGTCGCACTCCCCTTTTCTGTTACAGGTAAAATAGGGGCTGAGAAGATTTGGAACCTATTACAGATTGAGTTAAAAACGAATGATCCTGATACGGCGTTGCAAAATGTCAAAGAGTTATTAGTGAAGCATTCAAATGAAATTATTGCTCTTAATATTGGTCTGATGACAAATGATTCGGTGTACTCACTCAATCAATTTAGCGGAGATAAAGACTACTATACTCTTCATAAATATAAAGAAAACGGATTACAAGTTATTTCGTCACAACCGTTATCGCTTTTCGAATCACTAAAAAAGAAGTATAATGAATCTCGTGTTTTGGGCGGATAAAGTTGCAGAAGAACTCAAAAAAAGAAAACTTCCTTTGGAGTGGGTGGATGACATGAAAACACCCTCCGGCAGAATTCATGTCGGGTCACTTCGTGGTGTTGTCGTGCATGACTTGGTATATAAAGCACTAAAGCAAGCGGGCGCGAATGCGAAGTATACATGGGTGTTTGACAACCACGACCCGATGGATGGTTTGCCCGTGTATTTGCCAAAAGAGAAGTTTGAAAAATATCTTGGCACTCCCCTCTTTCAAGTTCCATCCCCAGAACCGGGGTTTAAAAACTACGCTGAATACTACGCGCTTGAGTTTAAGGATGTTTTTAACGCGATTGGCGCTTATCCTGAGATTATCTGGGCGTCGGATCTGTATATGTCCGGGAAAATGAACGATGGAATCCGAACTTGTTTGGAAAAAGCAGAAATTATTCGGGGTATTTATGAAGAGCTCTATAAAAAACCGCTTGCGAAAGATTGGTATCCGTTTCAGGTTTATTGCGAAAATTGCGGAAAAGTTTCAACAACCAGAGTATACGATTGGGATGGCGAGCAAGTTTCGTACCGTTGTAAAGTTGATGTGGTTGACTGGACCAAAGGATGCGGTCATGAAGGGGAAGCGTCGCCGTTTAGCAGCAAAGACAGAATGGCAGGGAAATTACCATGGAAAATTGAGTGGGCTGTGAAATGGAAAGCAATCGGTATTACGGTTGAAGGTGCTGGGAAAGATCATATGAGCAGAGGCGGCTCGCATGATCTGGCATCACTTGTTTGTAAACGCGTTATTGATTACCCTGTTCCCTACCCGATTGCCTATGAATTTTTCTTAGTCGGTGGGAAAAAAATGTCTTCATCAAAAGGGCTTGGTTCAGGTGCCGCGGATATGCTGAGCATCCTGCCACCCCAACTTCTACGGTTTTTAATGGTAAAAACAAAACTTAATCTTGCGATTAACTTTGATCCGGTTGGAAATACTATCCCTGATCTTTTTGATGATTATCAGGAGTACGCAAAAGCCTACGAGGAAAAAAGTGATGAGGACAAAGCACGCATATTTGAGCTTTCACAAATTGATAAAGTGAAGTTGCCGTCAACAGTCAGGTTTAGCACTCTTACGCAATGGGTGCAGATGCCAAATATGCAGGAGCAGATAAAAAAAGAAAGCCTGCCTGCCGGCAGGCAGGGACTTTCAGAGTGGGTACGATACGCCCGTATCTGGGTTGAGCGATTTGCCCCTGAATCAGAAAAGTTTGGGATTGCGGACAAAACACCGGAAGAAGCATTGTTGTTAAGTAATGAGCAAAAACAGTTCTTGAAAAAATTAGCTGGAGAACTTAATAAGAATTGGAATGCCGAAGATCTTCAAAAACAGTTATTTGAGTGGGCAAAAAATCTAGGGCTTTTATCAAAAGACGCGTTCGCGGCAATTTATACATCACTTCTTGGGAAAAATCACGGGCCAAAGGCAGGCTGGCTGATATTATCACTAGATAAGGAATTTGTTCGAGAGAGGTTTAGAGAAGTATCTAATTCAAGCACTAACAAACAAGAATCTCGAATCTCGAATCTGGAATCAGGACTTACGAAATTTCAGCAACCTGAGATTTTTTCAATTGCGAAAGAAGTAAAAGAAAAATATCCCTCAATTTCAATTGGTATTGCTGTTATTAAAGACGTGACTATTCAGGAAAAAAATGAAGGACTGGAAAGAGAGAAAGAAAGTTTACTAAAAAATTTAGAAGGACTAACAACTGAAAAACTTGGAGAGTATGCTGAAATTCAAAGTTATAGAAAACTCTATAAGGAAATCGGAGTTGATTGGCATTCAAGACGTCCATCCCCTGAAGCGCTGCTTAGAAGAATAGCTCTTAAAAAGCGTGTTTATTCTATAAACACGTGCGTTGATGCATATAACCTTGTGGTTATGAAACACAGAGTTTCAGTTGGAGCGTTTGATCTGGATAAAATCCAATTCCCAACAGTTTTGCGTTTTGCAAAAGAAGGGGAAGAGATTCTCCTTCTAGGAGACACAAAGCCTACAAAGTATACGTCTGACGAATTGGCGTATTTTGACCAAAAGGGAGGTTATAACATTGACTTTAATTATCGTGATGCGCAAAGAACTGCAGTGCAGTTAGCCACTAAAAATCTCTATATTAACGTCGATGGTGTATTTGATATATCACCACAGCAAGTTGAAGAAAGTTTGCGTGAAGCAACAGAGATCATAACAAAATACTGTGGTGGAACTGTTGAGGAGTTTGGTATCGTCACAGCTGCATGAAAAAGCTTCTTATCGCAACGCATAATCCTGGAAAGCTTGCTGAATTCAAAAATTTTTTATCAGATCTTCCTCTTAAGCTTATCTCATTAACAGAGATTGGTATAACTGATGACATTGAAGAAGATGGGAAAACCTATGAGGAGAATTCAAAAAAGAAAGCGCTTTTCTTTGCTAAAAAATCAGGATTACCTGCTCTTGCAGATGATGGAGGGATAGAGATAGATGCCTTGAACGGAGAACCTGGTGTAAGATCTCGAAGATGGCTTGGACACCATGCAACAGACGAGGAACTCATTTCCCATATGCAAAAAATCTCACGAAGACTTTCGAAGGACAACAGAAAAGCGAAGTTTCGTACTGTTATAACCGTTGCTTTTCCAAACGGAACGGTACGAAGCCAAGAAGGAAGTGTGGATGGAATTATTGCAAAAAAACCTGCCTTGAACAGAGCAAAAGGATATCCGTATCGATCATTTTTCTTTTTGCCACAGCTGCATAAATTTTACTTTGAGTCTGAGTTAACAGATGCAGAAAACAAACGCTACAATCATCGCTACCTTGCTGTAGCAAAATTAAAACCCTATCTGCAAAGACTCTTGGGTTTAGAAAATACATAACTTCACGTTGTCAGGGTAATCCTCCTATGGTATAGTATACCCCTCTTTTCAAAATGGTCAAAAAAGTTCTTTTTGCCGTTATTCCTGCACTTATACTCTCAGTTATTCTTTTTTTGTCTGCGCAGTTTATTTTAGGAAAACGTAATGAAAAAGGCGCACTTCAGGTAACGTCTGCTCCTGATAGCAAAGTATATCTTAATGACCAGCTCATCGGTCAAACTCCTTTGTGTAAATGTGAGGTAAAAGATATGCTTCCAACAGGCGAATATATGATCCGTCTTGTGCCTATTACTGGAGAAGATGCAGCATTTCAAGAAAAGATAACGATCACAAAATCAGTCCTTACCGTTGTTGATCGAAAGTTTGCAACTGGCGCATCATCAGAAGGAAGTGTCATAACGCTTACCCCCTTGAAAGATAAAAATACTATTGAATTAACCGTGCTGTCTCTTCCCGATAAAGCATCGGTAACACTTGATACCGACAAATCAGGATTTACGCCTTTTGTCATAAAAGACATTACTGAGTCAGATCATACGCTTCGTCTTAAAAAGGATGGTTATATAGAAAAAGTTGTCCGTATTCGAACACCAAAAGGATATAAGTTAACAGCGATCGTGTATCTTGGTATTGATATCGGTTCAATAACGCCAACGCCGACGGCGTCAGATTCAGCTTCAATAACGCCTGTTCCAACAAATACAGTTACTATTCTGCAAACCCCTACGGGATTTCTGAGAGTACGAGCAGATAGTTCGATTGCAGCAGCTGAAATCACACGCGTTTCCCCTGGTGAAGAGTATGAGGTAATAAGTGAAATAGAAGGATGGTATGAAATAAAAGTAGATGAGCAAGTTAGTGGGTGGATCAGTGCACAGTACGCAGAGAAGAAATAATTATGCTCCGATAACGTAAATAATAAAAATTAAAAGAATGATCCAAACGACCAATGTTGCAAAAAGAGGTTTGTCTTTAAAGATAATTCGTTCCGGACTTTCTCCTTCGTGTTTTTCATAAATATCCTGCAAATATCGCATCAGCCCATAGACAACTGGAATTATTGTGATCATCAGCCATTTTCTTTGTAAATACGAAGGAAGAAACTCTGAAAAAAAAAGGTTGTTCGTTATGGAATTCGTATTTGATGCGTTCTCATAAAATGTAAAGAGCGAGTACGATATAAACGTTGATGACGCAAAAATAGATGCGTACACATCCAAAAGTCGTTCAGAATAGTGAGACAAAGATCTTCGGATTTCTGCGATTTGGATTCCCTTGTGTTCTGAAACAAGCGTTAACTCTCTTCGTCTTTTCCCAACAGCTAAAAATAGTGATAGAGAGATTGTTGTGAGTAACAACCATACCGAAATATGATATCCAGTGAGAACCTCTCCTGCATAGACACGCAGTATATAGCCTCCTGCAAGTGCAAGAATATCAATGACTGCTGTATGTTTTAGAAACATTGAGTACGCCAGTTGCAATATCAAATACACAACAGTGATTAAAAAAAACGGGAATTGAATGAAATAGCTTGATACCATAGAAGCTGCAATGAGAAGAAATGCAATAAGTGCTGCTTCTGGAACTGTGACTTCCTTACTTGCAAGAGGACGAAATTTTTTAAACGGATGGAGCCGATCATTTTTTACATCAAAGATGTCATTAATGACATAGATACCTGACGATATTGTGCAGAAGACAAGAAATCCTAAGATGACGTCCCAAAGGATATTTGGATCCGTCAGTTGTCCACCAAAGGTAATGGCTGCAAAGATTGCAAAATTTTTGACCCAATGTCTTGGGCGAAGTAGACGCAAAATGCTATGCAATTTCTTTTTCATGTGTGTACTTGGCAGTGAGGTGCAAAAAAAGTAATGCCCCGCCAACGATCACAACAAGCATTATTATAGCAAATAATTTGCTTTTACTCTGCAGCGTTAAGGCAATTGTTCCAAGAAGAGCTGAGAATCCCCAATAGAGTACTGCAATCTGCCGTTGTGACAAGCCTCTTTTGAGTAAAATATGATGCAGATGCTTATTGTCGTGCCAGAACGGAGACCTGCCAGATAGAATTCTGCGAAGTATCGTAAATATTGCATCAACGGATGGAATGCCCATCACAAGAATCGCAGTTGCTAATTTAGCACTTGAAAGAATCGATACTACTGCAAGCAGTAGATACAGTGCTGTTGCGCTATATCCAGGAAAGATCTTTGCTGGATAAAAGTTAAAGAGCAAAAACCCAAGAGCACTGCCTGCTATAATAAAGGACAGCTTTGCATCAAGAAGTATCGTGTGATCCACAACGGGAAATCGAAGACTGAGTATCCCAATAACGATTGCAGAGATTGCAACAATTCCTGGCATCTGGCCGTCCACGCCCTTACTCCAGTTCAACATATTCATGACCCAAACGATCCAAAGTATCGAGATAATATCAGATGCACGAAGCGTTAGGCCAAACAGAGAAAGCGCAAAAGTATCAAAATGCAAAACGCCACCTAGTGGATGCGTGATAAAATCAATCGTTACACCACTCCCAACGACTATAACAGCACATAAAAAAAGAATAATAAATCGAATATACGGTGAAAGATCTTTTCCCAACGAGTTTCTTCTGTCATCAAGCACTCCAACAACAAGAATAATAAAAGAGGCAATAAATATCGCCAGTGTTGTTGTCGTCAGAGGAATAAAAAATATACTTGCAAAGACAACTCCGAAAAATAACGCAATGCCACCACCTCGTGGGATAGGTGTCGTATGGATAACGCCTGGATGTTTGTGCACCTTCGGATCGTCAACTAGCTTTATTCGTTTTCCTATATAAATAACAAGTGGAGTGATCGCAGCAGTTGCTGATAAGGCAAGCAAAAAAGGTAAAACAACGGTTTCTAATATCATATTACAAAACCAAAAGCGTAATTCGTATGATAAAAATCATCGTTAAAAATGTAGCGAGAAAACTCGTGATACTAATAATTCTTGAAACAAGTATTAGTTTGTCATAAATTATATACGCGATCAAAAGATTGCTCAGGAATACTGCAGTTGCAATAAGCATCGGAAGAAAAATATCAACTTTTTCAGCCAAACGTGCTTCTCCCCATGGCATCTGGTTAAAAAGAGGAACATATGGTGGCAATTTGTTATAGACGAAGATGACGTATAGCGCGGTTACCAAAAGAGAGATAACAGAACCAATCATTCCCCACCAGAGTATTCGATCAACAGCAAACCGTTTAATAAATTCTCTCATACACACTTGTATCTTGGATTGTTGCCTTATATTCATAGTTAGGAAGGGAAAGGGAAA
>Ga0209542_10003160_pt1 | contig 35574 bp, 40 predicted proteins | sample RifCSPhighO2_01_FD_184028 | JGI IMG/M metagenome (GOLD analysis project Ga0209542, IMG submission 184028) | Soil microbial communities from Rifle, Colorado - Rifle CSP2_plank highO2_0.1 (SPAdes) (version 2) | ecosystem: Environmental > Terrestrial > Deep subsurface > Rock core/Sediment ...
GGGTTATGATTATTATGATTGAAAATGAGACTTCTGGCCCAGACCTTCCGCCAAATCTTCGAATTGGTGTGGAGCAAGTATTAAAGATGTTATTATTTATGTATGAAAAAGGATTTTTTGAAATGGTATAAATGTAAACAGGTTATACAAAACGAGCACCCTAGATTATTTTTCCATGAGCAAGATATTTGGTTTTGTCACTTAGGTGAGAATGTGGGGGTTGAACAGGATGGTCGCGGTGATGAATACATGCGACCAGTCATTGTTCTCAAGAAGTTTAACAACGAAGTCTTTTGGGCTGTCCCCCTTACTATGACCCAGAAAAAGAATAAGTATTATTTCGCCTTCAAATTTAAAGAGGGCGAAGTAAGTACTGCGATTCTTTCCCAATTGCGTTTGATTGACGCCAAGAGATTACGATATAAAATGGGTGTCATCAGCAAAGGAGACTCGGATGGATTAAAAGGCAAAATCAGACAACTTCTTGCCTGATTCTGATTTTTACCCCCTTGCGGGGGAGGGCCTTTCGGCCATTTGTACTTCAATCTTACACTATAGCGAACAAAGGTGTCAAGAAGAGCATAAAGTAATGGCATGAGCAAGAGTTATGCGATTAATTTCGTGGGGCACTCGTGATGGCTTATGTTTTGTCTAATGTTATTGGCCTGGCGGGGATATTCGGCTTCAGTGAAGGAGCGCGGTTGGGTTTCATGTTATGGCTCGGCTTCGTCGCAACAGCCATGCTCGGACTAGTTCTCTGGGAAGGCAAACCCTGGAGGTACTACATGATAGTCGCTGGCCATCACTTGGTTAATATGATTCTGGTAGGCGGATTAATAGCCGCCTGGAGTTAGGCTTTATTTGGACTTGAAACTTAATGCGGGATAGGAGAGTCGAACTCCTGACCACAGTTTGGAAAACTGTTATTATACCGTTTAACTAATCCCGCTTATGTTGCTTTCGGGCTGCCGGGAATCGGACCCGGATCACAAGACCCCCAGCCTTGCATACTACCACTGTACTACAGCCCGTACGAGAGCCATTCTACAATTTTTGTGTTAGGATAGCCACACATATTCGGGGCGTAGTATATCGGTAGTATACTTGCTTTGGGAGCAAGAGGGCCGGGTTCAATTCCCGGCGCCCCGATCATGATCAAAGGTTCTGAAAACTTACACAGTCATACTCTGTTTTCTGATGGGAAGATGACACACAAAGAGACTCTTGATGTTGCTCTTGCTAATGGGTGCGCTGTTTTGGCTTTCACGGATCACGATACTCTCATGCCTGTCCAGATTTTCAAGGAACTTAAAAGTTTAGAGCACAAAACTAAGTGGATTTCTGGGATAGAGCTTTCAGTGCAAGATCCGCCGGGCAAATTGAAGGGGAGCTTTCACGTCATTGGCTTGTTCGTTGATCCAAGTAACTTTGCACTGCAAGAGCATTGCAAGAAAATGTTAGTAGCTCGCAGAGCTAAAGCAGAAAATTATGTGAAGATGTTCACAGATCTGGGTTTCTCACTCACGGTTGAAGAGTGCTTGGCGCAAGCGGGTGAGGGCACTGTGGGTAAACCACACGTAGTTTCTGCCCTAATCGCCCGTCCGGAGAATGTCGAGTTGCTTAAAAAACATATCGAAGAATTTAGAATCAAGGCCCAAAGCGATAGTGATTTGCAAAAGGATTATGACGAGGCTCTGGAGCGCAGTAAGCGATATAACATTGGCCAATTTGTGTTTCCCATATTTTTGCGCCCGAGTGGCGGGGCAATCAAGGCAGTTGATACTATTTCGCCTACACTTGAGATTGCAGTTAAACTTATCCGCGATGCCGGAGGCGTGGCGATACTTGCTCATTGGCACACGGTCAAAGATGTGATCACCATAGAAGTTTTAGAAAAACTTTTGAATGATGATAAGCTAGATGGCGTCGAAACTGTCTGGGGAATCTCAACTGACCCGTCTCGTGATCCGGCCGAATGGGCAAAGAATCGCAAGCTCATACGCGATGCTGTGTCGCGCACTGGAGCAGTAGCCTCGCCCTCGCTCGATGCTCACCTCAAGGCAGATTACGAACTACTAGCTAAGAGTGATGATTTCGCCAGTCAAACAGTAGGCATGACGAAAAAGATCCTGGAAAAAGCGAAAGTCTCAAAGGAGTTCTCAACCTTATGAATACCGAGCGGACTCGGGTGGAGATTGATGCTGGTGCGCTTAGGCATAATGCGCGTGTGTTTCATAGACTTGCCCGGGGAAGTAAATTAATGGGTGTGGTTAAGAGCAATGCTTATGGGCATGGATTGGTTGAGTGTGCGAAGATCTTTTCAAAATCTGGAGTTGATCAGTTTGGAGTTGATGATCTTGATGAAGCACTCGAGCTGCGCAAAGCGGGGATCAAGTTGCCCATAGTGGTCTTGGGTTACACGCTCTCTGCGAGATTTAGAGAAGCTATCAAGAATAATGTTTCACTGACAATTTCGTCATTAGATTCATTACGTCATTGTTTGCAAATTGCAAATTTAAAACATTTGCGCATTCACTTAAAGCTCGAAACGGGATTGAACAGGCAGGGGGTTACAGAATCAGAATTGCTTGAACATATCGACATGTCTACATTCTCAAGAATGTTGGAATGTTGTGAGATTGAGGGAGTTTATTCACATTTCGCTGCCGCCGAACTTGCTAATCAGAATAAGTATAAAAAGTTTTGTGACGAACAAATGAATAAGTTTGACCGTATGTACAATTTTATTATTTCAAACTTAGTACCCAGTAGATATAAACTAGCGCCCATCAAGCACATGGCAGGCACTGCTGCCACGATACTTTTGCCTCGCGCGCGATACGATCTGGTCCGCATAGGTATTGGGATGTATGGGTTGGATCCGACATCAGATCCATCTCGTCCCCTCGTCTCCGGTCCCCGCTCTCGAGGTGAGTCCTCGGGTATTCCGGAGGTCTCACCTCTGCGTCCGGTTTTGTCTTGGTATGCAATCATTGCACAGATTAAGAAAGTTAAGAATGGCGAATGTGTTGGTTATGACTTAACAGAGCGACTTAAACGCGATTCTAAACTAGCTACCGTGCCAGTAGGCTACTGGCACGGTTACCCCAGAGCACTAAATGGTAAAGGTGAGGTTTTAGTAAAAGGAAAAAAGTGCAAAGTAATCGGTCGCATAAGCATGGACATGATGACAGTAGATGTAACTGACGTGAAGAATGTAAAAGCTGGAGATGTTGTAACATTAATTGGTAAAAATTTAAGCGCCGAAGAAGTTGCAACAAAAGCGGGCACAATCAATTACGAACTCGTCACCAGAATTAATCCACTAGTGCCCCGCAAATATATTTAGATCTGGATTGCACATGCTACAATCACCTAGTGAATAATGGGAAACAAAATATTGCCTATATAGACGGTGCAAATTTGCATAACGGATGCAAGGATTTGGGTTTTAATCTTGATTACAAAAAGTTTAGGGTTTGGCTCACTGAAAAATTTAAGGTAAGTCGTGCTTACGTCTTCATAGGCCTTGTTCCGAGGTATGCTAATTTGTATGAGCATTTGCAAGAAGCAGGTTACACTCTCATTTTTAAAGAAACGATTTACGGTAGTGAAGGTAAAATTAAAGGAAATTGTGATGCTGATTTGGTACTGCATGCAGTACGTGATTCTTATGAGGGGAGCTTATCAAGTGCTGTTTTGGTTTCGAGCGATGGTGACTATGCAAGTTTGGTAAGATTTCTAATCGAGAAGAATCATTTTAAAACTATCATTTCTCCGAGTAACAAGTGCTCTATTTTACTTAGGCGCATAAATTGCCCAATTGTATATCTAGATCAGGTTAAAAAAATGTTTCAATAAAAAGAAAAAGCCCCCGGCGAAAATCGCTCTCGCAGGGGTCTCCTTCATGGTGATGTTAGTATGATATCAAATAATGAGTTGATGTCAATAGTGATATGTAAATGAAAACGACGGGGGAGCCCCCGCCCAGCCCCGTCGTTTTCATTTACAGCACTTTGGTCTATTTCTGAAAAAACAGAAACGAAAGACTAACCAACGATCTCGTGTATTTTTTTGATGATTTCGGCGAATGAGAAATGTGCTTTTACTAGATAATCTCGGGCTCCCAATTTTTTGGCTTTTTCTATATCTTCTTCCTGGCCCAGGTTAGAGAGGATAAGTACAGGGATGTCCTTGAGCACTGGGTTAGCTTTTATGCTTGCTAACACTTCGAAGCCAGACATGCCCGGAAGAATCAGGTCGAGTAAAACAATATCGGGACGAGGGTTCTTCTCGAGATATTCCAGCGCTTCATTGCCGGTAGTGGCGCTCGCGAGTTTAAAGCCCTCCGTTTCAAGCTTCTGCGCGGCTATCTCACGCAGAAATTTGTCATCTTCTACAATAAATATTGTCTTGCTTGCTTGTGTGGGTGTAGTGTTTGTTGTGTCCATAGGTTTAGAGTTATTAATATTAGTTGCTTTTGTATTAATTATTTCCGGTGTTTGGGGAATTGTTTTACTTGTTTCAGTTCGGAGCATTTGGTTGACTTTTTCAAGAACGTCGCTTGAATCGAATATTGCCTTTATGAGAAAATCTTTTGCTCCCAGAGCTTTGGCTTCACGTATAGAATCTGCATCATCAGAATTTGATATGGCAATGACAGGAATGTTCTTCAAGGTTGTATCCTGTTGCATCTCCCGCATTACCTCAATGCCGTTCTTTCTCGGTATTAAAATATCGAGTAAAATAATATCTGGTTTTTCTGCCTTGATGAGCCTAAGAGCCGTATCTCCATCTTCGGCTCCAAGAGCTAGGTAACCGGCTGTTGTGAGTTTGCCCATCAAAATCTCTCGAAGGATAGCGTCATCTTCCGCAATAAGTACTTTCTGCATAGGCGTATTATATACCAGAGCCTTGAGTCATGCCAATGGGAAGAGCAATACTAAACGTGGAGCCTTCGTTCTCCTTAGACTCTACTTTGATACGACCACCATGATCTTCAATTATGTGCTTAGCCAGATAGAGACCTAGGCCTGTTCCGCTAGTGCGTACGCGCTTGGCGTTATCGGCTCTGTAGAATTTAGTAAATAGATTTCCCATCTGGGCGGGGGGTACGCCGATTCCTTTGTCATTTACCGAGATAGTTACATTTTGCGCGTCCCCGCTGACGTTTACCATGACCGTGCCCGATTGAGGTGAGTAATCGATGGCGTTATCTAGAATATTACCCAAGGCGATTCCCATACGCTCTTTATCAAAAATAATTTCTTTTGAATCAATCCCCATTTGTTCTTGAATTCTAACGTTGCGTGTTTCTGCCTTTTCTCTTCTAGAAGCAATCATCTCGCGAACAAAGCCTACTATTTCACAGGGAGCCTTCTTGTATGCGAAACGAGCTTGTTCCACCTTAGTGACATCCAAAATATCTGTGACTAAACCAATCATGCTTTCGTTTGCACCCAAACCTTTCTTAATCATGTCAATTTGTTTGACCGAGAGTGGTCCGGCATCACCAGCTCCCAAACTCTTGAGTATCCATTTTATTCCAGTGAGGGGCGTGAGAAGCTGGTGCGAAACAATACTCACCAAGTCATCCTTGTGTTTCTCTACGATAGTCTCGATTGTGACGTCGCGGATGATTTTGATATAGCCTATAAGTGTTTTGCTGTGGGGGTCAGTTTTTGGGATGGTAAAGATGCGTAGTTTAAGTTCACCCAACAGAACATCATAACTATCCTTGCTGTCTTTCGGCGAAAAGAGTACTTGTACCAGCTTTCTGTCCGTCTCGTTCACAATATTATTTTTATCAAATGCTCTGTTCACAATCTGACTTGCCTCTATTCCCAAGATTACTTCTGCGGAATGATTAACACGGGTGGGAACCATTTGGATATCGCATTCTATCAAGCCGTCGCGCAAGCTCTCCACAATCAATGTCGTCTCATCGAACTGGTGTTCGAAGTGTCGCTGATTTAATTTTAGACGATGATTTTTGACTGCCAGATAAATTAAGGTGATAAGCAGTAGTAGAGTGATAAGTGAGTAGAGACCCATATATAGAGTATAGAGCTCAAACAAAAAAACCGCAATTCAGTTTCCTCGGAAAAAATCCCCAGAAACTGAATTGCGGTTTTTTTGTTTATTACTTAACTGCGTCCTTCAGACCCTTAGCCGCTCTGAATTTAGGCACTGTCATGGCGGGCACCGTGATAGCCTCACCAGTGCGAGGATTACGAGCAGTCCTAGATTTGCGTTGTTTGACCGAGAAGATACCCAATCCAGCAATAGAAACTTCTTCGCCCTTCTTGAGGCAAGCCACGATAGTGTTAATAAGTGTCTCCACTCCCTGTTCTGCGGAAACTCGTGTGCCACCGATAGCTTTGTGTAATTCATCAACCAAACCTGCTTTATTCATATTATTTTTTCTTAATCGCTTATAATCTGGAGGCTTCCTACGACCCTATTTACTATGGCGCTATTATACGCTTCCGTAATTTAACCGCAACAGAGCCAAATTTTGCCTGTGGATACCTAATTTAAGACAAATTTGCTATCTTGCGTGTTCTATCACTCGGTTCTCTCTGATCACACATACCTTGATTTCGCCGGGGTATTTCAGTTCCGCTTCTATTTTTCTTGCCATGTCTTGAGCCATTTTTAGGGCGTCTAGGTCTGTTATTGTTTTTGGATTGACGAAGACTCTAATTTCGCGACCGGCGGCAATCGCGTAACACTTTTCGACACCCTCGAATGAGTTAGCTAATGCTTCTAGTTCTGTGAGGCGTTTCAAGTAATTCTCTACGCTGTCCCTTCTTGCTCCTGGCCTGCCCCCAGAGATTGCATCTGCCGTTTGGACTATGATAGATTCGATTGTTTCGTACGGATATTCTTCATGATGACTCTGCATAGCCTGAACAATCTTGTTGTCTACGCCAAACTTCTGCAAAATTTTCCTACCTATCTCTACATGTGTACCCTGCACTTCGTGGTCTACAGCCTTACCAATGTCGTGGAGGAGGGCACCCGTTTTGGCCACCATCACATCTGCGCCCAGTTCCTCGGCCAACATACCGGCTATGTGCGACATCTCTGTCGAGTGTTGCATCACATTCTGGCCAAAGCTTGTTCTGAAGTGCAGTCTGCCCAAGATTGCGACTAATCTTGGATCTAGGTTGAATATGCCCGTTTCGACCAGCGCTACTTCGGCTTTCTCTTTCATTATTTTGTCTACATCTTTTTTGGCCTTCTCAACCATTTCCTCGATACGCGCCGGTTGTATCCGGCCATCTTTGATCAAGTTCTCAAGAGCCACTCTAGCCACCTGGCGCCTGACAGGATCGAAGCTCGAAAGCACTATCGAGCCTGGCGTGTCATCTATAAGTACTTCTACGCCCGAGGCACGTTCGAAAGCTCGGATATTGCGTCCCTCCTTGCCAATTATTTTACCTTTAATCTCATCAGATGGAATGGGCACATTGGTCGACATGATGTCGCCGGCGTTGCCACCTGCTACTCGTTGAATTACCGTAGCCAGAATATCTTTTGCACGGCGATCAAGTTTTTCTTCAGCCTGAATCTCAAACTTTTGCATGCGTACCATAATGTCCTCCTCACTTTTCTTTTCTACTGACCGGAAGAGTTCTTCCTTGGCTTCGTCGCGTGATAGTCCGGCAATTGTTGCGAGTTTATTTTCCGCTTCTTCCTTTGTTTTCTCTACGCGTTCTTTTATTTCCTTAATCTCAACAATTTTTTGCTTAATTTGTTCTACTTCTTTATCGATATCACCTTGGCGCTTATCAAGAAGCTCGTCCTTACTCAAGAGCCTCTGTTCTACCTTAAGTAACTGAGACTCCTTTTCATTTATCTGCCGTTTGCTTTCTTCGAGAAGTTGAGTGGCTTTGTGTTCTGCATCAGAAACCACTTTGCTCGCTTGAGCTTGTGCCTCGATCATGCGTGCCTTGATGGTTAGCTCCATCGAGCCCTTCTTGCCGAGCAAGATGAGCACCCGTAAGAAGTAGCCGATAATTCCACCTACAATAAATATCCCCCCCGCAAGTAGAGCGAGCGTAATGCTTGTTAAGTTCATAATGGGTTTAACCCCTTCTTTTCGGAAGTGCTTTTGCTATGAGAATTCTCTTTGCTAGATTAGGTATCATAGTGTCAAAACTTCAAAATTAAAGGGTATAGTTAGTTCTTAATTTCAACCTATTTATACTATCAAACTTGATAAACTTATGCAAAGTATGCTAACCTGTATGTGAAAAGTTCTTCTCATTTCAGCGCGCTTAGGATAACAACCTGTCTGTTGGCATGGCGCCAATTTGGTGGGAAGTTGTCCCCGTGGTCCCGAACCACGGTATTTTTTTATTTGACTTTCGAATTAAGTGGGGATAGTTTATTTACAGGTAGCACAATGCTCTGGCTCTTAAACTCATTGCGCACTTCGCAATCACGCGAACTAGCGGGTTGAGAATAAGCCACAGCTCTTTCACTTCCGCCAAGGCGGGACTACGGGAGAAACAATGAGAACACTTGAGGAATTGGACAAGCTTTATGATGATCTGCGAGCCAACGTTGAAGGTATCAGACTCCAGCTTTCTGGCAAGGACGAACTGGAGAAACTTCGCAGAGAATATGGCGAGCTCGCCGACATCAAGGTTCTGGAAAATTCCAAACTTCTTTTGGCAGAGAAAGCGCTCGAAGATGCAGATAAGGCGCGGGTCAAGATTCGGCATTATCTTGAGAGGGTTGTAGATCACTTTGCCAAGATTTGTGCCAGCAAGTCGAGGCTTTCTAGTCCGGAGTTCATGTTGTTTCTTTTACTCCGTGAACTTCCGCACGATCCTGGCATCACTGCTCGAGCGATGGCTGACAGCATTCCGTCCGTGAAGAGGGCATGGAAGAAATACATGGATGAAACGGGTGGGCGGTCGTCCAACCAGCCCGATGCGATCTAGGAGTCACAGAGGCCAGACCTTCCACGAGAAGGACTGGCCTCGATTCATTCCAAACTAGTTTATTTAGATTTTTTGGGGTTGTGGATTTCGTCTACGAGGCCGTATTTTTTAGCTTCTTCGGCACTCATATATTTGTCTCTATCAGAATCTTTCTCTATCTGATCTGGTGTTTTGCCGGTGTTCTTGCCGAGAATTCTGTTTAGGTTTTTCTTAGTTTCGAGGATGTGCTTGGCGTGAATTTCAATATCAGAGGCCTGACCTTCCATGCCACCCATAACTTGGTGAATCATGATTTCAGCGTTGGGCAAGATCGAACGCTTGCCTTTAGTGCCAGACGAAAGTAAAACAGCCGCCGCTGAAGCCGCGATACCTACGCAGATGGTGGCCACATCAGCTTTGATGTGATTCATGGTGTCATAGATAGCCATGGCGGCAGTAACGCTCCCGCCGGGTGAATTGATATAAAGATAGATATCTTTCTTAGGATCTTGACTCTCTAAAAATAAAAGCTGGGCGATGATTAAGTTCGCCACGTTGTCATCAATAGGCCCGGCCAGCATAATAATGCGATCGTTGAGCAAGCGCGAATATATGTCATAAGCCCGCTCCCCGAACTGACTCTTCTCAATAACTGTTGGTATTAGCATAGCAATAAATTAGCACAAAATTATCCAAATGCAAACCCTCCGCTTGAGGCGGAGGGTGGATGAGTCGGGTCTAGTACTTGACGTATGTGATCTCGATCTCGAGCTCGCTTGGCTCACATCCGAACTCCTTGGCGAAGTAGGCGGCGAAGGTGGCGATGAGGGCGAGCTGGCTCGAGAGCGTTCCGGTCTGTGCGTTCATGGTTTGTGTCCTCCCTGCATGAGATAACCCCCGATTAACCCAAATCTTACATGGATTACACGAAGGCCTCGCCTTCGCGAAGGCGAGGCCTTCGTAAGACATAAGACAGAGGGTAAGATTTTGGGTTATTTAGGGTTATAATATGTGTAGCTACAAAACAGAGGTGAAAAAAGACATAGAAAAAGAGTTTATAGGTGCTTACGAAGCTAATAAAAACGCTCTATTTCGACATATTATGTTTAGAATAGGAGGGGATCGGGAAAAGGCTACTGATCTATTGTCTGATACTTTCACTCGTACATGGGACGCATTGTGTAAGAGAAATAGTGAAAATAAAGAAATAGAAAACTTGCGAGCTTATTTCTACCGCGTGGCCCACAACCTGATCGTTGACGAATATGGCAAGCCTAAGATTGCGTCACTCGATGCTTTATCTGAGGGGCGAGAAGAAAGTGATGGGGATGAAAAGTTTGATGTGATTGAATCAGGGTCGCATGCCGATGTGGTAAAGCATAGTGAAGTGAGTGAGTTGCACAGAGCTTTGGCTAAATTGGAACAGAGTGATAGAGAGATATTGGTTATGCGCTATATAGATGACATAGGCCCGAATGAGATTGCGGAAATTATAGGTGAGAGTGCGAATGTGATATCCGTGCGAATTAATAGGGCTACGAAGGCTTTACGAGAAATTTTAAACCCCGGTAGATAATTTTATGGATAAAAATATGAATGAAAACGAAAATGAAATGAATAAAGTTTTTGAAAAGGCACGAGATGTAAAAATGCGTCCCGAGGAATTTGGCAAGCTTGATAATAAGGTGCGAGCGTATATGAGCGCTAATCCAGTGCCTGTTCCCTCACCTATTATTTTGCCTACAATTATTGCCGTGTTTGCAATAGTCGGGGTGGTTTATTTTTTCGCCAAGCCGATAATACCCAAGAACGATAATATACCTCCAGTCCTGATTACACCCAAACCAAACCAAGACACTGAACCTGGTGGAACAACTGCCACAAGTTCGCCTATTAAAAAAGACGAAAATAAGCCCGAGCCCAAAAAAGATCCCGAGAATATTCCACCAGGTGGAACAATTAATACTTCGAACAATATTCCAGGCACATCAAGTCTGTCAGGCGCTCTCTAGTAATTCAAATACTTTTGTATTGCGAATAATTGTGCTCACATAATCACGCGCTGATTCGGGGTCGGCTTTTTTGTAATGTTCTAAAATGTGTTTTAATTCTTGCTCGACTTCTTCCTTGGGCGCATCTATTTTTTCAGCTTTACTGACAGTTTCTAGCAGAAGCTGAGTTTTTACTCGTTTCTCTGCATCCTTTCGTGAGCCTTCGCGAATTTCTGCTTCAGTTTTCTTGGCTCTTGTTAAATAATCCTCGAGTTTGATTTGCATGCGGGATAGATTGTCTCGCATTTCGTCCACGAATCTATCCATCTGGCGTTCTATTAAGATATTCGGTAGAGCAATATCTGTCTTGTCTAAAATAGCGTCTACTAGTGCGATACGACGTTTGTCTTTAGCACGTAACGCTTTCTCGTGTTCGAGATTTTTGCGCACGTTTTCTTTCTCTTGATCACTTAATTCTTTCAGGAGCCCACTTTTTTCTTCGTTTTGCTTGCTTTCAGCTTCTTTCTCACGAGCTTTTTTTATTTCTGCCAAAACGTCGTTAAGCTCTTGTTCGCTCACATTCTTTGCGTCCCTCACTTTCTCATCAGCCTCTAATTTCTTGTTTACTTCCTCTGCAATCTTCTTGTAATCTGGCAGTTTAATTTCTGGCAGCACACTCTGTCTGATCTTGAAACCCAGAGGGGAACCCTCTGCGATTTTGGTAATAGCAATATTTGGTCGGCCGATTGCTTCAATCTTATTCTCGACAATAATATTGGGATAAATATCGCGGATAGCCCGTTCAGCCATCTCTTCCAAAATAGTCATAGGGCCGAGTTTTTCGCGCAGAATATTCTCAGGCACATGACCCTTACGAAATCCCGGCAAATCAACGTGATTAGCCATGTGAGCCACGGCTTCACTCTTGAATTTCTCGAAGTCGGCCCAAGCAATCTCTCCCATAATCTCCACTTCTGTCTCAGAGATTTTTTTAGTTTTGATGGCTGAAAACACTATTGTTACAAACTATAGCCTACAAATTACTATAGGAGTTGGCGTTTAGGTCAGTTTCTATCGAATTGATTTCATCTGAATCACTCTGTGAGCTGAGGCTGGATTCTGTACTTGAGAGTGATTCGTCGCTCGGTATATCGTCCTCAATCGCCTCACTATCTGTGGGAGCAGAAGCTTCTCTCGATTTGAGCACATAGATAGCGCCTACAATCAGAACGATAATGACAATAATAATGCCCATAGTGCTACCGTTGCCTGCCTGCCATGAGCGAAGTCGAATGTCTTGTTTATTTGTTTTCATATTATATGTATTTTACACAATAAAGGGGACTATTAACAATGCTACAATATTTGCAACTTTAATCATAGGGTTGATTGCGGGTCCTGCAGTGTCCTTGTAGGGGTCACCCACAGTGTCACCAGTAACTGCGGCTTGGTGAGCGGGCGACTTCTTGCCTCCGTGATTACCCTCTTCAATGTGCTTTTTGGCATTATCCCAGGCTGCTCCACCATTTGTCATGGCGATAGCGAGGAATACGCCCGTTACTATTAATCCTACTAGTAAGCCCCCAAGAGCTTGGGGTCCAAGTATGAAGCCTACGATTATGGGTATGAGCACGGGTAATAGGGCCGGGAAAATCATTTCTTTGATGGCTGATTTGGTGGCAATATCCACGGCACGTTTATAATCAGGTTTGGTAGAACCTGCCATCAGACCTGGAATTTCACGAAATTGACGACGCACTTCCTCGACAATACTGCTAGCTGCTTTCCCTACGGAACCCATGGCCAGAGAACTGAAAAGATAAGTGATTAGTCCGCCGATGAATAAACCAATAATGACACGTACCGAACCAAGATCCATAGATGTAGAGGCACCGAGTTTGGCTAATTCCTGTGTGTAGGCACTGAAGAGTACAAGGGCGGCCATACCGGCTGATGCAATAGCATAACCCTTCGTCACGGCTTTAGTTGTGTTACCTACGGCATCGAGGGGGTCAGTGATGGCACGTACTTCGTCCGGTAAGCCTGACATTTCGGCAATACCTCCGGCATTATCTGTGATTGGACCGAAGGCGTCAATAGAAACGATAATGGCGGTTAAAGAAAGCATGCTCATCACGGCAAGAGCGATGCCATATAGGCCGGCAAAGTGGAAAGCAAGAGCAATGCCAGCGATGATAACGAGCACGGGAGCTATGGTGGATTGTTTGGATACAGCTAGGCCTGTGATTATATTAGTGCCATGGCCTGTGGTGGAGGCTTGAGCAATGGAGCGCACGGGATTGAATTTCTTGGACGTATAGTAATCAGTGATGACGAAGATAAGTCCGGTAACACCGATGCCCACTGCAAGAGACCAGAATATTGCTAGTCCGGAAAGTGTTTCGACGCTGATAAGAGGATTAACCACAAGAAAGTAGAAGAAACCAAGAAGCGCGAGGATGGCGGTGAAAATAAGGCCTTTATATAAAGCCCACATGATTGATTGCCCCGAAAGTTTAACGAACCACGAGCCAACAATAGAAGCAAAAGCAGAGAGCGCTCCGATAAAGAGTGGCAACATAACAATTTTTTCATTATCAGGGAATAGAAGTGACCCCAAGAGCATTACTGCGATAGCTGATACTACGTATGTCTCGAAGATGTCCGCGGCCATGCCTTTAGTATCACCAACGTTATCGCCAACTAAATCGGCAATGACTGCGGGATTACGAGGATCGTCCTCCGGTATGCCAGACTCCACTTTGCCTACGAGGTCAGCACCTACATCAGCCGCTTTAGTGAAGATACCGCCACCCAGACGTGCGAAAACAGAAACAAGAGAACCGCCAAAGCCAAGGCCAATCAGAGACGCTAGATTGCCTCCAGAAAATTTGTAGAACAAAGTAAGTGCGAGTAGTGCTAAGCCTCCAACCATGAAGCCTGTAACAGAACCACCTCGGAAGGCGAGGTCGAAGGCGGCGGAAAGACCCCTCTCGTGGTTCGCAGAATTGACTCTGGCTGTCTCGGCGATGCGGACATTTGATTTAGTAGCCACATACATGCCGATGTATCCAGCAATTAGTGACGCAATAGCACCTATGATAAAACCCAACGCGATACCGGAGCCAAGAAATTTCCAAAGTAACATAGTGAGAATGACGCCGACGAGAGCAATGGCGCTTCCCTCTCGTTTCATATAAGCATTTGCCCCAGTTTGGATAGCGGCTGCGATTTCTTGCATTCGTGGGTTGCCTGTGGGTTTCTGCATAACAGCCCACATTAAATACAAGCCGTAAGCAATAGAAGCAAGAGAAGAGATGAAGATAAATGTTAACATATGTTTAAGATATTAATAAGGTTAGATATCGTCAATTGGTGTTTCTGTATTAACTTTCTCGACTCGTTCACGCTCGGGTGTGACTATGTCGAGTTTCCAGCCTGTTAATTTTGCTGCTAAACGTACGTTCTGACCGCCTTTGCCAATGACTAGGCTAAGTTGGTCGGGTGAAGTGAGAATCTTGGCCTCGCGCACATCCTCGTCGAGCTCAATCGATAAAATTTTGCCAGGAGAGAGTGCGTTTGAGATGAAGATTTCGGGTAGTTCTGACCACTCTATAACATCTATTTTTTCACCACCCAACTCGGATATAACAGTGGAAACACGTACACCTCTCTGCCCTACGCATGAGCCCACAGCATCAATAGAATCATCATTACTTGACACGGCAATCTTGACACGAGAACCTGCTTCTCTCGCAATCGCCTTGATATTCACAATGCCGTTTGCCATTTCAGGCACTTCAATTTCGAATAATTTTCTCACGAATTCCGGATGTGCCCGTGATAGTCGCACCGCGATACCCCTGGGTGTTTCTTCTACAGCAGCCAGATAACATCTGATGCGCTCGCCTTGTCTGTAATGCTCACCTGGAATTTGCTCGTCACGATAGAGCACCCCCGTGGTGCGACCGAGATCTATGAAGACGTGTCCGCGTTCTGTGCGCTGAACAGAGCCGTGCACGATATCTCCCACACGTTTGCCATATTCATCCAACACAGAATACTTCTCCGCTTCGCGAATCTTCTGGATTATAGTTTGCTTAGCAGTTTGAGCGGCAATGCGTCCGAAATCATCTTTAACTTCTAAGGGGAAAATTAGCTCATCGCCTACTTCGGCGTCTTTCTTCATTTTCTTGGCATCTTCTAACATGATATGGCGCTCTTCGTTCCAAACCTCTTTCTTCTCCCCAGTTTCTGTCCCAGAAAGAGGTTTGTCATGAGCGTAATCGGAGGACTCGTCCTCATTCTCACTTTTATCCCTCAACACACTCTCATCTACCACAATTTTGACTTGGAAGAATTCTGCTTTGCCCGAATTCTGATCGAACTGCGCGCGGATAATCTGGTTCTTCTTGCCGTAGTCTTTGCGATAAGCGGCGGCCAGTGCTAATTCTATAGCTTCGATAACCTTCTCTTTGGGTATGCCCCGTTCTTGTTCGAGTTGCTCCAGAGCGGATTTCATTACTTTTAGGTCAATCATATCTATTTGTTTATTTCTTTAAAAAAATAGCCCGCCCTTGGGCGCGCCGTATCTACCTACCTACTGACAACCATAAGTATACACTAATTAGTTTCTGAGTCAAGCACCTTGCAGTTTTATTTCCATGCGTACTACGCGTTTTTCAAGTTTAGCAAAATCATCATAGCTTACTTTTTGTTTCAAGTCATTTTTAATTTCCTCAACATCAACCATAATTTGGCCGATCATTTGTGTGTGAGAATTAAGCGTGACTGTGTGTGAGTTGAGAGTTTGATTGACGGCTCTAATTTGTTTGCCATGTTCGTTTAGTGTTTGATGTATGCCCGAAATTTCTTCGTTAGTAAGCTTGAAAGAATCATCCATGTGCTCAATTAAAGCTCCTGTATGACGTCTGAATTCATCTAATCCGATTTTCTTTTTAGTCTTTCCTTTTCTTCGAGCTTTTTTCATTTCAAATATTGTATCAGAATTTCCAAAATCAAACAACTAAAACTTGAAACCGCCACCCGAACTTAATCGGGTAGCGGCTGTGCGGGATTCCCTCTCGCGGGTTCTAGGTGAGATCGTCGGTGACGAGGGGCCCTGTGGGGATGCGGTCGCTGGCCCTGAACTTGTTCTCGCGGGCGAGCCAGGCCGCTCGTTCCACCCTTTTGCGCAGACCCTTCTTCGCCGCGACCGTGAACTCGCTCGCGAAGACACCCTTGGCCTGCATGTCCTGTTCGACCTGATAAGTCTCGCGGACCCGCTCACGCAGACGCTCGATCACCTCATCCACCGTATCCTGGCGAATGAAGGTGCGGACGAACTCGGCGTGGCGGGTCAGGATCACGATGACCCCGCCGAACACGCAGACGAGTCCTGCGAGGAGCATTGCGATTATGCTCAACAACTGCCAGGGTACGCCATCCTCGTAGGCGAGACGGATGAGACAGTAGCTCGTCCAGACAATGAGAGCCAGCAGGACGAGGATGGTGCAAACCTTGGTCTTCATTCGCTACTCCTTCGATCGTCGTTGATCCATGGGAGTTCGCTCCCGATGGCTGGGTTCGCCCAGAGCGACGATTCTGGGTGGAAGTTAAACATACTTTAGTTCAAAAGTCAAGATGTGTACAAAATATACTTGATTTTTGAGAAGAGGTAGTATAATTACTCATGTAATGGAAGAGGAAACAGATATTGCGAACACTGCGCCGAGATCACATATTAGAATGATTATTTTCGTGATTATGCTAGTTGTAATTGCTTTACTGTTCTGGCAGGGAGCTAAGAGTGTTGGTATGACGGATTACGAGCGAGCGGCAGCTGTCCCTTCACAGAATCAAGGAGTGGTAACAGCGGATGAGAAGGCGAGCATAGAGGCTCTGCGGCAGGCACCCCCGAGCACACAATGATGGAATGATTTAATTTGCAATTTGCAAACAATGAAGAAATGAACTAATTTAATAATTAAATCAAATTAAACTAAAAATTATGAAAATAAATAATGAATGGAAAGGGATTCTGAAGGGTTTAGTAGTTGGGGCGGTGCTAATGGTAAGTGCGACGGCAATCGCCGCTTGGAGCGAGCCAAGTTCTGCACCCACGGGAGGCAATGCTGATGCACCTATTAATGTAAGCAATACCAGTCAAATTAAGGGCGGTAATCTTGTAGTGAATTCAAACAATCAGAGTGCCAATGGTCTGATAGTGCCGTTTGGCAACGTTCTTGTTAAGGATAAAATTTGCAATAACTCGGGCACGAAATGTTTCACTGTAGAGAATCTCTGCCAGCAAGTAAGATCACTTTGCCAGTAATTACACAATCCCCAAGAAACCCGGCAACCGAGAGGTTGTCGGGTTTCTTCTTGATATACTTATATAAGCATGCAATTAGATGAAGACAAATTAAAAGAATTGTTACTAGATTCTGGGGTTGTTAGTAAAGCAGAATTAGCCCGCGTTGTTAAAGAAGCTGACAAGAAAGAAGTTTCTTTCTCGGACTTACTTGTGTCGGAAGGCAAGATTGCAACCGATGAGCTTGCAAGATTAGAAGCTTATGTATTGGGTATTCCCTTCGTTAATCTTTCAAACGAAAGAATAGATTTTTCTGTGTTGTCACTTATACCGGAGCCTATCGCTCGCACGCACAACATAGTTGCTTTCAAAAAATCTGCCCAGGGCCTTGAAGTAGCCATGCTCAAGCCCAAAGACCTTGAGGCCATTGAGTTTATAAAAAAGAAATTAGACCTCAAGATTCTTCCGCGTCTTACCGACGAAGATTCGATTAAGAAAGTACTCTTACAATATCAGAAGAGCTTGAAAGCAGAATTCGGCGATATTATCGCCAAAGAAGTAGCACCCCTCAAGGCTATCACTGAAAATAAAGATGAAGATGGTAATGATAAACCAGAAGATCTTGAAAAATTAGCGAGCGACTTGCCTGTAATACGTATTGTCGACACGCTTCTTAACCACGCTATCCTCCAACAAGCATCTGACATTCACATCGAGCCACTTGAGAAAGATTTGCTGATCAGATACAGAATAGATGGCATCTTGCACGACGCTATGGTCTTGCCAAAAAATGCTGCGCCCGGAATCGTAGCGCGCGTTAAAGTACTCTCTAATTTGAGATTAGACGAGAAGCGTTTGCCTCAAGACGGCAGATTTAAAATAGAACAATCTGGGCAGAAAGTATCATTTAGAGTTTCAACTTTGCCGACATATTATGGCGAGAAGACTGTCATGAGATTATTGCCCGAGACTTCACGGGGATTTACACTGGAGGTTTTAGGTTTCTATGGTGAGAATTTGGAGAAGTTACATCGAGCGATCAAGAAAACTACTGGCATGATTCTAGTTACTGGCCCCACAGGTTCAGGCAAGACAACCACACTTTACACAGTGCTCGATATTTTGAATACACCCGATGTGAATATCTCAACAGTAGAAGATCCAATCGAGTATCAAGTGGCGCGCATTAATCAGACTCAAGTGCGACCCGAAATTGGTCTAACTTTCGCTTCAGGTTTGCGCTCACTTTTGCGTCAAGACCCAGATGTGCTCATGGTAGGCGAGATCCGTGATAAAGAAACAGTGCAACTTGCCATAAATGCTTCACTTACAGGCCACTTAGTGCTCTCTACTTTACACACCAACTCTGCGGCTGGCGCAATTCCACGCATGGAGGATATGGGAGCTGAAGCGTTTCTCTTAACCTCGACTATAAATATTATCATTGCCCAGAGACTTGTACGCCGTCTAGCTGGAACTCGGGAGGAATACAAATTGTCTGATGAAATGATTAAGGAATTGGGGAAAGATGCGAATCTCGATTTAGTTCTTGAGACTTTAAAGAAAGAAAAGATTGTAGAAAAGAATGCGACATGGAAATCGATTCCCTTCTATAAACCCACTCCGTCTGCGACATCCGCAGATGGATACTCCGGTCGGCTAGGTATCCATGAAGTTCTGGCTGTCTCACCTTTGATTGTCAAATTGATTGAAGGTCATGCCTCGAGCGATGATATACACAGCCAAGCCCGCAAAGAAGGCATGCTAACGATGATAGAAGACGGCATAGTCAAAGCCGCCCAAGGAGTAACGAGTATAGAAGAAGTCTTCCGAGTGGCAAATAATTAGTAATGAAAGGAAATAGCAAAACACAGGCTTTGGTTCCGGAAGAACGCGTGGCTCAAGCTATTTTTGTTCTGCGAGGCCAGAAAGTAATGCTGGATTCTGATTTGGCGAAATTGTATGGGGTTAGTACTAGGGCATTGAATCAGGCTGTGATGCGTAATCTTACTCGTTTCCCGAAAGATTTTATGTTCCCGTTTTCTGCTTCAGAGTTTAAGAACTTGAGGTTGCAATTTGTGACCTCAAGTTGGGGCGGACGTAGAACTTTGCCCTATGCATTTACAGAACATGGCGTCGCGATGCTCTCCAGCGTTCTAAAAAGTGAGCGCGCGATTCTTGTAAATGTTGCGGTTATTCGAGCGTTTGTAAAACTACGACAGTTACTTTCTACAAACAAAGACCTAAAACATAAGCTCGAAGAACACGATAGGGTACTTTATTCCCATGATAAAAATATTCGTGAACTGGCGTCTGCTATCAAGTGTATGATTGATAAACCTGAACCCAAACGCAACCCCATCGGCTTCGGGTTGGCGAAGAAATATAATAAGAAACAAAAACGATGAGATTTGCTTATATCGGCGTACAGGAGGGGAAGGAGATACATGCTTCTGGCGAGGCGGGGGATAAATTCGGTCTATCCCGCATGCTCAAGGCACAAGGGGTTACTTTGCTTAGTGCTGAACCGGAGACAAATAAGAGGCGCGGATTGATGGTGGTTCTGAATGAGAAATTTTCCACTGTTTCTTTCAAGCAGAAGATTTTCTTTATTGGTAATCTAAGCGAAATGCTGGGCGCAGGGCTCTCGCTTGCTCGCGCGCTTAAAGTTGCCAGTAAACAAACTAAAAATCCCAAGCTCAGTAGGGTAATCTCGGCCATAGAGACTGAGATAGATAAGGGTGGCACTTTTGCCGGAGCACTCGCGCAGTTTCCAGACATTTTCCCGCACACGACTACGGCCATGGTGGAAGCCGGTGAGAAATCAGGTCAAGTGCCACAGGCCTTATCTATTGTATCTACACAGATGCTCAAGACTTATCAGTTACGCAAACGCATTAAGGGTGCACTCACCTACCCAGCCATCATAATTCTTGCCATGATAGGTATTGCGATTATGATGCTTGTATACATAGTACCCACATTAGCTTCAACGTTTCGTGAATTGGGAGCGCAATTACCATTATCTACGCGTATCATAGTGGGCATCTCTGATTTTTTGGGTGGGCATTATCTTGTTGCTATCGCCCTAGTTGTGGGTAGCTTGGTCGGAATTTTCTATGCTTATAAACTTAAACAAGTGAAGCGGGCTTGGGCTTGGTTTCTTTTGCATATTCCCATTATTGGTAATATCGTTCGTCAATCTAATGCGGCTATCACCGCCCGTACACTTTCTTCACTTCTCCATTCAGGTGTAGATATTGTGGCTTCTCTTGGTATCACAGAGCGCGTGCTTAAGAATCCGTATTACAAAGATATAATCACAAATGCTTCTTTCGCCGTACCCAAGGGCCAAAATCTTTCTGAGATATTCAGTGTCGCTTCGACTGAGAAATTCTATCCGCCGTTCGTGGCCGAGATGATGAGTGTGGGAGAAGAAACAGGCAAACTGCCGGAGATGTTGCTCAAATTGGCCGATTTCTATGAAAACGAAGTAGACGCGGTGGTCAAAGACCTCTCCACCGTGATAGAACCATTTATAATGTTGTTGGTAGGTTCGGGTGTTGGTTTCTTCGCCCTTGCTATGATTCAGCCGATTTACGAAGTCGGAAATAATATTTAAAAATTTAGACATTTATAAATTTAGATATGTCCAAATATCCAAATATTCAGATATCGAATCATCATGGGGGAATGACATTGATTGAGCTTATGGTTGTTCTTGCTATTGTTATTCTAATTTCAACCATCTCTGTTGTTTCATTTGGTCAATTCCGTCGTAACGTTGCTCTTGATGCGGCTAGACAAGATATTATCTCGGCACTTCTCGAGGCGCGTGGTCTGTCGCTTTCTTCCAAGGATGCTTCAGTATATGGAGTACACTTCGAAACTACGCAAGTTGTGCGCTTCACTGGTGCAACATATTCTGCAAGCGCAACTTCGAACGTGACCCGCCTGTTTGACCCGCGAGTTTATACTGTAGCTATAAACCTTTCTGGCGGAGGATCGGAACTTGTCTTCGAACGACTCACGGGTGAGGCTTCCAAGAGCGGTACAATTGTGGTAGCAACTTATGTGGGCGACAAACGCGCGACGACGAGCGTTTCATTGGGTGGTATAATAGAATAGATGAAGAAATGTTAAATCGTAAATGGAAAATGGTAAATCTAAGAAATGATAGAGGTTTTGGGGTCCTAGAAATTATTATTGGGATAAGTATTTTATCGCTTTCGTTCTTCACTTTACTTACCGTGGCGGCTAATATGACGCGTCTGTCAGCAGATGTTACCCGTTCGCTTCAGGCTAATTTTCTGGTTGAGGAAGGAATAGAAGCTATGCGTTCTATCCGCGATAGCGGTTGGTTAGCTAACTTTTCTACACTTAGTGGAAGTACTTCACTCGCATTCGCTTCGAGCACACCTAGTTGGAATACAACCACTACGCCCGAGATTATCGGAGGAGCTTTCACGCGAGAGGTCTATGTTTCTAGTGTGGCGCGTGATATTAACAACGATATAGTGATTTCTGGAGGCACCAATGATCTTAACACCAAAAAAGTGACAGTAAGTGTCAGTTGGCAAGGTTCCACTGGCACAAGCACACGTTCTTTTGCCACTTATCTTACAAATTATTTCAATGACTAGAATGAAATTCTCAATTTTCAATTTTCAATTTTCAAAAAGGGGGTTCACTATAATAGAACTGCTTATATACACTGCAATTCTTGGTTTTGTGTTCGCCTTCGTAATTGGTGGCATGCTTGCCTTAAATCGAGCGGTTGTGAATGGACGTGGTTCTCGGGATCTTAATACTTCGGCTGCCGTTGCGCTCGAACGTATTGTGCGCGAGACGAAAGATGCGTCTTCTGTTGATGTGGCGAACTCAATACTCGGTGTTCATCCAGGCAAATTAGTATTGAATACTTCTAACGCCAGTACTACGGGAGGTACAATGGAGTTTTATATTTCTGATGGTCAGATAATGATTAAGCAGGGAGTAAGCACCGTTTCTCTTACTTCTGCGAGTGTGCAGATTTCTGATCTTGTTTTCCATTATATAAGTACCACAAATTCTATGGCGCTGAGGGTGGAGCTTACTGTCGAAAGTAGCTCTTCCCCCCAACGTATGTTTTTCGACACGGCCGTATTGCGAGAGAGTTATATACAATAGTTTGTCTATTCAATGAAGAGACAAAATTATCAAGGTGGCCAAGTGGTTATTATTTCAGTGGTTTTTCTTTTGTTGATCGGCCTTGCTTTCGTGGCCAGGGCTGCTAATTCGGTGCGTACAGATGCGGTACTTGCTCGTAATTTGTTTTCTTCCAAGAAAGCATCTGCTCTGTCAGACGCAGGCATAGAGGATCTTGTGTATCGCATACGGCGCGCCCTTACATATGATTCTACAGAATTCGTTCCACTTAATGATACTTTCGCCACGACTACAGTTGCCAGCAACCCAAGTGCTACTCAGAAAATAGTCAAAGCAGTAGGTACGATTGCTTCCCATACACGCCAGAAAGGGATAATACTTTTTAAGGGCGTAGAAGTTGATTTCAGTTATGCTATTCAAGCAGGTAATGGTGGTTTCACTATGGCCAATATTTCTTCTGTCATAGGTAACGTGTATTCGAATGGTTCGATTACAGCTTCGGGTAATTATGTTTATGGCTCGGTAGTGTCGGCTGGCCCGGATGGCCTGCTAGACAATGTTCATGCTACAAGTTCCGCATGGGCGCACACAATACAAAATTCTACAATAGATAAAGACGCGTATTACAAAATCAAAACTAATACAACAGTAGGTGGTCAGAGTTGGCCTAATAGTGACGATAAGGCGACTTCAAGCTTCCCAATATCTGATGCCCAGATTGAGCAGTGGGAGATTGAGGCAGAGGCCGGTGGCACGTATAGCGGAACTTGCCCTTACAACATTAAAAGCAGTGTAACTCTGGGGCCGATTAAGATTCCCTGTAATGTTGAAATTTCCAATAATTCAGATGTGGCCATTGCCGGTCCAGTTTGGATAGTGGGTGATATTTCATTTAAGAATAATTCTGGAATAAGACTTGCGAGTGAACTCGGAGCTTCTTCTGTGGCGCTAATCACAGATAATCCTAGTGATAGACTCAATTCTAGTAAAGTGGAAATTTCAAATTCAACAGTGTTCAGTGATTCTGGTACGCCCGGCTCTTTCCTCTTCCTTATATCGGCTAATAGGAGCAAAGAAGATGGAGGTAGTGTTACCGCTATCGACCTTAAGAATACAGCTTCTGGCGCAGTGGTGCTATACTCTAATCACGGTTCGGTGTCCATTGGTAATTCGTCGCAGTTACGTTCTGTTGCCGGTTATCTGATTAGTATGAAAAACTCTGCTCAACTTATATACGAGGATGGTTTAGAGAGTAGTCTTTTTGACACAGGCCCCGGAGGCTCATGGAATTTTACGGAATGGAAGGAAACTCAATAATAACGTGCCGAACATAAACAACAGAGATAAGGGACAGGCGGTTATTGTTTTGATAATGTTTCTGTTGCTTGTTGCTCTTTCACTTACTAGTCGGGCAACTGGTCCGGTTCGTACAGATGCGGAACTTGCTCGAGATCTGTATTCATCCAAGCAAGCCGGAGCGCTCTCTGACGCGGGCATCGAGGATGTCACATATCGAATCAAAAAAGCTTTTCTCTATGATGCTATAGAGTATGTGAGGCTTGGATTATTGACTTCAACAACAACCGTTGTTACCGCAACCGGTGGTAGCTCTAAGACGGTTACTGCCCTTGGTGATGTAGATTCTCGAATTCGCCAGAAGGGTGTCACTCTTATTAAGGGTGACCGAGTAGAATTTAATTACGGTGTTCAGACGGGTGAGGGTGGTTTCGCTTTGGCTAATACCGCCAGTGTGCTTGGCAATATTTACGCCAATGGTCCTGTGACAGGCGCGGGTAATACTGTTACAGGCACGGTTGTTTCAGCAGGGCCAAGTGGGTTGATTAGTGGAATTTATGCCACACAGTCTCTTTATGCTCATACTATCCAAAATTCAAGCACTGGTGGCAGTGCTTATTATCAGATTGGTAGTGGTATAAATTTAATTGGTGGCGGAGGCGCCTTGTACCCTGATAGTCCAGATAGGGCTACATCTTCGATGCCAATATCTGATGCACAGATTGCTGAGTGGGAAGCAGACGCTGTTGCTGGGGGGACGATAAGTGGTCCTTGTCCTTACAAGATAATCACAGGTGTGACAATCGGACCGATAAAAATAAATTGCGATTTGGAACTCTCCAACTCGGCTGTTGTGACGATTGCTGGTCCGGTTTGGGTCAATGGTAATATCTCGTTCAAGAATAGTGCGGGCGTGAAACTCGCATCAGCTTTGGGTTCTAATTCCACCGCATTTATTGCTGACAAATTAACTAATCGTATAACCGCGAGCCTTATTACTATTTTAAATTCCACGACGTTTACAGATTCTGGTACGGCTGGTTCATTTCTTTTTCTCATTTCTGGCAATACCGCCCAAGGTATGGGTCCAAATGGCGCTGTTACAGCCATCGATCTGGCCAATACAGCCTCTGGGCCAGTGGTGCTTTATTCCAATCATGGCATGATTACTCTTGGTAATTCTTCCCAACTTAAATCCATTACTGGCTATTTAGTAAGCATGAAAAACTCCGCTCAATTAATCTATGACGAGGGCCTAGAAAGCGCCTTATTTGACACTGGCCCAGGCGGTAGCTGGGACGTAGATGTTTGGAAAGAAACCCAATAGTTTCTATGGTACAATTGGCACATGTCGGTAGAAAAAAGGATTAAACGCTTTATTGTGGCCAATTGGAAGATGAATCCCGGGACCCGGGTGGATGCTCTTCGGATGTTTACCGAGGCACGTAAGTTTGCGGCCAAATCGGCCCGTGTGCAGACTGTCGTGTGTGCGCCATCTATATATTTATCAGCGCTTGCAGATGAAGTGACAGGACACAGAACTGCTTTAGGAGCTCAAGATTGTTTTTATGAACGCTCGGGCGCATTTACCGGCGAGGTTAGTCCGTCAGCTCTTGTTAGTATGGGGGTACGATACGTGATATTGGGGCATTCCGAGCGACGCGAAATGGGAGAATCGAGTGATCTTGTTGCTCGCAAGGTTTCTTCGGCGCTCAAAGAAGGTTTAACAGTAATCTTGTGCGTGGGTGAGCGCGGAAGAGATATCGAAGGCGCATATCTGGGTGTTGTAAGGCAACAGCTAGAAGATTGCTTGCGAGATGTACCCAGAAGATACTTCCTGAATCTAATCATCGCTTACGAACCACTTTGGGCAATCAGTACGCACGCTTCTGGCGTAGAATCTCCAGACGATATGTTGCAAATGGGCATTTTCATAAGAAAAACCTTAGGCGCAATCTGTGGCAAGGATTTAGCCGTGAAGATTCCGATCTTATATGGTGGTTCTGTGGACGAAAAAAACATAGAAGCTTTTATAACAAGCGGTGGTGTAGATGGAGCGTTGGTAGGTAAAGCTTCTCTCTTGCCGGAAACTCTCGCCAAGATTATTAAAATTGCCAATGAAATCAAGAACGATTGAATTGCCGGGGGTTGAAGATATAGTGAATATTTCCGGCAAGAGAGTGCTCTTGCGTCTATGCCTTAATATCCCGATTAATGAACAGGGTGAGATTGCGAACGACTTTAGGTTGACGAAATCTCTGCCAACTTTGCAAACTTTAATAGATAAAGGGGCTAAGGTAACAATAATCAGTCATATAGGTTCTGATGGCTCGCAATCCCTTGCGCCGATAGAGAAGTGGTTGAGAATAAACTGTAAAGGAGACTTCACTTTGCGTGAGAATTTACGTTTGGATTCTCGTGAAAAAGCGAACGATGGAGATTTCGCTCGCGAGCTTGCGCAAGATCAAGATATATACGTGAACGAAGATTTCGCTGTCTCACATAGAGCACACACGTCTGTTGTGGGTGTGCCCAAACTTTTACCTAGCTATGCTGGATTTCAGCTTGCTCAAGAAGTTGAACAGTTATCACACTTTCTCGATCCAGAGAAACCTTGCATTGTGATTTTGGGAGGGGCGAAACTTGAAACTAAAATGCCCATGATAAATGCTTTCTTGCCTAAAGCAGACAAGATATTTTTAGGCAGTTATTTCGCCAGTGTTGCTATGGATATTCCCAAAAATCCCAAAGTCATCTTGCCTCTTGATGGCGTGAGTAAGGATGGCAAGATTATGGATATTGGTAAACATGCTCTTGATGATATCTTAGAGGCGGTGAGCACGGCCAAATCAATAATCTGGAATGGGCCCATGGGCAAATTCGAAGACGGTTACGATGCCACAACGAAAGAGTTAGCCAAAGCAATAGCAAAAGCAAGTGAAAATGAAAATGGGAGGGGGGTAAAGAGTGTTGTGGGCGGTGGAGATAGCATTTCAGCCATTCAATCCCTCAATTTACTAGATAAATTTACGTTTGTTTCAACGGGCGGAGGAGCAATGTTGGATTTTCTAGCGCATGGCACACTTCCTGGCATAGATGCTATAATTAATTCGCCTCATTAGTAACTAGAAATTAATATCATGACGTTACCTTTACTTGGATTCGTGCCAGCGTGGATTGTAATAATTGTTGCCGTCGTACTCATTCTATATTTTTTCGGAAAGAAAGGTTTGCATATTTTCGCCTACGTTATTCTGGCCCTATTGCTCTACTGGATCATCCGGAGATTTATATAAAAAGTAAACTCCACCCGTAGGTGGAGTAAGAAAAGGATAGGCCCAGGCTTAGCCAGGATGTCCCGATGGTTTCAGAGAGCTTTTGCTCTCTCACCGACTCGGTTTCACCCAGAAGGGCGTTGCGGCCGCAACGTTATCGCAGGAGTCTTCCCTTACGGGAAGATTTGTAACTCCTTGCGCCAGGTGTCCGGTCTCGGTCCCTCTTCTTGAGACCTACGTCGGTCTTTTGGCGCTGCGATTCCCTGTAACCCCAACCTTCGGTCGCGACACGAGGCTGGTTTTGGCTCTTGCGTGGTGCGATTTAGTTTCAGCGCACTTTCTGGTAGCCCAGACAATCCAGGCAATCCCATTCGGTCAGAAGGTGTCCGACCCCATGCAGTCTCGGTTGATTTCCTCCAAGACCTATCCCGATAGTTAAACTATACCCACCCAGTATTCTTGTCAAGTATATGTATATTAGGTAATATGCAAAAACTCGATTGGCAATATTTACACGGCCGTTGAAATATTGCCAATCACGACAACTTGTAAATTTTCATTAGTTTACTTTCCAGATCTTGATCCAGGTTTGATAAAACAAATACGTGCATATATGTTTCAGATGAAAGTGCATGGGCCAATTCTTGCAATTCCTTCTTGCAATCGTAAGGAGTAATGAAAACGCTTTGTTGAAGCTTTGTACACTGCCAATCAAAGAGCTTGTTTCTTAAAAGATCTCTGACGTCTCTTTCGCTCTCGGGAATATCGAAGATGATTATTCTCCATAATTTATCCCATTTCTTGTTTGGTTCAAAATTCAGATTTTTGAATTTATTGTGATCAATCCATTTACGCCCCTTCTCAGATAATACATATCTCTTATTTTTCTCAATCACGAAGCCTCTGTCTCTCGCGTATCTTAATGCTTTGTTTATTTCCCATTGCGCATAAATATTATCCATTTGCGCCATTTTATAGCCCATAGATCCTCGACCAAAGCTAATTGATGCACCTTCAGCCAACCACTCAAGCTCAGTCAGAATAAAATTACAAATTTTACTAATCGTTTCTTTTTGCATCATTGGCAATATTACCACGGCCGTGTAAATATTGCCAATTAGGAAATTAGGGTGCTGTACACAAGAAGGTCACGTGGTGGTGCAAGAAGTTCACCCGTGTGACTGCTATTTGTGCTAAAATTGCACAATGAATGCAAAATATATTTTATTCACAGATGGTGGTGCTAGAGGGAATCCGGGGCCTGCTGGTGCGGGGGCTGTTATCATGAGCGAGAGTGAGGAGTTTCTGCGAGAGGCTTACTTAAGTTTGGGGCGGGCTACTAATAATTATGCTGAATATTCTGCTGTGATACTTGCTCTTGAAACTCTAAAAAAATTAGTGCCTGTTTCTAGACGCAAAGAAACTGAAGTGGAGATTAAAATGGATAGCGAGTTGGTTGCTCGGCAACTAAGTAGCAAATATGAGATACGTGAAGAGACTTTATTCCCATTATTTATCAAGGTGCACAACCTTACTGTTAGTAGTTTTCCTAAGATAAAATTTACGCATATTCCGAGAGAGAAAAACAAACATGCTGACCTTCTTTCTAATAAGGCCATGGACGAGAGTGAGCGTATGAGATAAGTTTAGATTAAATGAGATGAGATGAATTCAGATTGGATTCTGAAGTTTGCAATATTTGGATTCTTTATTGGGGTAGTTTTCAGGTCGTTTTTTGATTTCGGCTGGGCTATTGTTGGCCTGTTCGCTTTATTTGCTCTCGCTTTTGCTTTTCTCAAAAACTGGAAGATTGCGATTCTGTGCTTAGGTTTGTGTTTGGGCATTGCACGTTATGAATGGAAGGACAATTCAGCAACAGTTCAGTTACCTGGTAACCACGGGTTACCAGGTAACATGCAGGGATTGATTATTGATGAACCAGAAGAGAAGGATAATTACATTAGGTATCGAGCGGAGTTGAATAATGGAACGAAGGTTTTGTTAACCGCACGTGTCACACCAACTTTCGAATATGGCGACCGCATCAAGATAGAGGGCAAGATCAAGCTGGTTGAGAATTTTACAAATTCTGATGGTGAAATTTTTGATTGGAAGAGTTATTTAGCCAAAGACGAGATTTATTACGAAGTAGCTTTTCCCAAGCTTGAATTACTCGAGCACGATCAAGGGAATTTCATGCAGGCTAGATTGTTCGATCTCAAGCACGCTTTTCTGGCTAGACTTGCACGCATGATACCCGAGCCGGAATCTAGTTTAGCTGGTGGCTTAGACTTGGGTGCTAAAGAAAGTTTGGGTAAAGATTTGCTAGATAAGTTTCGCATAGCCGGTCTCATCCACATGGTTGTATTATCCGGTTACAACATCACGATTGTTGCGATTGCCGTGATGTGGCTCTTGAAACGCAAGTTCTCGGAGCGCGTGAGTATAATCGCTGGCATTATAACGATTTTACTTTTCGCCATCATGACCGGCGGGGGAGCCACTGTTTTTCGCGCATCTGTGATGGCAGTGCTCGGCTTGCTTGCCAAAAGTTCTGGGCGAGAAAATCAAATATCCCGCGCCCTAATCGTAGCCGCATTCCTGCTGATCCTAGTTAATCCCAAAGTTCTGGTATTTGATCTGGGCTTCCAATTATCTTTCCTCGCAACACTTGGCCTGATTTATCTCGAACCCATTTTTCGTCCGCACTTTACGCGTTTGCCTGAAAAGGTTCTGGGATTCAAGTTTCGCGAGATTGCGAGTACGACTCTTGCCGCCCAGTGTGCCGTCTTCCCACTTATTCTCTACACGTTTGGCAACTTCTCGCTCTATGCCTTCCCCGTCAATATGCTCGTTCTCCCAATCGTTCCCATAACTATGTTGTTTATTTTCCTAGCCGGATTGTTTGCTCTGGTTTCCAGTTTCATTCCTCCTCTAATTATTCTAGCTTTTCCATTTGCTTGGATTTCGTATGCGTTATTAGCCTATATGATTAACTTAGTCACAGTAGTTTCTGAACTCCCCTTAGCAAATCTGCAATTCAACCACGTACCCATGATTTTCATTCTAGCAATCTACGCGATCTTAATCTGTCTAATTATTAAGTTTTATAAAAACAAAGAGCACTTGGGGGTCAGACCCCCAAGTGCTTCGCCGACCAGCTCGTGATGGCTCAGCCTACGTGTTGATTTTCCTGTCCCGCAATTGTGTTAATATAATACACATGCAGCACAAGGCTCTCGAATATGTTGACCCGGAAGTTTACGACGCTCTCGTTCATGAAGAGTCACGCCAGAAATCTGGTATTGAGCTTATTCCTTCAGAGAATTATGTCAGTTCTGCCGTGCTCGAAGCCTTAGGTAGCGTGTTCACTAATAAGTATTCCGAAGGTTTCCCCGGCAAGCGCTATTACGGTGGCAATGAGAACACAGACAAGATTGAGACACTTGCGATCGAGCGCGCTAAAAAACTTTTCAAATGTGATCACGCCAACGTGCAAGCACTTTCCGGTTCGCCCATGAATCAGGCTGTGTATCTCGCGCTTCTGAAACCTGGCGACACCATCATGGGCATGGATTTATCACACGGCGGGCACTTAACACATGGCGCACCGGTATCGCACATGGGCAAGCTCTATAATTGGATTAGGTATAAGACGCAACCGAGTAAGCAAGGCAAAATAGATTTCGACGAGCTTATGAAACTTGCTAAACAGTATAAACCGAAGATAATATTATGTGGCTACACAAGTTACCCGCGCGATTACGATTACGCTGACTTCAAACGTGTGGCGGATGAAGTGGGGGCTTACACCATGGCAGACATCGCGCACATTGGCGGGCTGGTAGCCGGTGGCGTGATGCGCAATCCTTTTGATTATGGCTTTGATGTCGTGACTACGACGACGCACAAGACTTTACGTGGACCCAGAGGGGGCATGATCTTATCAAGGGGGAAAGTAGGCAATCCCTTGAAAGCGCCCGAACATGGCACAGAGCGTGAATACTTACCCACAATTTTAGATCGTTCGGTATTTCCGGGTTTACAGGGCGGGCCACATATGAATCAAATTGCCGCCACGGCTGTATGTTTGCGTGAAGCCGACACGCCGGAATTTAAGCAATATGCCAAACAAGTTCTACTGAATTCCAAAGCGCTAGCGAGCGCGCTCAGGGATCGTGAGGTGAAGCTCGTTACAGACGGCACGGATAATCACATGATGGTCATAGATTGCATGAAGAGCTGGAAGCTTGTGGGTAAAGATGTAGAGAAGACATTAGACAAAGTAGGCATCACCACAAATAAAAGCTTAATCCCTGACGACCCTCAACCGCCATATAATCCATCAGGCCTAAGATTGGGTAGTCCAGCCGCCACAACCAGGGGCATGAAAGAAAAAGATATGGAAAAGCTGGCAAATTGGATAGTCGAGGCGGTAAAAATAAGCACCGACGATACTAAGCTCTCGAAATTAAAATCCGAAATAGAGAAGTTTTGTGAGACCTTCCCTGTACCCGGAATCTAATTTTTAGATTGACAGGGTTTGCAGGAGTTCTAGTATAGGAGCTGGAAGGGGGTGACGCATGCCGGTCACGGCTCAGGAATTATCCACTAGCCCTAAGGTTATCGGTCTTTTTCAGCGGGGTGTGTGCGTGAGTGACATTGCTCGAGGTGTGGGCTGTTCACGCCCGACCATCTACAAGGTGCGGGAGATGATCAAGGCAGTGGTGCCTGATTACGAAAAGCGCCGGAGGGAACATTTCCAACGTTCTCTTGTGCGAAATCCCTTCAAACTTAAGTATCCCGCAGATGTTGTCCAGCAGGAAGCGATTCGTTGCGGGGTAAAACTTGAGCCGGTGTCTACCAGTCACGGCTTCAAGAAGAAGACGTTGTACGCATCGAAAGGCCCCGTGCGTTTGTACGAAGCCAAATCCACATACTTTCACGGAGGCTCGGAGTACAGCAGTTTCTGCATACACCAGATTGGACTTGAGTGTGTGGTCGCGGCGATTCTACGTTGCGTCTGCAAGGGAAGAGTGAGGTACTTCATTGTCCCGGTCAAAGTTCTCGAAGCACTTCCAGGGGAGATTCTGCATTTGTACGTACCTTGGAGGAAAAGAAGTTTCCCTGCGCGGGGTAGCGCTAGACGGATTGACTTTACTCTGTATGAGGACGCGTGGCAGCTCCTCAAATAAGGCAATTTGGGAGAGGTTCAGGAGAGGGTAAAGGGGGGCTCTACGGGGCCCCTCTCTTCTTTTTCACCCATATTTAAAGCCATATTCTCTAGTCAAGTTGACTGTTTAGGCTTGACAGTGTTCTGATAAATGTGCTACCATATTTGCATCGACGCAGAAATGCGTTTTTGTTTTTTACCCCGCGAAGTATTAACGAAGTGGGGTGTCCAGAAAATATATGACACTTCAAATCAAGGATTGGAAATACCTAATTGTCACAGGCACTATTATTGTGTCTATCCTTGCCCTTCAGGCCCAGGCGCTATTTGCTGATTCTATTTCTACTGGAACGAACTCTCGTGCCAAGCAAGTTTCTGCTTACACTGATTTATCTAGCCAACCAGCCCAAGACATATTGTGGCTTGCTCGTATTCTTTATTCAGAAACGAAAGTGCGTGAAGAGCAGATAGTGATCGCATGGGTAGTGCGTAACCGCGTGGAGAGCGAGTATCGTGGGGCTGATTCGTATCATGAAGTTGCCACTGACCCCAAGCAATTCTCGGGCATCAAACCCGCGAGCGATCTAGATTACTCCGATACTAAGTATAAATCTTGGCAGGACAGCATTGCTATCGCCAGAGCTGTTTACTTCGCTGACGAAACTTTGCGTCCGATTTCTGCCAGCGTGCGCCACTTCTATTCACCCGAAGCAGTCATGAAAAATCCCAAGTGGGCCATAGGAAAGAAGCCTACACTTACCCTTCGCGACCCTGATGGCTCTGTCAGATTCGCCTTCTACGACTCCGTTCGCTAAAAATCACTCTCCTGTTGTGCTAAAATATCGCACATGGATAACCCTAAGGTAGAAATGCGTACCTGTAGATTCGGTAATGGAGTTTTCGCTAAAGCTAAAATTCATACCGGAGAAACAATTGCTTCCTTTGACGGTAAAATTTACGAAAATGATTCTACTGAATGGGATGACCCCACTCTTCACGATTATTTAGCAGATCATGTTATTCAGTTTGCACCCAAACGCTGGCGCCATTCGAATGGGATCGCGATTATGGTAAATCATTCCTGTGAACCAAACTGCGGGATTAAAAACCTGTTTGATATTGTGGCGATGCGAGATGTTGCTTCAGGAGAAGAAATAAATTGGGATTATGAAATGGCTGAGAATAGTGATAAGTGGCGTATGCAATGTCAGTGCAATAACCCAGCTTGTCGTAAATTGATTGGCAAATTCGATAATTTGCCGAAGGAGTTAAAGAAAAAATACGAAGGCTTTATTTCTGAATGGCTTTTGAAATCTTGATTAAAAATAATCCTTACTCATGATGTGCACTTGGTTGGCAATATTCCCACGGCCGTGGAAATGTTGCCAATGAGGAGTTGCCGACGTGGGTTCCTCACCCTTCAATGTTTTATATATAATGTGTGAGTGAAGTGGGTTAAGGAATTTGGGAAGGAGATTTTAGTGGCAGGGCTTTTGCTTGCTAGTATTTTTGTTTGGTACGTGGTTGCTTGCGAGACGCGGCATGGAATTTTGACAGTTACTTTCTTGGATGTGGGACAGGGTGATGCCACTTTGATTGAGGGGCCTTCGGGAATTCAAGTCTTGATAGACGGGGGCAAGGGCAAGAAAATTTTAAGTGAGCTTGGGCAAGTTTTGCCTTTCTATGACCATAGTATTGATGTTGTTATCGCCACACACCCGGACCAGGATCATATTGAGGGCTTGATTGGTGTAGAGGAGCGCTACAAAACTCTAGTCTTCATAGAGCCAAATTTACTCACCGACAAACCTTTCCAAACTACTTTGCAGGAGGAGGTGAATAAGATGGGAGTGCAAGAGCTTGTTGCTTACACCGGGCAAAGCATTGCGCTGGGTAACGGCGCCACGCTTAGCATCCTTTTTCCCGACCTTGATGTGAGTAATTGGCAAGATATTACTAACAACGCAAGCATAGTGGCGCTACTACGTTACGGTAAAACTTCTATGCTTTTCACTGGCGATTCGCCCATTGCAATCGAGAATCGTTTGATTAAAGAATTAGGCAATAGGCTTGATATAGATGTGCTCAAAGTGGGCCATCACGGTTCGCGCACAAGTTCAGGTCCAGAGTTCCTTTCTTTCACCACACCGACCTTGGCAATAATTTCGGCTGGCAAAAATAATAGCTATGGCCACCCGCACAGCGAGGTGCTAGCGAACTTAGCAGCAGTGGGTGCGCAAATAAAAAACACAGCCGATGTGGGCCGAATCACCATCAAATCAGATGGTTCTAGTTTGCAAATTGCAAATTAAATCATCCGCACATTACTTCGTCACCAAACGAAGTTCTAGGTGTTTGCCTTTTTTGATGCACTTCGTGCACACTCTCATGCGGGAGCCATTTGTAAGTCTTGCCCACTGGAGATTGGGTTGCTTGCGGGTTATTCCCGAAGGGTTGAACTTGGTGGCACGGACACGATTAGAGTAGCCACCCGCGCGCATTCCTGTCTTGTCACAAATTGGACACATTTTTGCCATGTTGAAGTTATGCTATCATATTAATCTCAATTTGCAAATATTATGAACGTAATCTTCCAGATAGTTATACTTATCTTTTCTGCCACTTTACACGAAGTCTCTCACGGTTATGTGGCTTACTCACTTGGTGACCCAACTGCCAAACTTCAAGGACGATTGACACTTAATCCCCTCAAGCACCTTGACCCTTTCGGCTCGGTCATTTTGCCTCTTCTTATGTATATTTCCACTGCCGGAGCACTTGTCTTCGGTTGGGCCAAGCCTGTACCTTACAATCCGTACAACTTGCGGGGGGGTAAGTGGGGACCGGTTTATGTAGCGCTTGCTGGACCACTTTCGAATTTAGTGCTCGCTATTATCTTCAGTTTATTTATACGTTTCGCTCCCATTACTTTATCACCTAGTTTTTTGGGAATCATTATTCTGATTGTAGTTATCAATGTTTTGCTCGCTGTTTTCAACCTTATCCCCATTCCGCCTCTCGATGGTTCGAAATTGCTCTTCGCCCTTTTGCCATTAAGAGCTAGACAGCTTGAAGCACTCTTTGCTCGTTACCAACTAGTCATCCTAATCTTTATTCTATTTTTCGGCTGGCGAATTATTCAATACCCGGTAACTTGGCTCACTCACTTGCTATTGGGAATCTAAAATGATAGATTATTTTAGTCCCGCTTGGGACGATTTTTATCAATCCTTCGACTAACACTTAGGACAAGTGCCAACCATCAATCAACTAATCAGGAAGTCGCGGAAACACATGGCTGTTAAATCGCGCACTGTGGCCCTTGCTCGTGGTTTCAACACACTGAAGAACAGACCCGTCTTTTACCCGTCGCCATTCAAGCGCGGGGTGTGCACGGTGGTCAAGACTGTTACTCCCAAGAAACCTAACTCGGCCTTACGTA